>Ga0209676_1001794_pt1 | contig 18014 bp, 20 predicted proteins | sample AraplaCvi_mLB_r2_FD_184282 | JGI IMG/M metagenome (GOLD analysis project Ga0209676, IMG submission 184282) | Arabidopsis root microbial communities from North Carolina, USA - plate scrape MF_Cvi_mLB_r2 (SPAdes) (version 2) | ecosystem: Host-associated > Plants > Roots > Endosphere | place: USA...
GATTGGTCGACAAGCTCGCACGTGTTCAACTGCTCATCTTGGATGACTGGGGAACCCATGCGCTCAGCGATCAGCAGCGGCTGGATCTCCTGGAAATCTTCGAAGAGCGCTACCGCAGGAAATCAACACTGATCACCGCCCAACTCCCCGTGGCGCAGTGGCACGAGATGATCGGGGAACCAACTATCGCTGACGCCATCCTCGATCGCATCGTTCACAACTCTCACCGAATTGCGCTCGAAGGCGATAGCATGAGGAAGCAAAAGCAATCCTCGCTCTTGACCGAAATGCGAAACGCCGAAATCAATAACAAATGACATCAACCAGGCGAACGAAAGTCGATCCCGCAAGACTGTCCGCGATTTAGTGAAACGACTGTCCGGGATTTACCGGAATCGCTGTCCCGTTAATCCGAAATCCGCAGCCATCATGCCGTAACTGCGGTTGATCTCGGGATCGTAGAAGCTGGCGCGGCTGACGCCGGACTTCAGATTGTCGGGCACGACCAGGCGGGGCACACCGCCGAAGAAGGCGAACATGCGCACATGTGAGCCGACCCAGTCCGGTAAGGTCTGGGTCCAGGTCACCTCGGCGAAGGTGTAGCTCGATGCGCCGAGCACGCCAAGGAACAGCTCCGCCTCGCGGACTTCGCCAGTCTTGCGATCGACGATCGGCACCCTCTTACCGGAATAGTCGACGAAGACCTTGTCGCCGGCCGCATGCTCCTGGCGCATCGTCGGCGAAAGGCGCTGCTCGAACCCGCGGAACAGCTCGCAGAAACGGCTATAGCCATAACCATCGGGATGGACGCTGCGATATTCCTCCCACAGGATCAGCAGTGTCACGCCGGGCTTCTTCAATTCGATAGATAGCTGTGCCCAGTTCGGCTCGTGACGTCGCCGTTGGCCCTGCTTGACGCCGGCGCGGGCGAAAAGCCGAGACTCAAGAGCATCGTCTGTCAGCTCTCCCGGCAATGGCCAGCTCAGCCCCGCCATCGCAGCCCGCTTCAGGTTATCCTGGACGGTGCTGCGGGCAACGCCGAGGATCACTGCAATCTCTCGGCTGCTTGTCCCGCTTCCGGCAAGCCGGAGCATCTGTCGTAATTGTCGCATGGTCAGCCTTCTCTTCGCTGGCATCAAACTCTCCTCGTGTAACGGGAGGCTTGATGCCAAAGTTGCTGACCCAAGGGGTATCTTCAGAGCCGGAAACCGGACGGTCTTTGATTGGAATCGTGGCCGGCTTCAAATCGGAACGGTGGCCGGATTTTGATCGGAATGGTGGCCGGCTTCAGGTCGGAATCCGCAGGGGGCTGCGCAATGAGGACACGGCGCTACATTACTGGGCCATGGTTCCAACATATAAAGGCAAATTAGCTCAATCGATCGAGGAGAGCGGCTTCGAGTTTGACGCGATTGTACGTGCTCCCAGCAACAGCGACGACGTTCAACCGTATTATGATGTGGTTTCGAAGCGGTGGCCGGTTCACGATCTTTCAAAGAACATTACCCGCAAGGGAATGGTGAAGGCGAGCGCAAACGAGACGACCGTTGAGGACCTTACCGATTCGGAGTTCGCTTATATGCTCGATGGGGAAGAGCCGAACCTGAGGTCGGTCCTAATCATTGATGAGTCCTGCAGCACTGGAAAGACAATAGCCGCCGTCCAGGAACTGTTATGGCGAGCGGGCATGCCAAGAGACGCGCGGGTCGTCGCGGCGGTATGTTGCAAGATGCTTTAACTGGCTGAGGCGGGGCAGAGCCTAATCAGCTGTAAGCTTGCCGATTTGTTTGGTGATGACCTCTGTGGCCTGATTGACCCATGCTGCATCTGCGATTTTAGCCGTCATCGATGACAACCCCGCGATTTCGCTTAGAACGATTGTAGCCAGCGCCAGTGACACGGCCGCCGCAGTTCTTTTGGACGTTGCTTTGATCGTTTCGTCTAGTGCAGCGGCGGTATATCCGTAGATTTTCGATACGAGGTTTTCGATCGTCCTCAGTAACGCGAAGCCTGTGTGCTTCCCTGTGGCGGCCGGCTGCGAAAAGAGCGCTGTCAGATATCGGATGGTTTTAGGCACTTGCGGGTCGACAACCGGCGAATTTTCCATCTTTTCGACGATCTTGGTCGCGCTCTGAAGAAGCCGCCTCTCATCGTCAGAGGACAGTTCTGACTGCGCAGAATTGTCCTTGAACTTCACCCAATCATCGAACTGATTTAGATAGTGGTTTAAGGCAACGAGGTGCCCGCGTATATCGGCCGAAAGGTAGTCGCTCAGTTCCTGTGAGAGTGCAGCGGTGACCTCAGTTGCTCGAATCGCGAAAATACCGAGCGCGACTATGTCGGTTTCGCCTTCCAGCTTGTCCTGGAGTTTCCGCATCAAACTCACGAGACGTCTGTCGACATTTGAACCAAGGAGATCGGTGCATAATTCTCCACCGTGCTCGATAAGAGCTCGGCGAGCGCTGGCTACCAAACCTTCATCTCCCGCTGTCGGCTTTAGCGGATCTGGCTGGATCGTCAATTTGCCGTCGACGATGTCAAATTGAACCAGGGGCTACTTTCTGCGGTGGAATTACATCATCCGCCCAGGAGAGAAATACGCGCGGTGGCGCACGTAGGGTATTGCCGCGGAGGAATACAGTCTTCTGCTGAAATTCTTTGAGGAGGCGCTCGGTCACTTGTTGTGCATCAGAAAGAGCATCCTCGAATCTGTTGGGCGCATGTCGCACCGGAGCTCGCCCTCGCCACCGCGCCTTAAGATTGACGTTTGTTGTTCCCGACAACATCGACACGAGGAAGTCCCGCAAGTCGCGAAGTGCTTTTTCGCTCTGCAGATTCATTACAGCACTTACGCCGCCACGGAGATTTCGAAGCTCACGCTCCATGTTTTGTTGCTGATCGGATGGTTGAAGGAGATCTTGTTGGACCACGCCACCATAAATTGGCTCGAGCAGCGTCTCGAGAAGTTGCAAATCTTCCTGGTCCATTTCTTCTCCGCCGAATAGCACAACTACCACAAACTGCTGGACGGAGTTCGATTCTCTGTAAAGTCAGGATTATGGTCTGCCTAAATTGGCGGACTTATCCATTGCTTGCAATAAGGCGTTTGATACGCTCGGCAGCCTTCCCGCATTGTTTCAGTGCGAGGTATTCTCGCTCCAAACGATCCACCCCGGGCTTTGCAAGCTCCTTTTCCCTGCACGACGCGAAGTCCGCAGTCAAAACTCGGCATCGGAATTGTCCCTTAGCGCCTCCAATTGAAATCGAAAAGAAAGCGCGAGTGCTGGGCCGCAAAATCGCGGCTAAATGTCCTGTCGCTACTCAGAGGCAAATTATCGGGACTATGTACTCAGCACCGCAGCCTTCGACTACCTCGCCAGCCGGTCGCGGCAAAGGCTTAAACACAACTTTCCACTTAGCAAACGGCGGCCTTGGGTCAAGCGTGGACGCGCTACCAATCAAACTGTGGGTTTTACTTTACCGTTTCAAACCGAAAATTGTCATATGGCCGCTGGGTTTAGACGATCAACGCCGTGCGATTTTCCGCTAACGATTTCAGCGCGCCGCTTTTTCCCAGCCAGGCCATTGCATGATCGAACATCGACGGCAAACTTCAGCAGCTTGCGAATAGCGATAATCGATGAGCGTTAATTCTGGAGCTCGGGCGCGACAGTGCGCCTCAATCCGCAGCATCGGCCGCCGCTTCCGGCGCAATTTCCCCAAGGAAACCGGGCTTTGAAAGCGCCCTTCCCTCGCTCGGCCTGAAGTCGTTCGGTCAAAGTTCGGCGTCGTATTGGCCGCTGAGCGCTTCAATTGAAATCGCAAGGTAAAAGCCAAAACGGGGGGCGCCGATTTTTTTTGAATGCGCATCTTGGCGTCTTTGACAGTCATTAACCATCTGTATTAACATCTCAAATTTCACAAACGGAAGTCAATCAGCATTACGTTTCCGTCATCGAGACGCTCATTTTCAGACGTCATCACTATCGATAGGTACTCCGTATCGATAGTGATGGATTTGGAGTCGCAAACGATGTAGAATCGCGCGACGATACAGCTCCTGGACCGTATAAAAATGGCGGAAACCGTGTCTTCCGATGCCGTTCACCGGCGTGCAGAACAACTCGACGCGCTGGACGCCATCCTGCCGTTCGATCGGCGCGACCAGCTCGCCACCCTTCTCACCGACGACGACGTCGCAACGCTCAAGCATCTCGCCAGTGAGGGCATGGGAGACAACACGCTGCGGGCGCTTGCCTCCGATCTCGGCTATCTCGAGACCTGGTGCCAGCTCGCCACGGGCACTCCCCTCCCCTGGCCTGCGCCGGAAAGCCTGCTGTTGAAGTTCGTTGCCCATCACCTCTGGGATCCGGAAAAACGCGCGGAAGATCCAAACCATGGCATGCCGGTGGAGGTGGAAGCTGGCTTGCGTTCCGGGCGGCTGTTACGTGCCGACGGGCCGCACGCCCCGGAAACTGTTCGTCGCCGGCTGACCAGCTGGTCGATCCTGACCCGATGGCGGGGCTTAAACGGTTCCTTCGACGGACCCTCGCTCAAGTCGGCACTGCGGCTTGCGGTCCGCGCCAGCGCGCGGCCGCGGCAACGCAAGAGCAAAAAAGCGGTGACCGGCGACATTCTGGCGAAGCTGCTGGACGCCTGCGCCGGTGAACGCCTGGTCGATCTGCGCGACCGCGCCTTGCTTCTTTTGGCATTCGCCTCCGGCGGTCGTCGCCGGTCGGAAGTGGCGGCGCTGCGTGTTGAGGATCTCGCCGACGAGGACCCCGTCCAGGCCGATCCATCGATCCCGGACTCCCCTTCCCTTCCCTGCCTCGCCATCCAACTGGGTCGGACGAAGACGACCACCAGCGATGACGACGAACATGTGCTGCTGATCGGCCGACCGGTGGTGGCGTTGCGACAATGGCTCGAGGTAGCCGATGTCAAGGCTGGCCCGGTGTTCCGACGGATCGACCAGTGGGGAAACATCGACCGGCGAGCCCTGACACCGCAGTCGGTCAATCTGATCCTGAAAAACCGGTGCAAGCAGGCCAGTCTCGACCCGACCCTGTTTTCGGCACATGGACTGCGGTCAGGCTATCTCACCGAGGCCGCCAACCGCGGCATTCCCCTGCCGGAAGCGATGCAGCAGTCGTTGCACAAATCGGTGACCCAGGCGGCGCGCTATTACAACGACGCAGAGCGCAAACACGGACGGGCAGCGCGGTTGGTTACCTAGCGCACGCCCCCGCTGACCTGACTGCCATCTGTCGCTCGAGCGACAGATACCAACGATGAGCTCGCGGGGGTGCTATTCGTTCGCGTCGACCGAGGAGAACAACTCGTCGATATCGCGATGCCCCTCGATGATATTGACGACCTCAAAACGTTCGTCGACGTAGCGGAAAAAGATGACGTATCCTTTGAACGCCGCGCTGCGTATATCGGGGCGCAATTCCGGCCGTGCTCGGCCGAGGGTGCCGGGAAGGTCGGCCAGTGTCCGGCATTTTTGCCGAAGTTCTCCGATAAACCGACGGCCCACGACCATACTACCGCTCTGTCGGGTGATGTATTCGAAAATATTGACCAGGTCTGTGAGTGCCGAAGGCAGCATACGAAGCTGCGGCACCCTTAGAAGCCTTCCTTGGTCAGCTGGGCGGCCTTGGCCTCCAGCGCCGCGTCAATATCTGCGTCGGATGCTTCGCCGCCATCGGCAATCGATTTGTTGAGTAGGCTGGTCAGAGCCCTCAGCTTCTGTTCGCGTTCCTCGACGAGGCGCAATCCTTCACGCACGACTTCGCTGGCGGAACCGTAGCGGCCGTCCTTCACGATGTTAGATACAAAGGCTTCCCAGCGGTCACCAATGGAAACGTTCATGTCACACCTCCAATTGCGTCACAGCATGCCACAATAACAATATTTGCGCAATTATTGACACTGCGGCAGCACCTCAAATGCGAATCATCGATCCGCCTTTCAAGAGGAGGCGATGATGAGAGCTCCATTTCGCGCAACTGGACCAGATGGAGAATGGCCCGTGCGCGGCGGCAAGAAATGGCAGCCCTCCTCCGTCCGGGACCTACTGGACGAAGCCCACCGATTTGGCCTCATCCGCCGCTGAGGGCACGGTTCATAAGGCGACCGAGGGCACGGTGCTTTTTCTTACCGCTGTCCGATGGCATAGGCTTCGCCCCTCGCGTCCAATTTGGCCGACCTAATTTCAGTCGGCAGCCCGCTTGCTCGTCAGCTCGGGATTGAGATGATCGAGGCCCGGCTCCATCTCGGACTTCTCGACTGCGGCGAGATCACCGTCGCTCAGATCCGCCGTCATCTCGACGCGACGATGGCGCCGCGAGAGCCGCAGATAGTCCTCATAGGCAAGCAGCACGGTTCGCGGCCGGCCGTTCTTGGTGATGATAACCGGCTCACGCACGGAGGCATCCTGATAGGCCTCGAAATTATTGGAAACCGCCGCGGTGGTCACGGTCGACGCCATTTTGATACCCCCTCTTCTTGAATATACGCCCCTCGTGATTTCTTCCCTGGGTACACACGATCACGAACCGAAATCTGCGCGGTGATGCCGCGACCTCCGATAGCTCACAGCTCTTCGGGCGGCTTCTTGCCTTTTCGCGTTGGTCTGAAATTCACCAGCAGGGACTTGAGTTCGATCTCACGGACCCGCCTGGCCGCCTCATCCGGGCTCACCCAATCGCTAATGCGCTGTCCCCGCTCCTTAAACTCGGTTTTGATGTCCGTGACTTCGATCTCGAATAAATCCACGATACAGGGAACGACGTCGCCGTTATCCAATTCCTTCAAATACGTGTAGCGACCGGCTGGCTTCCGATTGCTCTTGCCACGGACGCCAGCCTCTTCCCATGCTTCGATCGCTGCCGCTTTATGAGGTTTCTTGCCTTTCATCGCCCAACCCTTGGGAAGGATCCAGCGACCAGTGTCGCGCGAGCTAACAAGCAGTACCTCGATCTCTGCACCGCCTTCCTTGTGACGAAAGCACAGAGCGCCGTATTGTTGACGGAACGCTCTGCTGAAGAGCTTATCGGGTGTTCTGGCCAACTGTTGAAGCAGTTTCTGCGGCCTGTCCGGCTGAAACATTCGGCCACGTTTTTCTTGCTTCATGACAGCTCAGCTTGTCCCTCTCGATTGAGTGGCACCTCACCTGCGTGCTCTTCAGATAGAGCTATTTTCAGTTTCTCCAAGCCAGTGAATGCGGTCGGATCCGCGGATCTTCGAGAGCCAGTTCTAACGCTTCACAATGCCCTGCGGCCTGTTGTGCCGCTGCAGAGTTTTCGCGTTCTGAAGGGGCGCGTCTGCGAGGGAAAAAGGCCCCAGATCGAAACGGTAAAATCCAGGGCCTTCGTCTGAGCGTTCGACTTCACAGACGTCGCATTGATGTTCCGGAAACCGTTTGAGTTTCAAGCCCTCTTAGTGCCGATCTCGCAAAAAACTGTAGAACACCGCAGTTCATACTAATCATCTTGACGGCCACTCTCCCAGTGAAACTCCGAATGTTGACGTTCGAGAGCTTCAGCGGGAACTTTTCGTGCCGATGGGCAGTTTATTGGCAGCCAATGATCCTTCCCCAGGGTCATAGACGCGGCCCCAGTGTTCCCCTTCCCCCTACTAGGGCTCCCTTGTTTGAGTAAGCAGCACATTCTCTCTCAATGGCCCCACGTGACGGCGGGGCCATTTCTTTAGGACGCTTTGCGCCCTGTTGTACCATTCGCCCGCATAAGCGCCATCAGCACCGGCCCGAGCGAAAACTCCGCTCGCCGTGCCTTTGACGTCAGATCCCGCAGATAGCCCCCGGCAGAGTTAATGTGCCCTGCCCTTTCGAGGATACAGGCGATCGTGGCCGCGGCGTTCTCAGGCCCCATCACTTCGCAGGCATCCTGGTAGGCGCTCGGGCTCACCCCAAGCATCGATCGAACGACGACTGCAGCTGCCATCAGATCGCGCCAACTCGAAACTACGCCATCAGGCCCGTACATCATGATTTCCGGGCAAGCCTGCAACACCATGCCCAACGGGAACGCCTTTATCCGCTCGCGCTTCGGCTCCGATTTTGTCTCAGGTTTTGCCCCCAGCTCCTTTTCGGAGCCAGGTTCAAGTTCATAGATGGATTCGGTATTTGAATTCTGTATGTGACGCTCATCTGGAGCATCATTGGAGCTCATATTTTCGGAAATCATCTGCATTTCCAGCAGATTGAGGATTTCCGCCCGCAGCATCTCCATTTCGTCGAGGATCGCGGTGAGGTCACCAATGGTCGGCGTGCGGGGAATCCGGCCAACAAGCTCGATATACATCGCCTCGATCGCTCCCCAGTCGCCGGAAGCCCCCTCCTCCATCGCTGCCGAAATGAGCTTACGCACGTCGCGCCGGCAGACGGTGAGCTTCTCTTTGGTGCGCCGGAAGTGCGCGCGATCGGCGGCCACCTGCTGGGCCAATTGCGCAAGTTCTTCGGCTCGGGCGAGCAACGGCGACAGATCGAAGCCGTAGGCTTCCTCGATTTCGCCAGCGCGGTCTTTGCGCGCGTACCGTTTCCCGTTGGCACTGTCCTTGCGCACGATCAGACCGGCATTGACAAGCGCGGCCAGCTGCCTGCGCAGCGTAGCGCCGGCGATACCGTGCGCGCGCACTGAAAGCTGCGCGTTCGATGGGAATACGATCATCGCCCGCTCCTGCGACAATTCTGCGTCCGGGTAGAACGTCAGCAATGCGTCGAGGACGGCCAGGCCTCGATCCTGGATACCGAGAAGCGCCCTCGCCTCCGAAGCGTCGCGAAACACTTTCCACTTGTCGGTTGTCTTGCCTGGCTTGATTTCGGATGTAGTGAACTGCCTTTTGACCAAGGCAAGCGTCATCGGCCGCCGCCCAAAGGGCGTCGTCACATTTCCAACCTGCATTTTTCTTCACCTCTCAGAAGGCAAAAGAAATCTGCTCACCAAAACGGCGCCAAGACTCTTGACGGGGATTCGTGGAAATGCGATTCTCGATCTTGCTACAGATATGAGAGAGGCTTCCACGACGGAAACGTTTGGGGGCCTTTTTCTTTTGCGGTTATGCTCCTCGTTTAAGTTCTCGTGCCCTATCGGGCACTTCTCTGCATGAACTGGTCGTGCAGACATTCAATTTGCTCTGCAACGAAGTCGACGAAGTCGCTCGACACTGACTTGTTGAAGGCCAGTTTCGAGCCGGATTTCCCATGGCTCACCTGCCCAAGCACCAGGCCGTGCGAAACGAGCTCCGTCCCGTTAACGGACAAATCTGTCGCCTGCCTCTCACCGGAAAGTGCATCGAAAACACCGGCGAAACGGACATTGCTGTCACCGTTGCGGATTTCATCCTTGCTTAGGGCTTTCCTGGCAACGTCCATAGGCGCCTGATGCGCCGACCACTTTGCTTCAAAATCGACCCACCGCCGGCGGCCGACCTCAGGAGCGGCTCCGATCTCCTGCAGAATATCTCGGGGAAGCGCGTTAGCGAGGCGGATCATCTCCGAAACGTGAGACTTGCCGGTGTTCAGCGATTTGCAGATGATCTCGCGCCCGAAGCCGGACGCCTCTTGTGAGTAAGCGAACAGGCAACGCTCAATAAATGAGAGGTCATTGCGATTGCTGTTTTCCTCCCCCTGAAGAACCACAGCTTCCTCGTCGCTCAAGTCTCGGGCAATCGCCTTGAACTTGGTGCCGAGCAGCTTTGCCGCAGCAAGACGACGGCGCCCGAAGACGATCTGGAATGGCTTCGGGCCACCCTCTACCGAACGCACGAGGCCCGGCGTGCTTTGTCCGTGCTCCCCCATCGACTGCATCAGCTCAGTGAGGTTGGCTGCGTCATAGGCCGAGGCAAAGCGGTCCGGGATATCGGAGTCGAGCACGTCATCCGGATCGATTTCGATGATCTGGCCACCGTCCTTCAACAGCCTGTCGGCAAGTTCGCTGCGCTCTTGGATTTGCCTGACACCCGCCGCAACCTTGAGAAGATGCGGTGATGTCGTCCTTTGCGCCCCTCCCCTGTCGGGCGACGCTTCGAGTTGACCAAGAACGTTGGCGAAAAGACCTTTGGAATCTTTGCGGCTCATTCTCTCCCCCATGCCTTCCAGAAGAGGCTTTCCAGTTCGGCATTGGCCGCATTGATCGACTCGATGGCGCGGTCATAGGTTTTTGGTGCGGAGAAGCGCGCTCGCTGCACCTCATAGAGGCTTTGCTTCCAGGTGAGCGCATCCGCGACCGCGGTCGACTTGATGACAGAGTTAAGTAGGAGATCTTCGCCGAATACCTGACGCATCAGCGCAGACATGTTCGCCTGCGGATGGTCGTTGGGTTCGAACTTGGTGACCAGGAACTTCGCAAAATCCCATTGAGCGGACGTTCCGACCTCATCAAGGATCTGCATATAGGAGGCGGCCAGTTCGAGGAACTTGGCGGTCGAATCGACGTCCAGCATGTGTGCTGGCACGGGGATCACCACGCCGGTGGCGGCCGTCAGGGACGACAGCGTCAGGAAGTTCAGCGACGGCGCCGAATCCATCAGGATGAAGTCGTAGTCGTCGGCGACCTGCTCGAGAGCTTGCGAGACGCGAAGCAGGAATCCTGTCCCACCAGCGCGGCGCATCTCGAGCGCGACTGCCGTTTCGAATTCGGTCAACTCAAGGCCGGCGCAAATGACATCGAAGCCAGCGATATGTGTTTGGTGGATGATCGACCTGGTCGGGATCGGATCCTCGAAGCGGATCGCGGAATAAAGCGTGTCCCCTCCCCTGTAGTCGAAATTCGGGAGGTTGCCGTGGAGGGCCGTCAGAGACGCCTGCGGGTCGAGGTCGACTGCGAGCACGCGGTAGCCGCGAAGCGCCAGATAATGACCGAGGTGGATCGTTGTGGAAGTCTTGCTGGAACCGCCTTTGAAATTGGTGACCGCGATAATCTGGCACTGTTCGTTTCCGGTGCGCCTCGGGTTCATCCATTTCTTGCGGCCGTTGGCAGCGAGTACCATTCGGAGTTCGAGGACCTGCTCCAAAGTGTAGAGGCGCCGGCCGTTCGCGATCTCAGGTGAAGGTCCCTGCTCCTTCGCCGCGACCTGACGGATATAGGCTTCGGTCACATCAAGGAGCTGGGCGACCTCGGTGGAAGTGAACTTTCGCATGCTGCGCCGCGCATCCGGCGGAAATTGCGCCATGCTCAAATTGCTCAACGCCAGCTCAAGCTTGCTGGAGAAGTTCTCCATGAAGGAGAGGCTGCTGAGATGTCGCGTCATAATGAGAATCCTCGGTGGTCAGTCCTGCTACTTAACCGTCGCTGTGGTTAACGAACCGCTAACAACCACGTAACTACTCAAAAACCCGCAATTTCGAGTTTTCTCCGCAACTAATGGGTAATCCGATTCGGGCGAACGCATCAATTATCGCACGCCATTTCTTATCGCGTATGAATAGCCTTCTTGTGCAAAGTTCCCCGCGGGGAACCCGCTTCCTTGGAGAGGCCTGGATTCGGGGCAGATCCTCCCACGAGCCACCGCGATCGGCGCAAGGTATGACGGAGTTCCCCGCGGGGAACTTTTCAACAATCAGTGGCGCTTCGCAGCTACCGTTGTCTCGATCACTACCGCGGTTGGTAGTCGTCGAACCAGAATGATGAATGGCGTCGGGCGATGGTTCCCAGGGACGGCAAAGGGAAATGCGATGTCATGACGATACGGCCGTTGTCCGAACATGCCTCCAAAAACGCCCATCGCGTCAGTCGTGCCTGGATAGGATCTGACTCGAATCGAAAGTTCCAGTCGGGGTATATGCACTGCATAGGCCAGTGCATGACGTCGCCGGAGATGACCGCACCTACGCTTTGAGACCTCAGTCCAATGGCAACATGTCCTGGGCTGTGGCCCGGGGTCGGCTCCAGCCACACTTCATCATCAAGCACAAAATCCATATCGCCGAGGGCAGCCCTGCCTGCCTCGACGATGGGCAGTACATTGTCCTCGTATGTCCGATCGTTAGCATTTCCGCATCCGGCCTCGGCCGCCTCAAACTCGCGGCGCGCCGTAATGTAGCGTGCGTTGGGGAAGGTCGGCATCCAACGCCCGCCGACCAATCGCGTGTTCCAGCCGCAATGATCCGCATGGAGGTGGGTGCACAGGACATAATCAATCTGCTCCGGAGTAACACCTGCCTTCGCCAGCCGCTCCAAGAAGGTGCTGTCATTGCGACAGTGCCAATGTGCAAAATACCCGATCGTCTTGTCGTTCCCGACGCAACCGTCGACCAAAATTGTGTGGTGTCTGGTTCGGATGAGATAGCTTTGGATCGGAAGGATTAGCCGGCCTGTTGCGGGTGAGATCGATCGCGGCGTAAGCCAATGGAGATGAGGTCCGAGCGCTTCGTCGGTGCAATCGGGACCATTCCGATGGCGTCCGCAATGGGTCACACATCTCCAGAATTCTGGTTACCCGGATACTTCCGATCTTCCAGTCATCCATTGATGCGGTCCTTCATCGAAGAAGGGGCTGAGCGCTAGACATAACATTTGCGGCCCTCCCCTGCCAGACAACGCGTGAGATGGATAAGGCACCTACGACGGCGCGGCCGCCTCACCCCTCACCTTCGAAAAAAGTGGAACGGGCCGTCACCAACGTGACGATGTGAAAGTTCCCCGCGGGGAACTTGTGTTCTCCGTCAGGCTGGCGCAGCGCCAGCCTGTTGCAGCCCGTGCAGGTAATCAGCCGCAGCCTGAGCTTTGGCGGCCGCGGTCACGATCGCACGCTTGTCGTTCTTCAGCACCTTAAGCCAGTTCTCCAGGTAGCTCGCGGTATTGCCTCGAGGGTCGTGGGCGACACCAAGATCAGCGCAGAGAAATGAAGCGGACAGCTCGGCGACGAGTTCCTCGACGGCGTAGCTTTCACTGCCAAACCGGCCGGTGAGGTCACGATCGAGACGATGCTTTGCACCGGACCAGTGCGACATTTCGTGAAGCAAGGTCGAGTACAGATGAACCTCATCGACGAAACGAGCGCGGTCGGGCAACAGGATGTCGTCCGAGGTGGGACGAAAGCAGGCTGTCGTGCCGCCATAGGCGATCACCGCGCCGGTGTTGCGGACGAAGGTTTCGACGGCCTCAAGGTGCGGAACCTGCGTCGTCGGGAGCTCCTCGGTCGGCCGATAGAACTCCTGCGAAAGTTTCTCGATCTGCTCAACGTTGAAGACCGTGTAGCCCTTAAGATAGGGAATGCCGCGATCGTCATCGTCCTCGCGCTCCTTGGGGGCGAAGGTGCCGTATTTGACGACCAAGGTGCCTTTTTCGCCCTTTCGGACCTGGCCGCCGAATTCCTGAGCCTGGCGGTAAGTGAGCCAGGTGTTTTCCTCGTAGCCCGCGAGCTCGCTTGCAAGCCACAGCATCAGGACATTGATCCCGCGGTAGGCCTCGCCAGTGACCCGGCGTGGAACGAGGGAGCCGCGGCTGTTTCCGCGCCAGGGGCGGATCCACGGTTTGGTGCCGGCTTCAAGCTGCTCGATGACGGCATCCGTAATGCGCTGGTAGGTGTCCTTGATGTTCTGCATTGCCGTCTCCTTCCGTTGGTTGACGGCAGAAAACGGAGATGGCCGAAGCGACCCATGCACCCAAAGGGCCGCAACGGAGAGGAGGACCGCGCCAGCGGTTGCCTGGGGGAGGGGCTATCGTAGCTTGTCCGTCAATCCATGCAACGGAAGGAGAGGGCGGCAGATCATAGGAGACTGGCCGCTATCGGCAACGTCGGTGCAGCTTTAGAGCCGAATGGGGTCCCTATCGCCCATGATCGTCGTCATCGCGCTCGCGGCCTCTCTGTGCCGCCAATTGCGCCTGGATCGCCTTCACATCGTGATTCTGGTCCTGCTGTGGCTGCCCGGCCGGCGCTGGCTGCGATTGCGCCTCTCGGGCCGAATGCTCTCGCCCCAGACGAGAAAAGTCCGATCGGGCGGTAAAGGTGATTTCCTCGTCGTCCGGCAATCTTTCCGGCAAGTCGGCGCGATCGGCAACGACAATGCCGCGTTCGGTGACAAGGCTCGTGAGGCGGTCGTCGGCTCCGAGAACCGTGCCGGTGATTTCCTCGCCAGCCCGAGCGGTGCGAACGTTGTGGTGGAGCGGCTCCTCGCCGCAGTCTTTCAAATCCGCGAATGCCGCTCGGATGGCTTCTCGGCGATTAGGATCCAAAGCGTCCTGCACCACATGCTTCATTGCATCGCTCGAGGGATTGTTCGTGGTCTCGATCGACGCATCGTTCATGCGCGGTTTACTGATGATGGAAAAATCGATCTCGTGCCCGTAGTGGCGCCCTAGTTCTGCAATGAAGGCCTCTTGCCCTCTGCCGTTGCCCTCACGAAAAGGATGCACATAATTCAGTTCGGCAAGCACCTGGCCGGCGCGTTCTGCAAATTGCTCTGGCGTGGCATTGCGCAGTGCCTGCGGATCTCGGATCGGCTTCAAGGCCTCGTCCAAGCCCATTTCTATGCGCGAGCCCGGCAGGAACGAGGTGCCGCCCTTAGACAAGCCCCCGATCGGCTCGACACGCTCGCCGTCGACGACCGGCGTTTCGTTGCGCGTGTGACCGGCCCACTCGTAGACGTCCTGAAAAATGTAACCGTGGATCGCCTTCAGGTGGGCCTTGTCAAAGTTGCCTTTGGGGCCGTCGCCTTCAGCGATTTCGAGCATCCGCACGGCCGTCGCGCGATACTCCTTCACGCGCAGCTCGGAGAGTGTTTCAACTCCCCATCGGTTTTTCAGGACGTCAATCCTGTCCGGATCGCCCGACAAGTTGGGGTAGGTGTAGGAACCTTTGGGGCGCTCTTCAGCCATGGCAAGCCCAACAAAAAGCCGCCGGCTCTAAGCGGGCGGCCTTTTGTTCTTGAGAGTTGACCGGTGAGCTATCTAACGGGTCGATCGATCATGAGCGCCCGGTATTCCTCGCGGGTGATGTCGCCGGCGACATAGCGGGCGGTGGTCGCCTCGAGGACGGGATCGTGAACATAACCCTGCCGCACGTTGGCAGCGCGCGCCTGCTCCGCAGCCTTGCGCCGCTTCTCGACAGCTTCCGGGGAACGATCCGGACGGCGGGAATGAACGTTCATCGGCAATTCTCCAGTTACGCGATAACCTAGCAGGAATAATGCTGTAAATCCAGCATTTTGCCGGATTTTCCAGCCTTTCGAGGGTGTGCGCCCGGCTGGTTGCCGGGCGCTGTGAGCGGATCAATCGCGAGTGTCCCACTCAATGATCGCCTGCAGGGAGGCGTCGTCCTGGCCTGGGAACCGGCCGAGATTGGCATTGTAGCGGAGCTTGCGGATCGAAAGCGTGTAGTAGGGCTTGCCCTCCTGGTTGTCTTTCTTCCAGATGCCGCCGACCTCGATGTCGTGGCCGCGCGGTGATTTGGCGTAGACGCGATGCGTCGGGGCCTTTTCATTGTCCGAGTCGAACGGCACGACCTTGATGTCCATGTCCCGGTCGATGGTGGAGATGAGGCCGCTGCCCTTTGCGGTTGCGAGGTCGTCGCCTTCGAACTGGATGAAGTTGGTGATGTTCATGTCTTTCACTCCTCTTTTGCGGTTGCGATGATCGTTCAGACGGCACGGCGGTTAGCGATGGGCACCGCAGGCCGGAGCGGAGCGGAGGAAGCTGGAGGACGCGAAAATTTGGATCTCGCGAGGAAGCCGAAGGCGGGGAAATTTTTGTGACGTCCGGCTTTGCGCAAACTCGCGTCGACGTGCGAACGAGCGTCACAAGCAACCGCTTTGAAGGAGTGTGGCTTGAACCTCTCTGGCAACGCTTCCCCGTTTCTCCAGCGACATACAACCGCAAATTCTGCATCAATATTAATCATGATTGCGGCGATATCAACAGGTTTTCCAGCGATTCGACGGAAAGCGTGAAGCAATACGGCGCAGGAGGCCGATTCCGCCATTGCGCGATACTGGCTATTTCAAGGGTCACGGCATCACGGTTGATTTGGAACGGCGGTAGACGTGCGGGCTTTCGATCTCAGCGGACCATATGCCCAAACCGTTGTCGCGGGCTCTGTTCTCGGCTTGGCCGTACTCGACCTCACTGATTGAGTGGGCCGCCGGCAAATACCGCAACATTGCCTCTGCCATTCCGGCTTTCACCATCGCTAGGCCGATATCGATGTCGCCGAGAAAGCACTGGCCGACTAGGCGCCGATACTGATCCTGGTCAATGATGTCACAGCGCACATGCTGTCCGTCGATCATTTTGCCGAGGTAGCTCCGGGCTGCGACGCCACAGCGCCATACCTTTCCGTCTTTCAATCCGGTCTGATCGCGTTCGCAGGCATCAATGGCCGCGATCCGGATGCGCTGGTTTCGAATATTGATGGTATCGCCATCAATGACTCGAGCACGGCCGGAAAGGTCGGCCGCTTCGGCCGAACTACCGATGACAACGAGGAAGGCGAAAAACGCCGGTAGAGCTTTGCGTCTCAATGTCTAATCTCCATGGAGTTTCGGGCGGCGAGCCCGAAAACAGAGCGGGCGAGATGCAATTCGCCCGCGGCGGCGCGGTCCGTAAGGGCCCGCAAATAACCTCCCGGCGACCTAACGTCCTCCCGGTCGTATTTCTCAAGCGTCACGGCGACCGCTATGGCGGCTTGCTGCTCGCCCATCAGTTCGACGGCGCGGCGCCGGGCATCTTCGGAGATCCCTGCAAATCGGCACATCAGCGGCGCGGCGCGGGCCAAATCTCCCCAGCTGGCGGGCGTAAACCCGTAGGTCTTCAATGCGGGCAGTGCTCTAACCACGTCTTGCAAGGCGACTTTTGCCTGCGGCAAGTGCCGTGGCCGGTTGATTTCGCTCCGGCGTCGCCCCAGGCTTTCCTCAAAAGCCCATTTGCTGGCAAAGCCAGCCTTAACGGACTTGTGTTGTTCGGCGTCAGCCGAACGCCGTTCATCGTTACTATCTGCAAGAGAATAGGGGGTTGTAGTCTGTTTGTGCATGCCGTTTTCGACATGCGAGCATGTCATATTCTGGGTCTCATGCCCTTCTGCTGATCGGCGCGGAAGTCGCATCAAACGCTCTACGAACCACTCCAAAAGGGCGGTTGCCCGACGCAGCACGCTGCTGGTGGCCTTTCCGGCGATCCCAACACGATCGCTGACACGGTCGATGCGGCCTTCAATCAGTCTCACAACTCGCTCGGTCTGCTCGGTGGCGATCGCTAGGGCTTGGCGAGCGGTGCGGAGCGCCCCGCGGTAACGCCGCAAAGCCGCATCTGCTGCCTTCTTCTCGGCGCGTGCCCGCCTGACCATCTCATCGAGCTCGGCAAACCGAACGATCAAAATGCGCAGGTCGATCCCGCATCCATCCGTTATCTCGCCTTCGCCATTGCGTATGGGATAGCGCTTGTAGTTGCCGCTATCCTGCATGGTGATCAGGCCGGCGTCGAACAACCGCGACAACATTCGGCTGACGCGACCGACCGATCGGCCGATTTCGAACGCCAGCTGCCGGTTGGACTTAAATATGATCGGACGACCCGATTTGTCGAATTTGTCGGCCTGAGCCGTGTTGATCAGAGCTAACAGCAGATGGCTTTCCGTTCCGTTGATCAAGCCCACGCATGGAAGGCTTTGAACAAGTATCGTCAACTGGGCGCGTGTAACTGCCCCCATTTCCGCCGACTCTGCCAGTCGACGGAAATGGGCACGCTGCGGGGTTATCCGGCGACCGGCGGGTCGCAGGTTCATTTGGGTTTCCCCCATTCCTCGTCTCCATTTTGGGACCAGGCAAAGCTTCGCCGTTCACCGAATAGGTGCATTCATCGTTGACAGGGAAGGGAGGGTCTGCGAGAAAGGATTTGGCTAAATTATCGACTCGCAGACCGCTTCCGGAATTTTTCGGGAGCGGTTTTTTCTTTTCTGGTCGGGTGTATCTCTCCGCAAAATGATGGTCAGATTGGCAGCCGGAATTTGAACCGATTCCGCTGCTTCGGGAACATAGCGATAGAAAGCATATTGGC
>Ga0209676_1001803_pt1 | contig 17926 bp, 19 predicted proteins | sample AraplaCvi_mLB_r2_FD_184282 | JGI IMG/M metagenome (GOLD analysis project Ga0209676, IMG submission 184282) | Arabidopsis root microbial communities from North Carolina, USA - plate scrape MF_Cvi_mLB_r2 (SPAdes) (version 2) | ecosystem: Host-associated > Plants > Roots > Endosphere | place: USA...
TGGCTTTGCTTCGCTACCGCGTTGGAGTGGTGCGCATTATAGGGCGGCGTTTCAGGAGGTCAACCTTTAATTTCAATAATTTAGGATCTTTTTGGAAAAGACCGTATCAGGGCCGCCAGGTGCTCGCCGCAACACCTGCTGCGCCTGTGAGATCGAGCGCCGCCCGCGCGGCGCTTCGCAGCACAAGGCTGCTCCCACATCTGTTTCGGGCCAGTAACGTCAGTGCCAGCGCACGCGACCGCCTTGTCTGCACGACGAGCAACCGAAAAGGGGCCGAAATAACTACGCCATGCACCTTGCCCCCTTCCCTCGTAATTGCGCACTATATTGCTCACCCCCAACCCGCCAAGGATCGCCGCACAGAAATGAACACCCAGCCCCGCAGCCTGGCCGCTACCCTCTTCCCGATCGGCCTGCTGCTCATTGCCATGGCATCGATACAGTCTGGTGCTTCCCTGGCCAAAAGCATGTTCCCCCTCGTCGGCGCCCAAGGCACTACCACCCTGCGCCTGATCTTCGCCAGCATCATCATGCTGCTGATACTGCGCCCGTGGCGTGTCCGCATGACCACCAACACCCTGCGCAATGTCATCATCTATGGCATGGCGCTGGGCGGCATGAACTTCCTCTTCTATATGGCCCTGCAAACAGTGCCGATCGGCATTGCCGTGGCGCTGGAGTTCACGGGCCCGCTGGCCGTGGCGATCGTCTCCTCGCGTCGACCGATCGACTTCCTGTGGATTGCCCTGGCCATCGTCGGCCTGTTGCTGTTGCTGCCTGCCGGCCATGGCGGGCAGGCCCTCGACCCGGTCGGCGCAGCCTACGCCCTGGGCGCGGGCGTATGCTGGGCGCTGTACATCCTGTTCGGGCAGCGTGCCGGGGCCGAACATGGTATCCAGAGTGCCGCACTGGGCGTAGTGGTCGCCGCGCTGTTCGTTGCCCCCGTCGGTATCGCCCATGCCGGTAGCGCCTTGCTCTCGCCTTCATTGATCCCCATGGCACTGGGCGTCGCGGTACTGTCCACTGCTTTGCCTTACAGCCTGGAAATGGTTGCCCTCACGCGCATCCCGGCACGCACCTTCGGCACCCTCATGAGCATCGAGCCGGCATTCGGCGCACTGTCCGGCCTGCTGTTCCTGGGCGAGGTGCTGACGATTACCCAGTGGCTGGCTATTCTGGCAATCATTACCGCGTCGGTCGGTACCACCCTGTCGATGCGCAAGGAGCCCAGCCCGGCCGTCGCAGCAGACTGATATGAGAAATATTTTCATTTGAGACAGGATTAATGATTGTAGCGACCCGTCTCGCTGATTAAGCTGTCACAGAATCATCATCTTTACGCTATCTACTGGACCGAACACGGACGCTGGGGATATTTCAGGAAGAACCGAAGCGATAACGACGGGGCCACACAGCTGATCCGCCCTGCATTTAAGGACAGGAATGAAACGTATTTTGCTCATCCTGGCCATCTTGGCTATTGCTGGATGTGCCGCCACGGCCAAGACTGAGGTCAAAAGGGGCAAGAAGGGCCTGCATATCAACTGCTCCGGTCTTTCTTCTTCGTGGGACAACTGCTACAGCAAGGCCGCGACCTCCTGCAGCACGCGCGGCTACCGGGTCATTGCCCGCTCGGGCGATACTGACGAAGAACCCGGTGACTACTTGTTCGGCATCAACCCGGCGGGTTACACCAGCCGCAGCATGATCGTCATCTGCAAGTAGAAAAAAGGGCAGCCCGCAAGCTGCCCTTTTCATTGGCTCACATTTTTCCTTACAACGGCGCGGTACGCGCTTCCAGCCAGGCCAGTGCCTCGCCCTTAAGCAAGGGCGCCAGGCGCTCGCGCACCTTGACGTGATAGCCGTTCAACCAGTCCAGCTCTTCCCTGGCCAGCAGCTCGGGCAACAGGCACCGGGTGTCGATCGGGCACAGCGTCAGGGTCTCGAAGTTCAGGAAGTCGCCGAAGGCGCTCTTGCCAGCCTCGCGATTGACCACCAGGTTCTCGATGCGTACCCCCCACTGTCCCGGGCGATACGTACCCGGCTCGATCGAGCTGATCATGCCCACCTGCATCGCCGTCTGCGGGGTGGGCGCCGCCTGGTAGGCAATCACTTGCGGCCCTTCGTGCACATTCATGAAGTAACCCACCCCATGCCCGGTACCGTGGCCGTAATCCACCTGATCAGCCCAGATGGGCGCCCGGGCAATGGCGTCTAGCAACGGCGACAGCACGCCACGCGGGAAAGTAGCGCGCGACAGGGCGATCATGCCTTTGAGCACGCGTGTGCAATCCTGTTTCTGCGCCTGGCTCGGGTTGCCCACCGGCACCATGCGGGTGATGTCAGTAGTGCCGCCAAGGTACTGGCCGCCAGAATCGATCAGCAGCAACCCGTCGCCCTCGATGACCGCATGGGACTGTTCCGTGGCACGGTAATGCGGCATCGCGCCATTGCCATTGAAGGCGGCGATGGTCGAGAAACTCAACGACACGAAGCCTGGCCGGCGGGCACGCGCGGCACTCAACTGCTCGTCGATCGTCAGCTCGGTAACCCGCTCCTGACCGAGGCTGGCCTCAAGCCAGGCGAAGAACTCGCACAAGGCCGCACCGTCCTGCTCCATTACCTGGCGGATGTGTACCAGGTCTTCTTCACCTTTGCATGACTTGCTCAGGGTGCTGGGGTTGAGCCCCTCGACCAGTTCCACCTCGGCCGACAGGTTGTCCAGCAGGCCGCAGGTTACCCGGGCCGGGTCGATCAGCAATCGGCTACCGGCCGGCATCGCGGCAAGGGCCTGGCCGGCTTCGGCGTAGTCGCGCACTTCTATACCGTCGGCCGCCAGCACCTGACACAGATGTTCGTCGAGCTTGTCCTGACCAACGAACAGGATGGCCTGCTGCTGGCTGATCAGGGCAAAGGCCACGAACACCGGGTTGTAGGACACATCGCTGCCGCGCAGGTTGAACAACCAGGCAATGTCATCCAGGGTAGCGATGAAGTGCCAGTCGGCCCCCTTGGCCTGCACACTCTGGCGCAACTGTGCCAGTTTTTCCGCACGACTCACCGTGGCCTGCGGTGGCAAATGCTGGTAGACCGGGTTGCCCGGCAGCGCCGGGCGCCCCTCCCAGACTTGGCCCAGCAGGTCCTTGTCAGTTACCAGTCGCGCCCCGCGCGCTTTCAGCCGCTCACCCAGCTGGCGCGCCGAAGCCAAGGCCATTACCGCACCATCTACCGCCACCTTGCCATTGGGCTCGACGTGATCGCCTAACCACTCCAGCGCGCCAGGCTTGCCCGGCAGCAGTTTCATCAACTCGATGCCACTGCCTGCCAACTCGTGCTCCGCCTGTTCCCAGTAGCGGCTATCGACCCACAACCCGGCAAAGCCGGCCGTGACCACCAGCGTGCCGACTGAGCCGTGGAACCCCGACAGCCACTGGCGCCCCTGCCAGTAACCGGGCAGGTATTCGGAAAGATGGGGGTCGGCCGAGGGTACCAGCAAGGCATCGATGCCCTCTGCCGCCATGGCCTGGCGCACCTGCACGAGGCGCTGCGGCACGCTTTGCCCAAGGGTGGTCTGAACGTTCATGCGCTCTCCTGCGGCTACATCACGGTTTATCCAGTGTGCCGATAATGGAACAGCCGCCGCAGCCCTGCAATCTTGGCGACCGACACACGGCATGCATTGCCCGTCACGCCCTGCGCATACCAGACATTTCCTACAGAAGGCCCAGGACCACCGATCAAGTTTCGCTGAACTTCCTCAAGGCACCGGCTTCACACTCAGTACATTCATTGCACACAGGCAAATGACCATGGCCAATGCCTGCGCCCCTAAAAGCGGCGTGGTGCTGCTCGACACCCGCGCGCACACTCCCGACCACGAGCATGCAGTCCACCTCAAGCTTGCCGATGGACTGGCCCGCCTGCTGGGCTGCCCGCACGTGCAACCCAGCCAGCCACCCAGCGCCACCGATGGCTACTACTACCTGCCCACCGAAACCCTGGTCGACCCCAAGCGCCATGCTGCCTTGGGCATATCCAGCGAGCAGGACCTGTTCGGCGGCCTGGTCGCATACCCCTACATGGCGACCAAGGCAATTTCCCACCCGCTGCCGGCAGGCGCCAGTTTCCCGCCGGGATGGACTGACGCCTTCGCCCGGCAAGCCAGCGACGCCCTGCTGCGCGGCTATACCGTGTTCAGCAAGGCCGATGCGCGTAGCGCCGCACAGCTGTTATTGACGGACGGCCCGTTGCGAATCAAGCCGGTGCTGGCCTGTGCAGGCCGTGGGCAACAGGTCATCACCACGGTGGATGAGCTGGAACCACTGCTGGCCGGCATGGATGAGCAGGACCTTGCGTTATGGGGGCTGGTGCTCGAGGAGGACCTCAGCGACGTGCAAACCTTCAGCGTCGGCCAGGTACGCGTCGCCGGCCTGACCTGCAGCTATCACGGCACCCAGCAGCTCACCCGCGACCATCAGGGCACGCACGTGTATGGCGGCTCCGACCTGGTAGTGGTACGTGGTGACTACCAGGTACTGCTGCAACTGCCGCTGGACGAGCCGCTGCGCCTGGCCATCAACCAGGCGATGGCCTACGAACAGGCCGCCGAGCAGCACTTCCCCGGCTTCATCGCCTCACGGCGCAACTACGACATCGCCCGCGGCGTCAACCATCAAGGCCACCTGCGCAGCGGCGTACTCGAACAATCCTGGCGCCTGGGTGGTGCCAGCAGTGCCGAGCTGCTGGCCTTGCAAGCGTTCGCCGACGACCCGGCATTGCAACGGGTGCGTGCCTCCACCCATGAAGTGTTCGGCACCCCCGAACTGCCCACTGACGCCACCCTCTTCTACCAAGGAAACGACAGTGAACTCGGACAACTCAGCAAATTTGCGCGGATTCGCGAACATGACCATTCAGAGTGAAACCGTTGAACTGCAGGTCGAGGATGACAGCATCGTCGGCACCCTGGTCAGCCCCGGCAGCAAGATGCCGGGCATCCTTTTCGTCCACGGCTGGGGTGGCAGCCAGCAACGTGACCTGGCCCGCGCCCGGCATATCACCGGGCTGGGCTGCGTGTGCATGACCTTCGACCTGCGCGGCCACGAAAAAACCGAAAGCCAACGGCTGACGGTCACCCGCGAGCAGAACCTGGCAGACCTGCTGGTGGCCTATGACCGGCTGGTAAGCCACCCGGCCGTCGACAGCAGTGCCATTGCCATCATCGGCAGCAGCTATGGCGGCTACCTGGCCACCCTGCTGACCCGCGAGCGGCCGGTCAAATGGCTGGCCCTGCGGGTACCCGCCATGTACTGGGACGACGAATGGAACCGTCCCAAGCAAACCCTCGACCGGCAACGGCTGAACGCCTACCGCCAGCGCCCGCTCGGCCCGGCGGACAACCGCGCACTGGCAGCCTGTGCCGAGTTCGGTGGCGATGTGCTGCTGGTGGAGTCCGAACAGGACGACTACGTGCCACACAGCACACTGATGAGCTACCGCTCGGCATTTGTCAGCGCCCATTCGCTCACCCACCGCATCGTCGACGGTGCCGACCACGCGTTGTCCAGCGAAGAGAGCCAGAAAGCCTACAGCTCGATCCTGGCGGCATGGATCAGCGAAATGGTCATCGGCGCCCGCCTGGACCGTTACCCGCACTACGCGCCCTGGTATGCCTGAGGCCCCCCCACCAGGCAGTGCAGGCCGCCATCGGCGCCGCGTACCAGGCTGCGCAGGGTCTGATACGCGGCAAAGTTGACGCTGCGCGCCTGATGCTGGCCAAGCAGCTCAAGGAACGGCTCCTCGTTGAACAGCACGGCCGCGGCCGCCCACGCCTGGCGGGACTGCCATTGCAGGTACTGCAACACCCGGCTGCCATCGTCGCTGGCCTGGATACTGACACCCTGCAACCCTTCGCAGCGCGCAGCCAGTTCTTCGCTGCGTGCCACCAGCGCCTCGGCCAACGCCTGCTGGCACCTGCCGGGCACCTCATATTCGATCATCTGGGTAAACCACAGGGGGTGAGAGGTTGCCGTCATGAAGGGTCTCCTGGGGTCGGACGCACGCAGCGCGATGCCGAGCAGGGTAAAACCTCAAGTTATGTCAAGGTCAAGCGTTTTTCCGCCCTGTCGACGCCCAGTACCCTAACCCGATACTGCGAAGCGCCGCCGGTAATCACTCGGGGTCAGACCGGTGATACGCTGAAACACTTTGCGAAACGCACCCGGGTCCTGGTAACCGACACCCCAGGCGATCTGCTCGACATTGCGCCGGGTGAACTCCAGCAAGCGGCAGGCCCGCCCCACCCTCACCTGCTGGCAGTACTCGGTTGGCCGCAGCCCCGTGGCAGCGCGAAAACGCCGCAGGAAGGTGCGCTCCTCCAGCCCCGCGCAGGCAGCCATGCCGGCCAAGTCGGCATCCTGCCCTCCGTTGCCCTGCAACCAGTGCTGCACTTTCAGCACCGCCTCATCGCCATGGTCCAGGCGCGGGTTGAACACGGCACCGGGCAACGGCGCCGCAACCGGGTCGACCGCCAGGTAGCGGGCAGTTTCCCGCGCCACCGTCGCGCCCATGAAGCGCTCCAGCAAGCGCAAGCCCAGCTCGGTCCAGGCCATCAGCCCGGCCGAGGTGACGATATCTCCATCGTCCAGCAACGGTTGCTGGGCCTCGATCCGCACATGAGGAAAACGCTGGGCAAGCGACTGCACGTAGTTCCAGTGGGTACAGGCCGGGCGCCCATCAAGCAGGCCACTGGCGGCGATGAAGAACACCCCGATGCACACCGACGCCAGCACCGTGCCGCGCCCATGTAACTGGCACAATGACGCGCGGTGGCGCTCTAGCAGTTCACCCTGCGGGGCCGACTCCAGGCTTGGCGGAATGATCAGCACCCGCAGATCGGACGCGACGGCAGGTGGGCTCTCGAGGGTAGGCTGCAATTGCCCGGCCTCGTCCGCCTGCCAGAAACTGATACGCACCGGCGGCAACTCGCGTGCCCCCAGTTCGCCAGCCACCCGGTTGGCCACCAGGAACAGGTCGGCCAGCCCATGCACGGCAGCGCGCTGCGCACCGGGGTATAGCAGCAGGCCGATGTCCAGGCTGGGAGGGTTGTCAGTTTTTGCCCGCATAGTGTCATTCGCGCCAATCCTCAGGTCAGTGCACACAGCCTATAACTTACGTCATCCAACGACTACTGCCACAGGAGGCAGCATGAGCAAGCAGGCGCTGATCATCATCGACATCCAGAACGACTATTTCCCGGGCGGCAAATGGACCCTCGAGGGTGCCGACCAGGCGGCCGACAACGCCGCCCGCCTGCTGGCGGCGGCGCGTCACCGGGGCGACCTGGTGGTGCATGTGCGGCATGAGTTCGACAGCGCCGATGCCCCGTTCTTCGCACCAGGCTCGCAGGGTGCGGCCATCCACGCCAAGGTCGAGCCCAGGGCCGGTGAGCCAATAGTGCTGAAGCACAAGGTGAACGCCTTCCTCGGTACCGACCTTGAGAACACGCTGGACCGGCATGGTGTCGAGGCCCTGACCATCGTCGGCAGCATGAGCCACATGTGCATCGACGCCGCCACCCGTGCCGCGGCTGACCTGGGTTATGACGTGACCGTGGCCCACGACGCCTGTGCCACGCTGCCACTGGAGTTCGATGGCAAGCAGGTGCCGGCGGCGCAGGTGCATGATTCAGTGATGGCGGCATTGGCGTTTGCCTATGCCAAGGTGGTCAGGACCGATGAGTTGCTGAATAGCTGATCAATGGAATTTGGGGGCGCTTTGCGCCCCATCGCGACGCAAGGCCGCTCCCACAGGTACCGTGCCAGACATCAGATTTGCGCGATACCTGTGGGAGCGGCCTTGCGTCGCGATGGGCTGCGCAGCAGCCCCAAAACCTGCTACCTCAAATCACCACATTGCGCACAAAACGTACCGCCTCCACCCCATCGTTGCGATACGCATACCGGCAATTGCTGGGAAACACATGGAACTGCCCCACCTGCAGGCGATGCTCGGCCCCTTCGATGATCAGCGTCAGTTGCCCTTGCGCCACGTAGATCTGCTCGCTCCAGCCCTCGGCATCGGCCTCGCTGGAATAGCACTCGCCCGGTGCCAGGGTCCATTCCCACAGCTCCACCTCCCGCCGCGCCACACTGCTGCCCAACAGCACCGCCCGGCTCTGCGGGTGCTCGCCGGCCCAGGCCAACTCTTCGATGCGCCCGGGGTCACGCTGGTCAGGTGCCTGGATCAGGGTACTGAAAGCCACGCCCAAGGCTTCGGCAATCAGGTCCAGCGTGGTCAGGCTCACATTCTTTTCGCCCGCCTCGATCGCCACCAGCATGCGCCGGCTGACGCCGGAGCGCTCGGCCAGCGCCGTCTGGCTCATGCCGACGGCGGTGCGCAGGCTGCGTACATTGAGGCTGACATGTTGCAGCACCGAGGCCCGGTGCGAAGAATCTTTGTGCACTATATTGCTCACTGGTCGATATTGCGCAGTATACTGCCCACTTTGCGGCGATTGTGCGCCGCCCCCTTCGAGTGTGCAAGACCATGAACCAGCCCAGCAGCAAGCCGACCTCCGCCGTTACCTTCCGCCTGAGCAAGGCCGAGCTGGTGCTGGTGTTCATCACCATGCTGTGGGGCGGCACCTTCCTGCTGGTGCACAACGTGATGACTGTCAGCGGCCCGATGTTCTTCGTTGGCCTGCGTTTCGCCGCGGCCGCGCTGTTCGTTGGCGTGGTCTCGGCGCGGGCGCTGCCCGGGCTGACCTTTACCGAACTGAAGGCGGGCATCCTGATCGGCGTGTCGATCATGCTCGGCTACGGCCTGCAGACCATGGGCCTGCAAACCATCAGCAGCAGCCAGTCGGCGTTCATCACGGCATTGTACGTGCCCTTCGTACCGCTGCTGCAATGGCTGGTTCTGGGCAGGCGACCCGGCCTGATGCCCAGCCTCGGCATCTGCCTGGCGTTCACCGGGCTGATGCTGCTGGCCGGGCCTGAAGGTGGCAGCCTGCACTTCAGCGAAGGCGAGCTGGTCACCCTGGTCAGCGCCGTGGCCATCGCCGGCGAAATCATCCTGATCAGCCGTTACGCCGGCCAGGTCGATGTGCGCCGGGTCACGGTGGTGCAACTGGCAACCGCCTCGCTGCTGGCGTTTCTCATGATCGTGCCAACCCAGGAACGTCTGCCCGACTTCTCCTGGCTGCTGCTGGCCAGCGCCGTGGGCCTGGGCGCCATGAGCGCGGTGATCCAGGTGGCAATGAACTGGGCGCAGAAATCGGTCTCGCCCACCCGTGCCACCCTCATCTATGCCGGCGAACCGGTATGGGCCGGGATCGTCGGGCGCCTCGCCGGTGAGCGCCTGCCGGGCGTGGCACTGCTTGGCGGCCTGCTGATCGTGATCGCGGTGGTGGTCAGCGAACTCAAGGTGCGCCGCCCACGCGAGGCGGCTGAAGTGCGGGAAGAGCAGGAAGAAGGCGAACGCCAGACGGGTCTGTAAAGCCGCCAACTACGGCTATGCTTTGTAAAAAACTGTTATAAAAAAACAGCTTGTCACAGCCTGTTTGTATGATTCTGCGACAGCTTGCGTGTTGGTGATCAACCCCGCGGCACGTATGATTCTTTGCAAACTTCTCCAGAATAGAACGCTATGTCATTGATAGTGCTATTGCTTCTGCCGTTCGTGGGCAGTTGCCTGGCAGCCGTGCTGCCGCACAACGCACGTAACGCGGAGTCCATTCTCGCCGGGCTCGTGGCCCTGGTCGGCACGGTCCAGGTAGCACTGCTGTACCCTCAGGTTGCCCACGGTGGCGTGATTCGCGAAGAATTCCTCTGGTTGCCCAGCCTTGGGCTGAACCTGGTGTTGCGCATGGACGGCTTCGCCTGGCTGTTCTCGCTACTGGTGCTGGGCATCGGTGCGCTGGTGTCGCTGTACGCCCGCTACTACATGTCGCCACAAGACCCGGTACCACGCTTCTTCGCCTTCTTCCTCGCCTTCATGGGCGCCATGCTCGGCCTGGTAATCTCGGGCAACCTGATCCAGCTGGTGTTCTTCTGGGAACTCACCAGCCTGTTCTCCTTCCTGCTGATCGGCTACTGGCACCATCGTGCCGACGCCCGCCGCGGTGCCTATATGGCGCTGATGGTCACGGGCGCAGGCGGCTTGTGCCTGCTGGTGGGTGCGCTGCTACTCGGCCATGTGGTTGGCAGCTACGACCTGGACAAGGTCCTGGCTGCCGGCAACACCATCCGCCAGCATGCGCTGTATCCGGTGCTGCTGCCGCTGATCCTCATCGGCGCCCTGAGCAAGAGCGCACAATTCCCCTTCCAGTTCTGGCTGCCCCACGCCATGGCAGCGCCTACTCCAGTCTCGGCCTATCTGCACTCGGCGACCATGGTCAAGGCCGGGGTGTTCCTGCTGGCACGCCTGTGGCCGGTGCTGTCGGGTAGCGAGGAGTGGTTCTGGATCGTCGGCGGTGCCGGCGCACTCACCCTGCTGCTCGGCGCCTTCGCCGCCATGTTCCAGAACGACCTCAAGGGCCTGCTGGCCTACTCGACCATCAGCCACCTGGGCCTGATTACCCTGCTGCTGGGCCTGAACAGCCCGCTGGCCGCCGTCGCGGCGGTGTTCCACATTCTCAACCACGCCACCTTCAAGGCCTCGTTGTTCATGGCTGCCGGCATCATCGACCACGAAAGCGGCACGCGTGACATCCGCCGCCTCAGCGGGCTGATCCGCCTGGTGCCATATACCGCCACCCTGGCCATGGTAGCCAGTGCCTCGATGGCCGGCGTACCGTTGATGAACGGCTTCCTGTCCAAGGAAATGTTCTTCGCCGAAACGGTGTTCATCAGCGCCACCGCCTGGGTCGAGGCCACGCTGCCAGTGATCGCCACCCTGGCTGGCACCTTCAGCGTGGCCTATGCCCTACGCTTCACCGTCGATGTGTTCTTCGGCCCCACTGCCCGGGACCTCCCGCACACCCCGCACGAACCGCCGCGCTGGATGCGTGCGCCGGTCGAACTGCTGGTGCTTGTCTGCCTGGTGGTGGGCATCTTCCCCGCCCAGTCGGTCGGCCCGCTGCTGGCTGCCGCCGCCCTGCCAGTGGTAGGCGGCACCCTGCCGGAATACAGCCTGGCCATCTGGCACGGCTGGAACGCGCCATTGATCATGAGCCTGGTGGCCATGAGCGGCGGTATCGTGCTGTACCTGTTGCTGCGCAAGCAGCTGCGCCGGGGCCGCTTCCCCTACCCGCCGGTGATCGAGCGCTTCAACGGCAAGCGCCTGTTCGAGCACGGCCAGGTGCAGCTGATGCTGCTGGCACGGCGCCTCGAGCGCCTGCTCACCAGCCGTCGCCTGCAGTCGCAGCTGTTCATGCTGGTGTTTGCCGCCTTCCTCGCCGGCCTTACCCCCATGCTCTACAGCGGCCTGAGCTGGGGCGACCGGCCAAAGATTCCGGGTTCGGGTGTGTTCGTCGCGCTATGGCTGATTGCAATCGCCTGTGCCATCGGTGCCGCCTACCAGGCCAAGTATCACCGCTTGGCGGCATTGATCATGGTCAGTGTTTGCGGCCTGATGACCTGCATCACCTTCGTCTGGTTCTCCGCGCCCGACCTGGCCCTGACCCAACTGGTAGTGGAAGTGGTCACCACCGTGCTGATCCTGCTAGGCCTGCGCTGGCTGCCGCGGCGGATCGAAGGCGTATCGCCGCTGCCGGGCAGCCTGGAGCGTGCACGCATGCGGCGCCTGCGCGACCTGCTGCTGGCGGTGCTGGTCGGTGGCGGCATGGCCGTGCTGTCCTACGCCATGCTGACCCGGCCGACGCCCAACGACATTTCCTCGTTCTACCTGAGCCGGGCGCTGCCCCAGGGCGGCGGCACCAACGTGGTCAATGTCATGCTGGTCGACTTCCGTGGCTTCGATACCCTCGGTGAAATCACCGTGCTGGTGGCCGTGGCACTGACCGTGTTTGCCCTGCTACGGCGCTTCCGCCCGCCGAAGGAGAGCATGCAGTTGCCGGCGCAGCAGCGCCAGCTGGCACCCGACGTGGTCACCGACCTGATCAACCCGCGGCATGCCACCGACACCGCCCTGGGGTTCATGATGGTGCCCGCGGTGCTGGTGCGCCTGCTGCTGCCTATCGCCCTGCTGGTGTCGATGTACCTGTTCATGCGCGGGCATAACCAGCCCGGTGGCGGCTTTGTCGCCGGTCTGGTGATGTCGGTGGCGTTCATCCTGCAGTACATGGTTGCCGGCACCCAGTGGGTCGAGGCGCAGATGAGCCTGCGCCCGCTGCGCTGGATGGGCACCGGGCTGCTGTGCGCAACCCTGACCGGTGCGGGTGCCATGCTGCTGGGCTACCCGTTCCTCACTACCCATACTGCCCACCTGCACCTGCCGTTGCTCGGCGATGTGCACGTGGCCAGCGCGCTGTTCTTCGATGTCGGCGTGTTCACCGTGGTGGTCGGCTCGACCCTGCTGATCCTCACTGCCCTGGCGCACCAGTCGGTGCGCGCCTACCGCCCGGGCAACCCGGCGAAAACCAGCCAAGCAGGAGCCGCCTGATGGAAGAAGTGATTGCAGTTGCCATCGGCGTGCTGGCCGCCTCGGGGGTGTGGCTGATCCTGCGCCCACGAACCTACCAGGTGATCATGGGCCTTTGCCTGTTGTCGTACGGGGTCAACCTGTTCATCTTCAGCATGGGCAGCCTGTTCATCGGCAAGGAGCCGATCATCAAGGACGGCGTACCCCAGGACCTGCTGCACTATACCGACCCATTGCCGCAGGCTTTGGTGCTCACCGCCATCGTCATCAGCTTCGCCATGACCGCCCTGTTTCTGGTGGTGTTGCTGGCCTCGCGTGGCCTGACCGGTACCGACCACGTGGATGGCCGGGAGCGTGACGAATGAGTGGCATGAGCCAACTGATCATCGCGCCCATCCTGTTGCCGCTGGTGACCGCAGCCGTGATGCTGCTGCTGGGCGAGAAACACCGGCAGATCAAGGCCCGGCTGAACCTGCTATCGACTTTTGCCGGCCTGGCGATCGCGGTAAGCCTGTTACTGTGGGTGCGCACCCAGGGCCAGGCGGAATCGATCGGTGTCTACCTGCCAGGCAACTGGCCGGCACCGTTCGGCATCGTGCTGGTGGTCGACCACCTGTCGGCCCTGCTGATGGCCCTCACCGGCATCATCGGCTTCAGTGCCCTGCTGTTTGCCCGCGCCCGCTGGGACGCTGCCGGGGCCAGCTTCCACGCGCTGTTCCAGATCCAGTTGATGGGCCTCTACGGTGCCTTCCTGACCGCCGACCTGTTCAACCTCTTCGTGTTCTTCGAAGTGCTGCTGGCCGCGTCCTATGGCCTGCTGCTGCATGGCTCGGGCCGCGCACGGGTGCGTGCCGGCCTGCATTACATCGCCATCAACCTGTTCGCCTCGTCGCTGTTCCTGATCGGCGCAGCGATGCTGTATGGCGTGACCGGCACCCTGAACATGGCCGACCTGGCCCTGAAGATTCCGCTGGTGCCAGAGGCCGACCGTGGCCTGCTGCACGCCGGCGCGGCGATCCTGGCCATGGCCTTCCTGGTCAAGGCCGGCATCTGGCCGCTGAACTTCTGGCTGGTGCCGGCCTATGCCTCGGCCAGCGCGCCAGTGGCGGCGCTGTTCGCCATCATGACCAAAGTCGGCCTTTATGCCGTGCTGCGCCTGTGGACGCTGCTGTTCTCCGGGCAGGCCGGGGCCTCGGCGCACTTTGGTGGTGAATGGCTGGTATATGGTGGCCTGGTCACCCTGGCGGTGGCGGCGGTGTCGATTCTGGCCGCGCAGCGCCTGGAGCGCATGGCTGCCCTCAGCATCCTGGTCTCGGCCGGTACCCTGCTCGGCGCCGTCGGTTTCGCTCAGTCGGCGCTCACCGGTGCGGCACTATTCTACCTGGTCAACTCGACCCTGGCGCTGTGCGCCCTGTTCCTGCTCGCCGAACTGGTCGAACGTTCGCGTTCGGCCAACGAAGCGCCACTCGAGGATGAAGAAGGCGCCATGCCGCCACCGCTGGAGTCACTGCACCCGCCCAAGGGCATCAACCTCGACGATGAGCAAAAGGTGGTGATCGGCCAGATCATCCCGTGGACCATGGCCTTCCTCGGCCTCAGCTTCATCGCCTGCGCCCTGCTGATCATCGGCATGCCGCCGCTGTCTGGCTTTGTCGGCAAGCTCAACCTGATCAGCGCGTTGTTCAACCCGCAGGGGCTGGGCGTGCCACCCGAGCAGCCGCTGGGCACGGCAGGCTGGGGCCTGGTGGCGTTGCTGATCCTCTCTGGCATGGCCTCGCTGATCGCCTTCGGCCGCGTCGGCATCCAGCGTTTCTGGAAGCCCGAGGAACGCCCGTCGCCGGTGCTGCGTCGCTATGAATGCCTGCCCATTGTCATCCTGCTCGGCCTGTGCATCATCCTTAGCCTCAAGGCCGAACCGCTGCTGCGCTACACCCAGGACACCGCCGCCAGCCTGCAGGCCCCCGAAGCCTATATCGAAGCCGTGATGGCCGCCCGCCCGGTTCCTGGCCCCACCTCGCTCGACGTACAGGTGCAGCCATGAGTCGACTGTTCCCCGCACCGCTGTTATCGGTTTCGCTATTCGGCCTGTGGCTGTTGCTCAACCTTTCGCTCAGCCCCGGCAACCTGCTACTGGCAACCGCGCTTGGCGTGCTGGCGCCGCTGCTGATGGCACCGCTGCGCCCGCAGCATGCCCATGTGCGGCGGCCGCTGGCCATCGTCCGGCTGATTGGCCGGATCGGCATCGATGTGATCATGTCCAACCTGCTGGTTGCCCGTGGCGTACTGCGGGCCGGCAAGCGGCCGCCACGCTCGGCATTCGTGCACATCCCCCTGGCCCTGCGTGACCCGCATGGCCTGGCGGCACTGTCGATGATTACCACCGTGGTGCCCGGCACGGTCTGGTCCGAACTGGCACTGGACCGCAGCGTATTGCTGCTGCACGTGTTCGACCTGGACGATGAGGCGGCCTTCATCCAGCACTTCAAGGACACCTACGAACGCCCGCTGATGGAGATTTTCCAATGACAGGCCTGCTCGCCAATGCTGTCCTCGCCAGCCTGTTCATCTTTGCCCTGGCCATGGCCCTGGCGCTGATCCGGCTGTTCCGCGGCCCGTCCGCCCAGGACCGGGTGCTGGCGCTGGACTACCTGTACATCCTGGCCATGCTGACCATGCTGGTGCTGGGGATCCGTTATGCCAGTGACACCTATTTCGAAGGTGCCCTGCTGATTGCGCTGTTCGGTTTCGTTGGCTCGTTTGCCCTGGCCAAGTTCCTGCTGCGCGGTGAGGTGATCGAGTGACTGAAACCCTGCAACTCCCTTTCTGGCTGGAGCTGGTCACTGCCGCGCTGCTGCTGACCGGCAGCCTTTTCGCCCTGATCGGTGCCGTGGGCCTGTTGCGCCTGAAGGACTACTTCCAGCGCATGCACCCGCCGGCCCTGGCCTCGACCATTGGTGCCTGGTGCGTGGCGCTGGCCTCGATCATCTACTTTTCCTGGCTCAAGGAAGCGCCGGTGCTGCACGCCTGGCTGATTCCGATCCTGCTGTCGATCACCGTACCGGTAACCACGCTGTTGCTGGCCCGGGCGGCGCTGTTCCGCAAGCGCATGGCGAAAGAACCGGTACCTGAAGAAGTCAGCAGCGGCCGCGATCACGGTAACTGAAAGGTTATCGCCTTACCCTTGGGCAAGGCGCTGCAACTCGCGCCGGACCATGGCCACATAAGGCGGCGGGCCGAGGCGGTATAATTCGCCTGCCACCCAGTTCAACCAGGCGCCTTGCAGTGCTTCACGCCTGGCCAGCAAACGCTCGGCCTCGGCCACGGCATCCGCCTGGTGCTGCCGATGGAACTCGGCACGCGTTGCAGGCGCATCATCACTTTGGGTCATTCACTGGCCTTGAAGGTGGTCAGCTCACCTTTGCGCCACTTGGCAACCTTGCCGGTCACCGCCTTAAGCAGCTTGCCAAGGCCTTCCTGCACCTGTTGCTGCGCGGCGAACACCAACATTACACCGTGCCCCTCACGGAACACGATGCCCTCGCCTTCGGGGACCGACACGAAGGCGTAGTCGCCCACGCCATATACGTTCAACTTGATTTCGCGGAAGCGCATTTCCAGTTTGCCGCCTTCCCGGCTTGGCAATACTGCGGCGCGAAAATGGTCACCGACCTTCAGCTCCAAACGTTGCTTGTCATCGACGACCAATGCGCTTTCGGTGTCGATTTCGGCCATGTACAGGCCTTCGGGACTCTGTTCGGTGACATAGACAAAGCGGCCCTGAAACAACTGGGCCAATTTACCGCGCAGGTCGCCCAGGGCGAACAACGCATGAGTATCAAGAGTGCTGACTGCCAATGAAGTAATCCTCAACCGGTTACAACCCGCCCCCACCCAAGCTCGGTGAGACACGGTCATTTCTTGTCGATAGGTGAAAAGAGTAATAAAACGATATGCGAAATGTCTGTGCCCGCTGGCGATGCAGCGCGCAGGATTCTTTACCCTGGCTTGCCGGATATGGCCTCACTACAGGCTTTCGGCACCTTCCCGATTCAGCGAGCGTAATGTCTGACAGACATATCGCCAGAAAGGTGCGGCAGGCAATGCCAGAGCGCACGTGAGAACGGGCCCTGTCATCCTTCAGCGCATTACTGGAGGAAGAATATGCACGAAAACACCGAAATTCGTCGAGAGGCAACGTGTATTTCTTGTTGGGAAACAGCCTGAACACCATCACCCGTTCACCGGTGGCACCCGCTGCGCTCAGGCGGCAAGCCCCTTCTTCAATTGCTGTTGCCAGGCCACCTGGCATTCCAGTGCCTCCTCTCGCGTGGCGAACGCGGTACCACGACGTTCACCATTGACCAGCACGACCCAGCAGATGCGTTTACCCAGTTCCCGCAGAGTGGCTGGCACACCCGAACCAATCATCACGGCTACATCGACCCGGCTACTCATCACTCCCTCCGGAATTTAATTAGCACCCTAACGATAAAGCCATGATACGCCTGCTTTCGGCCTGGAAACAGCGCATCCCGGTACAGCAGTGTTACATGCAGGGAAACAAAACCGCCGCCGGCAAGAAACGCAAAAAGCCCCAGGGATCGCTCCGTGGGGCTTGGGACACCGCGCGGGTTTATACCTGGCGCTGGTGGCGGTCGAGCTGCTCGTGGCGCTCCTGGGCTTCGATGCAGTACTTGGTGGTCGGGCTGATCAGCAGACGCTTCAGGCCGATCGGCTCACCGCTGTCATCGCACCAGCCGAAGCTTTCGTCGGCAATACGGTCCAGGGCCATTTCCAGCTGCGGCAGCAGGCGCTGGTCGCGATCGATGGCATTTACCAGCCAGCTACGCTCTTCTTCGACCGAAGCCACGTCGGCAGGGTCCGACGGGGTGTCCAGGCCTTCGATGGTGGCACGGCTCAGCTCGATGCGTTCATGGGTTTCGACTTTCATCGCCTGCAGCAGGCCAGCGAAGAAAGCCAGCTGCTCAGCGTTCATGTAGTCATCGGCCGACATGGCCAGCAACTGTTCCTTGGTCATCGATTTCTCTATGAAAAAATGTGCATTTGGGCGATTCGGGTGCCGCCGACGCCTTGGCATCAGCAGCGGAATTCTTCAAGCGCCAACCGGCACTCTTTTTACAGGGGGCGGCAGTCTAAGGCGCCGCGTCGCGTGGAGCAACTGCAATTGGGTGTGAATTTGCTTCCGATGCCCACATTCCGCCAGTCGGCGCCCTCTGCTCCAGCTCCAGCTCCAGCTCTTGATCTTGATCTTGATCTTGATCTTGATCTTGATCTTCGCGACTTCAGGAGGCCGAGCAGAGGTCTTGCGGAGGGAGGTGACGGGCATGGATGCCCGTCAAGCGCTGAGGCCCCATGGATGGGG
>Ga0209676_1001804_pt1 | contig 17921 bp, 17 predicted proteins | sample AraplaCvi_mLB_r2_FD_184282 | JGI IMG/M metagenome (GOLD analysis project Ga0209676, IMG submission 184282) | Arabidopsis root microbial communities from North Carolina, USA - plate scrape MF_Cvi_mLB_r2 (SPAdes) (version 2) | ecosystem: Host-associated > Plants > Roots > Endosphere | place: USA...
GGCGACCACAGCCAGGCGGCGATGAACACCAGCGCGAGCAGCACGTGGACCAGGATCGCCAGGGCGATCGGCAGGCCCCACTCGCCGTCCGGCTGGCGCTGCGGTGGCAGGGCTTCAGCGTGCATCGGTCGCCAGACCCACCTTTTCCACGTTGGCGCGCTTGATCACGTCCATGGCCGCGACCACCTTCTCGTAGGCCACGGCCTTGTCGGCGGCCACGATCACGCGCAGGTTCTTGTCCTGCGCGACGAGCGCACCCAGCTGGGCCTGCAGCTGGGCCGGATCCATCGGCGCCGGCTCCTTGGCTTCGGGCAGTTTCAGGCTGAGCTGGCCGTCCAGGCGTACCGAGACGATCACCGGGTCCTGCTTGCTTTCCAGCGCCTTGGCCTGCGAACTGGGCAGGTCCACTTCAAAGCTCAGGGTGAGCAGCGGCGCGGTGACCATGAAGATGATCAACAGCACCAGCATGACGTCGATGTACGGCACGACGTTGATTTCGGATTTGAGCTTGCGGCGCTTGCGGCGGCCGATGGCAGCGGTCATGGCAGAGTCCTTGTGCTGGGCGCTTACTCGTCGCCTGCGGACTGGCGCTGCAGGATCGAGCTGAACTCTTCGGCGAAGGTTTCATAGCGGACCGACAGACGCTCGACGCGGGTGGTGAAGCGGTTGTAGGCCCACACCGCCGGGATCGCCACGAACAGGCCGATGGCGGTGGCGAACAGCGCTTCGGAGATGCCCGGCGCCACCGAGGCGATGCCGGCCTGCTCACCGCTGTTGATCATGTCGTGCATGGTCACCATGATGCCGAACACGGTGCCGACCAGGCCCACGTAGGGGGCGGTGGAACCGATGTTGGCCAGCAGCTCCAGGCTGCGCTCCATCTGGTCCACCTCACGGGTGAAGGTGGTGCGCATGGCGCGCTGGGCGCCTTCAAGCTGGGCGCGGCCATCCAGGCGGCGCTTGTCGCGCAGGCGGGTGAATTCGCGGAAACCGGCTTCGAAGATCGCTTCCAGGCCGCCCACCTTGCGGTTGCGGTCGGTGGCGGCGCTGTACAGCTTGCCCAGGTCGGCACCGGACCAGAAGCGGCTTTCGAACTCATCGGCCTCGCGGTTGGCGGCGTTGAACACGCGCGCCTTGCGGAAGATGATCACCCAGCTGATGAACGAGCCGGCCAGCAGCAGCAGCACGATGATCTTCACCGGCAGGCTGGCCTTGATCATCAGGTCCAGGTAATTGATGCCACCGCCATGCGCGGCTTGGGCGACGGTCTGCGACGCGGCGCTGGTGACTTCCTGCGGCAGCGCTTCGACCACCGTGGCCTGCAGGGCCAGGAGCATTGCGATCATCCGTTGTTCCTCAATATGCGGCTGTTTGAATTACGTAGGGTTTCAACGCGGCATGGAGGACATCGTCCATGCCGCGCGGCTTGAATGTGGCAGCGTCCAATGCCGCGATCTTGACCTGCGCGGTCAGCAGCGTTTCATCGCCGCGACGCACCGCCTGGTCGAACACCATGCTGGCGCGCTTGCACTGCACCAGCGTGGCGGTCACGTCCAGCGCGTCGTCCAGCCGCGCCGGCTTGAGGAAGTCCAGGGTCATCGACCGGACCGCGAACACCATGCCATGCTCGGTGCGGGTGCGTTCCTGGCCGTAACCCAACGCCCGCATCCATTCGGTGCGGGCCCGTTCCATGAAGGCCACGTAGCGGGCGTGGTAGACCACCCCGCCCGCGTCGGTATCTTCCCAATATATGCGTGTCGGCCAACTGAACCGCGCGTCAACCGACATCCGGCACCTCCGCGAACAGGTCGGCGGGCGGGTTCTTGGGTTTCAGCCCCAGGTGGCGGTACGCCTTGTGGGTGGCCATGCGGCCGCGGGCGGTACGCACCAGGAAGCCCTGCTGGATCAGATAGGGTTCGACCACGTCTTCCAGCGTGCCGCGCTCTTCGGACAGCGCCGCGGCCATCGATTCCACGCCCACCGGGCCGCCGTCGAAATAGTCGATCAGGGTGCGCAGCATGCGCCGGTCAAGATCGTCGAACCCTTCCGGGTCGACCTTCAGCATCTGCATGGCGGCCTGGGCCACGTCCTGGTCGATATGCCCGGCGGCCTTGACCTGGGCGTAGTCGCGCACCCGGCGCAGCAGCCGGTTGGCGATACGCGGGGTGCCGCGCGAGCGCCGCGCGATCTCCGCCGCGCCTTCGGCCGTGCAGTCGATGCCGAGGATGGCAGCCGAGCGCCGGACGATCCTGGTCAACTCTTCCGGGGTGTAGAACTCCAGCCGATGCACGATGCCGAAGCGGTCGCGCAGCGGTGCCGTCAGCAGGCCGGCCCGGGTGGTGGCGCCGATCAGGGTGAACGGCGGCAGGTCGATCTTGATCGAGCGGGCGGCAGGGCCCTCGCCGATCATGATGTCGATCTGGAAGTCCTCCATCGCCGGGTACAGCACTTCCTCCACCACCGGCGAGAGGCGGTGGATTTCGTCCACGAACAGCACGTCGTGCGGCTGCAGGTTGGTGAGCAGCGCGGCCAGGTCGCCGGCCTTTTCGATCACCGGCCCGGAGGTCACCCGCAGCGCCACGCCCAGCTCGTTGGCGATGACGTGGCTCAGGGTGGTCTTGCCCAGGCCCGGCGGCCCGAAGATCAGCACATGGTCCAGCGCATCGCCGCGGGCCTTGGCCGCTTCGATGTAGATCGACAGCTGCTCGCGCACGGGCGCCTGGCCAAGGTAATCGGCCATGCGCTTGGGGCGGATGCTGGCGTCGGTGGTGTCATCCTCGCGGGTGGCACCGGCACCAATGATGCGGTCGTCGGTCATCCCGCGATTATGCGGCAAAAAGCGTGACGACCAACGGTCGTCACCTACCCGGGATCAAGAAAATGGCGGGTAGCGGCCGACCGTTGGTCGGCCGTCCGGTCAGATCTCGACCTGGGCGCCCAGCTCTACGAGCCGGTTGCCGGGGATCCGGAAGAACCCCGTCGCCGGGGCTGCGTTCCGGTGCATCAGCGCGAACAGCTTGTCGCGCCAGATCGGCATGCCGCGGTTGGCGGTGGCCACGATGGTTTCGCGGCTGGCGAAGAAGGTGGTGTCCATCGGGTCGAAGTAGATCCCGCCGTGGTCGCACGAGCGCATCAGCGCCAGCGGCACGTCCGGGGTCTCCATGAAGCCGAAGCGCACGAATACCCGGTAGAACTCATCGCCCACCGACTCGATCTTCAGCCGCTGCCCTTCCATTGCGTAGGGAATGGGCAGGGTCTCCACGTGCAGGAACACGTTGCGCTCGTGCAGCACCTTGTTGTGCTTGAGGTTGTGCATCAGCGCGTGCGGGGCCACCGAGGGGTCGGCAGTGAGGAACACCGCGGTACCCGGCACGCGTACCGGCGGGGCCAGCATCAGGCCCGGCAGGAAGGTATCCAGGCGGATGCCGTCCTTGCGGATCTCGTCGCGCAGCAGCTCGCGGCCGCGCCGCCAGGTGCGCATCATGGTGAACAGCACGATGCCCAGCACCACCGGGAACCACGCGCCCTGCAGCAGCTTGGCGCCGTTGGCGATCACGAAGCCCAGGTCGATGATGAAGAACACCACGCACAGCGGGATGATCCAGTAGCGCGAGGTGGGCCACAGCGCGCGCGCCACCAGTGCCAGCAGCAGGGTATCGATCAGCATGGTCGCCGACACCGAGATGCCGTAAGCCACCGCCAGGTTGGAGGAGCTGCGGAAGGCCAGCACCAGCCCGATCACCATCACCGCGATGCCCCAGTTGATGCCGGGAATGTAGATCTGGCCGATGGTGTCGTGCGAGGTATGGGTAATGCGCATGCGCGGGATGTAACCCAGCTGCATGGCCTGGCGGGACACCGAGAACGCGCCGGTGATGACCGACTGCGAGGCGATCACCGCCGCCATGGTGGCGAGGATGATCATCGGGTACAGCGCCCAGTCCGGCACCGCCTCGAAGAACGGATTCTTCACCGCGCCAGGGTCGTTGAGCACCAGCGCACCCTGCCCCAGGTAGTTCAGCACCAGGCACGGCAGCACGAAGAAGTACCAGGCGTGGCGGATCGGCTTGGCCCCGAAATGGCCCATGTCCGCGTACAGCGCCTCGCCACCGGTGACCGCCAGCACCACCGCGCCCAGGATGAAGATGCCGTGCCAGCCGTGCTCCATGAAGAAGCGCACCGCCCAGATCGGGTTGAATGCCTTCAGCACTTCCGGGGCGTCGACGATGTTCCAGATGCCGATCGCGGCCAGCGACACGAACCACACCGAGGTGATCGGTCCGAACGCCTTGCCGATCTTCTCGGTGCCGAAGCGCTGCGCGGCAAACACCAGCAGCAGCACCACCACGGTGATCGGCACGATGAACGCGTGCAGCCCGGGCGCGGCCACTTCCAGGCCCTCCACCGCGCCCAGCACGGAGATGGCCGGGGTGATCACGCCGTCGCCGAAGAACAACGAGGCGCCGAAGATGCCCAGGATGCCCACCACGTAGGCCGAGCGCGACCCGTTGCGCATGGTGCGCTGGGTCAGCGCCATCAACGCCATGATGCCGCCCTCGCCGTCGTTGTCGGCGCGCATGATGATGGTGACGTACTTCAGCGTCACCACCAGCATCAGCGCCCAGAACGCCAGCGACAGCACGCCCAGGACGGTGTCATGGTTGCCGACCAGTCCGTAGTGTTCGGAGAAGGCTTCCTTCAGGGTGTACAGCGGGCTGGTGCCGATATCGCCGAACACCACGCCGATCGCACCGACCATCAAGGCCAGGCCGCTGGCGCCGGGCGCCGCATGGCCGTGCCCGGCGTGGCCGTTCTCGTGCTGGGTGGAAGAGCTGGACATGGGACTCCGGAAGGGATGTCGGTCGGTGGAAGATCAGGTCGGCGCGCTCAGCGCAGCGCGGCCTGCAGGGCCTTGCGGATCACGGTGGCGACGTCGTCGCCGTCGCTGTTGGCGTCGCGGGCCATGCGCGCCGCTTCGGCCGGCTTGTACCCCAGCTGCTGCAGCGCCACGGTGGCTTCGGACACCGGGTCGGTGGCCGGCGCCGCGCCGGCCATCGGCGCACCGCCGCCGCCAAAGGTGGCCGCGCGGTCGCGCAGCTCCAGCACCATGCGCTCGGCGGTCTTCTTGCCGATGCCCGGAATGCGGGTCAGCGCGGTGATGTCGCCGGCCTGCACCATCCGTGCGAACTCGTCCACGCTCACCCCGGACAGCACCGCCAGCGCGATCTTGGCGCCGATCCCGCTGACCTTCTGCACGTCGCGGAAGAGACGGCGTTCGCCCTCGCGCAGGAAGCCGTACAGCGACACGCTGTCTTCCTTCTGCGCGTAATGGGTGAACAGGGTGACCTCGCGGCCCAGCTCGGGCAGGTCGTAGAAGGTGCTCATCGGCGCCTCCAGCTCGTAGCCGACGCCGTTGACGTCGATCAGCAGCCACGGCGGCGCCTTGTACGCCACGATCCCACGCAGACGACCAATCATGCAGATGTCCTCATTTCCGTCCCCAGGCCTGACGGGTGTTGACCCCCAGGCGCTGCGCGGTTGCCCTTACGTGGGCGTGGGTGATGGCCACGGCCAACGCGTCGGCGGCGTCGGCCTGCAGCTTGGTTCTCAGGTTGAGCATAAGCCCGACCATGTGTTGGACCTGTTGCTTTTCCGCCCCGCCGCGCCCGACCACCGCCAGCTTGATCTCGCTGGCCGCGTATTCGTGCACCGGCAGGTCGCGCATCACCACCGCCGAGATCGCCGCGCCGCGCGCCTGGCCCAGCTTCAGCGCTGAATCGGGATTGCGCGCCATGAACACCTTCTCGATGGCCACTTCGTGCGGGCGGTACTCCTCCACCAGCGCGGTGAGCCCCAGCACCAGCAGCTTCATGCGCTGCGGGAAGTCGTCCGCGCCCAGCAGCACCAGCGGCAGGTGGTGCACGTGCAGCACCTTGCCGGTGGGGTCCACGTCGATGATGCCCACCCCGGTGCGCTGGGAACCGGGGTCGATGCCGAGGATGCGGATCATGCCGGGCTACGCCGTCAGGCGTAGGCGTCCGCGCCGAGGTCGGCGTTGGAGAACACGTCCTGTACGTCGTCCAGGTCTTCAAGCATGTCCAGCAGCTTCTTGACCTGCAGGGCGGTGTCGCCCTCCACCTTGATGTCGTTGTCGGCCCGGAAGGTGAGCTCGGCATGGTCCGGCTTCAGGCCACCGGCTTCCAGCGCATCCTTGACCGCGTGGTACATGTCGGCCGCGGTCAGCACGTCGATGGCGCCGTCTTCGGGGTACACCACGATGTCATCGGCGCCGGCCTCGATGGCCGCTTCGGTCACCGCGTCCTCGTTGGCGCCACCGGCGAAGTGCAGCACGCCCATGCGCTTGAACATGAAGGACACCGAGCCTTCGGTGCCCATGTTGCCGCCGCACTTGCTGAACGCATGGCGGACATCGGCCACGGTGCGTACGCGGTTGTCGGTCAGGCAGTCCACGATCACGGCGACGCCACCGGGGGCATAGCCCTCGTAGCGCACCTCTTCGTACTCCACCCCTTCCAGTTCGCCGGTGGCCTTCTTGATGGCCCGTTCGATCACGTCCTTGGACATGTTCGAGGCCAGGCCCTTGTCCATGGCCACGCGCAGGCGCGGGTTGTTGTTGGGGTCGCCTCCACCGCCGCGCGCGGCTACGCCGATCTCACGGATGATCTTGGTGAAAATCTTGCCGCGCTTCGCGTCGGACGCGTTTTTGCGGTTTTCGATGGAAGGGCCTCTACCCATGGGTGTTTCCGTGCTTGCATGAGGAACAGGGCGCGGATTCTACCTGATCGGCCGCCTGCCCCGTGTTAGCGGCGGCATCAAGCCGCCCGCGCGGTGCGATCGCGGCGGAAGCAGCCGTCGCGCAGGAAGGCGGCGGTCTGCCGCGCGGCGTCCGGGGAGAACACCAGCCCGCTGTGGCTGGCCGCCACCACGCAATGGTCGGCCAGGCCCGGCAGGCGGGTTTCGTCCAGCGCCACGGTGCCATCGGAGGCATCCCCGCAGGCACCCAGCAGGCTGCCCAATCCATGTGGCACCGAGCCGGCGATCAGCCCCACCTGGGCGCTGCCCTCCCACGCCGGCAGGCCATCCAGGAGCAGTTCGCTGCTGCGGCCCAGCGCCAGCGACCAGCCGTGCTCGGCCAGCGACCGGGCGGTGCCGCTGCCGCGCAGGGGCGAGCCCAGGCAGACCACCCGCGACACCGGGAGGTCCGGCTGGCGGCGCAGGGCCTCCAGCGCTACCAGGCCGCCCAGGCTGTGCCCGACCAGGGCCACCGGGCCGCTGTCCTGCAGGCGTTTCATCAGCTGCGGGACGGCCACGTCCGGGCCGCCGAACACACTGGAGTAGCCGAAGGTGTCCACGCTGAAGCCACGCGCGCGCAGGCGCCAGGCCAATGGGCCGACCCAGGCGCGGGCATTCCAGATGCCATGCAGCAGTAAAACGGGGGGAGTCATGGGCGAAGCGTAGCCGGTGCGGAACCGTTTCGACGGGGAAACACGGTTCTATTAGACAAATGGACCGGGGAACGGCGGGTGAAGCCGGGCCCCGCCCGAAAACCGACCGCGCAGGCCGTTCAGCTTGCCGGCGGAGCGCGCCGCAGGATGTATTCCAGATCGCGCACCCGCCCCACGGGGAATTCGTAGGTGCCCACTTTTTCGAAGCCGTAGCGGGCGTAGAAGCGCTGCGCGCCGAAGTTCTCCGACCACACCCCCAGCCACAGCGTGCGCGGGCCGTCGCGTTCCAGCCAGGCCAGCGCGGTTTCGAGCAGGCGGCTGCCCCAGCCACAGCTCTGCTGGTCCTTGATGAGGTACAGGCGCTTGAGCTCACCGTCGCCGGGCTGCACCTCCGGGTGCGGCAGGCCGCAGGGGCCCGCGGCGGCATGGCCGACGGCCACCCCGTCCAGTTCCAGCAGCCACACCGCATAGTCGGGGTGGGACAGGATCACGCGCTGGCGGTCTTCGGCGTAGGCCTCGTCCAGGAAGTCCTGCAGGTCCTGGGCCGGGTACAGGTGGCCAAAGGTTTCCACGAAGGTGCGGGTCGCCAGCACCGACAGGGTCGGTGCGTCTTCGGGGCCGGCGCGGCGGATGGTGTACATGGACAGGGCAGGCCTCAGGCCTGCGTTCCCCTGGCGGCGTCTTCCTCTTCGCCGTCCTCGTCTTCCTCGTCCTCGTACTCCTCTTCCTCTTCGTCCTCTTCCTCGCCCTCTTCGTACTCTTCGTCGTCTTCTTCGTCGTCCTCGTAATCCTCGACGCCGAAGTCCTCACCGTCCCAGCGGCCTTCACCATCGGCGACGAAGGTCAGCGCCATCGCGGCGGGGTTGGTGCCCACGCGCACCAGCCAGCCGCCGAACACGCGCGCGCGTTCGGTCACCAGGTTGGCGTCGGTGCCTTCATTGCCCAGCTTTTCCCATTCCAATACGAACGCGAACTCGGTCATTACCTGGATCTCCTGAGCGATGTGACGGTGAGGGGGCCGGCCAACGGCCGGCGTTACCGGGAGGGTGCGATCGGACGATCGCGAATCAGTTTTTCCGCGGGCGGACCTGGATGTGCACTTCGGCCAGCTGCTCGTCCGGGATCGGCGACGGGGCGCCGGTCATCAGGCACTGCGCGCCGGTGGTCTTCGGGAACGGGATCACGTCGCGGATCGATTCGGTGCCGGCCATCAGCGCCGCAATGCGGTCGATGCCGAAGGCGATGCCACCGTGCGGCGGCGCGCCGAAGCGCAGTGCATCCAGCAGGAAGCCGAACTTGGCTTCGGCCTCTTCGGCGCCGATGCCCAGCAGCTCGAACACCGCGCTCTGCATGTCCGAACGGTGGATACGGATCGAACCGCCACCGATCTCGTTGCCGTTGAGCACCATGTCGTAGCCGCGCGACACGGCGGTCTTCGCATTGGCGCGCAGGTCGGCGATGTCATCCACCGCCGGGGCGGTGAAGGGGTGATGCAGGGCGACGTAGCGCTGGGCTTCGTCGTCGTACTCGAACATCGGGAAGTCGGTGACCCACAGCGGCGCCCAGCCGTCGGCGACCAGGTTGAAGTCCTTGCCGGCCTTCAGGCGCAGCGCGCCCATGAAGTCGGACACCTTGTTGTAGCCGCCGGCACCGAAGAAGACGATGTCGCCGTTGCCGGCGCCCACGTGCGCCACCAGCGCGGCGAACGCGTCTTCGCTGAAGAACTTGGCGATCGGCGAGCTGACCTCGCCGTTCTCGGCGATCTTGATGTAGGCCAGGCCCTTGGCGCCGTACTTGGCGGCGTGCGCGGCGTACTCATCGATCTGCTTGCGCGACAGGCTGGCACCGCCCGGGATGCGCAGCGCGGCCACGCGGCCGTCGGCATCGTTGGCGGCGGCGGTGAACACCGGGAATTCACTGGCCTTGACCAGGTCGGCCACGTCCACCAGCTCCAGCGCGATGCGCAGGTCGGGCTTGTCCGAACCATAACGACGCATGGCTTCGGCCCAGGTCATGCGCGGGAAGCTGGCGGCCAGCTCCACGTCGACCACTTCCTTGAAGATGGCGCGGATCATGCCTTCCACGTAGTCCTGCACGTCGCGCTCGCGCACGAAGGCGAATTCCATGTCCAGCTGGGTGAATTCCAGCTGGCGGTCGGCGCGCAGGGCCTCGTCGCGGAAGCAGCGCGCGATCTGGTAGTAGCGGTCGAAGCCGGCCACCATCAGGATCTGCTTGAACAGCTGCGGCGACTGCGGCAGCGCGTAGAACTCGCCCGGGTGCATGCGCGCCGGCACCAGGAAGTCGCGTGCGCCTTCCGGGGTGGCCTTGGTCAGGATCGGGGTTTCGATGTCCTGGAAGCCGTCGCCATCGAGGTGGCGGCGCAGCGCCTGCACCAGCTTGATGCGGGTGCGCTGCATGCGCTGCATGTCCGGGCGGCGCAGGTCCAGGTAGCGGTACTTCAGGCGGGTTTCCTCGCCCGGGTTCTCGTGGGCGTGGAACGGCAGCGGCTCGGCCTTGTTGAGCACGGTGATGCGGGAGGCGACGATCTCGACCTGGCCGGTGCGGATCTTGTCGTTCACCGCATGGCGCCGACGCACCACGCCTTCCACCTGCAACACGTCCTCGTAGCCCAGGCTGGCGGCCACCTTGAACACTTCCGCGGAATTCTCGTCGCCCGCCGCCGGCTCCACCGTCACCTGCACGATGCCCTCATGATCGCGAAGATCGATGAAGCACACGCCGCCCAGGTTGCGGGCAACGTCGGTCCAGCCGGCGAGGGTGACAGTCTGGCCAATCAGGGTCTCGTCGACCAGGCCGCAGAAGTGGGTACGCATGGGGGTAAAGCTCCGCAGGAGATTGCCGGCGCCAGGCGGCACCGGTCAGCTCGTTATTCTGCGGCCGCCGACCCGTTGGGGCAAATCCGGGATGGTCACATGGGCTTGATCCGGCCGGGCTGATAGTGCCCGGACCACCATGCGCAAGGGGATTTGCCATGAACCGCCTCGCTATTGCCTGCCTCACGGCCGTCCTGGCCTGCAGCGCGCCGACCCTGCACGCCCAGGTCAATGCCCGGGCCTATGCCCCCGAAAACCTCCGCACCCTGTCCGTTTCGGACCAGCAGCGGGTCATCTCCATGGAATACGCCGAGCAGTCCGGGGGCCGCCGCATCCCCGACGACCAGATGCGCTTCTACCTTGACCAGGTAAACCGCTCGTCGTGGGGGTTCTCGCGGATCAAGCAGGACATCGCCACCTCGCTCAGCGGGTCCGGTGGGGGCTGGAACCCGGGCGGCGGCGGCTGGAACCCCGGCGGCGGCGGAAATGGGGTGGTCCGCTGCGAAAGCCGCGACAGCCGTCAACGGGTCTGCACCACCGGCTGGCGCAGCGCGCGCCTGTCCCGGCAGATTTCCGATACCCGCTGCGTGGAGGGCCGCAACTGGGGCTCGCGCAACGGGCAGGTCTGGGTCAGCGGCGGCTGCCGCGCCGATTTCGTCGAAGGTCGCGGGGGCGGCTGGAATCCGGGGGGCCCGGGCAACACCTACAGCGTGACCTGCAGCAGCAACGACAACCGCCAGCAGACCTGCGCCTGGGATTCACGCCAGGGGCGGCCGGCGCTGGTCCAGCAGCTGTCCGGCAGTGCCTGCGTGGAAGGCCGCACCTGGGGCTACCGTGGGAACTCGCTGTGGGTCAGCAACGGCTGCCGGGCGAGGTTCGGTACGCGCTGAAGGCCGTAGCGCCACGCAGGGCGTGGCGCTACCCACCCCACGGTGCGGGCGGCAATGGCACCGGGTGGGCCAGATCGAACACCACCCGGAAGGTCCGGCCACCGGGGCGGGTGAGTTCGTAGACGAACTGCTCGTCCGGATCCACCTCCATGGCCCACGTGTTGGTGACCGACGCCTCCATGCCCGCCTTGCGGAACATGGCCACCGACTCGGCGTCGACCGGGAACGATTGCCGCTGCGCGGTACCCGGGGGCGCACTGTCGCCGCCGTACATCGTGACCGCGTCGGGACTGCCATCGGCATGGCGATGGTCGTGCTTCAGGCGCAGGCCGGTGTCGGTGCGGCTGAGCACCCAGGTGCGCGAATGATCGTCACCGACATGGAAGGGAATGCGCAACTCGTGCGCGCTGTCATCGCACCCCCGCACATGCATCACCAGGCGCTTGCCGTCGAAGGGATCGGGCGTGGCGCTGCGCGGTTCGTTCACCACCACGCGGCCCTCGAACGCCTTGCCGCAATGCGCTGCCACCGCAGCGAGGAAGGCGTCGGCCGGGGCCATCGCAACGTCATGGGCCACCTGGTCGCGCTGGCTCGTGCAGGCAGACAGCAGTACAGCGGCAGCGAGCGGAAGGAATCGATGCAGACTCATGCAGCCACCCTAGCCCGCATGCGCGCACAGCGCAAATTCGCCGACGATGTGCGTCGACAAAGGGTTGATTGCGACTGTGTTAGGGTAATAAGCGTGACCGGTTCGCCTTCCCCACGAAGGTCGCACGCGTGTTGCGGCTGACCGCCCTGCTCACAGGCGTAGCGCTGCTGTTGACCGGCAGCGGGCTTCTGGGCACCTTGCTGGCGGTAAGCGGCGGTGAAGCCGGCTTCGGTGCCGGTACGTTGGGCCTGGTGATGTCCGGTTATTTTGCCGGCTTCTTCATGGGCACCTTCTTCGCCCCGTCGCTGATCCGCCGCATTGGCCATATCCGCGCGTTCGCCTTCTTTTCCGCCCTCGCCGCCATCGCCGTGCTGCTGCATCCGCTGTGGCTGAACGCATGGGCATGGGGCCTGCTGCGCATCGTGACCGGCGTGGCGCTGGTCGGGCTGTACACGGTCATCGAAAGCTGGCTCAACGCCGAACCCGACCCGCGCCAGCGCAGCCGTGCGTTCTCGCTGTACATGGTGGTGAACCTGTCGGCACTGGCGTTGGGGCAGATCCTGCTGATGGTGAGCCATGCACCGGCCATGTCGATGTTCATGCTGATCGCCATGCTGGTGTGCGCAGCGGTGCTGCCGATCACCGCGACGCGGCTGACCCCGCCGGAGGTGCCGTCGGTCCCGCGCCTGAAGCTGACCCGGCTGTATGCCATGGCGCCGGTGGCCACGGTGGCCGCCGGCCTGTCGGGGCTTGCGATGGGCGCGTTCTGGGGCCTGCTGCCGGTGTATGCCGGCGAGATTGGCCTGGACAGCGACGGCGTGGCCCGCTTCATGCTGACCGCCATCGCCGGCGGCGCGTTGCTGCAGTGGCCGCTCGGCCATATCAGCGACGGCCACGACCGCCGCGTCGGGCTGGTCGCGCTGTGCCTGGCCGCCGGCGGCCTGGCGGTGATCGCCGCCATGCCGATGGTGCAGATGCAGACGTGGCTGCTGTTCGGGCTGTTCTTCGTCTACGGCGGCCTGGCGTTCTCGCTGTACCCGTTCGCGGTGGCGCACATGCTCGATTACCTGCCGCGCCAGGACCTGCTCTCCGGCTGCTCCAGCCTGCTGCTGGTGCACGGGGTCGGCGCGGCGATCGGTCCGGCGCTGGCGGGCGCGGCCATGCAGCAGTTCGGTCCGGCCGCACTGCCGTTGTATTTCGCCGCCGTGCTTGGCGTGCTCGCGCTGTTCACCACCGCGCGACTGCTCAGCTTCTCGCGCCTGCGCACCCACCCGGTGCTGTTCCGGCTGATGCTGCGTACCACGCCCGCGGCGCTGGAGCTGATGCCGGAAACCGATGTTGTTGCGCCGGCTGATGGCCACCCGACCAACGGTCGGGTGCTACCTGAGCCCCCACCCCACCCCTTACCCATCGACTCCGATAAGGAAGTGCATTGACTGTTTCGACACCCACCCCGTCCACCTCATCCCGCACGCCGGCGGCTTCTCCGGCCCAGCAACTGATTCTCGCCACCGACCTGGATGGCACCTTTCTCGCCGGCGATCCCGCCGCGCGCCACCGGCTGTACCGGCTGGTCGACCAGCACCCCGGCATCCGCCTGATCTTCATCACCGGCCGTGGACTCGAAGCGGTGATGCCACTGCTGTCCGATCCGGCCATCCCGCGCCCGGATTACGTGGTCTGCGATGTCGGCGCCACGGTGGTCGATGGCCACACCCTGCAGCCGCTGCAACCCCTGCAATCGATGATCGACGCGCACTGGCCCGGCGAACACGTGGTGGCCGCTGCGATGCGCCCGTTCACCGCGCTGCAGCGCCAGGACGTGCCACAGGAACGCCGCTGCTCCTATTTCTGCGACCCGGAAACGCTGGCGCCGCTGCGCGGGCAGATCCAGGCCGCCGCGCAGGCCCTGGGCTGCGACGTGCTGTATTCGGCCGACCGCTACCTGGACATCCTGCCACCGGACACCGACAAGGGCCGCACCCTGGCCGCGCTGGCGCGGCTGCTGGCACTGCCGCGCGACCGCATCCTGGTCGCCGGCGATACCCTCAACGACCTGTCGATGTACACCGCCGGCTTCCGCGGCGTGTGCGTGGGCGATTCCGAACCGGCATTGACCGACGCCACCGCCGCCCTGGAGCACACCTTCCATGCGCAGGCACCCGGCTGCGGCGGCATCCTCGAAGCGATCGAACACTTCGGCCTGCTCGGCGAGGATGACGCGTGGCTGCAGGCGCCGGCACAGGCGCGCGCCGACGGTGCCGACCTGGTCATGGTCTACCACCGGCTGCCCTTCGACGAGGTAATGGAAGACGGCGTGCTGGTGCAGCGCCCGCCGCGTTCGCCGAACGGCATCATTCCATCGTTGCTGAGCTTCTTCGAAGGCGGCCAGAAGGGGTCGTGGGTGGCGTGGGGCATCGACGAACCCAAGCGCGGCCCGTTCCAGACCCACCTGGCCGTCGACGCCGGGCGCTACCCCACCCTCACCGCCGCGCGCGTGCCGTTGAGCCGGCAGGAAGTGGACATCTTCTACAAGCGTTTCTCCAAGGAAGCGTTCTGGCCGATGCTGCACGTGTTCTGGGAACGCGCGCGGTTCCGCGAAGACGACTGGCAGGTGTTTCTGAAGGTCAATCGCAAGTTCGCCGCCGCCGTTGCCGCCGAGGCCGCGCATGGCGCCACGGTGTGGATCCACGACTACAACCTGTGGATGGTGCCCGGTACGCTGCGCGAGCTGCGCCCGGACCTGAAGATCGCTTTCTTCCACCACACCTACTTCCCGTCGGCGGATGTATTCAACGTGGTGCCGTGGCGCCGCGAGATCATCGGCAGCCTGCTCAGCTGCGACTACATCGGCTTCCACATCCCGCGCCAGGTGGAAAACTTCGTGGACGTGGTGCGTGGGGCGATGCCGGCCGAGCGCCTGGCCTGGGAAAGCTGCGCACCGCGCTTCCTCACCTACGGCTGCGCGGTGGGGCTGGACACCATGACCACCCGTCTGCGCGTGGGCGACCGCGACGTGGCATTGGGGGCGCACCCGGTCGGTACCGACCTGCGCCGCATCCACGCGGTACTGGCGCGCGCGGATGTGCGCAATGACATCTTCAAGCTGCGCCGCGAAATCGGGGCGCGCAAGCTGGTGCTGTCGGTCGAACGGCTGGACTACACCAAGGGCACGCTGGCCAAGCTGGAGGCATTCGAACGCCTGCTGGAGCAGCACCCGGACCGCCAGGGCAAGGTCACGCTGCTGATGGTGTGCGTGCCCGCCGCGCGCGAGATGACCGTGTACCGCACGCTGCAGAACCAGATCGAGCAGGCGGTGGGCCGCATCAACGGCCGGTTCTCGCGGCTGGACTGGACCCCGGTGCGCTTCTTCGCGCAGGCGCTGCCGTTCGAGGAAGTAGTGGCGCACTACGCGGCGGCGCAGGTGATGTGGATCACGCCGCTGCGCGATGGGCTGAATCTGGTGGCCAAGGAGTTCGTGGCCACCCATGGCATCGAAGGCAGCAATGGCGTGCTGGTGCTGAGCGAGTTCGCCGGTGCGGCCGCCGAGTTGAAGGGCGCGGTGCTGACCAATCCGCATGATCCGGCCGATCTGACCGCCGGCTTGCTGCAGGCGCTGTCGATGCCCGAGGAGGAAGCGGGCGGGCGCATGCGCCAGTTGTTCGGCAGCGTGGAGTATTACGACGTGGACCGCTGGGGGCGCGAGTTCCTGGAGGCGGTGCGGGGGGCTGAGGCGGGCTGACCCGCCCGCGGGGATCGGGCCGCCCCCCACGTCACGTGGCGATCAACGTCTCCGCGATCACCGCCACCTGCCGCAGCACGTCGTTGCGGCCGGCGTCGTCCACCGTGGCGCCCTGCAGGTAGCTGGTCAGCACCCAGGGCGCCCCGCCGGACAGCGGCCAGAGCATGGCGATGTCGTTGGTGGTGTCCTCGCCATTGCTGCCGGTCTTGTCGCCCACCCGCCATGCCGGGGACAGCCCGGCACGCAGCCGCGTGTCCCCGGTTTCGTTGTCGATCAGCCAGTCGGCCAGCTGCAGCCGCGAGGCTGGCGCGAGCACCTCCCCCAGCACGAACCGCTGCAGGCTGGCGGCCATCGCGGCAGGGCTGGTGGTATCGCGCGGATCGTCGGGCGCGAACCGGTTCATGTCCGGCTCCAGGCGATCATTGCGGGTCACTGCGTCGCCGTGCGCGCGCAGGAAAGCGGTGACGCCCGCGGGTCCGCCGACCGCGCCCAGCAGCAGGTTGGCGGCGGGGTTGTCGCTGGTGACCATGGTCGCGCGGCACAGGTCGCGCACGGTCAGGTCCTTGCCCACGTGGCGCTTGGTCACCGGCGCGTGCGAAAGCATGTCCTGCTGCCGCACCGGCAGCCGCCGGTCCAGCGACAGCGTGCCCTGGTCGGCCAGATGGAGCACGGTGGCCGACAGCACGAACTTGAAGGTGCTGCACATCGGGAAGCGTTCGTCCTGGCGGTGGCCGATGCGGGTACCGGTGGCGGTGTTGAGCAGGGTCACGCCCAATCGGCCGCCACTGGCTTTTTCCAGTGCGGCGAAATCGGCTGCCTGCGGCTTGCCACCCGCCTGCGCGGTCGGCGGGGTCTTGGCCAACACGGTAGCGGCCAAGGCGGACGCGGCGGCGGCACCGGTCATCTGGAGGAACTGGCGGCGGGCGAGCATCGGGCATCTCCGGGCTGGGAAGTGGCCATGGAAGCATGTCGGGCCATATGCCACCAGCGAGCATTCTCAGCAGGAGGCATGAGCCGGATTCATGGCAAGACGACAGGCAGGGTTATCTCGCATCGCGTCCGCCCGTGGTAGCGCCGACCGTTGGTCGGCCCAAGGGGTGCTGCATCAACCACGCAGGGTCACAGCCCGGGATGCTTCCAGCACCGCCTGGGTCGACCAACGGTCGACGCTACCCTCGCATGGCGGGTCGCCCTTGGTGGCGCCGACCGCTGGCCCTGCCGGCGTTACCATTACCCATCAAGATTCCTCACGACTCGCCCATGCTCCGTCCCCAGCTTCCGCTCAACGCGTTGCGTGCCTTCGAGGCCGCCGCGCGCCATCAGAATTTCACCCGCGCCGCGCTGGAGCTGTGCGTGAGCCAGGCCGCGCTGAGTCACCAGATCCGGGGGCTGGAAGAGCGGCTGGGCGCGGTGCTGTTCCACCGGCTGCCGCGCGGGGTGGCGCTGACCGACGAAGGGGCGCGCCTGTATCCGGTGCTGAACGAGGCCTTCGACCGCATCGCGGTGAGCCTGGACCGGTTCCTGGGCGGGCATTTCCGCGAGGTGCTCGGGGTCGGCGTAGTGGGCACGTTCGCCACCGGTTGGCTGCTGCCGCGGCTGGCCGATTTCAACGCGCGGCACCCGGATATCGAACTGCGCCTGCAGACCCACAACAACCGCATCGACCTGGCCGGCGAAGGGCTTGACCTGGCGATCCGCTTCGGCGATGGCGATTGGCAGGGCCAGGTGAGCACGCCGGTGCTGGCGGCGCCCTTCGCACCGGTGTGCGCGCCGGCACTGGCACGGACGCTGCGGCAGCCGCGCGACCTGGCCAGCGTGTCACTGCTGCGCTCCTACCGCAGCGATGAGTGGCCGCAGTGGCTGCAGGCCGCTGGCGTGGGCGAGCTGGAGGCGCGCGGGCCGGTGTTTGATTCGTCGCTGACCCTGGCCAGCGCGGCGGCGGCTGGTGCCGGCGTGGCGCTGCTGCCGCTGCGGATGTTCGAGCAGGATCTGGCGCACGGGCGACTGGTGCAGCCGTTCGCGCAGACGCTGGAACTGGGGAGTTATTGGCTGACGCGGTTGCGTTCGCGGGCGGAAAGCGAAGCAGGGAAGCGTTTCAGGACCTGGCTGGAAGCGCAGGCGTAGGGACACGCCATTGAACTGACCCCCAGAAGTTGGACGCCCATCCAACCTCTGGAATTTGTTCATGATCCAATACGAAAGGCGTTTCAAGTTGAAGGTGGCCCGGGAGGGCGCCGCAGGCGCCCTCCCGGTGGCCGCGTTGGCCCGACGATATGGGCTAGAGAGGTCGATGGTCCATCGCTGGATCGAGACCTACCGTGAGCACGGCCAGCAGAGCTT
>Ga0209676_1001805_pt1 | contig 17921 bp, 20 predicted proteins | sample AraplaCvi_mLB_r2_FD_184282 | JGI IMG/M metagenome (GOLD analysis project Ga0209676, IMG submission 184282) | Arabidopsis root microbial communities from North Carolina, USA - plate scrape MF_Cvi_mLB_r2 (SPAdes) (version 2) | ecosystem: Host-associated > Plants > Roots > Endosphere | place: USA...
AATCGAGCTCGTGCTCGCGCACGTCGCGGATGACAATCGACATTGTGACTCCGTGGGGTAACGCGGTTGGCCCCTCGCAGGGCCCTGCGGTCGATTATTACATGTGTGGGCGGGCAGGGCACGGGCCAGGCATGACTTATGTCCGGGTGCAGCGGCACAGGTTCAGCCTAAGATGCGTGCATGTTGGGATACCTCAGCCAAACCCGAGTACTGCGACTGGCCGGCCTGTTTACCTGGGTCATGCTGGGCTTGCCGTTGGTGTATTCCCAGTACGAGGCGCTGGTCCGGCGCGGGGGCGGGCTCGACCTGCCGACCGTGCTGCTGTTCGTGGCCTACCTGGCCTTCGGCGGCGGCTACCTGTGGCTGACCCGTGGCCTGCGCGACGGCGGCGGCCATTCGGCCTGGTACGACCGCGCCATCCTGGTCCTGCTGACCATTTCCGCGCTGGGGGTGAGCTTCCTCAGCGGCTCCGGGCTGGGCAGCATCCTGATGATGGTCGCGGCCGGGGTTATCCCGTGGATGCTGCCGGCCCGGTTCGGGGTGATCTGGCTGTTGGTCAGCCAGCTGGCGGTTGCCCCGGTGTACTACCTGTTCCTGCCGTTTTCGCTGTTCGAGGCGGTGATGCAGTCGCTGCTGTACGGCGGCTTCTCCATGTTCATCTTCGTGACCAGCCTGGTTGCCCGGCAGCAGACCGACGCCCGCGAAGAGCAGCGCCGGCTCAATACCGAACTGCGCGCCACCCGCGTGCTGCTGGCCGAGAGCGCCCGGGTCAACGAGCGCACCCGCATCTCGCGCGAACTGCACGATCTGTTGGGCCACCACCTGACCGCGCTGAGCCTCAACCTGGAAGTGGCCGGGCATATCACCGAAGGCCAGGCCCAGGAACACGTGCACCAGGCCCATACCCTGGCCAAGCTGCTGCTGACCGACGTGCGCGAGGCGGTCAGCCAGCTGCGCGACAGCGGCGCCATCGACCTGGCCGCGGCCCTGCGGCCGCTGACCGAACAGGTGCCCTCGCTGGTCATCCACCTGGACATCGAGGAACCGCTGAGCGTGGAGGACCCTGAACAGGCCCACGTGCTGCTGCGCTGCACCCAGGAAATCATCACCAATGCGGTGCGCCATGCCCGTGCGCGCAACCTGTGGATCCAGGTGCAGCGCGAGCCGCCGGGCCAGGTGGTGGTGCAGGCGTACGACGACGGGGTGGGTGCCGACGGCATCGTGATCGGCAATGGCTTGCGCGGCATGCGCGAACGCCTGCAACAATGCGGCGGAGAGCTGCAGATTGAAACCCATCGGGGCCAGGGCTTCCGCCTGCGCGCCTCGGTCCCCGGCGTGCCAGTGCTGATGCTGGGTGCCATCCTGGAAGGAGTGCGTTGATGATTCGCGTCTGCCTGGTCGACGACCAAACCCTGGTGCGGCAGGGGATCCGCTCGCTGCTGGCACTGGATGACGGGATCGAGGTGGTGGCCGAGGCGGCCGACGGGCGCCAGGCCGTCGAGCTGATCCCCGGGGTACGCCCGGACGTGGTGCTGATGGACATGCGCATGCCGGTGATGTCCGGGCTGGAGGCGCTGCAGATGCTGTCCCGGCTCAACCAGCTGCCGCCGACCATCATCCTCACCACCTTCGACGACGACCAGCTGGTGCTGGCCGGGCTCAAGGCCGGGGCCAAGGGTTACCTGCTCAAGGACGTGACCCTGGAGCAGCTGGTCGGTGCCATCCGTACCGTGGCCGAGGGCGGCTCGCTGGTCCAGCCAGCCGTGACCCAGCGCCTGCTGTCGGGCCTGGAACACATGCGCAACGAGTTCGTGAGCCTGGACCGGCCGGACCCGCTGACCGACCGCGAGACCGAGATCCTGCGCCTGATGGCCAGCGGTTTCTCCAACAAGGAGATCGCCAATTCGCTGGGCGTGGCCGAGGGCACGATCAAGAACCATGTCTCCAACATCCTGTCCAAGCTCGGCGTGCGCGACCGCACCCGCGCGGTGCTGAAGGCCTTCGAGCTGCAGCTGGTGTGAGGAGGTCCGTGACTTGAAAATGAACGCCAGTTGAAAGTGTTGTGGCGCAAGGGCTGCGGGAGTCGCGGCGGGCCCAATTGCCGAAACCGGCAAATAAATATCGCTCACGGACACATGCGGGCCCACGCGATGCGCTATCTTTCCGCTCCTTGCCTTTCGCAAACCGCTGCCGGTATGGAAACCGGTGCGCCAATCCTGATCCATAACACCCGCGAAGCCTGCTAGGATTGGCGCTTCGCTTCAATCAACCCGGCCGTGGGATCGGCCCCGGAGACTCCTGAATGACCCGTATTATCGAGTTCCTGATCGCCTTGGGGATCGTGGCTGGCCTGTTCGTCATCATTGGCGTTGTGCTGCCGGGCGAGCGACACATTACCGAAAGCATCGAGACCAACCGCAAGATGACGATCGTGTACGACACGGTCAACAGCCTGCGCCGCTTCAAGGACTGGAACCCGCTCGTCCTGCGCGATCCCGCCGTTGAACTGAAGCACTCCGGCCCCGCCGCCGGCGTCGGCGCACGCCTGGACTACTCGTCCAAGGAACCGTCGCTGGGCCAGGGCAGCTGGGTGATCACCGAGTCCGAGCCGAACAAGCGCGTCGCCATCGCCATCGAAGACGAGACCAAGGGTCACGACAAGTCGACGACCTTCACCCTCGAGCCGACCGGCAAGGGTGGCCGCAACGTCAAGATCAGCCAGGACTACAGCGTCAAGTACGGCTTCAACCTGTTCGGCCGCTACGCCGGCCTGTACGTGAGCCGTCACGTCGGTGACGACCTGAAGCTTGGTCTGTCGCGCATGGCCAACATGCTGGCCACCGTGCCGAACGTCGACTACCGCACCGCCGAAGCCCCGCTGACCGACCTGGCCATCGTCGATGTCCCGGCCGAAGACCTGCTGGTGGTCACCGCCGGTAACGTGGACCGTGGCGAAGCGACCATCACCAAGTCGATCAAGGACAACCAGGAGTGGATCAAGCGCGTGATGGAGGCCAATGACCTCGAAGCCGCCGGTCCGTTCCGCATCATCACCACCGACTTCGGCCAGGAAAAGTACGCCTTCGACGTGGCCCAGCCGGTCAAGAAGAAGGGCACCGACGGCGCTTCGGCTGAACCGCTGACGGTGAAGATCGACGGTGGCGCCCCGGTCAAGTACGTGCACGCCGCACCGCACCGCAGCGCGCATGCGAAGTACACCGGCCACATGGCTGGCCTGGACATCGCCCGCAACGCCCTGCGCGCCTGGTCGGTGACCGGTGGCAACGAAGTGATCGACCGTCCGTACGAGTCCTGGAACGCGGGTGTGGAGAAGTCGTTCACGCCGGAAGCGACCTACGACATCTACTGGGCCGTGAAGTAATCCGACGGTTGCCCTGATGTAACGCAGAACAGAAAACGCGCCGCTTCCTGCGGCGCGTTTTTTTTTTGGAGGATGCAGCATGCTCAACCTGGAACGACGCGCGCGTAGACCTTCGCTGCTGGCCTGCCTGGGCGGGCTGCTGGCCGCCGCTGCGGTGGGCCTGTCGGCCTATGCTTCGCACGGCATCGCCGAACCGCTGGCGCAGTCGCACGTCAACACCGCCGCGATGTTCGCCTTCGGGCATGGCGTGGCGCTGGCGGTGCTGGGCCCCACCCAGCAGAACGGGGTGGGCAGGCTGGCGCTGTACGTGCTGCTGCTGGGCACGCTGCTGTTTGCCGGCAGCCTGGTGGCGGGTGCGCTGTGGCGGTTCAGCACCGGCCTGGCCCCGGTGGGCGGCACCGCGCTGATGCTGGGCTGGGTGGTTTACGGCTTCAACGCGCTGAGGCGCTGACATGCCCCGCTTCCGGCGCGGTTTCGACGTGGAACAGGCGCACGACTGGCTGTGGCGGCGCGACCGCCGGCTGGGCGCGTGGATGAAACGGCTGGGGCCGATCGACGCGCCCCCGGGCTGGGCGCGCAGTTTCGACCCGGTCGACGCGCTGGCCCGCGCGATCCTGTTCCAGCAGCTCAGCGGCAAGGCGGCGTCGACGATCGTGGGACGGGTGGAAGCGGCCATCGGCAGTACGCGCCTGCACGCGGACACGCTGGCGCGCATCGACGATCCCGGCCTGCGCGTGTGCGGGGTGTCCGGCAACAAGGCGCTGGCGCTGCGCGACCTGGCCCGGCGCGAAGCGGCCGGTGAGATTCCCGACCTGCGGCGCATGTCGGTGATGCCGCACGACGCGATCATCGACGCGCTGGTACCGATCCGCGGCATCGGCCGCTGGACCGTGGAGATGATGCTGATGTTCCGGCTCGGCCGCCCGGATATCCTGCCGATTGACGACCTGGGCGTGCGCAAGGGGGCGCAACGGGTAGACAAGGCCGAGGCAATGCCCACCCCGAAAGAGCTTGCGCTTCGCGGCGAGAAGTGGGGGCCTTACCGGACCTATGCCAGCCTGTATCTGTGGCGGATTGCTGATTTCAGCGAAACGCCGAAGGCCGCTACGAACCGTTCGCAGGGGTGAGGCAGGCCGCAGCGTCGGCAACCCGCACCCCGTAGAGCCACGCCCTGCGTGGCTGGGCGGGATCCAGGTAGTTCGCAGCCACGCAGGGCGTGGCTCTACCGGGCGTGCCAGTACCAGTGCCAGGGTTCGTAGACGATGCCGTGCGGGTTGTCGCGGGGGTAGCTCAGTCGGAACCCGTGCGTTGCCGCATGCGCCGTCAGCCAGGCAAATGCCCCGGTGTCCTCGAAGCTCTCTTCGGCCGGTGGCTCGCCCGGGCTGCTGATATCCAGCGCCCGCCCGCTGTGGTGTTCGCTGTAGCCCGGCGCGGCGTTGACCTGCAGGATGTCGGCGACCTCCAGCCCGCGTGCTCGTTTGCGCGCGAAGATGCCCAGCTGGTAGTCGTGGCTGCGGTAGCCGGAGATCGCCTCCAGCACCACGCCGTCGCGGGCGGCGTGCTGCTGCATGCGCTGCCAGCCGGATGCTGCGCCCGGCTGCAGCCACAGCGGCCGGCGGTAACGATCGAAGCCGGCCAGGGCCAGGCGCGCTGGTTCGGCTTCCAGGGCCAGCCCGGTATCGTCCTCATAGCGCGCGGCATCGATGCCCAAGGCCTGCAGGCGCTGCTCCAGCCCGCTCAGCGGCAGCACCGCATCGGTGGCATGGCCGCGCTGCGTGCCGTGCAGTGCCTGGTCGAGCGCATCCAGCGCTTCCTCGACGCCCGGTTCGCGCATCAGGTGCGGGACCAGCGGCATCAGGCCGTGCGCGGTCGCGGCCGCCAGGTACTGCCCGTCGCGCTTGCGCCGCAGCACCCAGCGCGCCCTGGCCAACGCACGCGCGTCGGCATTGCTGCGCGCGCGCAGCAGGCCGCCGGGCCATAGTTCGATGTCGGCGGTGTTGATCAGCAGGGCAGGGTAACGGCGCATGTGCCCAGCTTAGCGCGTGGCCTGCGCGTTCAGCGCATCCAGCAGGGCACGCGGGTGCTCGGGGCTGAGCAGCAGCACCCGGTCGTCGCGCGTCGGCAGGTACAGCACGCGGCTGGCGTCGGTCACCAGGCAGAACGCCTTGCGCTTGCCCAGGCGGTAGTGGCCTGACTGGAACCCCGGCATGCCGAACCCGTTGATCTTCATGCCCGGCTTGAACTGGGCGTGCTCGGCCAGGTCGACGATACGCGCCTGGTCCAGCTGCAGCGACGACACCGCCGTGCGGCGGCGGTAGAAGGTGGAGGTCACCACCAGTTCGCCGTTTTCCAGCACGATGCGGCGGCGGAAGAACGCCCAGCTGAGCACGCCGCCCAATGCCAGCAGGAACGGCACGGTGATGGCCATGTCCATCGGGGTGCGTTGTTCCTGCAGGTGGGTGGCGACCAGCAGCACGGCTACGCCCAACAGCGGCAGCCACAACCAGAGCACGCGCCAGATCGGCGCGGGCGCCACCGCGAATCCGGTGCGGGTCGAGGTCGGCCGGCTCATGGCTGTGCCTTGATCCAGGTAGCGACATCGTCGATCAATGCAGTCGCGACGGTGCCGGCAACGCCATACTCCTGCAGCGAGCCCGGGCCTTCGCCGGCGATGCCGAGGTGGTTCAATGCCGGGTAGCGATGGAAGCGCGCCTTCGGGCCTTCCGGCAGGCCGCGCTGCCAGCGCTGCCAGTCGGCATCGGTCACCTGGAAATCCCGTCCGCCCTGCAGCAGCAGGATCGGCTGGGCCAAGGCCTTGGCATCGGCCACCGGGTCGATCGGGTCGAACGCGCGCCAGTAGCTGGCGGGCTGGCCGAGCGGCAGGTCCTTCGCCTCCACCGCGGCGGTGCCGCGCACGCTGGCGATCTGCGCGTCCAGGCGATCCAGTGCCGCCTGCTCGTCGGCGCTGATCTGGCCATCCAGGTTGAACAGATAGCGGTTCTGCTCGGGCAGCAGGGTCAGCAGCGAACGTGCCGGTGCCGACCACAACACCAGCCCCGCGACTTTGCCGGAACGCGCGGCGATGCGCGGGGCCAGCATGCCGCCCTGGCTGTGCCCGATGACGTAGACGTGTTTGGGATCGATGCCCGGCGTCCGTGCCAGCAGGGCGACGGCCGCCACCGCGTCGTCGGTGGTTTCGTCATCCATGGTGAAGTCGCCGCGGAAATCCTCCGGGCGTGCGCGGGTACGCTTTTCATAGCGCAGCACGGCGATGCCCTGCGCCGCCAGGCCACGCGCCACGTCCAGGAACGGCCGGTTGGGGCCGACGGTCTCGTTGCGGTCGAGCGGTCCGGAACCATGCACCAGTACGACGGCGCGGAACGGGCCGGCGCCGTTCGGCACGGTCAGGGTTGCCGGCAACGGACCCTTGCCGGCCTCGATCTGCAGGTCGCGTTCGCTGTAGCTGGCGTCGGCCGGCGGTGCTGCGGCCGGCGCGGCGGGAGGCTGCAGCGACAGCCCGGCCACGCGTCCCTGCGCATCCACCGCGATGACCGCATTGACCGGGCCTGAAGCAACCTGCAGCGGCTGCACGACGATCTGCATCCCCTGCTGTTCGACCACACGGACCTTGCCGCTTTTCTGCACGGTTCCCAGCGACTGCCACAGCGCCTGCAGCGACGCCGCCGGCGCGGCCTTGGCCATGTCCGGGGTGAACATGGCTTCGGCACCGGTCATGTCACCGGCCTGCAGCCGCTCCAGCAGCTGGTTGGCGGTCTGCTCGGGGCTGGCCGCGCTGGCCGCCCAGGTGGCGGTCGACAGCGCCACTGCGATCAGGAGGCTCTTCCAGTGCGCCATGTCATAGCTCCTTCTTGAAGAACAGCAATGCCACGCCCATCGGGGTGCCCTGCATCACGTTCACCAGCTCCCAGCCGAGTTGGCCCTGGCGGTTGAGTTCGGCCTGCAGGTCCTCCGTCTTCAGGCCGGTCCACGAGGGTTTCACTTCCACGGTGAGATAGCTCCAGCGCTTGCTCATTCCTTGCTCTCCGGATCAGGTGCGGGTTTGGGAAGGCGTCCAGCCTTGCGCAATGCGTCGCGCAGCACGTATTCGATCTGCGCGTTGAGGCTGCGCAGCTCGTCGTCGGCCCAGCGTTGCGCCGCCGCCAGTACGTCGGCATTGATGCGCAGCGGGTAGGCTTTCTTGTCGCTCATGCTCAGTACAACGAACCAGCGTTGACGATCGGCTGGGTGCCGCGGTCGGAGCACAGCACGGTGAGCAGGTTGCCCACCATCTGCGCCTTGCGCTCTTCATCCAGCTGCACCACGTTGTTCTTCTGCAGTTCGTTCAGCGCCATTTCGACCATGCCCACGGCACCGGCGACGATGCGCGTGCGCGCGGCGATCACGGCGTTGGCCTGCTGCCGCTGCAGCATGGCCTGGGCGATCTCGGGGGCGTAGGCAAGGTGGCTGATGCGGGCGTCCATGACCTGCACGCCGGCGTCGGCCAGGCGTTCGGCCAGTTCATCCTTGAGGTGCTGTGAAATCTCGGCGGCATGGCTGCGCAGCGACAGTTGGCCATCTTCGTGCTGGTCGTAGGGGTAGCTGGTGGCCATGGCGCGCAGGGCCGATTCGGACTGGATGTGCACGAAGCTTTCGTAGTCGTCCACGTTGTAGACGGCTTCGGAGGCGTCGACGACCTGCCAGACGATGACTGCGGCGATTTCGATCGGGCTGCCATCCAGTTCGTTGACCTTGAGCTTGCCGCTTTCGAAGTTGCGCACGCGCTGGCTGACCTTCTTCTTGCTGAAGAACGGGTTGTTCCAGCGCAGGCCGTTGTCCTTGACGGTGCCGACGTATTTGCCGAACAGGCTCAGCACGGCAGCCTGGTTGGGCTGCACGGTATACAGGCCGGTCAGGCTGAACAGGGCGAGGAGGCCAAGCAGCACGCCGCCGAGGACCCGCAGCAGGTTGACGTTGCCGCGCTCGATGCCGGAGAAGAACAGCCACGCGGCGACCAACAGCAGGGCCAGCACGGCCAGCAGGAAGGGGATGCCGGAGAGGGAGGGGACGGGCTTTTCTTTCATGGTTGGGCATCCTTTGCGGGTGGGTTTCCAATATTGATATCAATTTGATATCAGATTTGCAAGTGCTGCCCGGTCTGGCCGGTGGGCAGGGGCGCTGTTGGAAGCGGCCGTCCAGTTCACGCTTGCGCCTGTTGTCGCGCAGCCACGCAGGGCGTGGCTCTACAATTCCCCTCCCGCTCTGTTGTCCGGAACTCCACGATGATCACCCTTGGCACCCCGCTGTCTCCCTCCGCTACCCGTGTCCTGCTGCTGGGCTCGGGTGAACTGGGCAAGGAGGTGGCGATCGAACTGCAGCGGCTGGGGGTGGAGGTGATCGCGGCGGACCGCTACGCCAACGCGCCGGCGATGCAGGTGGCGCACCGTTCGCACGTGATCGACATGTTGGACGCGATGGCGCTGCGGGCGTTGATCGCGGAGGAAAAGCCGCACCTGATCGTGCCGGAGATCGAGGCGATCCATACCGAGACGCTGGTCCAGCTGGAGCAGGAAACCGGGCAGCGGGTCGTGCCGACGGCACGGGCGGCGCGGCTGACCATGGACCGCGAGGGGATCCGGCGCCTGGCGGCGGAAACGCTGGGGCTGCCGACGTCGCCGTACCGTTTCGTGGACACGGAAGCCGAGTACCGGGCGGCGGTGGCGGCGATCGGGCTGCCGTGCGTGGTCAAGCCGGTGATGTCGTCGTCGGGCAAGGGCCAGAGCACGCTGCGCAGCGAGGCGGACATCGCGCCGGCCTGGGAGTATGCGCAGACTGGCGGTCGTGCGGGTGCGGGCCGCTGCATCGTGGAAGGGTTCATCGACTTCGATTACGAGATCACGCTGTTGACGGTGCGGCATGCGGGCGGGACGTCGTTCTGTGCGCCGATCGGGCATTGGCAGAAGGACGGGGATTACCGCGAGAGCTGGCAGCCGCAGCCGATGTCGCCGGCGGCGCTGGCGCGGGCCGAGCGGATTTCGCAGGCGATCACCGATGACCTGGGCGGCTGGGGTCTGTTCGGGGTGGAGCTGTTCGTGAAGGGCGACGAGGTGTGGTTCAGCGAGGTATCGCCGCGACCGCACGACACCGGGCTGGTGACGCTGGCGTCGCAGGAGCTGAGCGAGTTCGCGCTGCATGCGCGGGCGATCCTCGGGCTGCCGGTTCCGCTGATCCGCCAGAGCGGCCCGTCGGCATCGTGCGCGATGCTGGCGCACGGCGAGGGCGTACCGGTCTTCAGCAACGTCGAGGCGGCGCTGGCGCATCCGGACACGGCGCTGCGCCTGTTCGGCAAGCCCAGCGTGCATGGGCACCGCCGGGTGGGTGTGACGCTTGCGCGTGGTGAGACCATCGACGACGCACGCAAGACCGCGCGCGAGGCGGCGGAAGCGATTTCGATCGAGTTGCGCGCGTAAAGCGTTGGCGTCTTTGTTGTTACGTGCTGGGGCGGCCGTCGGGCAGCCCCGCTCCGGGACACGCCGCAAGTACGTCCTTGTAGGCTGCTAGAAAACATCCATGTTTTCTAGCGTCCCTCCGGGGGCTACCCGCCGGCCGCCCCCGATGGATTGCGCGGATCGGAACGAAGGGCATGCGTTGCACGTTCTTCGACGCGGCTGGTTCGGTAGGGTCGGTCGCCAGACGACCGCCCTCACCCTCCCAACACCCGATAACGCATTGCAATCATCGCCCTGGTAGGTATCGACCGTTGGTCGATGCGCTCTTACCGCACGTCCACCCACACCAGGTGGTGGTCGCTGCCATCGGCAATCTTCGCCTCCGGGCTTTCATTGGCCGGCCAGAACACACCGCTGCCGACGTACTCGAAACCCACCGACGGCAGCACGTAATCCAGGCGCATGGTGCCGGACTTCGGGCCGAAATCGCCGGTGGCGTGGAACGGCGCACCCTTCCGCATGATGCCCTTTTCGGCATAGGCCAGGCTGGTCTGTTCGGCACCCACGCTGCGCGGGGTCGGGTAACGCAGCACGCGCGCGTTTTCGATCAGTTCGACAATCGCCTCATGGCGCCCGTCGCCGTCCACCGGGTCGTTGTTGAGGTCGCCGAGGATGACGAAGCGTGCGTCCTGGGCGAGGCCGCCGCACTGGCCGCGGTCGTCGCACAGCCAGGGCTTGTCGCCGGCCGACAGGTACTCCTGCCACAGCCGCAGTTCGTCATGGTTGCGCGCGGCGTTGCGCTTTTCCGGGCCGTCGAACACCGGCGGGGTGGGGTGCGAGACCAGCGCGTGGACCACGCCGTCGGGGGTGCGCACCGGCACGTCCCAATGCGACTTGGACGACAGCCGCAGCTGCGACCAGACGTGGTCGTTGTAGAAGGATGTGCCGGTACGCGGGTCGATCGGGCGCAGGGCGCCGGGCAGGGTGCTCCACTTCAACAGCTGGAAGCTGCGCACTTTGGCTTCATCGATCGGGTACCGCGACAGCACCAGCATGCCGTACTGGCCGGGGTGCAGGCCGTAGCCCCAGGCGTCGTTGCCACGGTTGCGGCCTTCGCCGCCGATCTGCCCGTTGTTGTCCAGGTCCAGGCCGCTCTGCACGCCGGTGTTGACCGGGGCCAGGTAGCGGTAGGCGAAGTGCAGCGGTTCACCGCCGCCGGGCTGGGCGACGTCCAGGTAACGCTGCTGGAACAGGTCGGCGGCGCGGTGGGCGTCGTCGAAGTCGAATTCGTTGAGCAGCACCAGGTCCGGGCGCACCCGCTGCAGCACGGCGGCGATCTTGCGCGCGTGGGCGCTGTCGCCTTCGAGCTCGGCGATCAGGCCGCCGGTCTCATCGCTGTACAGCGAGGTGTTGTAGGTGGCGATCCGCAACGGTGCGGCGGTGGCATCCGGCATGGCGGCGGTCTGGGTCGGGGAGTGGGCGCAGGCGCCGCAGAGCAGGGCCAGGGCAAGGATCAGGGGATGGGCTTTCATCCCGCTATTCTGCACAAGCGCGCGTTGCAATGGCGGGTCAAATGCCGTCGCGGGCGTCGTCGAACTCGTGCCAGCGGCGGCCGTCGTAGGCCTCCAGCGGGCGGAAGCGGCGCTTGTAGTCCATCTTGCGGTGGTTGCGGATCCAGTAGCCCAGGTACAGGTGCGGCAGCTGCTCGCGCCGCGCCCAGGCGATCTGCTGCAGGATGGCGAAGGTGCCCAGCCCGCGATGGGCGTGGTCGGGGTCGAAGAAGGTATAGACCGCCGACAGCCCGGTGGGGGTGACGTCGGTGACCGCCACCGCCAGCAGCGGGCCACGGTGGCCGTCCACGGCAGGGCCGCGGATCTCGAGGAAGCGGCCCTGCGACCACTGCCCGATCAGGAACTGGTCGAACTCGTGCGGACCATGTTCGTCCATGCCGCCCTGGGCGTGGCGGTGGGTCAGGTAGCGGTGGTACAGGGCGAACTGCTCGTCGGTCTGTTCGGCGGCGACGATGCGGACTTCCAGGTCGTCGTTGCGCGCCAGGCAGCGTCGCTGGCTGCGGTCCGGGGCGAAGCGTGCCACCGGCACGCGCACCGACACGCAGGCGTGGCAGTTGGCGCAGTGCGGGCGATAGACCAGGTCGCCGGAACGGCGGAAGCCCCAGCTCAGCGCCATCGGGTAGAGCGTGCCCAGGCGCTGGTCGTGCGGGTCAAGCACCAGGTCGCGCGCAGCCCGTTCCGGCCAGTAGCCGCAGGGGTGGTCCCCGGTCTGGAACAGGCGCAGCTCGTCGTCGCGGTCGGTGTGGATCGCCATGCCCACAGCATAGCGCCGGGGCGTCGCAGGCGCCGCGACTGTCTGCCGGATTAACGCAGCCGGGCACGCTGTCAACGCCGGCCACGCCCGGGCGTTTTCTCTCCCGTGGGTGCCAAGGCACCGCACGCGGATTTCCCCCCAAACACCCGGAGTGACCCATGCGCAACCGCAAACCCCTTCTGCTGCTGGCCCTGCTGATGACCACCGGCGCTGCCGGCCTGGCGGTGGCCGCCGAGACCCCGGCCACGCCCGCCAAGCCAGCCCGCGCGACGCTGGATGCCAACGGCGACGGCTTCGTCGACCGTACCGAAGCCGCCAAGGCACCGCGCCTGGCGGAAAAGTTCGACAGCCTGGACACCAACAAGGACGGCAAGCTGTCCCGCGAAGAGATGCCGCGCTGGCACGGCAAGCGCCACGGCCGTGGCCCGGGTGGGCATGAGCGCTTGGAGAAGCTGGACGCGAACAAGGACGGCCGGATCAGCCGCGACGAAGCCAAGTCCGACCCGCGCCTGGCGGCCCGATTCGACCAGATGGACGTCAACAAGGACGGTTACCTGGACAAGACCGACCGCGAGCTGGGCATGAAGCAGCACCGTGACGCCTGGTTCGCCGCCGCCGACACCAACAAGGACGGCCAGCTGAGCAAGGCCGAGTTCGATGCGGCGAAGGGCCCGTTCGGTGGCCCGCGTGGCGCCAAGCCGCCGATGCCGCAGAAGCCGCGCTGACGTAGTGCCGGGCTCTGCCCGGCAACCACGCAAACGCTTGATCAACCAACATCGCGCTGGGCTCTGCCCGGCGCTTTTTCGTCATCCCTCAAAGCACCCCGTGCGTGCGCGCCATCGCCAGCACCATCCCGATCACCACCAGGTTGGTCACCAGCAATGCGGGCCGTCCATACGTCGACTGGTACACCCAGCTCGGTCCACTGCGCCCCTTCCGCGCCGCATCGCGCGCGATCATCGGCGCCATGATCCGCTCCAGCGGCACCATCAACTGATAGTTCACCAGACCGGTGCCCACCACCATTGCAATCAGTCCCCAGTACGGGGGCGCGTGCAGCAGGGTCAGCAGCAGCACGGTCATGCAGCACGCCATCGCGGTGAGGGTGCTGTAGTGCACGAAGCGCATCACCGCCGCGCGCTCGGTCGGCGTTTCGGTATAGCAGAGCAGGTAGCGACCGGCGAGGTAGCTGCCGAGGACACCGCCCACCATCGCGCCAACCACCACGCTCCAGCCCATGCCCGGGCCGACGAGGGGGGTCTGGCTGGCGGCAGCGCCCAGCGACCCCATCGCCGCGCCACCGGACACGCTGGCGCCGCCCAGCCCGAGCTTGCCGCCACCGACACCCACGCTGGTGCCGAAGAGGATCGCCGCACTCGCGGTGCCGGGCGCGGCCACCATCACCATCGACACCACGGTGGTGGCAAACGCCGCACTCGGCGCACTGCCGCGGGCGAACTCGCCGAACCGGCGCAGCATTTCCTCGCGCACGCTGGCCCGCGCGCGTGACAGGCGCTTGCGTACCGCGGCATCGCTCAGCCCGAGCAGATCGGCCACCTGCTGCGAACGCTGGCCTTCGCGGTAATACAGCAGCAGGGTCTCGCGGCTGTCTTCGGGCAGCGCCGAGATGATCTCTTCGGCGGCCAGTTCTTCTTCCACCCGCTGCAGGTAGTCCGGCGCGCTCGGGCCGGGATCGGCCGCCATGCTGATCGCGATCTCGGCAGCCTCGCCCGACAGCGGCCGGCCCCGGTTGGCGCGCAGCCAGTCGCGGGCCAGGTTGCGGGTGATCTGGCGCAGCCAGGGCAGGAAGCTGGCCGGGCTGTTGAGCTGGTTGAGCTGCTGCCAGGCCTTGATGAAGGCCTCCTGGGCGATGTCCTCGCTGGCCTGTACGTCGCGCGTGATCGCCAGCGCGATGGCGGTCACCGTGTTCTGGCAGGCCTGCACGATCCGGCCGTACGACTGCTGGCAGCCGCCAGCGGCGGCAGGCAGGTCGCGGTCCAGCGTGTCGAGCAGCAGCGTGGTCATGGCGTCGGTCCCGGTGGGTGGTGACATCATGACGGGATGGGGCGGGGAATGTGACCGCCTTGCGGACGTCTTCGGATCGATTGAACCTCGGACACGCGATCGGCAGGGTGCCGGCCGGTCTTCGGACGTTTGGGCCGCGCTGGCGCGCGGTTGCCGACTAACAGTCGGCACTACGGATTTTTACGTGCGCATGGAGATCCGGATACGTCAGATACGGGCGCAGGGAGATCCGGATACGTCGTGTCGGCTCACGGTTGTTGGGTCGGAGGTGTGATCCGAACCCGGACCTCTTCTTCTTCCTGCGCAGGTGCCGGTTGCGCTGCCGGGGCCTGGGGCTGTGCCTGTTGCGTCGGCACCGGCGCAGCCGTCGGGGCGCTGCGGTGGCGCATCATCACCACCATGGCGACCGCGGCGATGACCAGCAGCAGGCCGATGCGGATGCGCCAGGCCCAGTTGCGGCGCGGGGCCACGTCGTCGACCTGGTCGCGGAAGGCGAATTCGGCGGTGGGATGGTCGCGGCGGGTGGTTTCCAGCAGGCGGGCGTCGCGCAGGATTTCGCGCGCGCGCGGCTGGTCGTTGGCATGCACCACCCACAGGGTCGGGTGAGTGCTGGCCTTGCTGGTGTCCAGGTAACTGAACTGGCTGCCGCGCTTGCTGTGGTACGAACGGCCGTTGGTGATGCGCACCTCGATGCCGGCATCGCGCAGCAGCTGGGCCACGCCTTCCACGGTTTCCACGCGCTGGCTGGTGAAGATCTGACGCATATCGAATTATTCCTTGGCCGGTACGGCGGCGGCCGCGGCACTGTCATCCACCACGCGGATCAACCCTTCCTGCGCGGTGCTTGCAACGAGGATGCCGTTGCGGGTGAAGAACTGGCCGCGCGCCAGCCCGCGCGAATCCTGCGCGCTGGGGCTGTCCAGCGAATACAGCAGCCAGTCGTCGGCGCGGAACGGGCGGTGGAACCAGATCGCGTGGTCGAGGGAGGCCATCTGCACGTGCGGCTGGTAGTAGCTGATCCCGTGCGGGAAGGTCGCGGTGCCCAGCAGGTGGAAGTCCGAGGCATAGGCCAGCAGCGCCTGGTGCAGCTCGGGCGCATCGCCCACGGTTTCGTTCAGGCGCAGCCACACCTGGTGGTAGGGCGGGCGCTTGGGCGGGTGCAGCTCATCGCGCGGATAGACGTGGCGGAACTCGAACGGACCGCCGCGCGACAGCCAGCGCTGCACCTTGATCGGCAGGCGTTCGAGCACCTCCGGCGGCAGCGGGCGATTCGGTTCGATGTCTTCCGGCTGCGGTACTTCAGGCATCTTGTGCTGGTGCTCGGCGCCGCTCTCGGCCTGCTGGAACGAGGCCGCGCAGAAGAAGATCACCTTGCCGTGCTGGATCGCGGTGACCCGGCGCACCGAGAAACTGCCACCGTCGCGGGTGCGGTCCACGTCGTAGACGATGGGGTGGTCGATGTTGCCCGCGCGCAGGAAGTAGGCGTGCAGCGAATGCACGTGGCGACCGTTGTCCACCGTGGCCTGCGCGGCTGACAGGGCCTGGCCCAATACCTGGCCACCGAACACGTACTTGGTGCCGATGTCGCGGCTCTGGCCGCGGAACAGGTTGTCTTCCAGGCGCTCGAGCGTGAGCAGGTCGATCAGCTCGGAAACGACGGGTTCGTGCGTGTCGTTCAAGGGACGGGGCCAATAGGGAGCAGGCGCCGATTATAGCCGGGCGGTGTGCCGACCAACGGTCGGCACCTACCGGGGTGACGCACGACCGTAGGCCGTTCGGCCGAGGTGACGCACGACCGTAGGCCGTCAGGCCGGGGTGACGCACGACCGTTGGTCGTTCGACCGAGGTGACGCACGACCGTAGGCCGTTCGGCCGGGGTAGCGCACGACCGTTGGTCGTGCGGCGGCGCCCGGCGCCGGGCTTTCACCCCTTCCCCAGCCGCGTCGCCAACGCGTGCAGGGCATTCTGCGCATCCGGCGCGAACCAGGCCTCGACGAACCGGTGCAGCTGGATCAGCTCCGGGTCCAGCGCCTCATGCAGGTCCACACGGGCGGTAGCGCGGGTCAGCAGCATCGGCTGGCGCGGCTGCGCCAGCAGCCGCTGCAGCCAGGCCAACGCCCGCGGCACCACCTGGTCGCCGTCGGCCAGCTCGTCCACCAACCCGATCTGCAGCGCCTGCTCGGCCGGCACCAGCGCGCCGGTGGTCAGCAGCACGCTGGCCCGGTGCGGGCCGACCACGCGGCGCAGCAGGCGCTGGATGCCCTCCGGCGCCACCAGCCCTACCTGCACCTCGTTCAACCCGATCCCATACGGCTTGGCCGGATCCACGCTGCGCGCCATCACCCGGTAATCGCAGCACAGCGCCAACACGCAGCCACCGGCCGGGGCGTGCCCGGTCAGCGCGGCCACCACCGGAATGCGGCTTTGCGCGATGGTGCGCACCGCGCCGAAGAACGCGTTCCAGCTGTCCAGCAGCTTGTGCTTGTCCTCGCCGTGCGACAGCAGGTGCGGCACGTCCATGCCGCCGGTGAAGATGCGTTCGCTGCCCGAGAGGATGATCCCGTGCGCGTCCTCGGCCATGGCCAGCTCCACCTCGTGGATCAGCTGACGGCACAGCTCGGTGTCCAGCGCATTGACCGGCGGGCGCGCCAGCCGCAGCTCGCGGATGGGGCCATGGTTGATCACCTCGATAAGCGTCGTCATGCTGCGGTCTCGTTGCGGGCAGGGAATTGAGGCGATGATAACCAAACCATTCGTGTGCGTATTGTTGGCGGTGTGTGCGGCCGCAGCATCGGCCACAGCGGCGGAGCCGTCGTGTGTGACGGTGCGCGAGGGCTGGGTGCGGTTGCCGCCGGGCAGTGCACCCATGGCGGCCGGGTACGGCGTGATCCACAACGGCTGCAAGGCGCCGGTGGCGGTGGTGGCTGCGGGCAGCAAGGCGTTCGGCGATGTGTCGCTGCACGAAACCATGCTGGTCGACGGCGTCAGTCGCATGCGTGCGGTGGAGCGGCTGCCGATCGCGCCGGGATCGAGTGTAGCGTTGAAGCCCGGCGGCCTGCACCTGATGTTGATGCAGCCGGAAGTGCCGCTTGCGAAGGGCGGGCAGGTGCCGTTGCGTTTGAGTTTGGAAGACGGCCGCAAGGTGGACGCGATGCTTGCGGTCCGTGCCGACGCTCCCAGGCCGGCAGCGCGGTAGACAGCGTTAGCCTCGGGGAAACGTCATGCGTTCGTCGCACGTAGACGATTTCAGTGCAGTCGTTTGGGAACCGACCCTACCGGCGCCATGCCCGCCGCGTCGGTGATCCGGGTCGGACGCGTGCCCCCCGCGTCGGTGATGCGGGTCGGGCGCGTGCCACCCGCGTCGGTGATGCGGGTCGGGCATGGACCCGCCGCGTCGGTGATGCGGGTCGGACGCGGACCCGCCGCGTCGGTGATGCGGGTCGGGCGCGGATCCGCCGCGTCGGTGATCCGGGTCGGGCGCGGACCCGCCGTGTGGGTGATACGGGTCGGGCGCGGACCCGCCGCGTCGGTGCCGGGTCGGGCGCGAACCCGCCGCGTCGGTGATACGGGGCGGGCGCGACCCCACCGCGTCGGTGATCCGGGTCGGGCGCGAACCCCCGCGTCGGTGTTGCGGGTCGGGCGACCCCGCCGCGTCGGTGATGCGGGTCGGGCGCGGATCCGCCGCGTCGGTGATCCGGGTCGGGCGCGGACCCGCCGTGTGGGTGATACGGGTCGGGCGCGGA
>Ga0209676_1001812_pt1 | contig 17854 bp, 13 predicted proteins | sample AraplaCvi_mLB_r2_FD_184282 | JGI IMG/M metagenome (GOLD analysis project Ga0209676, IMG submission 184282) | Arabidopsis root microbial communities from North Carolina, USA - plate scrape MF_Cvi_mLB_r2 (SPAdes) (version 2) | ecosystem: Host-associated > Plants > Roots > Endosphere | place: USA...
TGATGGAAGCGGCGGACGGCATGGACGTCGAAGCCGGCCACGTCTACATCATCCCGCCGGACGCCACGCTCACCATCAGCGGCGGCGTGCTGCAGCTGAGCAAGCCGGCGCCGCCGCGGCAGTACCGCTTTCCGATCGACACGTTCTTCGCTTCTCTCGCCGAAGACCAGGGCGACAACGCGGTGTGCATCATCCTCTCCGGCGCCGGCAGCGACGGTGCGCGTGGACTCGGCGCGATCAAGGAACGCGGCGGCCTCACGCTTGCGCAGGCGGCGATCGACCACATCGCCATCGCCGGCATGCCGGCCAGCGCCGCGGCGACGGGCCTGGTCGACAACATCGTCCCGGTCGAACAGATGCCGGCGCGGCTCAAGGCGTACCGCGCACACCTGTCCACGGCACGCACGCAGAAGGGTCCGGACGGCATGCGCCAGGACCTGAGCCACCACCTGCAGGCGATCTGCACGCTGCTGCGCGCCGAAGTCGGCCACGACTTCAGCCAGTACAAGGAAAAGACGCTGATCCGTCGCATCCAGCGACGCATGCAGGTGGTGCAGATCGACGGCGTCGCCGGCTACATCGACACCTCAAGCAGACGCCGCGCGAGCTCGACAACCTGTTCCGCGAGCTGCTGATCGGCGTCACCGAGTTCTTCCGCGATCCCGAAGCGTTCGAAGCGCTCCAGACGCTCGCCATTCCCTCGCTGCTGGAAGGCAGGAGCGCCGCCGACACGCTGCGCGTGTGGACCCCCGCATGCGCGACGGGCGAGGAGGCATATTCCATCGCGATCTCGCTGGCCGAAGCCATCGCGGCGCGACGCGGCGGCCCGAAGGTCCAGATCTTCGCCACCGACATCGACGACCGTGCGATCAACGCCGCGCGCGCGGGCCGCTTCCGCGCGCCGTTGCCGGGCGTGTCGGCCGAGCGGCTGGAGCGCTGGTTCATCCAGGACGGCGAGCACTACGTCGTGGTCAAGCCGATCCGCGAGATGGTCGTCTTCTCGCCGCACAGCGCCATCAAGGATCCGCCGTTCTCGCGGCTGGACCTGATCTCGTGCCGGAACCTGCTGATCTACATGAATTCGGAGCTGCAGGAGCACCTGATCCGCACGTTCCATTACGCGCTGCGTCCCGGCGGCGTGCTGATGCTTGGGCCGTCGGAAAGCCTGGGCCGCAACACCGCGCTGTTCTCGGTGCTCGACAAGAAGCATCGGCTCTACTCGCGTCGCGCTGACGGTCGCGCGAGCCTGCCGATGACCACGCTCAAGCGCCTGGCCGGCATGGAAGCGGTCGCGCGCGTGCCGACCGTGCGCAGCGGCGGCATCGAGGATGCGATCGACCGCAACGCGCGGCGCGTGCTCGACAAGCACTCGCCGGCGTACGTCGTCATCGACGCCAACCATGACGTGCTGCGTTTCTCCGGCGACACCGGCCGCTACCTCGGCCCGTCGTCGGGTGCGGCGAGCCTCAACCTGTTCGCGCTGCTCAACAAGGGCCTGCGCGGCCCGGCGCGCACCGCGGTGCAGCAGGCGCTGGTCCGCCACAACACCGTCGTGCAGGAAGGCCAGCTCACCGGCCCTCACGGCGAACGCATCCCGGTGCGCCTGATCGCCGAGCCGATCCACGAGCAGGACGACGGCAACGCCGAACGCCGTGCGCCATCGTCGCTGTGCATCCTGGTGTTCAAGGAACTGACGCCCGTCCCGGCCGTGGCCGAGTCGACCACGCCCAACGGCCGTCGCGCGCGCGGTGAATCGGCGCGCATCCGCGAACTCGACCTCGAACTGGCCACCACGCGCGAGCAGCTGCACACGGCGATCGACGAGCTGGAAACGGCCAACGAGGAGATGAAGTCGGCCAACGAGGAATACCAGTCGGTCAACGAGGAACTGCAGTCGTCCAACGAGGAACTGGAAACCTCGAAGGAAGAGATGCAGTCGATCAACGAGGAGCTGCAGACGGTCAACGTCGAGCTCAACAGCAAGAACGAGGCGCTCGCGCGACTCAACAGCGACCTGCAGAACCTGCTGGAAAGCACGCAGATCGCGACGCTGTTCCTTGATTCGGCGCTGCACGTGAGCGGCTTCACGCCGGCCATCAGCGACCTGTTCCACCTGCGCGAAGGCGACCACGGCCGCCCGATCACCGAGATCACCGCGCGCATCCCGTACCCGCAGCTCAAGCAGGACGTGAAGCAGGTGCTGCGCACGCTGGCGATGGTCGAGCGCGTGCTGCACGGCGGCGTCGACGATGCCGTCTACCTGTTGCGCATGCGTCCCTACCGCACCACCGACAACGTCATCGACGGCGTGGTGCTCACCTTCATCGACATCACCGAACGCCAGCAGCACGAGTACGAACGCGCGCGACTGGCGGCCATCGTCGAATCCTCGCAGGACGCGATCATCGGCCACAGCCTGGAAGGCATCATCACCAGCTGGAACGCCGGCGCCGAAAGCATGTTCGGCTATCCGCCGGCGCGCGCGATCGGCAAGCCGCTGTCGGTGCTGCTGCCGCCCGACTCGAAGAAGGACCTCGACACGCTGCTGGAAGCCTCCTCGCGCCAGATCAAGGCCGAAGAGCTGTTGATGACGTGGATACGCGAGGACGGCACGCCGGTGCCGCTGTCGCTGCGCTGCTCGCCGGTGCTGGATCCGGCCGGCGCTGTTGTAGGCGGTTCGACGATCGCGCGCGACATCACCGATCGAAAGCGCGCCGCGTGGATGCTCGACGAAACCGAGCGCCGCCTCGCCGCGATCATCGAACAGACCACCGTCGGCGTTGCGCAGACGGACCTGGACGGCAAGCTGGAGATGGTCAATCCGCGTTACGGCGAGATCCTCTGCCGCAGCGCCGACGAACTCATCGGCCATCGCCTGCATGAATACATCCATCCAGCCGATGCGGCGGAATTCGAGGCGCAGTTCCACGACCTGGTCGCCGAAGGCAAGCCCTTCCAGACCGAACAGCGCTACGTGCGCCCCGACGCGAAGCTGGCGTGGATCAACCACCACGTCACGCTCATCCACGACGAAGGCGGGCAGCCGTCGCACGCGGTGGCGTTCGCGCTGGACGTGACGCAGCGCCGCCTCGCCGCGCAGCAGCGCGAGCTGCTGGTGAGCGAGCTCAACCATCGCGTCAAGAACACGCTGGCGACGGTGCATTCGATCGCGCTGCAGACACTGCGCCACACGCCGGACATGGGCAAGTTCCGCGACGCGTTCGTCTCGCGCCTGCGTTCGCTGTCGACCGCGCACGACCTCCTCGCGAAGGAAGGCTGGCGCGGCGTGAGCCTGGCGGACCTGGCGCGCGCCGAACTGGCGCCGTACCACCCGGGCGACACCGACACGGCGCACGTGCAGATCGTCGGCGACGACCTGCACCTGGACGCGAAGACCGGCCTCGCGCTGAGTCTCGCGCTGCACGAGTTGGCGACCAACGCCGGCAAGTACGGCGCGTTCACGCGCGAAGGTGGGCAGGTGCGTCTGGAATGGGCCACGTTCGAACGCGGCAGCCAGCGCTGGCTGCGCATGGTGTGGACCGAATCCGGCGGCCCGCCGGTGAAGGCGCCGGCTTCGCGCGGCTTCGGTTCGCGCCTGATCACCGAAGGCGTCGGCTACGAACTGGGCGGCGACGTGTCGCTGGAATTCCCCGAGAGCGGCGTGGTGTGCACGATGACGGTGCCGCTGAAGGACGCAGGAAGCTGAGATGGGCGGCAAGACCCTGTTGCTGGCGGAGGACGAGATGTACGTCGCGATGACGTTGAGCGACCTGCTCACCGAAGCCGGTTACCGGGTCCTCACCGCCGCGCGGCTCGGCGATGCGATCGGTGTCGCCGAACGCGAGCGCATCGACTGCGCGATCCTCGACATCAACCTGCACGGCGAGCAGGTCTATCCGCTGTGCGACCGCCTGCGCGAAAGCGGCGTGCCGTTCTTCTTCACCTCCGCCTACGGCGCCGAGGGCCTGGCCGAGGAGTACCGCGACGTCCCGATGGTGCCCAAGCCCTACACCTGCGACGAGGTGGTGGAGGCGATCGTGCGGCAGATGGATGGCACTGCAGACGGGACCCAGGCGCGTTGAGCGCCTCTCCCGCTTGAAGAGACGTTGGTGTAGCCCCTCTCCCTGCGCGAAGAGCGCTGGTTTAGCCCCTCTCCCATCGGGAGAGGGGTTGGGGTGAGGGGCGGGTCGTGCGATGTGCTGGCAGTTGCGATGCGCTGCTTGATTACCTTTCAAGAGCCACAGCAACGTCGATTCCAGCTTTCGCTGGAATGACGATGCTTTTGTTCGACGCTGGTGGAGTGCCTGTTCGCCGGAGTGCCCATGCGCGGTGGGCCTGGATCCCGGCCTTCGCCGGGATGACGGCTCCGGGGAGGCTCGGCCATCCGCGGAATGACGCCCTAAGCCACTCCAATGGGAGAGAGACGTTTGTATGGGCCCTCTCCAACGGGAGGAGCTCTGGTTCAGCCCCTCTCCCCCCGGGAGAGGGGTTGGGGTGAGGGGCGGGGCGTGCGACGTGCTGGCACTTGCGATGCGCTCGTCGATTGCCTTCCAAAGAACAGCTAAAAATGGATTCCAGCTTTCGCTGGAGTGACGATGTTCTTGTTCGTGAGCGACAAATTCCCGAAGCGCTATCGGCCTGGATCCCGGCCTGCGCCGGGATGACGGCTTCGGGGAGGCTGTTTGGGGTGGGGCGGTCCGTGTCATTGTTGCCCGACAGGCAACAGCCGATGTCCGGACCCGAACCTACCGGTCATCTGCCAACGGCCGCACCATCGCAGCCGGATGGCAGCCGAACCGCGCGCCGGAGGACTCCGCAATGAAGATCGTCGTCGCAGGGGGAACCGGGCTGGTCGGGACGCGGCTGGTCACGCGGCTGCGCGAGCGCGGGCACGAAGTCGTGTCGGCCTCGCGACGCACAGGTGTCGACGTCGTCACGGGCGACGGGGTGGACGCCGCGCTCAAGGGCGCCAGCATCGTCATCGACGTCACCAACGCGCCATCGTTCGACGAACCCGATGTCACGGATTTCTTCCGCGCCGCCACGCGCAACCTGCTCGACGCGGGCGAACGCGCCGGCATCGCGCACCATGTCGCGCTGTCGGTCGTCGGAACCTCAAGGCTGCAGGGCAGTGCGTACTTCCGCGCGAAGCAGGTGCAGGAAGACCTCGTGCGCGCGTCGCGCGTGCCGCACACGCTCGTGCAGGCGACGCAGTTCTTCGAGTTCATGGCCAGCATCATTCCGCGCGACGATGATCGCGAGCCGGTGCATCTGTCCAACGGCCTCGTCGAACCCGTCGCGGCCGACGACGTCGCCGCGCAGCTGGTGGATATTGCGGTTTCGTCGCCGTCAGCGGCGACGATCGAGATCGCCGGGCCCGATACGTATCGTCTGAACGAACTGGTGCAGTGGGTGATGTACAGCTACCAGGACGACCGGCCCGTCATCGCCGATCCGACCGCGTCGTACTACGGCGGCCTGCTGGACGACCGCACGCTCACGCCCGGGCCGGGCGCGCGCATCGCGCCGACGCATTTCCGCGACTGGTTGAGCGAGGTGCAGGCATCGAGGATCGAGATCCCGCACGTGCATCATCCCGACCCCATCGCGCGCCGGCGCTAGCGATCCTTCGCGTCGACCGTCGCCGCGATACGCGCGAGCATCCAGCCGTGGAACGGATTGCTGCCCAGGCGACTGAGCACGTCCTGCGACACGACCAGCGCATTGCGTTCGCCGCGAACCGCCACGGCGCCGAGCCGCAGCCCGCCCTGTCCCTGCGGATGCATGCCGTACAGCGGATCGTCGTCGGCGAAGGGCAGTGCGACGTGCGACAGCGAATACACCTCGGCCGGATACGCCATGCCGATCGGCTGCGCGGTGATGGCGCCGGCGCGCGCCGGGCGTGATCGCGCGAGCACGGCCGCGTCGTCCTGCGAGGTCACGCCGAGCACGGTCAGCGTGTAGTCGCGGGGGCGCTGCAGCGCGTCGCGCGTCCAGTTCGTCGCGGCGGCGCGCAGCATCGGCGCCATCACGCGGCTGCGGTTCACGTCGAACAGCACCAGCTCGCTGCCGTTGTCGGGCAGCACGTCGAACAGGCGCGTCATCACCGCGCGCGCGGACACGGTGTCGTCGACGACCGACTGGAACGCGAGGATCGGCGGCAGCTGCGCGATGCGATTCTGCCGCGCGACGGTGTCCAGCGAGCGTTGCAGGTCGGCCGTCACCAGGTACGACTCGCGCGCGGCGCGCACCGGAAAGGAGTTGTACTTGAACGGGTTGTACTCGGGCATCAGGTCCAGCCACGCGGATTTCGCGTAGCGGCTGAAGAACGCGGGCACGCCGGCCAGGCCTGCGTATCGCGCGAAGCGGTTGACCTCGATCATCGGCGAGAGCAGCACGATCCGATCCACGTCGCTGCGCTGGCCGCGTTCGATCCAGCGCATCTCGTGCAGCAGCGCGAGCGCGGCACCGTTCGAATAGCCAACGAGGTGGATCGGGAGCACATCGCCCGCGCGACGTTGTGCCTCGCGCATCGCCATGTCGGTGACGGCGTTCCATTCCTCGCGGCCTTCACGCGTGAGGCCGGCGGGCACGGTGCCGTGCCCGGGCATGCGCGGCACGAACACCACGAAGCCGTGCTCGCGATACAGCGTCGCGAGGCTGCGCATGCTGTACGGCGAATCGGTCAAACCGTGCAGCATCACCGCGACGCCGCGCGGCTTGCCTTCGGGCTCGAACACGAACGAGCGGTTCCAGTCGCGATCGAAGCGCAGCGGCGAGGTGATGCTTTCGTCGTAATAGCGGTTGAGCGGCGTGTGGTCGGACGGGTCGAGCTGCGCGCGCAGCTTGCGATGCACCTGGTCGAACATCGCCGTTTCGGCCTGCACCCATGCGCGCCAGTCCATCTTCGCGATGGCGGCGGCGTCGGGCTCCTCGGGCACGATGGTCTGCCACGGGCGCAGCGGTGGACCCTGCGTCGACAGGTACGCGCGGATGGCGATGAGCGCGACGACCAGCAGCACGACGCCCAGCAGCAGCCGGCGCGCGAACGTGCCCACGCCGGTGAGCGACCGGCGGATCAGATGCGTCAGGCCCTGCGCATGCGCGGGATCGTCGTCGTTGTCCTCGACGCCGGGATGCTCGCGGTTCTCGTCTTCGGGCAAGGCCATGGCGGGCTCCCGCGTCGCGGATGCGCCGCATGGTGCGGCGGCGAGCCGCTCCGATCAAGTCGATCGATCAGATCGTGGGCTTCAAGGCGCGGGCGCGAGGCTGTAGACGTGCGCGCGTACCTGCGATCCGTCGTCCAGCCGCGCGGTCGTGATCACGCGGATGTAACCCTCGCCTTCGAAATCGTCCAGCCGTTCCCAGTGCGCCGGCAGTTCCCCGGACGTGAATACCAGGCCGGCGACTTCATCGCCCTCCGGGTCGAGCACGAGTCCGGGAAAGCCCATCGCCGCGCCCCAGCCTTCGGCGTGCAACGTTCCGCGCACGGTGGCCGGGCGCCATTGCCCGGGGATGTCGGCCAGTACGTGCGCATTGGCGCGACCGGGGGCGAGACTGCCGTAGACGAACAGGTGCGTGGTCATGCGCGAAGCGTAGCGCGTCGTGCGCGCGCCACGCTTCACGCCGCCGCGCCGATCACTTCAACGGAGGAACCGTCTGCTGGTACGTGCCGACGCGTTCGCCCTTCGCGATCACGTGGCCCTTCGCGGCCGACAGCACCTGGTCGCGATCCGCGCCCGGGGGCAGGTCGAGCACCGTGTCCAGTGCAAGGATCTGGAAGTGGTAGTGATGCGGCGGATCGCCCACCGGCGGGCGCGGGCCGTAGTAGCCGACGGAGCCGCGGCTGGTCCGGCCCTGCATCATTCCGTCCGGCTTGGTGAGGCGCATCTGCTCCTGCAGGCCTTCCGGCAGCGAGGTCACGTCGCCCGGGATGTTCCAGGCGACCCAGTGCACGAACGGCGTGATCGGCTTCGCGTCGGGGTCTTCCATGATGATCGCATACGACTTCGCGCCCGGCACCGCGGTCCACGACAGCGCCGGCGACACACCGTCCGTGTATTCGCTGTGCTTGGGCGGAATGGGACCGTTCGCCGGAATCGTCGGCGATTCGACCGTGAGCGTTCCCTTCGCCGTCGTTTCCTTGCGCTGCATCGCAAGCGGCACGCCGACGCCCTTGGCCGCCTGCGTCTTCATCGGGCCGGCCGGTGGCGACAGCGGCTTCACCGCGCCGTTGCCGTCGCGACTGGCGAGGCGATAGATCACGCCGTTGACGTCGTCGCCGACGAGCAGCGCGCCGTCCTTCGCCACCGCGACGCCGACGGGTCGGCCGAAGTGCTGCTGGCCGCCATCGACGAGGAAGCCGGAGAGGATCGGCTCCATCGACTGCGGCTTGCCGTTGGCGAAATGCACGCGCACAACTTCGTAGCCCGACGGCTTCGCGCGATTCCACGAACCGCGCATGGCGATGAAGGCATCGTTCGCGTAGTCGGCCGGCACCGCGCCGCCACCGGGATGGAACGCCATCTGCATCGGCGCCGCATGCGCCGTGTAGCCCAGGCTCATCGGCACGCTGATCGCCGCCCACTGCTCGCGCGTGATCCCGCCCGGCGGCGGTCCGCTCTGCGGATTGAGCTCGCCCTTGCCGTACACGTGCGGCCAGCCGTACTGCTTGCCGAGTTCGATCCGGTTGAATTCCTCCGGCTGCTGCTCGTCGCCGAGCAGGTCGATGCCGTGGTCGGCGCCCCACAGCTCGCCGGTCTGCGGATGCCAGCCGAAGCCAATGGTGTTGCGCAGGCCACTGGCGAAGATCGTGCGCGACTTGCCATCGGGCGACATGCGCAGCAGCGTCGCGTGTTCGGGATTGGTCTCGTTGCATGCATTGCAGGTCGAACCGACGCTGACGTACAGCATGCCGTCCGGGCCGAAGGCGAGCGTGCGGTTGGGATGCTGGCCGCCGTCGGGCAGGTCGCCGACGAGCAGCGTTTCCTCGCCGAGCGTGCCGTCGGCGTTGATCGGCGCGACGAAGATCTCCTTCACCGTCGCCATGTACAGCTTGCCGTCGTGGATCGCCAGGCCGTGCACGCTCGGGCGCGTGGCGACGATGGTCGGTTCGCCATCGGCGGCGCCGTCGCCATTGGCGTCGCGCAGCATCAGCACGTCGCCCTGTTCGCGACGGCTCACGTACACGGTGCCGTGGGGCGCGACGACGAGGATGCGCGCGTTTTTCAGGCCGGTCGCGAACGGTTTCACTTCCAACCCGTCGGCGGCCTTGAGGCTGGCGATGCGTTCGGATGTCGCGTCGACCTTCGCCGGTCGCAGGATGTTGGCTTCGTTGCGGCGCGTTTCGGTCTTCTCGTCCTGGGCGAACGCCGGCGCGGCAAGCGTGCTCATCAGTGCAAGGCAGGCCAGCGATGTCGCCCGCGTCGATCGTGTTCCGTTCATCGTTGTGCTCCATGGAATGCCCATCTCGACGCACGAAGGTAAAAGCGGACGCGTGGGCAAACCGTCCACGCAACGCGACGATCACGTCGTCGTCATCGCGCGATGCACGTTTCACGAATCCGTGCATGCGAGTGCGTTTCCATCGAACACGACGCCGACTCGCACACGGAGTGAATCCTCATGAAGCGCACGATGAGCCGCATCCACGTAGTGCTGTTCCTGCTGGGCATCGCGATGGCGATGCCGGGTTGCGATCGCCGCGAAAGCGATGGCAATTCCACGACGCCGCCAGCGGCGGGCGATGCGTCCGAACCGGTGCAGTCCGAGCAGCCCGCCGCGCCGGCGCCGGAAGCGGCGAGCAACGATTCCACCGCGCCGGGTGCGGCGAATCCGCCGCCGGAAACCACGCCGTCGGAGACCTCGCCCGAATCGCCGCAGCAGGACGATCCATCCCGCCGCTAGGCCGTCGACGCCGTCACCGCGCGCTTGCGGGCGCGTCTTCACGCCCCCATCGTGGAGGGACCGGACGAGAACGTCCCCATCGACGAGGCAGAGGACCGACATGAGCGCCCGTACCGAAACCGCACTGCTGGCCGGCGGCTGCTTCTGGGGCATGCAGGAGTTGATCCGCGCGATGCCCGGCGTGGTGTCCACGCGCGTGGGCTACAGCGGCGGCGACGTGCCCAACGCCACGTATCGCAACCACGGCACGCACGCCGAGGCGATCGAGATCGTGTTCGATCCCGACAAGCTGAGCTACCGCGAGATCCTGGAGTTCTTCTTCCAGATCCACGATCCGAGCACGAAGAACCGGCAGGGCAACGACATCGGCACCAGCTACCGTTCGGCGATCTTCTATACGAGCGATGAGCAGAAGCGCGTGGCCGAGGACACCATCGCCGACGTCGATGCGTCCGGGCTGTGGCCGGGCAAGGTCGTGACCGAAGTGTCGCCGGCCGGCCCGTTCTGGCAGGCCGAACCCGAACACCAGGACTACCTGCAGCATTACCCCACCGGCTACACCTGCCACTTCGTGCGGCCCGACTGGAAGCTGCCGCGCCGGGCCTGACGGCGCGCCGATGCAGGGCGCGTGAAGCGCGGCCCCGTTTCGCACACGCCCTTCGAACCCCGGCTAGACTCGCCGCACGACCACGGCTGGGGAGAACGGTGTATGGCTGCATCGGTTTTCGGGCGTCGCGCGCAACTGGGCGCGATCGGTTTGACCGCCTTCGCGCTGACGGCGATGGCATCGGGGATGGCATTCGCGCAGGCGCCTGATCGCGCCGCGATCCAGGCGCAGGTGACCAAGCGGCACGACACGGCGGTGAAGGCGTTGCAGGACTGGATCGCCTTGCCGTCCATCGCCGCGGAGGATCGCAACGCGAAGCAGGGCGCCGAATACATGGCGAAACTCGCGCGCGAGGCCGGCTTCCAGAAGGTCGAGATCGTCGACACCGGCGGCAAGCCGGGCGTGTTCGCCACGCTCGACGCCGGCGCGCCGACCAGCGTCGGCGTGTACTACATGTACGACGTGAAGCAGTTCGATCCGGCCGAATGGTCGTCGCCGCCGCTGGAAGCGCGCATCGTCGACAAGCCGGGGCTCGGCAAGGCGATCGTCGGCCGCGGCGCGGCCAACCAGAAAGGCCCGGAAATGGCCTTCCTCACCGCACTGCACGCCATCCGCGACGCGAATCAGAAGATGCCGGTGAACCTCGTGCTCGTCGCCGAGGGCGAGGAGGAAATCGGTTCGCCCAACATCGGCAAGCTGGTGCTGCGCCCCGATGTGCAGGCCGCGCTGAAGAAGAGCATCGGCGTGTTCATGCCGATGGGCCTGCAGGATCCCGACGGCGCGGTGACGGTGAACCTCGGCGCGAAGGGCGTGGTCGAGCTGGAACTGGTGGCCGACGGGAATGCCTGGGGACGTGGCCCGTCGAAGGACGTGCATTCCTCGCTCAAGGCGATGGTCGACAGCCCCGCATGGCGGCTGGTGAAGGCGCTGGACACGCTGGTGTCGGAAGACGGCAACACCATCACCGTCGACGGCTTCCCGAAGCCGACGCCGCTCACCGCGACCGAACGCGCGCAGATCGCCAAGTCCGTCGCCGCGCGCGACGAAGCCACTGCGCGCAAATCGCTCGGCGTACCGCACTGGATCGACGACCTGTCGTGGGAAAAGGCGAACGAGCGCCTGGTCTCGCAGCCGACGATCAACATCGAAGGCCTCGTCGGCGGCTACACCGGCCCCGGCGGCAAGACGATCCTGCCGTACCGCGCGGTCGCGAAGATCGACATGCGCCTGGTCCCGCCGATGACGCGCGACGGCGCGGTCGAAGCGCTCAAGGCGCACCTGAAGAAGCGCGGTTACGGCGACATCGCCGTGAACGTGAGCGGCGGCTACGACCCGACCACGACCGATGCGGATTCGAAGCTGATCCAGGCGCAGATCAACGTGCTGCGTCGTAACAACATCGAGCCGCTGCTGTGGCCGCGCCTCGCCGGCTCGTACCCGGGCTTCGTGTTCACCCAGCCACCGCTGTCGCTGCCGTCGGGCCACTTCGGCCTCGGCCATGGTGGCGGCGCCCACGCGCCCGACGAGTTCTATCTCATCCAGTCCACCAACCCGAAGGTGCAGGGCTTCGACGGCGCGGTGATGTCGTACGTGGATTACCTGTACGAGCTGGGCGGGGCGGGTGGGAGTTCGGCTGCGGCCAAGTGAGGTTCTTCAGCCCCTCTCCCGCCGGGAGAGGGGTTGGGGGTGAGAAGGTGCTGCTTGCGAACCACTGGTTCGCGCGCCTTCGAACGCCCGAACGCCGCGCGTTCGGGCTGGGGAGGGGCCGGACATGCGATGCGTCCCCGATGTTCAAACCTTCAGGCCGTCATCCCGGCGAAAGCCGGGACCCAGGCCGATCGCGCTGGTTCTTGCGCCACGTCCGCCTTCGGATTGACTGCCAGCCTGGGTCCCGGCTTTCGCCGGGATGACGGGGAGTGGGATGCTGACGGGGCGTCTGGACGCTGAGGGGAGCGGCGACGCGGTGCGGGCAACACGCCGCTTTGCCTCAACTGGCGCCCCGCACGCCGTACCCCGCCAGCCCCCACAAACCCCACCAAAGTCACGCGACAGCCCCGTCGCGCGCCGTTAGCCTCGGGCGTTCCATTCCCGTCGGAACCACCCATGAAGTTCTCGTCCCTGAGCCTCGCCCTCGCGCTCGGCCTGGCATCCACCGCCTCCTTCGCCGCCGGCAATCCGGCCGGCAAGCCCGAGCTCGGCGATTTCGGCGTCGACCTCAGCGCCCGCGACCTGTCGGTCAAGCCCGGCGACGACTTCAACCGCTACGTCAGCGGCACGTGGTTGAAGAGCTACCAGCTCAAGGATTACGAGACCTCCTTCGGTTCGTTCAATGCGCTGCGCGACCGCTCCGAGGAGCAGGTGCACGGGCTGATCGAAGAGCTGCACGCCAAGGGCGGCATCGCGCCGGGCAGCAACGACCAGAAGGTGCGCGATTTCTACGCCAGCTACATGGATCGCGACGCGCGTGACGCCAAGGGCATCAAGCCGCTGCAGCCGGTGCTGGGGCGCATCGGTGCGATCAGGTCGAAGGGCGATCTGATCAACGCCTTCGCCAACGCCGACCTCGACGCCAGCGCCTCGCCGGTGCGCCTGGGCGTCGACCTGGACCGCAAGAATCCCGATGCGTACCTGGTGAGCCTCAACGTCGGCGGCCTCGGCCTGCCGGACAAGGACTACTACACCAATCCCGACGCGCGCTTCGTCAAGATCCGCGAGGCCTACGTCGCGCACATCGCGCGCATGCTCTCCTTCGCCGGCGCGAAGGATGCGCAGGCACGCGCGCAGAAGGTGCTCGAGCTCGAAACCGCGCTCGCCAAGCCGCAGTGGGAGCGCGCCAAGCGCCGCGATCGCGACAAGACCTACAACGTGTCCACCTTCGCGGATCTGCAGAAGCAGTTCCCGTCGTACGACTTCGCCGCGCACCTCAAGGCGCAGCAGATGCCGCAGCCGGACCGCGTCAACATCGTCACGCCCGACGCGGTGCAGCCCGTGCTCGACGTGATCGCCGCCACGCCGCTGCCGGTGTGGCGCGATTACCTCGCCTTCCACGCCGTCGACGGCAACGCCGAACTGCTCAGCCGCGAGATCGACAACGCGTCGTTCGAATTCAACGGCAAGGTGCTCGCTGGCCAGAAGGCGCAGAAGGACGACTGGAAGCGCGCGGTGGCGATCGTCGGCGCGAAGGACGGCGGCCTCGGCGACGCCGTCGGCGAGCTGTACGTCGCGAAGTACTTCCAGCCCGAGTCCAAGGTCGCGATGGACAAGCTGGTGGAGAACCTGCGCGCCGCGCTGCGCCAGAACATCCAGCAGCTGGACTGGATGGGCGAGTCGACCAAGGCCGAGGCGTACCGCAAGCTGTCCACGTTCCGCCCGAAGATCGGCTATCCGGAAAAGTGGACCGACTATTCCAGCGTCACCATCGTGCCGGATGACCTGGTCGCCAATGCGATCCAGATGCGCCGCTTCGAACGCAACGACGAGAACCGCCGCGTCGGCCAGAAGACCGATCGCGACGAATGGCGCATGACGCCGCAGACCGTCAATGCCTACTACAACTCGACCTTCAACGAGATCGTGTTCCCCGCCGCCATCCTGCAGCCGCCGTTCTTCGACGTGCATGCCGATGCCGCGGTGAACTACGGCGGCATCGGTGCGGTGATCGGCCACGAGATGGGCCACGGTTTCGACGACCAGGGCAGCAAGTCCGACGCCGACGGCGTGCAGCGCAACTGGTGGACCGACGCGGATCGTGCGCGCTTCGACGAGCGCACCAAGGCGCTGGGCGCGCAATACGACAGCTACTGCCCGCTGGAAGGCCAGTGCGTCAACGGCGCGCTGACGATGGGCGAGAACATCGGCGACCTCGGCGGCATCTCGATGGCCTACACGGCCTACAAGCTGAGCCTGGACGGCAAGCCCGCGCCGAAGATCGATGGCCTGAGCGGCGACCAGCGCTTCTTCCTCGCGTTCGGCCAGATCTGGAAGGGCAAGTACCGCGACGAATCGCTGCTCAACCTGATCAAGACCAACCCGCATTCGCCGGGCATGTACCGCGCGAACGGTCCGGTGCGCAACTTCGATCCGTGGTACCAGGCCTTCGACGTGAAGCCGGGCGACGCGCTGTACCTGCCGCCGGAGAAGCGCGTGCGTATCTGGTAATCATCGACACGCGTTGATGCAGAACGGCGCGGCGGAGCGATTCCGCCGCGCCGTTCTGCGTTTCAGGCGCCGAGGTCCGGCTCCGGCGGAGGACGCTCGCGCGTGCCGCGCGTCATCAGGCGCAACTGCCGCAGCGGCCCTTTCCAAGGCAGCACGAATCGCCGATAGAAGAACGACAGCACGCGGCGCGGCCACGGCACGCGTCGCGCGAGGCCTTCCTCGATCGTGTACACGCAGGGCGCGCACAGGCCGCACGGCTTGCCACGCACGGGGCGATGGCAGAACCAGGTCATCTCCATGATGCCGTCCCAGCCGGCCGCGCGCGATTCGCGTTCGATCCCGCGCTTGTCCACGCGGAACAGCGGGAAGCCGAACGCGCCGAACAACGTGTGTTCAGGCGTGCCGATGCGCGCCGGATCCACGCGCACGCTGCGGAAGCCTGCCGGGTGGTCGACTTCGACGACGAAACCGCGGAGCAGCGCCTGCACCTTGTCGTCCACGTGCACGCCCAGTTCCATGCCGTCGAGCGTGTGGTCGCGGCGGCAGAACGCCGGCAGCCACGCATATTGGCTCCCGATGAACGAACGACGGCGAATCTTCGACAGCGCGAAGGCGATGTCGTCGTCCACCACGATGTCCGCGACGGCGGCGCGCCGTAACGGCTGCAGCAGCTCGCGCGTGTGCGGGAACTCCTCGTTCAGGCGCTGCGCGATGCGCGCCATCGTGTCGATCTCGGTGTCGGTCGATGGACGCGTGCGATCTTCCAGGTAATAGGGAATCACGCGCGCGCGATCGCGCAACAGCAGCTGCAACAGGCGGAACGTGGAATCCCAGCCGCCGGTCCAGAGCAGCTTCACGCTTCGCGCGTCCTCGTGCAGGTCATCGTTGACGCGCGTGCTGCGCATGCGGCGCGGTTCCTCTTCGCGATGCAGGGAGACAGGACAAGCGTTGTAGCAGTCGTGCATGAAGGATGCATCGCTGTCGTCGGCAGGCTCGCACGCGCTTCGTAAAGGTAGATGAATACTGGCTGTTCGAGGAGCAACATGAATGCGCGATCGCGTGAAGCGCGTCTTCGCAAACGTGAGCGCAATCGCGAAATTCCCCGCAATTCCAGTGAAAACGAGAGGTCGTGGTCAAAAGGGAGTGAACCTTGCCATGATTCCTGCGGGGTATGCTCCAGCCGCAATCGATGTTCGTCATCGACGAGTTCGCTTCCCTCCACGCGCAGCGCATGCAATGCGTGCAACGCGCCTCTACCGGACCGGATGCATGTCCCTGGAAAACAGTCTGAGCCCGCTGACCACGCCCTCCTTTCCTGTCGCGATGCATCGCGGCGAATGGGACAGGGACAGTTTCTGGACGTTCGCGGACGCTGCCAAGGAAGCTACCGAAGCGCTTGCGGCGCAGAAGATGAAGGCGCTGGAGAACATGCCGGTCGAGGCGCTGCGCGAGTTCTGCACGCAGTACCGTTTTTTCACCATCGAATACATCAGCGATCTCGCGCTGTTGCTCGCGAAACTTCCATTCGGCGGCCTGCGCAGCCTGTTGAGCCAGATCCTCTCCGAAGAACTCGGCGAAGGCGACGCTTCGCGCGCTCACCCGGAGATCTACGATCGCTTCCTCGCCAGCATCGGCGTGGCTCGCGACCGGCTGGATCGCGGCTTGCCGGAGAACCGCCGCATCCTCGGCGCGCTCACGCAGGAAATGGCGCAGCGCGATCCGGCCTTCGGCGTCGGCCTGCGCGGCATGGGCGGCGAGTGCCTGTGCCAGACGTACCTGTCGGTAATGTTCGACCATCTGCGCGTGCATCCCTACATGCAGGAAAACGCCGACCGCATCGACTGGGAGTTCTGGACGATCCACACCGGCGAGGAAGACATCGTCCACGGCGAACTCACGCGTGCGGCGATCGACCGCTACATCCAGGACGAGCCGGGCGCACTGCCGGACCTAGCGCAGGGTTACGAGCGCAGCATCACGGCATGGAACCGCTTCTGGCAGAACATCTTCGATGCGTGCGCGCCGCAGCGGAGTGCCGTTTCGTGAGCGAGGCGCCGCGCAGGATCACGCAGTTCCACCTCGCGTTCCCCGTGCGCGATCTCGACGAGGCGCGCCACTTCTACGGCGAGGTGATCGGTTGCCCGCAGGGCCGCACCGACGTGTCGTACCAGGATTTCGATTTCTTCGGCCACCATCTGGTGGCGCACATCGCGCCCGATGGCGCGCCGTTGCAGACCGGCCGTTTCGACGGCGAGGCGGTGCCGGTGCCGCATTTCGGCATGAACCTCGACCGCCAGTCGTGGGAGACGCTCGCCCAGCGCGTGAAGACCGCCGGTGTGCAGTTCGCCGAGGAGCCGCACTTGCGCCTGAAGGGCAAGCCCGGCCAGCATGTGACGATGTTCTTTTTCGATCCGTCGGGCAATGCGCTGGAATTCAAGTCGTTCGATGATCCGGAGCAGACCTTCATTCCCTGAGTCCACTGAAGGCGATCGCCATGCGTGAGGCTTCCCTGCAAGGCGCCGGTGAAGCCGCGCCGTCGACCGCGCGTCGCGACGACCGCGCGCACGTGCTGCATTCGTGGTCGCCCATCGACACGTTGAACCCGACCGTCGTTGCCGGCGCGTCGGGTTCGCATTTCTGGGACGAGGAAGGCCGGCGCTACATCGACCTGTCCAGCCAGCTCGTCAACGTCAACGTCGGCCACCAGCATCCCAGGCTCGTCGCCGCGATCCAGGCGCAGGCCGCGACGCTGTGCACCATCGCGCCGTACCACGCGAATGCGGCGACGAGCGAAGCGGCGCGGCTGATCGCCGAAGTCGCGCCGGGCGATCTCAACCGCGTGTTCTTCACCAACGGCGGCGCCGAGGCCATCGAGAACGCGATGCGCATGGCGCGCCTGCACACCGGGCGCCACAAGGTGCTGACGATGTACCGCAGCTACCACGGCGCCACGGCCGGCGCGATCACGGCCTCGGGCGATCCGCGGCGCTGGCCGGCGGAGCCGGGCATGCCGGGCATCGCGCGCTTCTGGGGGCCGTATCCGTATCGCTCCGCGTTCCATGCGCGCGACGAGCGCGAGGAATGCGAGCGTGCGCTCGCGCACCTGGCCGACACGATCGCCGTGGAAGGCCCGCACACCATCGCGGCGATCCTGATGGAAAGCGTGGTCGGCGGCAACGGCAT
>Ga0209676_1001814_pt1 | contig 17836 bp, 19 predicted proteins | sample AraplaCvi_mLB_r2_FD_184282 | JGI IMG/M metagenome (GOLD analysis project Ga0209676, IMG submission 184282) | Arabidopsis root microbial communities from North Carolina, USA - plate scrape MF_Cvi_mLB_r2 (SPAdes) (version 2) | ecosystem: Host-associated > Plants > Roots > Endosphere | place: USA...
CTTCGTCACGCACGACATCAACGAGGCCATCGCGCTGGGCGACCGCATCGTGGTGCTGTCGGGTTCGCCGGGGCGGGTGGTACTCGAACGCACGATCGACATCGCAAGGCCTCGCGACCCGGAGTTGGTCTTCAAGGCGCCCACGTTTGCGGGCCACTACGACGCGGTCCGCAGTTGTTTGCGCGCGGCCAGCCAACCATGACCCCACGACGGATGCTCCTGGCGAAAGCGCTGGGCCTCGCCGCCTTTGCGTCGGTGTGGGTCCTGGCGAATCGCTGGATCGGCGACTACTGGGTCCCCGGCATCGGGCAGGTCACCGTCCGGTTCCGGCAGGAACTGCTCGCTGGCAAGCTGTTGGTCGACCTCTGGGCGACAAGCCAGTTGCTGATGACAGGCACTGCCATCGGCGCCGTACTGGGTTGCGCGCTGGCCTGCGTGTTGCGGCTGTCGGCGCGGCTCGACGCCATGATGCAACCCTTCATCACGGCCGTCATGAGCATCCCGAAGCTAGGCCTTGTCCCGCTGCTCGTGCTGTGGTTCGGGGCTGGCTGGGCGCCCAAGGTGATGCTGGTCGCCCTGACAGTCCTGTTCATCGTCTTCTCGCTGGCCTACGCAGGACTGGTGACCGTAAACCCGCGGCTCACCATGACGGCGCGAGTGTTTGGCGCCACGCCGCTGCAGCTCACCCGGCACATCGTCATCCCCAGCGTCCTGCCTTTCATATTCACAGGCTTGCAACTGGCCTTGCCGTGGGCGGTCAGTGCTGCACTGGTCGCCGAGTACCTGGCCGCCAAGGTCGGCATCGGCCACGGCATCGAGGAAGCACGACAGCTGAGCGATTCGGTCGGCGTCTATTACGGCATCCTCCTCGCGACCATTCTGGTCCTGCTGGGCAACGGCGTGCTCTCGGTTGCTCGCATATTCGCCATCAAAGTTCAACCATAGGAGCCACAGCGTGAAGACCTACAAGTTTCTGCAAGGCGGGAAACCCCGCTTCGGGGTGCTCGAGGAGCCGGACACCATCCGGGCCATGAAGGCATCGCCGTTCGAGGGAAGCATCGAACTTGGCGACGAGACCTGGCCGCTGTCGAGCCTTGTCCTCCTGCCGCCCACGGTCGCACACCCGCGCATCTTCGGCGTGGGCCTCAACTACAAGTCTCACATCCTGGAGACCGGGCGCGCCTTGCCGGAGATTCCGTCGATCTTCATGAAGCCGGACACCGCGCTGATCGGCCACGGCGAGAGCATCGTGTATCCGAGCGGCAGCACCATCGTCCACTATGAGACCGAACTGGTCGCAGTGATCGGACGCAAGGCCAGGAACGTCGCCAGCGAGGATGCCCTGGGCTATGTACTCGGCTATGCCTGCGGGAACGACGTGAGCGAACGCACCATCCAGCGCAAGGAAATGACCTTGGGCCTCATGACAGTCGGCAAGGCATTCGACACCTTCGCGCCGATCGGCCCCTGCATCGAGACTTCGATCGATCCTTCGACGCTGCGGATGCGGGGCCGCCTGAACGGCAACGTCGTCCAGGATTGCCAGACCTCCGACCTGCTGTTCGGAGTGGACGCGCTGGTGGCCTATCTGAGCCGGGCGATCACACTGATGCCCGGCGACCTCATCATGACCGGGACGCCCGGCGGCATCGGCCTGCTCCAGCCCGGCGACATCTTCGAGATCGACATCGAAGGTGTGGGCGTGCTCCGCAACGATGTCATCGGAGAGAACGCATGACCCTCGAGAACTCCGACATCCGATCACAAGTCCTGGCGGCCGACGAATCGAGGTACCAAGCCTTGTACAGGCAGGACGTGGCGGCGCTCGGGCCCATGCTGGTCGATGCCGACTACGTCCACATCCATGCGAACGGCAAGGTCGACGACAAGGCAGCCTTTTTGGCGTCGATCGAGGCAGCACGGTATCGCTTCATCGACGCCGAACGCACCGAGCAACAGGTCCGCATAGCCGGCCCGCTGGTCCTGCTGCACGGCCGGACCCGCACCACGCTGGATGTCGAGGGTGAGATCAAGGTCATGGACAACGCCTTCACGACTGTCTGGAAACGGACTGGGGACGGCTTGAAGCTGCTCCATTGGCAAGCCACCAAGCGCGCCTAGCGCAACTCACAAGGAGCGCTGCATGAACAACACAGCACGCCGGTCGTTCGCGACCCTGTTGGCGACAGCTGCCATCGGCATCCCATGGGCATCCATTGCTCAGACGAAGTACCCATCCAGGCTCATCACGATAGTCCTCCCGGCTGGTGCGGGGACCGGCGTGGACATCATCGGTCGGCTCGGGGCGCAGAAGCTGTCGGAAGTGCTCGGCCAACCGGTGGTGATCGAGAACGTGGTGGGTGCCAGCGGCGTCATCGGCGTGCAGAAGGTCACCCGTGCGAAGCCGGACGGCTACACCCTGCTCTTCGCCTTCAACCAGACGATCACCATGAACCCTCATGTGGTCGCCAACTTGCCCTACGCCCCTCAGAAGGAACTGCTGCCGATTTCCGAATTCGCGGCTGCGCCCTTCGTCTGGATGGTCAATGCGCAAGTGCCAGTGAAGACATTTCCGGAACTCGTGGCGTATGCGAAGTCACAGCCCGGCAAGCTCGCGATGGGCGTCACCGGGTTTGCGTCTGCAGCCTACCTCGGGTCGCAACTCCTGGCCTACCAGACCGGCGCGGAGGTTCTGCCGGTGAACTACGCCGGCAATTTCAGCGCCGACCTGATCTCCAACGTGGTCCAGCTGTCGATGAGTCCTGCCGCGCAGGTGCCCGCCTTGGTGGCGAGCGGCAAGGTTCGTGCTCTGGCGCAGACGGGCAAGCGGAGGGCAGAGGGACTGAAGGACATTCCGACTGTCAGCGAGACCGTGCCTGGCTATGTCATCGATGCCTGGTACGGCGTCTGGGCGCCAGCTGGGACACCAAAAGACATCGTCGCGACTTTGACCGAAGCCTGGCGCTCCGTTGCTTCGAAGCCGGAGATCAGAGAGCGCCTCGCCGCCCTGTCGGCCGTCGCCGTCGGCAGCACGGCCGAAGAACTCGACGCGCTGATCCGCAATGAGACGAAGATGTGGGGCGACGTCGTCAAGGCCCGGAAGATCACGCCTGCGCAGTAAGCCCAGACGCACTGCGAACCCACCAATCAAGAAAGCAACAAGCCCAGGGATTTCCAGAAGGAAATCGCGTGGGCAAACCATGGCTAGCCCAAGACGCCCCGCGTATCACTCGAGCCGAATGTTCGATCTCTGTACCACCGCCTTCCATTTCGCAGACTCGCTCGCCATGAACCGGCGCATTTCCTCGGGGGTGCTGCCCCAAGGGTCGATGTCGAACTCAAGAAGCCGGCGGCGGGTTTCGTCGCCCTTCGCGATTGTCGCGACGGCTCGTGACAGCCGGCTGATGATCGCCGCGTCCGTTGACTTCGGCGCCACCAGCCCGAACCATACGAGAACTTCGATGTCCTTGAACCCCTCTTCTGCAAGCGTCGGCACCTGAGGAAACAGTGCGCTGCGCCGCGCGCCCGTCACCGCCAGCGCCCGGATCGTTCCCGCGCGGGCGTGCTGCACCGCGGTCGTGGTGTTGTCGAACATTGCAGAGATGCGCCCCGACAGAAGGTCCGTGTACGCGGGCGCTGTTCCGCGATAGGGAACGTGAAGCATCTCCGCACCAGTCCGGTACTTGAACAGCTCCCCTGCCAGATGAAGAGGCGACCCTGCACCGGCGGATGCATACGAATACTGCCCCGGCGACGACCGCAGAAGTTGCACGAACTCCGCCACATTCCTGGCAGGCACCTTGCTGTTCACCACGAGCACCAGCGACGAACCGCCCACAACGCTGATCGGCTCGAAGTCGCGCTGTGGGTCGTAGCGCAGATTCGGGTAGACGCTCTGGTTGATGGCGAGGCTCGCCGTGTTGCCCAGCAGAAGCGTGTACCCGTCTGGCTTTGCAGCGGCTACCGCCTGCGCTCCTACCGAGCCCGCCGCGCCGCCGGCGCGATTGTCGATCACGAAATTGCCTGGCATTCGCTCGCCAAGGCTCTGAGCCATCACGCGCGCAAGGAGGTCGTTGGTGCCGCCTGGTGGAAACGGCACGACAATCTGAACGGATTTTGACGGGTAACTTTCGGCACGAGCGACCGGCTCGAAGGCCGACCAGGCGCAAAGCGCGCCTGCTTGGAGGAGGTGGCGCCGCCTCATGCCGAATGCACCGTGTCGGCGAGGTCAAGCCCGAGGACCCGTGCGGCGTTTTTCCAGGCAAGCTTCTCTCGCAGCGCACCGCGCAGATCGAGCGCATTGAAGAACCTGGTGCCGACCGCATTGGACTCATACGGCCAGTCCACCGAGAACAGGATGTTGTCTTCGCCCATGATGTCGAGCGCACACTGGAAGGCCGGCGCGGAGAATGCGCCGCTCGTAGTGATCACGAGATTCTCGCGGAAGCAATCGCGCGGACTCTTCTTCAGGCCACGTCGGCTAACGACATAGGGCGTGTGATCCTCCATCCGTTCGAAGCCGAAGGGCAACCCTTCGCCCATGTGTCCCAGAATGATCCGCAAGCGCGGGAACTCGTCGAAGACGCCCCCAAATAGCATTCGCAGGAAATGCATACTCGCATCCATCGCGAATCCCCATGCCGGTCGCGCCAGGTCCTCGTAACCCTTGAAGTAGCTTCCCATCAGCCCGGGGTGTGGCGCGCCGGGATGCACGTAGATGGGAACGTCGCGCGACTGCGCCATGTCCAGCAACGGCCACAAGGCTTTGTCGTCGAGGAAGCGCCCCGACGTGTGCCCATTGATCATCGCCCCGACGAATCCTTGGTCGAGGCGGCTCTCGAACTCTGTGAGGGCAGCGCGTATATCCGCCGTCGGCAAGGCGGCAAACGCACGGAAGCGATCAGGATGCGCGGCGACGGCTGCAGCCATTCTGTCGTTCGCGTCCCTCGCCATCGAGATCGCCTGATCGCCGGCGAAGGCCTGGCACCCTGGGGTGGTCAGCGACAGAACCTGCAGGCTGATGCCGGTCGCGTCCATGCTCGCCAAGCGGCTGCTACCGACATCGAGCAGTTCCCTCTCGATGTCGTGGCCCACATGGGCGCTACGAGCGGCGTACCAAGTCTGGCGCACCGCATCGAAGGACGCATCCTTGTGCATGGGGGTTGTGATGTGCTCCTCGAGGGTGATGACTCTCATCTTTTTGTCTCCTTTTGATGCGCAATTAGGCCGTCGTGCAGCGGAGCCGGTAAAGTTCAACTTTTCGAATGTTTCTTCAGAAATTTTGATGACGCGGATCAAGCTTCGGCAGCTGTGCTGCTTTCTCGAGGTGTTTCAGCGCAGGAAGATCGCCCTGGCTGCCGAGCAGTTGCACATGACCCAATCGGCGGTCAGCATGAGTCTCAAGCAGCTGGAGGAATCGGTCGGCGCGCCGCTGTTCGACCGGACCACGCGTTCGCTGGTGCCGACCCTGGCGGCTATCGAACTTGCACCGGTCGCAGAACGCATGCTGCGGGACAGCCGCCACATGGAGAACATGTTCCGACACACACAGGCACGCGGCGGCAGGCTGTCGATCGTGACCACCCCAACGCTGGCCCAGACCTTGCTGCCCAGTCTCATCGCAGGCTTTGCGGCGTCATACAAAGAGGTCCGCGTCGATGTCATCGACGTGACGCCGGAGCACTTCGCGGTGACCCTCGCTTCGGGGCAGGCAGACATTGGCTTCGGCTTCCTCGGCCATGACGACACCGAATTCAAGCAGCATCGCGTCTTCGAGGATCAGCTGTGCCTCGTCATGCCATCGACGGTGCCCGGGATCGAGCGTGATCACGTGACCTGGCGGGGTCTGCAGCGCATACCGGTGGCACTCACGCGCCCGGGCTACGGCATCCGAGAGATCATCGACAAGACAACGCTCGCCGCCGGCATCTCGCTGCAGGTCTCCCATGAGGTTGGACTGCTGACTACCGCGCTCGCCCTGACCTCGCAGGGGCTCACCAACACGATTGCCCCTCGCCAAATTGCCCGCCTGCCATTCTTCGCAGGTTTGTCGGTGTGCCGCATCCGGGCACCAATGGTACGGCGGGATGTGAGCGTCGTGTTCCAGGCGCGTCGCACACCTTCCCCCGCGGCACAGAGATTTCTCGACTATGCGATGGAGTTCTCGAAAACTGCTAAATCCGGAGACGACCTACGGAAGGTCTGAACGAGCCCGCAAATCATGCTGGGGGATATTTGTTGGATTCCGCCGATCTCTGACCCTAGGGGGGTGCGGATAAAAACTTGGACTGGTTTATGCCGCAAGTCCAAGGCTCACCCGGTATTCGATCGGGCTGAGGGAGCCGAGAGAGATCTTGATCCGCTTCTCGTTGTACCAGCGGATGTACGAGTCGACCGCCTCGACGAACTGCTCAATGGTGGCGGTCTTCCAGTCCCGAGGATAGAACAGCTCATTCTTCAGCCGACCGAAGAAGCCTTCGCAGGCAGCGTTATCAGGTGAGCATGCCTTGCGCGACATCGAGTGGATGAAGTTCGCGTCGCTCATTCTTGATAGCCAACCCGGCCAGCGGTAGTGGCCGCCCCGATCGGAGTGGACCACGGGACGATCAGCCGTGTCGGCCACCGTCTCGATGGCTGCATCCAGCATCGTGTTGACCAACTCAGCGTCCGGACTGGTCCCAATGGTCCAGCTGACGACCATTCCATCGAAGCAGTCGATGATGGGCGAGAGGTACACCTTGCCAGCCGGGATCTGGAACTCCGTGATGTCCGTGAGCCATTTCGCGTTGGGAACCGCGGCTTGGAAGTCACGGTTGATAAGGTTCTCGGGCGCTGGGCTGATTTCGCCCAGGTATGACGCATACCTGCGCTTCCTGGGCCTTGGAACAACCAGGCTTTCCTGCTTCATCAATCGCTGCACGACCTTCTCGGAGATCGTGACGTCCTGCCTGGTCAGAGATGCCTGCAGCCTGCGGTAGCCATAGCAGCGGTGGTTCGACTCAAAGATGTCGGTGATGGATTGCCGCACCTTCAGGTACTTGTCGCCCACCGCTGCGCGGGCCCGGTGATAGAAATACGAACTGCGCGCAAGATCCAACTGTGCAAGGAGCTCTGGCAGGCCATAGTGCTCCCTGAGGGCGTCAATCAGCAGTGTCTTCTCCCGGTTGGACAGGAGCTGCAGGTCGACGCCCAGGCCTTTTTTTAACAGTTCGTTGGCCTTGTTCAAGAGATCCTGCTCGAGGCGCAGTTGCCTGACTTCTCGGCGCAGCGACTCAACCTGGCGCTCGAGCTCGTCGCGCTCCTGCGAAGGCGAAGATGGATGGGTGCGTTTCATGGATGCGGGTGCCTCACGTCCTAGAAGTTGGTTCTTCCAGTTCTACAGCGTTGGCCGGCACACGCCGAACTTGTCGGCTACAGCCTGGGCACTTTCCTCGCGCGTGCAAAGCTCCATGACTCCCGCTTGCATCAGCTCCCCGGAATACCTTCGTCGCACCGTACTGCCGACGACAGGCCTTCTGGCTTCAGGAAGGGCCTCGCGAATCCAAGCGGTTAGCGTCCCTCTGCAGGGGTAGCCCAGTGCCCTCATGGTGGCCGCAATGCAGCGGTCGTGAGCGAGGTAATGCTCGATAGCTGCCGCCTTCTGTTCCTTCGAAAACTTAGGTTGTCGGCCCGCATAGCCCGCTGGCAGGTCGAGCTTCTGCTCGTATTCGTTGTACCAGCCCTTCAGAGAATTCTTTGTTGAATAACCCAGCTGGCCGATGGTGGCGCGTACTCGTTTGCCCAGCTTGATGTAGAGCTCAACAGCTCGAATCCGATCTTCGTAGGAATACATGGATTACCTCTTGGTAGTCCAAGTTTTCGTCCGCACCCCCAGAGGGTCAATTTTCGGCGGCAATCAGCACCTAGATCACTTCAGCGAGCAAAAACAGGCGCCACCTATGCTGAGCGTTTGATGATCGAAGGGATCACATCAAGGTCTTGCATCACTCCAGGGACTTGAATCACTCGCACTGTCCGCTCGCCGGCCGGGCTGACATGCACGCACAGATTCGGCCCAGCAGTTCCGCTGCGATGCCTGGAAGTCACAAGGGTATCGGGCCTCTCGATGAGTTCGATCAGCCCGGTGAGCGAAATGACCTTCGGAGGCGACTTCCAGCTCGGGCCGGCAACTTCAGCCTCACCGACCTCCGCCCGCAGTACCCGTTGGCCATCCCACTCCAAGGCCGTCACCACGTACACGTTCTGCATCGCTGTCTCCTTTTTCTAAACGCCGCACCATGATCACGTATGGCTCGAGGCTGCTCTACAAGAGCATGAGCGCAGCAGCGGCGATCGCCGTCGGGCCCAACGCCCCGAGCAGCAATCCGCCCGCGCCAATGGTCTCATCTGAAAACCCACGCTTGAGCAGTGCCACGCCGGCGGGATTGGGCGCGTTGGCAATGACGGTCAGGCCGCCTCCCGCTACCGCGCCGGCAACGAGCATGTACTTCGATTCGTCACTGATGCCGACGATCAGCGACCCGAGGTAGGTCAGCGCAGCGTTGTCGGTGATGGCGGTCAGACCAAGCGCGCCGATGAAAAGCGCAACCGGAGTCAGGCTTGAAACGATGGGCTGCAGCCACCACTGCTGCATCCCGCCCAGCACGACCAGGCCCGCGAGGAAGAAGCCCACCAGCAGCGCTTCCTTGATGATCAGAGGACTCTGATGGCGCTCGTAGGCTTGGGTGAAACCGAGAAACATCAGGAACAGGCCCAAGAACGCCACCGGATGATGAGCAAACAGCACCACCCCTGCCAGCAGCCCCAGATGCACGGCGACCACCGGCAGCGGCACGGGCGCCTCAGCGGAAGCACCGCTGTTGATTACCGCCGCAGAACGAAGGTGTTGGCGCAAAGCGAAGGTGGCAATGGTCGCGTTCACCAGCACGGCGAGCGCGGCCTTCCAGCCAAAGTTCATGAACATGTGAGCGCTGTCCCATTGCCAGGTCGTGGCTACCATCAGCACTGGTGGGGCTGCGTAAGAGGTCAGCGTGCCGCCGATCGAGACGTTCACGAACAGCACCCCAAGCGCGAGATACTTGATGCGCTCGGGCACCTGGGGGCGGAAGATCTGCGGCGCCAGCATCAGCGCCGCGATGGTCATGGCGGCTGGCTCGGTGATCAGCGAGCCGAACAGCGGCACTGCGGCCAGGCGGTGGCCAGCGGCGTAGGAAAAGGCAAGAGCCGGGCAACAGTGTTGACGCTGCCCATCACCGTGCGCAACACGGGCCGCGACGCGGCGATCACCATGACCACGAAGACGAAGAGTGGCTCGGTGTAGTTGCGTGATTCCGCATAGCCCAGCGCCTGCGTGCCCCCGGCGACGAGCGCCATTGCCAGCACCAGCACAATGGCCCAGAACCCGAAGACGACCTCGACTTCGCCCAGCAGATGAAACAAGCCTGCGTGACGGGGGTACCGGTGGGAGAGCCGCTCGAACTGCTTGGCAGCGAAGGTATGAACTAGAGCGACAGCGAAGATCGCCGCGGCGATCCAGTGGATCGGGGTATCGGACATGGGTTCCTGGGCACGGGAAAGCCGCGAGGCGGCCCGACCTTCGCAACAACCTGGAATGCCCGATCCGGCATGCCACCCACAACGAATCTTACACATGTGCCAGTCAACGTGACTGGATGCGCTGGGGTGATCAGGCACCTTGATACAATTGTGCTGTTGGAGATGGCATTCCTCCATGAACCGCCGCGGCATCGCCCGCAGCTGATGATGCCTACAGACACCTGATCACATCACAGGGCTGTAGGCGTTCGCGTTCACATCTTGCTTTGCTGGTCGATCAGGCCCTTGTTCCCGCTCCTGATCCTCATGACCAGTTTTCGCCGCCCCGAACAACTCGAGCTCCTGCCCTACATCGGCAAGTGGCTCGTCATCGCCAGCGTCGTCGCCTTCCTGGCCGGCTCCGCTTCCGCCTTCTTCCTCTTTGCTCTCGACTGGGCCACCAACTGGCGCGAGGCACATCGTCAGGCGATCTGGTTGCTACCGCTCGCGGGCTTTGCCGTCGGATGGGTTTACTACCGCCTGGGAAAGCCGGTGGACGCCGGCAACAACCTGCTCATCGACGAGATCCATGACCCGAAGAAGGTCGTGCCGTTGCGCATGGTGCCCTTGGTGCTCGGGGGCACGGTGATCTCGCACCTGTTTGGCGCTTCCGTCGGTCGCGAAGGCACGGCCGTGCAGATGGGTGGCGCGCTGGCGGACCAGCTCACGCATCTGTTTCGCATGAAGCACGAAGACCGCCGCATCCTGCTCATGGCGGGCATCAGCGCGGGCTTTGCGTCCGTCTTCGGCACGCCGCTGGCCGGGGCCATCTTCGGCCTCGAGGTGCTGGCGATCGGCCGCATGCGCTATGACGCGCTGTTTCCCTGCGTGGTGGCCGCCATCGTGGCCGACCAGGTGGGCCTCGCCTGGGGCGTGCATCACACGCACTACGTCGTCAGCGAAGTGGCGCCGGTCGCATTCTGGAGCGTGGTCGCCGTGGTGGCCGCGGGCATCGTCTTCGGGCTGACCGGGCTCGTTTTCGCGACGGCCACGCACCAGCTCAGCGCGCTGATGAAGCGCTGGATCGCCTATCCGCCGCTGCGCCCGCTGCTGGGCGGCATCGTCGTCGCCGCGGCGGTCTGGGCGCTCGATGGCTACCGCTATATCGGGCTGGGTATTCCGACCATCGTCGAGGCTTTCAAGGCGCCTCTTGCGCCGTGGGACTTCTTCGGCAAGCTGGCCTTCACCGTTGCGTCGCTGGGCACAGGCTTCAAGGGCGGCGAGGTGACGCCGCTGTTCTACATCGGGGCCACACTCGGCAATGCCATGGCGCCGCTGCTGCACCTGCCGTTCTCGATGCTCGCCGCCATCGGTTTCGTCGCCGTGTTCGCCGGTGCAGCCAACACACCAGTCGCCACCATCGTCATGGCCGTGGAGCTGTTCGGTCCGGCCATCGGCCCGCTCGCTGCGATTGCCTGTATCGCCAGCTACCTGGTCTCGGGCCACACCGGCATCTATCACGCGCAGCGCGTGGGGCACAGCAAGCACCGGCGAACATTGCCGGAAGAGCTGCGGATCGCAGACATCGCCCAATATCGCAAGCAAGCGGCAGCCAAGACGGTAGCGAACGCCGAGGAGAAGAAGTGATGACTGGAAGCTCCAGCACGATCACCGGCAGCGCCAGCGCGACCAAGCTGACGGCCCTGCGCCTGTATTTCCCGGCGGGCAGCCGCGCCAGGGCCACGCGGTTCTGGCATCACTTGAGTGCGCCAGCGCTCGCACAGCACCTGCTTGCCGTCGCGCGGCGCGCAAAGATCCAGCAGGCGTTGCTGCACCAGATCAGTTCGGGCTATCTGCCCGGTGAGCGCTTGACGCACCACCACCCGGAGGTCTTGGGCATGAAGCATCCGCAATGCCTGGAGCTGCTCGACTCACAGGAGCGGCTGCGCGCCTTCATGCACGAGCATGCCGAGGAGCTTCGCAAGGTACGCGCCGTGCTGTTTCTCTGCGAATTGCCACTCGCAGACGACGACCCGGGTCCCCGCTGATTTCTGAAAAACCACGCTCAGGAGGCAGACCATGTTGACCGTTCGCTATCTTCGACGTAAGCCACCCTTCGGTGATTGGCTGCGCGAGATTCATCGCTGCTGATCGCGCTTGTGCTTTGGGCGCTCGCTACCGGCGGCATCACGTGGAAGACCGTGAAGGCGTGGCCCGCATTCGACCAATCCTTGTGCTTGGTCAGGTAGGACAGCATGCGGTTGGTGTAGTCGCTCCCGTCGACGGCAAGCAGGATTCTCATGATGGTTCCTTCGGCCGGGGCGTGCTCCCCGATGACAGCATGGTCGCCGCTTGCCCGGCGATTGGCCTTGCCTTGCATCAAGACGGAATCCGGCAATACACACCCATGAGCCGCCCTCTTCCGGCGCGGGCTCTTGATGCAGCGCAAGGCGACACGCCTTCTCGCTGCCTACATTGGCTCGACATGAACCCAGCAGAGAGGCAGACATGAGCAACGTACTGGTGATCGTCTACTCCTACACAGGCACTTCCCGTCGTGTCGCAGAACTCCTGTGCAGCCAGCAGAACTGGCAGCTCGCGAACATCACCGAGGTTCGGCCTCGCGCGGGTGCTCTCGGCAGCCTGCGCTGCATGATCGACTCCTTCCTGCGGCGGCAGCCCGCCGTCCGCTATGACGGTCCGCCGCCTGGCGACTTCGATGCCGTAGTGCTGGTGTCGCCGATCTGGATGCTGCAGCTCGCCAGCCCCATGCGCGCCTTCGTCGCGCGCCAGCACGACCGGCTCCCCGACGTCGCGGTGCTCTCGGTCATGGGTGGACAAGGTGCCCCGAACGCCGCCGCGGAAATTGGCCGGATTCTCGGCCGCGCGCCGATCCTGAGCTCCTCGGTCACGATGCGCGAGGTCGACGACGGCAGTTTCGCGGCCCGTCTGCTGGCCTTCGGAACCGCAGTCCGCGATGCCGAAAACTCGCACGCCGTGGTTCGACCCGTCACGCTGTCGCCGCAGTCGAGCTGAAGCTCCGATCCGATGGACGTGGGCCCGCTTTTTCTTCACCCCAACGCGATGCATCGCATCGTCCGCCCGGCTTGCGCACTTGCCGCCGGCGTTTCGTTGCTGTGCGCATGCGCCGCGCCCGTTCAGGTGCCTCCGGCCACCGTCGAGCAGGCAGCCATGTCGCGCACGCCGTCGGCGAGCGGCGCAAGCGATTTCTCGTCTCTGGTCGCCAGCCGCGGCAGATCGGTGGTCGACATCAGCACGCTGCGCGTCGGGCGCGACCTGAACCCGGAAGACATCGAACTCGAAATCGCACCCGAGCATGATTTTGCCGACCGCCTGGCTTGGCCCCTGCCCGCCAGCGCGCGCATCAGCCAGATCCGCGACCTCGCGTCAGGTCTGATCATCCGCAGCGACGGCCTGATCCTCACCAGCGCGCACGTGGTCTCGAACATCGACGAAGCGCAGGTCCAGCTGGATGACGGGCGCCGCTTCACGGCGCGCGTGGCCGGCATGGACAGGCGCACCGATGTCGCACTGCTGAAGATCGATGCGACCGACCTGCCGGTGGCAGTCATCGGCGATTCCTCCACGCTCGCGCCGGGCGACTGGGTGGCTGCGATCAGTTCGCCCTTCGGCTTCCACGGCAGCGTGACCGCCGGCGTGGTGAGCGCCGTCGGGCGCGTCATGGCGGGTGCGGGCGAGATCCCGTTCATCCAGACCGATGTCGCGATCAACCCGGGCAGCTCGGGCAGTCCCTTGTTCAACAACCGCGCGGAGGTGGTGGGCATCAACTCGATGATCTACAGCGGCAGCGGCGGCTACATGGGCCTGTCCTTCGCGGTGCCAATCAACCTTTCGATGCGCATCGCCGGCGAGCTGCAGGCGCACGGCAGCGTGCGCCGGGCCTACCTGGGCGCCGAGTTCCAGGAAATGACGCCCGCGCTGGCCCAGTCCTTCGGGCTGGCGGCCACGACCGGCGCCCTGGTGGTCCGCGTCGAAGCTGGCAGCCCGGCGCAGGCCGCCGGCCTCGCGCAGGGCGACGCGCTGCTCGCGCTCGACGGAAGGCCCGTCGAGCGCTTCGCCGACCTGCCGCAGCAGATCACGCAGCGTCCGCCCGGCAGCCGGGTGCAGTTGGAGGTGTGGCGCAATGGCGCGCCGCGGAAACTGCGGGCGACGCTGGCCACACAGCCGGCCGCCGCCGGCACCTCCTTCACGGCGGCGCCCCTGGAATGGAACGACGGCCTGGGCCTGAGCGTGGGAGAGATCTCTCCTGCCCAGCGCCTACAGCTGAACATCGACAGCGGCTTGATGGTGCGCGAGGCCGGCGGCCTCGCCCGCAGCGAAGGCATACGCGCGGGCGACGTGGTCGTGGCCGTGAACACGACGAAGCTCTATCGCGTCGAGGATCTCGGGCAGGCCCTCGCCCGCGTACCGGGCGGGGACGCGGTCGCGCTGCTGGTCATGCGGGATCGCCGGCTCGCCTACGTGGCGGTGCGCCTCCCTGCCTCGCACCGGGGGCGCTCATGACCGACCGTCGCAGCCGGGAAACGCCGCACCCATCCCATCCGCAATTCATTCACCGCAAAGGCCCTACCATGAAACACCTGGATGCCACCGACCGCCACACCCTCCATCGGCAACTCGAGTCGATGAAGCGGCAGGTTCTCGACGAACTCCGCGCCTCGGCTCCCACGACCGAGCTGCTGTCGGCCGACGGCGGCCGCGAAGTAACGACCCATGCCGACGACGCCGAAGCGGAACGCGCGGCCGACGTGCACCTGGCCGAGATCGAGATCGACCGCACCCGGCTGGATGAGATTGAGCTGGCTCTCTCGCGCCTGTCGGACGGCCGCTACGGTGTCTGCGAGGACTGCCGCGCCGAGATTCCGCGCGCCCGGCTGTTCGCGCAGCCCACGGCGATCCGTTGCGCTGCCTGCCAGTCCGCGATCGAAGCGCACCAGCGCCGCTGAAAGGCGGCGGCGCGCCGCGTCACCGCCCGCCGCTTACGCGGCGAGCCTTGGCTGCCCTCTTCCCCTTCTTGCCCTTGGCCTTGCGCCCTGACGGCGGCTTCGCATCCTTGACCTGCTGGCGGTCCGCGCGGTGCAGCAGCGTCTTCTCGACATTGCCGGTCGCCGCCTTGTCGCGCGCGTAGCTCACAACCCTGTACACCGATCGAGTGGCCCCGCCGCTGCCCATGTTGCAGATCACGGTGTCGTTGCCACCCTCGCTCAAGAACTCCGGCGCCTCGTGCTCGAGCCAGTCGTGGTTTTCGATGATCGTTTCAATCCGGCATTCACCGGGCACCACGATGCCCAGCCTGTGCAGGAACTCGCGCGGCCGGCCCAGGTAGGCCTGGAACTCTGCGGGCGTGCATTGCCAGAAGTGCGCGTGGAAGGGTTCGTCCCGGATCACCTTGGATCGGGCGGAGAAATCGACGATCTTGGCCGGCATGTTCAGCTCCGATGGGTTGTAAAGGCAGGAGATCGAAAGCGTAGGGCACCGCTTCGGCAACACCTTGATGCCGCGCAAGGCGGGCGGCGCGCGAAGCGGCAGACTTCAGCGCACGACGCCCGGCCCCACCCCGGGGCGCCTTCTCCAAGGACCTGAAGTGACCCGCCAACACAACGAATTCGACCGCCTGCTCCACGCTGCCTGGGGGCGACTCGGCGGTGGGATGTCGCCGGCGGCGCTGATGCTGGCGTGGTCCGACTGGGCCATCCACTTCGCGACCCAGCCCGGACGCGCCGCCGCGCTGGCGCTGCACCAGGCCCTGCCCCGCGCGAACGCGCAGGCGCACGACCCGAGGCTGGCTGCGCAAGACTGGGCACCCTGGCCGTTCTGCGCGTACCGCGACGCCTTCGAGGCCGGCGGGCGGCGGCTGCTCGAGCTGCTGCGCGATGTTCCCGGCGTGGACCGGCACCACGGGCAACTTGTCGACTTCACGATGCGGCAATGGCTCGAGATGGTTTCGCCGGCCAACTTCCCCGCGACCCATCCGCAGGTGCTGCAGAAGACCGCGGCCACCGCGGGCATGAACCTGTTCACCGGCGCACTGCAGGGCACGCAGGACCTGTGGCGAGGCGCTCTCGGAATGCCTCCGGCCGGCGCCGACGCTTTCAGGCCGGGGCATGAGGTGGCGCTCACGCCGGGCAAGGTCATCATGCGCAACGAGCTCGTCGAGCTCATCCAGTACGCGCCTTCGACGCCGACCGTGCATGCCGAGCCGATGCTGGTCGTCAGCGCCTGGATCATGAAGTACTACGTGTTGGATCTGTCGCCGCACAACTCGCTGATTCGCCACCTCGTCGGCCAGGGCCACACGGTGTTCGCCGTCTCGTGGAAGAACCCCGATGCCTCGGACGCCGGGTTCGGGATGGACGACTACCTGCGGCTGGGCATCCGCGCCAGCCTCGACGCCGTCGAAGCCGTGCTACCCGGGCGCCGCGTGCACGCGCTGGGCTACTGCCTCGGCGGCACGCTGATGGCCATCGCGGCTGCCGCAATGGCGCGCGACCGGGACGACCGCCTCGCCTCGCTCTCGCTGCTGGCCGCGCAGACCGACTTCACCGAGCCCGGGGAGATCGGCCTGTTCATCGACGAAAGCCAGCTTGCCTTCCTCGAGGACATCATGGCGTATCAGGGATTCCTGGGCGCCGCGCAGATGGCGGCGGCTTTCCAGGCGTTGCGCCCCGGCGAGCTGATCTGGGCACCGCTGGTGCGGACCTGGCTGCTCGGCGAGCGCCCCGCGCTGAACGACCTGATGGCGTGGAACGCGGACGGCACGCGCATGCCCTACCGCATGCACGCCGACTACCTGCGCAGCCTCTTCCTCGACAACGCGCTGGCCGAGGGCCACTACGTCGTCGACGGCCGGCCGGTATCGCTGGGCGACATCGACCTGCCTGTCTTCCTGCTCGGCACACAGACCGATCACGTCGCACCCTGGCGCTCCGTCTACAAGTTCACCCTGCTGTGCGACGCCGATGTGAGCTTCGTGCTCACCGAAGGCGGCCACAACGCGGGCATCGTGAGCGAGCCTGGGCACGCGCACCGCAGCTACCGCGTGCTGCACCGGAACGGACATGGAGCATATGTCCCGCCCGACGCCTTCCTCGAGGCGTCCAGCGAAGCCGAGGGATCGTGGTGGCCCGCCTTCCAGCAATGGCTCGCGGCTCATTCGGGGCCCAGGCGCCGTCCGCCCGCGATGGGGGCCCCTCGGCGTGGGCTGGTTCCACTCTGCGACGCCCCCGGCACCTATGTGCTGATGCGCTGACCAGCAGGCGAACCGAGAGTGCGAAGACCGGATGACGGAGGCTTCGCCCCCCGCCCGAGAGCTGGCCGGCCAGCGAGGATTCAGCGTTCGAATGCCGCCGAGCGCCATTGCGCCAGCAACTGCGCGACCTCGACGGTGCCTTCGGTGGACACCTCGATAGCCGCCCTGCGTTCGTCTGCATCCAGCGGCTCGTGCGTGGCCAGCTGGCGCTCCAGCACGGCCAGTCCCGCTTCCGATGCGTCCGTGCCCGCCGCATCCCGCTCGGCCACGCGGCGGCGCAGCGTGGCCGGCGCGGCGCTGCAGTCCAGTATCGAGAAGGGCACGCGCAGCTCCGTGGCCAGGGCCTCGAAGCTTTGCCTCTCGGCGTGCCGCAGGAAAGCCGCATCCACGATCACGGGATAGCCCGCCAGCAAGGCATCGCGGGCGCAGGCGCGCAGCCTCTCGAAGGTCCGGCGGGTCGCCTGCGCGCCGTAGATGTCCAGGCCCGCGGCGGCGGAGTGCTCCAGCGGAGCGAGGCCGAACAGGCGCTTGCGCTCCACGTCGGAGCGCACGCGCACGGCGCCGGCGGCGCACAGCAGCCGCCCGGCGATGCTGGACTTTCCGGAGCCCGAGAGGCCGTGCGTGATCATCAGCCTCGCGCCCTCTTCCGGCTGCGCCGCCAATCGCCGCGCGCACTCCAGATAGTCCGGCCCTTTCTTCTCCCCGCCCGGATCGCCGGGAGCGAGGCCCGAGGCCATGGCCCGCACCAGGGCCCTGTAGACCTCGTAGAAGCGCAGCACCTGCAGCCCCGCGTAATCGCCGCTGTATTGGAGCCAGGTATCGAGAAAGCGGAACGCGAGTTCGCCATGGCCGTGCGCCTTCAGGTCCATCGTGAGGAAGGCGATGTCGCTCACGACATCGATCCAGCGCAGGGCCGGGTCGAACTCGATGCAGTCGAAGGGGGTGAGCGCGCCATCGACCAGCACCACGTTGGCCAGGTGCAGGTCGCCATGACATTCGCGCACGGCGCCG
>Ga0209676_1001815_pt1 | contig 17831 bp, 16 predicted proteins | sample AraplaCvi_mLB_r2_FD_184282 | JGI IMG/M metagenome (GOLD analysis project Ga0209676, IMG submission 184282) | Arabidopsis root microbial communities from North Carolina, USA - plate scrape MF_Cvi_mLB_r2 (SPAdes) (version 2) | ecosystem: Host-associated > Plants > Roots > Endosphere | place: USA...
TGCGCTTCGGCATCGACATGAACACCGACCACACCCTCGAGGAAGTGGGCAAGCAGTTCGACGTCACCCGCGAGCGCATCCGCCAGATCGAAGCCAAGGCGCTGCGCAAGCTGCGTCACCCGAGCCGCTCCGAGCAGCTGCGCAGCTTCCTGGACATCGATTGATTTCCAGGTAGTCGCGTAAATGAAAAAACCCCGCTTCGGCGGGGTTTTTTCATGGGCTGCCGCCATCGATGGACCGATCGGGCTTGCCGTATCGCGCCGGCGCGGCGCGCCGGTCGGGGCACGCAATACGCTCAATGGGTAGGGTCGGTTCCCAAACGACCGCCGACCTCGCCCATCGGCACGGTAACGCATGACCCCAACCGAAGATCGCTCTTTGCCCACTCCGGCGCCTTGCCGCGCCGATCAGGCCATTGGCGCCATGTCGCACTGGCTACCTCAAGCGTTCCACGGGCCCGAACGCCCGCCAAAGGCCCTGGAGTGGGCGCAGCACGCCCTGCTTCCGCCCGTCCCCAGTAGCAAGCCCTGCTTCGCCTCCACTACACTGTGCATCCGCGAAGGGCCTATAGCTCAACGGTTAGAGCAGAGGACTCATAATCCTTTGGTTCCAGGTTCGAATCCTGGTGGGCCCACCACATCCGATCTCTGATAGCGATGTGTGTTCCTTGAACTATTAGATGGCCGCTTTGGCCAACTTATGATTCTCAAAGAACCAAAATATGTCCGACTGGAAGCCGGACCTAGCGCCTGCTCTGAAATCGAATTTGGCCGCGGACCTGGCTTTGAGGCAATTTGCTGGGAGAGAGCTGGATGCGAGTGGGCTCTACTTCTATCGCGCGCGGTACTATCATCCAGGCATGGGGCGTTTCATCTCGGAAGATCCGTTGCACCTGAATGGTGGCCTGAACTTCTATGCTTATGTTGGCGCCGACCCAATCAACAGGGTCGATCCGCTGGGTCTGGTGGAAGTACATTATCAAGGCAATGTCGATGCCTCTGGTCGGTGCGGATTCAATGACCAATGCCTGCCGATCCGATCCGGTAAAGTGCGCAGAGCTTATCGAGGATCTTGGTGTGCCGTGGTGGGGTGTTGACTGATGGATATCAGGAAGTATCTGGATCTCATGCAGTTCGACCCCAAGTGGATGGAGTATGGGTTGGTGCCACTCGATCATTTGGCTGAGCTCATGGCCACCTACCAGCCTGGGATGGAAGAGGCCTCCGAACACGACAGAAATAGCGTGTTCCATTGGTGGTTGATGCGCTCTCCTTCCAAGGAGACGCTTATCAGATTGGTGGAACTCTCATTTCTCGATTCTGACCAGGTGATGGCCTCTGATGTCAGACAGCGTATTGTCGGTAGCGCATGCTTTGACCAGGACGTGGAGCAATCTATCCGAGAAGGTCTGGAGCAATCGGGGTCAGTGCGCGGGGGCTGATGTAAGGGCTTGCTCGTCTGGCAGATGTGCGGCCAGCATTTTGCCGAAGAGCTTTCAATCCATCGTTTCGTCATAAGCTGTTGCCAGTGCAATCGATGCCGGTCGATACCATCGACGCGGCCAGGCGCTCCTAAGCAAGCAGCGCCAATGCGTGTGCGCGAAGCCCATTCGCGAGGCAACACGGGAAATGGAGGTCCAGCCGTAGACCCGAACGTGTCCGGGCGCGGAATGCGGGACTTGCCGGTCAACGGAACGGTCGCGAGGCCTGACAGATAGGAGTGAGCTGTGATGGAAGCACAGGTGGAGCGCGGTGTTGGCGCTGTACAGGCTCAATCCGAGAGGAAGGCGGGGCGATGATGCGTGCGCCATCGAGGTGGAGTTGGCTGCTCTTGACTGCGTGGATAGTGCTGCCGGCACTGCTCTGGTGGTGCGCGACGCTGCTGGATAGCCTGCACTTGTTCATACTGCACCAAGCGTACTATCTGCCGCTTGGGAGTTGGATGGGTGAGCCTTTCTTCAGGCCTGACTCCGAAGTGATGTTCTTCGTAATGCCTGCAGGTCGGTTACTGACGGCTCTCGTTTACGCGGGTGTCGCGTTGATGTTGATGGTGGTCTGGCGACGCTGGCGAAGGCGTCGCCGTTAACGGCCAAGAGGGCACGGATCTAGTAGGAGTCGCCGGGCGATGCTCCATACGCGACGGCGCGATGCGTGGCGCAAGACTTATCGTACGCCTCCAAGGTGCCCGCACTCCCGAGCCTCCCATCCAAGTATGGCCAGCTCTACCGTCTTCGGAATGGGTCGCTCACCGCTGCGGTAGTACGCCAGCATGCGGCGGCTGATGCCAAGCGCGTCGGCTGCGCTGTCAAGCGACAGGCCATGGTGGTGCATCCAGGTGACGACCTGCTGATGTGAGTAGCAACCTGCCTGCTCAATTGCCATTGCCCGCAGGTTGTCTCTGGCCAGAGTCAGATCGTCGTCATCGGCGAAGATTACGCCGCGGTTCCACTCATCAGGCGACACAACGCGGAACTTATGCTCCAGGCTGCGGAAAATGTATGCTTCCACGAACAGCCTCCCCTGCATACGTGTATCGCGTGGAGAGTTGTGGCAAGCCCCATGTCGCGAAAGGCCGGCGACGCCAGTGCACGCTTCACATTTCGTGGGGGCCGCTGATACCCCGCGCACAGATTGATGTCCGCCGCGTTGACGCGCGGCACTCTCAAGAATCAGGATGGCATCGTCACCGCAACATCGGTGGCCGGGATTTGCAGCCCGAAAAGCAAGGCGCATCAGCGCCCAGCCCGTTGCAGGGCGCTGGATCTCAACTCAACTGAGGAATCCCGCCATGTCATACGAAAATCTCACCGCGCCTACGCGCACATCCGTCGACTTCACCCACTACTTCGGCCAGATCGCCGACACCCTGGAGTGGGGGAGTTCCACCTGGCTAACGCTCGAAGAGCATCTCACTGCCAATGACACGCCGTTCGAGTCGCTTACGCTCAGCGATGTCATTGGTGCCATACACTCCACCCGCAGCGCACATCCTAACGCACCGGGTACCTTGGTTAATCGGTTGATCGGCGTGGATGATGTATCCAGGACGGATCTGTTCCGTGTCATCCGCGAGCTGCTGCGCATCTATGATCTGCGCATCGTGGAACTGCTGGCACTGATCGACATCCTGGAGCACTGCCCGGGAACCGTGGAAGATCTGACCATCAGGAACCTGCTGGCGTTGATCTCCGTTGTGGATGTCTGCAACTCGCCGCTGACGCCTGCGGCTGTTACGGAGGCCACCAAGGCGGCTGCGGCGGTGCACTAGGGTCCTGCAGATGTCGGTGACTGCCCAGCTGCGACGCAGATGACGGCAGTGCGACCCGCGCATGTTGTCGAGGGCTGGGTGGAGAGTCGCCGGACCAACGGTCCGGCGCTACCGGTGTTGCTGCTACAGAGCGTTCACAACTCCGGTTCCACACTCCTGGGCCACTAGGGCAGTTCTGGAGATGGCTCATGCGTCGTATCAATGTCGCCTTGCTCGCTGCTGCCATCGCGGTTGCCGGAGCAGCAGGGTGTTCCCAGCAGAACCAGGAGGCACGCGAGAATGGTGTTCCTGTTGGCATGGCCAACCCGGCGTCCGAGTACTGCGTGAAACGCGGTGGCAAGGTCATGATGGAGAAGGACCGGGATGGTAACGAGCGGGGCATCTGCCACCTGCCGGACGGCAAACGCATCGATGAGTGGGAGCTGTTCCGGCGGGACGCTCCGAAGAAGCCCAGCTAGAGTTCCGCGCCGCCAAGCGGAAGCCAGCTGGCTTCAGCCGGACCAACGGTCCGGCGCTACCCGTGCCTCACAGCCGATGATCGTGAGCGGCCTACTTGATGTTCTTCCCGACTTCTTTGGCCGCCCGATCAATCGTATCGGCCACCACCTTCGGCTGGGTCATGAAGACGGCATGGCTCGCAGGCACTTTGGTGATCTGCGCGTTGATGCGCTCGGCCATGTGGATCAGCATCGCCTGATCAAACGCCTTGTCTTCAGTGGCGATCACCGCCCAGCTCGGCTTGGTGCGCCACGCGGCATGCGTGAGCTTCGTGCCGAACGCCGACATGTTGATCGGCACCTGCGAGTCGCGCAGGAATGCCGCGTCCGCATCGGTGGTGTCATGCGCAAAGCCTGCCTTGAACTTGTCGGGCTTGATGAAGCCAAAACCGTCGCTACCTGTTTCGATCACGAACTCCGGCGTGGGCGCAAAACCGGTGTACAGCTGCGCCGTGGTCTCGCCCGCATCCGGCGCCAGCGCCGAGACGTAGACCAGCCCGGCAACCTTGTCGTGCACACCCGCTTCGGTAATCACGGTGCCGCCCCACGAATGCCCGATCAGGATGGCCGGCCCATCCTGACGATCCAGCACGCGCTGGGTGGCCTTCACGTCGTCAGCGAGCGAGGTCAGCGGGTTCTGCACGATCGACACGTGGTAGCCACGCGCGGTCAGGTCGTCGTACACCCCACGCCAGCCGCTGCCATCGGCGAAGGCGCCATGCACCAGCACGACGTTGTGCACCGGTTGGCCGCGCACGGCATCGCTGGCCTGGGCGGGGGAGAGGGCGGCCGCCAGGGCGACCGCGAACACTGCAGGGATGAGCTTGAACATGGACGACTCCTCGGGACGGTGGGATTGCGGGGGCGGCGTTGGCCGGCAGGGGTACTTTGCCGGCGACGCGTGCACGATCGGTCGCATAAAGTCCTGATAATTTGATTCGGCGTCCAAATCGCCCCGGACCTGCGTACCTCACATCGTAGGCACCGTCCCGCCGTCGATGGTGTACTCCGTGCCCGAAATCGAAGCCGCGCGTGGCGAGACCAGGAACGCGATGAGGTCGGCCACTTCGCGCGGCTGCGCCGGTCGCCCGAGCGGGATGCCGCCCAGACCGTCCATGACGCGCTTCCTGCCGCCTTCGTAATCGGTCCGTGCTTCGGCCGCGATACGTTCGACGAAGGCGACCGAGGCTTCGGTTTCAATCCAGCCCGGCGCGACACGCACTACCCGCACGCCCTTCGGCGTGACTTCCTTGGACAGTGCCTTGCTGTAGGTGGACAAGGCGGCCTTCGCGGCGGCATAGGCGGTGGTCGCCTCGGGCAGCGGCAGAGTGCGCTGGATCGAGGTGACGTGCAGGATCACGCCGGATCCCTGCGCGATCATCGCCGGCAGCAGTGCGCGATCCAGCCGCACGGCGGACATCAGATTGAGGTCCAGCGCGTTGGCCCATTCGGCATCATCCAGCGCGGCGAACCCGCCGACAGGTGCCGATGAGCCGCCAACCACGTTGATGAGCGCGTCGATGCCGCCGAGGTGGTGCAGCATCGCCTCGCCGGCCTGGCGCGCGCCTTCAGCGCTGGCGAGATCTGCTTCCATGTAATGCACACCCTTGATGGGGGCGCGCGGCAAGGTGCGCGCTGTCGCCACCACGCGTGCGCCCAGTCCCGCCAGCAGCTCGACCACCGCCGCGCCCAGCCCGCGCGTGCCGCCGGTAACCAGCACGCGCTTCCCGGTCAGTTCCAGATCGAAGTTCATGCCGCGATCTCCAGCCGGGCGATCTTTCCTCGCTCCAGGGTGAAGGCGTAGCGCAGGTCCAGCGGGCTGCCGGGGAAGTTGCCCGCCACGGTGCTGGTGACCAGGTAGCTGCGGCCCTGCTGCTCCAGCGCGCGCGGCGTGACGGTGTAGCTGTACCGGGCGGAGGCATCGATCTTCCACGCCTCGATGGCCGCAGGCCCGGCATGGGTATGGCCCTCGTCCAGCACCACCCCATCGCGGGTGAAGCAGCGGGCCACGGCCGCGGCGCCCTGGCTGTCGGCGTGGAAGTAGGCGGCTATCGGCTCGGGCAGGTTCAGGTCTTTCATGGCAGTGCTCCAGTGGGTTCGAGGTGGAGCAAGCGTGAGCCGATCTGGAGGGTAAGAAAATCGCCTATGATCGGATCAGACCATGTAGGGAACAGTGCACAATGCGCGGCGCTGAATTCGCGGAACTGAAGGCCTTCGTGGCGGTGGTGGATCGCACCAGCTTTGCCCGGGCGGCCGATCACCTGGGCCTGTCCCGGTCTGCCCTGAGCCAGGTCATCCGCCAGCTCGAATCCCGCTTGGGCGTTCGCCTGTTGAACCGCACCACCCGCAGCGTGTCGCCGACCGAAGCCGGGCGCCGGCTGCATGAGCGCATAGCGCCGATGCTGCGCGACATGGACCAGGCGGTTGCCGAAGCGGTCGGTGCCAACGCGCGTGCGGCGGGCACGCTGCGCATCAACACGCTGAGCATGGCGGCGAAGAAGGTGATCGCCCCGCGCCTGGGCCGGTTCGCGCAGGCAAATCCCGAGGTGGTGCTGGACATCGTGATCGACGATGGCCTGGCCGATATCGCCGGTGAGGGCTTCGACGCCGGGATCCGTGTGGGTGGGCGCCTCCAGAAAGACATGGTGGCGGTGCGGCTCACGCCGGACATCGAACTGCTGGCGGTGGCGTCTCCCGACTACCTCGCCAGGTCTGGTGAGCCCAGGACACCGGATGACCTCGGTAACCACGCCTGCATCAACTGGCGTTTCCCGGGCAGCGGAAAGGTGGCGGGATGGGAATTCATCAAGCGCGGCAGGCGCGCCGAGTACGTCGGCGAGGGCCCGCTGATCTCCAACCACCAGGACATCGTGGTGCCCGCCGCGCTGCAGGGCCTGGGCATCCTGTACGCCTACAATGACGACGGCATCGCCGAGGCCCTGCGCGATGGGCGGCTGCGGCGCGTGCTGGCCGACTGGTCGCCTACGGTGCCGGGCCTGTATCTGTACTATTCCAGCAGGCGTTACCTGCGTCCTGCGCTGCGCGCCTTCATCGATTGCCTGCTCGACCGCGACCTTGGCGGTGACGATCATGCCTCGCCTTCCCAGCACCCCGGAGTTTCATGAGCGCCAGCATCAGCGCGTTGTCGCGCATGGCCACCCTTCTCGTCGCCGTGCCGCTGCTCCTGGGAGCGTGCGGAAGGACCAGTCGCGAGACCGTGTTGTCCGCCGATCCGCTGAAGGTCGTGGCGGTGACGCAGAGCACGCTGGACATCAATGTCAGCGAATACCGGAAGTACACCCGCTATGACCTGTACGTTGACGGCGAGAAGCTGTCCGACGCTGGATTCGCAGCGCTGCTGCAGGACCGGGACGCACTGAAGGATGCGGTCGTGCACAGCGACGTGGTGGTGCTGGATGCATCCTCCATCCTGCTGGCATCGCACAACGACACCGGCGCCCGCTGCTGGGCGACAAGGCTCTCCGCCAGTGGCGGTGAGGTGCATCTTCAGAAGATCATGAAAAGCAGCATCGACTGCGCTCCCGACCCGGCGCCGCCGGGATGGTCAGCGCTTTACGATGAGGGCAGCAACCTGCTGCTGGTTCGCCACACGCCCTTCCATGTCTACCCGATCGCAGGGTACTGGTACGTGCTCCTGATCCAGGGCGATGTCGTCGCCGTGTACCAGAAGGATCGAGAGCAGGAGCGCCTGGTCGTAAGGCTGGTACGCATTTCCTCCCAGCAGGCGCTGGCCGAGCAGATATTGCCGATGGACACCTACGCCGAACCCAACCTGACGAATGCGTCACCGCAAGTGCGGCAGCAGTGGCTGATGGATAACTTCGCCGTGGCCACGGCTCCTGCCGCATCGCTGCAGCTGCGCGCGGACAACCGCCTCGAAACCATATCGCCGGAGACATGGGCCGAGTACAAGGAGATCGATCGCCTCAACCGCGAGGAGGACGCGCGCGGCCAAGCCGCTGCCGCAGCCCGCGAACGGGCTTTTTACGGCGAAGTGCTGAAGGAAGAAGCGGCAAGGCAGAAGCCCGCAGTGAACACAAAGCCCGGATTGCCGACTCAGCGCTGAGCCGGCTGCATGCCAGGCAGTGAAATCTGGTTTGCTGCACGGCGGTGCTCGATCACGCGGATCACCTCATAGTCGGTCTTGGCGCCGTTCTGCGTGTGCCACTGGGTGACCTTCACCTCGCAGATCAGCACGTCGCCCTTTGAGAACGATGCCTCGTTGGCGTCCACGGCGGAGTGGAACGCTGCATCGGAGATTCTTGCGTTGATGGTGTGATTTCCATCTGACAGCCGCCACTTGTTGTCTTCCTTGAAGGCCAGCGAGACGATGGAGAACGCCATCGTCCGGGTGTCTTCCAGGAGTGGCTCTTCCCGACCGGTCGGCGCGCAGAAGTACCTGCGTTCTTCCTCCCGCACGATCAACGCGAATGAGTGGTCGTCACCCGCAGCGAATGTGTCGATTCCTTCCCGGTCCAGCGGGGCGAGAACACGGTCGAAGGCCTGGCGGACCGGAATATCGCGTAGCAGCACCAACACCGGGTACTCCACCACAACGGCGTCCTCACCCGAATGAAGCGTGACCTGTCCTTCTTCCGTCATCTGGACGTGGGTGATCCGGCGTCCGCGCAGCATTGCAGCACCTGGGCGACGCCGGTGTATCCGGTCTTTGCCGCCAGGCCCAGTGCGGTCAGCACAGCAGTGGCGTTGGCAATGGCGGTCATGCCCTCGCCAGCAAAGATGTCCTTCGCTGCCTGCAGCAAGCTGACGGAGGTCGTGAAGTCGACACTGAAACTGCCTGTCTTGAAAGAGCCCTTTACATTGATCTGTGCCTTGGCGCGATCGCCCTGGAGTGCGCGAACGCTGGTGTCCAGAAGGTCGGCCATCGCCATCAAGGCAGGGGCCAGTTCCCTGGCGTCCATCTCGTGTGCGGCGAGCGCCGGGCCGTCATAGGTGATGCGTATCTGTGCCATGTCGTCCATGGTATCGCCCGGATTTCTGTCGGGTCACTCTGGGACGAGCGCGCCAGCATTGCCATAAGCGCTTACCCTGCGTGTGCGTAGGCAAAAAGAAGGTGCCGGACCTGCATCCGGCGCCTTGCGCAACACGGCGGCCAATGGCCGAACGCGACATTACTTCTGCTGCAGGAACGCCAGCAGGTCCTGGTTGACCTTGTCCTTGTGGGTCTCGGTCAGCCCGTGCGGGGCTCCCGGATACACGATCAGCTTGGCGCCGGGGATCAGCTTGGCCGACTTGCGACCGCCCACGTCGATCGGCACCACCTGGTCATCATCGCCATGGATGATCAGGGTCGGCACGTTGAAGCGCTTCAGGTCGCCGCGGAAGTCGGTGGCCGAGAACGCCGCGATCGAGTCATAGGTGTTCTTCTGCCCGCCCTGCATGCCCTGTACCCACCACGCGTCGATCATGGCCTGGTTGGGTTTGGCACCGGGGCGGTTGAAGCCGTAGAACGGACCGCTGGGAACGTCCTTGTAGAACTGCGCGCGGTTCTCCAGCTGCGCCTTGCGCATGCCGTCGAAGACCTCGATCGGCACGCCGCCCGGGTTGTCGGCCGTCTTCAGCATGAACGGCGGCACCGCGCTGATCAGCACGGCCTTCTTGACCCGACCGGTGCCGTGGCGGCCGATGTAGCGCGCCACTTCACCGCCGCCGGTGGAGAAGCCGACCAGGGTCACGTCCTTCAGGTCGAGGGTGTTGATCACCGTCGCCAGGTCGTCGGCGTAGTGGTCCATGTCGTTGCCGTCCCACGGCTGGCTGGAGCGCCCGTGACCGCGGCGGTCGTGCGCGACCACGCGGTAGCCGTGCTCGGCCAGGAACATCATCTGCGCGTCCCAGCTGTCCGAGTTCAGCGGCCAGCCGTGGCTGAAGGTTACGACCGGGCCATCTTTCGGGCCCCAGTCCTTGTAGTACAGCTGTACGCCATCGGCGGTGGTGATGTAGTTGGGCGTGCGCGCGGTACTGGCAACGGCGGTCGGGCGCGCCGGCTCGGCGGCGAGTGCGGTGGCGCTGATCTGGACTGCGAGGGCAAGCGCTGTTGCGGCCAGCGCGCGGTTGAGGGTGTTCATGGGGTGGTTTCCTGCGAAGAGTGGGGAGGGATGCGACAGGCGCTACTTTGGACCCCGCGGCTGGACGCGGAATGGCTTGGAGTCCTTCAAACTTGACCGCGGGTCCAATCCAGCAGGCGGGCTCAGAAGTCCCAGAACACCGGCACCCAGCGGAACGCGTCGCCGTCCACTGAAACGCGGCCGATCGACGGGAACGGAAGATGGGTAGCCACCAGCATTTCTCCGGTGCCGGCCAAGTCGTTCAACAGCTTCAGGCGAACGTGGGCCGCTTCTTCCGGGTCGTGTTCAAAACCGTTGTACCAATTCGGCTGGTCGAAGCCGACGGCGAAGATGGCATCGCCGGCGAAGGTCAGTGCGTTGCCGGCGGACGCCACCCGCACGATGCTGTGGCCGGGGGTGTGGCCGCCGGTGCGAACCACAGTCACGCCCGTTGCGATCTCCTGCTGGTCGTCGAAGGTGCGCAGGTAGTCGCCGTACTCCGCCAGGAAGTGCAGGGCAGTGGCGCGCAGCGCGTCCGGGAAGCCCGGGGGCATGTTGGTGCGGCTGAAGTCGGGCGACTTCCAGAACTCCACTTCCGACGCTGCAACGTGGATCCGCAGGTCGGGCCGCAGCCGTTCCTTCACCCCGTCCACCAGCAGGCCGCCGATGTGGTCCATGTGCAGGTGGGTGATCACCACGTCGGTGATTTCATCCAGGGCGATGCCGGCCGCGCCGAGGCGGCGGATCAGTTGGCCGGCGCGGGGCAGGTTGAGGTCCGGATCCATGCCCAGGCCGGCGTCGATCAGGATGCTGCGATCGCCGCTATGAACCACCATCACGTTCAACGCCCAGTCCAGCGCGTCGGCTGGCAGGTACATGTGTTCAAACCACGGCGCGCGTTCGGCGGCACTGACGTTGTGGCCCAGCATCTGGGTGGGCAACGGCAGCACGCCGTCACTGACCACCAGTACCTCGATATCGCCCACCTTGAGCGCATAGCGCGAGGGAACCAGTTCATCGAGGGCGGGGGCGGGCGGCGCTGCGGGGGTGTCGAGCGTAAACATGGGGGATTCTCCGGGAAGCGGCTGGCGGGCAGGGGTATTGAGGTCAGCCACGGCGACAGGCCGGGCAATACCAGCCTAGGCAGGCCGGGGCTGCCGCAGTAGATCCGCACGCGGGACCACGGTGTTGCCGATCAGGCAGCAATGCGGCGGGAGACGTGTCTACACGCGTACCACGTGCGGCTGACTAGACTCGGCGCATGCCCACCCCGCCCCCGGTCCGCCTGGCCGACATCAACATCGAGTCCTACATCTACTTCGGTGCAGGTGCGGCCGTGGCGTGGCAGCTCGCCTATCCAGGTGTGGGGCGTGGCGTGGCGCGGCACAGCCAGACACTGCGACGCCCGTTTTCGCGGTTGCGCGCCACGATGAGTTACATCTATGCGGTGTCGCTGGGCACGGACGAAGACCGGGCCACGATTGCCCGCCACGTCAACCGCGCCCACGTACCGGTGCAGGGCGACGGTTACAACGCATTCGACCGTGATCTTCAGCTGTGGGTCGCGGCCACGCTGTACCGCGGCGGGCTTGAGATGCATGAACTGTTCGTCGGCCCAATCCCGGCGGCCAGCCGCGAGGCGCTGTATCGAGAGGCGTGGGCGTTCGGACGCACGCTGCAGGTGGCGGACACGCAGTGGCCGGCCACTGCGGATGCTTTCGACGCGTGGTGGGAGAGCCGGCAGGCGGAGCTGTGCGTGGATGAGGAAGTGCGCACCTACCTGCACGCCGTGCTGGGCAATGGTGCGCCGTGGTACCTGCGCCCGGCGCTGCCGCTGCAGGCGTTCGTCACCCGCGCCCTGTTGCCACCGCATGTCAGGCAGTTGTTCGCGCTGTCGTGGACCGCGACGGACGAGCGGCGCTGGGCGCGCTTCCGGCGCTGGGCGCCGCGGCTGTACTGGCTGCAGCCGCGCTGGTTGCGACACCTTCCGGCGCGTTACTTCCTCCGTGAGCTGCGCCGGCAGACAGCATGAGCGAAATCTGAAAGCAGCACGGGTCACTGCATCTTCAAATACGCCTTCGCCTTGTGTGGCGAGAAACCCCGAATGCAGTCGTTGGCAACGGGTTATGGCTGTATGAAGCAGAGAGGATGCGTTGCGGACGCGGGTTCGATTCCCGCCAGCTCCACCACCTGTGCACCCGCGGCGGTGCCCAGCTGAAGGGGCTGCACTGGTTTCGACGTGGCGAGCAGTCAATGTGGACAGCCCGAGAGGCGACCGACGTAATCGGCGCAAAAACTGTAATCGCCAATGCTGATTACTACGATCGGGACGAGGAAGTCATTCTCCGCGTAGCCTGATTCACGCAAGCGCACGTGATAACCGAACGCGCAACCACCCCGCCGGCAACGGCGGGGTGGCTTTTCTGCAACCGGCTCCCTAGAACTTCCAGCCCACCCGCGCGTAATAGAACCCGCCGTTGAAGCCGTAGGGCGAATGCACCGGGTACTCCGCACCGGCCACGCCGGACCACGGGTTCTTGGACGGCGTGCGGTCGAACAGGTTCTGCGCGCCCAGGCTGAAGTACAGGCCGGAATCGAACTTCCAGCCCACTTCGGCATCCACGATCAACGCGCTGCCGCCGTAGATCGGCAGGCCGCCGTCCGCTGCGGAGATCACGCCGCTGTCCAGGTGATCCTCATACCACGAGCTGTAGTAGTTGAAACGCAGGTTGGCGTTGAAGATCTGGCGCTGGTGATGGACGCTGAAGTAGCCCTTGGTCTTGGGCAGCGATTTCTCCAGTTTGTACACGCGCGCCTCGTCGATGAAATCCGGGTCGAAGCGGTCGACCTCGGTCCGGTTCCAGTTGGCGGCCAGCGAGTACGTAGTGTCGCCCCCGAAGTGGGTGCTCTTGAAGCTGGTGACCAGGTCGACACCGGTTGTGGTGGTATCGAACGCATTGCCGAAGTAGGTCACCTGCGAGATCGAGGCCGCTTCCGGATTGCCGCCGGCCACCAGCGCCGCGCGTTCTTCCGGGGTGACCGCGAAGCTGGTGCTCAGCGCGATGCGGTCTTCGACCTTGATCTGGTAACCGTCCAGGGTGATCAGCCAATCGCCTTCGGTCCACACCGCACCCAGCGAGACGTTCTTCGATTCTTCCGGGGTCAGCGGCTGGGCGCCCTTGAGCTGGGCGATGGGATTGGTCGGCGGCAGGGTGGCGATGTCTTCCAGCGCGGTGCCACCGAACACGGTGCTGATCTGGCTGATGTTCGCCTGGCCGGGGGTCGGGGCACGGAAGCCGGTGTTGTAGGCGCCGCGCAGCGCGAAGTTCTCGTTGAAGTCGAAGCGCGCGGTGACCTTGCCGTTGGTGGTGCTGCCGAACGAATCGAAGTCTTCGAAGCGCAGCGCGCCGGCCAGCAGCAGGCGCTCGGTGACCTGCGCTTCCAGGTCCGCATAGGCGGCCCAGTTGCGGCGGTCGAAGGTGCCAGCGGTACGCGTGCTGAAGCCGTTGAAGCCGTTGGAGCCCAGCGCGAAGCCCTGCTCGGTCAGCGGCCCGATCGCGGTCGACGGACCATCGCCGGGACTGATTTCGAAACTCTCCTCGCGCCACTCGGCACCCATGGCCAGGCGCAGCGGCTGGCTGGTGAAGCTGGTGGCGATATCGCGGCTCACGTCGATGTTGGCGCTCTTCTCGGTCTGCGTGTTGCCGCCAGGGCGGAAATACAGGCCGGCCGGCTGGTCCGGGCCGAGCGAGGCATTGACGGTGTTGTAGATGATGAACTCGATATCGTTGCGGCCCCAGGACCCGCTCACGTCCCAGTACCACTCGCCCCAGTTGCCCTTGGCACCGGCGTATATGGAGCTGTCTTCCAGCTTGCCGCCGAAGCGCGGGGTGAAACCGCCCGGCAGGCTGGACAGGAAGGTGTAGCAGTTGGCGGGCAGGGCAGCGACCGCGCCGCTCACCGTGCTGTACGGCAGCAGGTTGCCACCGCCGTCGCGCAGCGCGATGGTCGGGCAGGCGCCGGCCCCGGTGAGGTTGCCGACCAGCAGCGTCTCGCCGCCGTCGTTGGAATAGACGCCCGAACGCGCGGTGGGATCGCGGAAGTAGAACCCACCGTCCACATCGCGCTTGGCGTAGTTGCCGAACAGGTAGAAATCCACGCTGTCGGTGGTGAGGCCAAGGTTGGCGACCAGCTTGAGGTCATCGTCCACCTTCGGCGATCCCCAGACCTGCGCCGGCTCACCGACACCCGGGTAGCCGGCTGCGATGGCGGCCGCCGCGTCATCGCGCTGCACGCTGCGCGAGGTGTCGTCGACCTTGCGCCACTCGGCGGTCAGCGTGGCGAAGCCGCGCTCGGTCAGTGGCAGGCCGATCTGCGCCGAGTACTGGGTGGTGAGTCCGTCGCCCTCGTAATACTTGCCGGTGAAGACTTCGGCGGTGCCACCTTCGCGCAGCTTCTTCAGCCCGAAGTTGATCACCCCCGCGATCGCATCGGAACCGTACTGTGCCGCAGCGCCGTCGCGCAGCACGTCCACCTGCTCCAGCGCGAGCGAGGGGAACACCGAGAGATCGGGGCCCTGCGAGCCATCGGACAGGCCATGGCCAAGGAACGTGATGACCGCCGCGCGGTGGAAGCGCTTGCCGTTGACCAGCAGCAGGGTGTTGTCCGGCGGCAACCCGCGCAGGTTGGCCGGGCGGATGAGGCTGGCTGCGTCGTCGATGGGAATGGTGCTGACGTTGAAGGAGGGCACCAGCACCTTCAGCTGGTCCAACGCGTCGGTCGCGCCCTGGTTGCGGAATTCTTCGCCGCTGATGATGTCGATCGGAACTGCGGAGGAAGAGACAGTACGGGGCTTGGTGCGGCTGCCCAGAACCGAGACAGTGTCCAGGGTCGATGTCTCAGGTGTTGCCGGCGGGGTGCTGTCCTGGGCCACCGCGATGGAACTGGTGAGCAGCAGTGCGGCGGCCAGTGCCGCCTTTACTGCAGATGCCAAGGGCGAGATTGCGGTTGGAGCGTGAACACACTTGCCAATGCCGTCGTTCATGCATGCACCTTGCAGTCGGGTTGTAGGTCGGTGATCTCGTCAGGTCTTCATCGGGTTGGTGCTCCTTGCGTGCCAGAGGGCCTGGTGCGCTGCACAAAGAATTAACAGAACGTAAACAGTACTGCAACGTATCTTTCGTTTTGACGTCATATCCGAGACACAGGGCACGTTCTGAGGCCGGCTAAAGGCCCTATTCGACTCACCAGATGAGGCGAATAACCGCGCTAATCGCCTCATCAAGCTGAATAGGGAGGAGTCGGCGGCGTACCTGGGGGTGGGCGCGGCCGACTGGGTCAGAATTGCTGGGTGGGCGTCGGCTACGCTTGCGCCGCCCGCGAGCGCAAGCACTCGTTACGAGATCAATGGGCAGCGGGTGGCTGATGGCGTGTCGCGGAAACGCTGAGGCTCAGGGCGTTTCCAGCGACGCCTGCAGCGCGGTTGCCAGCGCGGCATCGCCGTTTATCAGTGCTTCCCAGCGCAGGTCCAACCCCTTGCGGTGCCCTTTGCGGACCAGCTTCAGGCCTTCCGGATCCACCGTGAGCGTGTAGCTCTCGTCGCCGATCAGGACTTCGCGGCGCAGCGGTTTGTCGAGGGGCGTCATGGCAGCCGGCACGAGGGGAGGGTGGCCCAAGCGTAGCGCTGGCCGTGTGCGGCCAGCGTTACGTCGCCGCGGATCGCTCCGCTCAGCTGCGGGGCAATTCCTGCAGCGACTGTCGGATCGATCCGGCCAGGTCGCTGCGGGTGAACGGCTTGGACAGGATGGCGACGTTCCGGCCGACCGCGCCGCTGGCGTCGATATCGCGCGGATAGCCCGAGGTGAACAGCACGCGCAGCCCCGGCTGGTGCACCAACGCACGCCGGGCCAGCTCCCAACCGGACATGCCCGGCATCACGATGTCCGAGAACAGCAGGTCGACCTCGACGTCGGTACGTTCCAGCAGGCGCATTGCCGATGCGCCATCGTGCGCTTCCAGCACGCGATAGCCCAACTGCCGAAGCGTATCCACGGTGTAGGCACGCACGTCGTCGTTGTCTTCGGCCACCAGTACAGTGGCCTCGTCCTGCGCTTCGTAGCCGCCCAGCGCCGATCCCTCGGCGAGCGGCTGGCTCGGCAGCGCGGCGGTCGACCGCGGGAACAGCAGGGTGATCGAGGTGCCGACGCCGACCACCGAGTCCAGCACCACGTGGCCGCCGGACTGCTTGGCAAAGCCGTACACCATGGACAGGCCCAGCCCGGTGCCGCGGCCGACTTCCTTGGTGGTGAAGAAGGGCTCGAACACCCGCGCCATCACCTCGGCCGACATGCCCTCGCCGTTGTCGCGCACGCGCAGCATCACGTACTGGCCGGCGGGCACGTCGGGGTTCTGGGTGGTGAAGTCCTCGTCCAGGTGGGCGTTGTCGACCTCGATGGTCAGTCGGCCGCCATGCGGCATCGCATCGCGGGCGTTGACCGCCAGGTTGAGTACCGACGCTTCCAGCTGGCTGGGGTCGATCTCCACGCACCACAGGTCCGGGCTGTGCACCACTTCCAGCTGTACCAGCTCGCCGAGCGCGCGTCGCAGCATGTCCTGCATGTCGCGCAGCTGCAGGTTGAGGTCCACCGGCACGCTCTTGAGCGGCTGGCGGCGCGAGAAGGCGAGCAGCCGTTGGGTCACGTTGGCCGCACGCATCACGCCCTTCAGCGCGTTGTCCAGCGCGCGCGCGGAATTGCCGGCCGCATCGCCCAGCCGGTCGGTGAGCAGTTTGGCGTATTCGACGTTGCCGGCGATCACGGTCAGGATGTTGTTGAAGTCGTGCGCGATGCCGCCGGTAAGCTGGCCGACCGCTTCGATCTTCTGGCTCTGGCGCAGGGCCTCTTCGGCCTGGCGGCGCGCGGTGGTTTCGACCGCTTCGGACACCACCGCGGTGATCGCACCCTGGTGGTCGAGCAGCGGCCGGAACGAAAATTCGAAGGTGCGCACGCCGGTCGGCAGGCGCAGTTCCAGTTCGTGGCGGGACGCATTGCCGGCGGCCGCCTCGAGCACGGCCTGGCAGACGATGGCTGGCACGCCGTCGGTATCGGCGAACCAGGCCGACTCGCAGTAAACGGCGCCCCGCACCTCGTCCTTGCTGGCCAGGATGGCGGCCAGCGAAGCGGAGTTGGTGTCGATGATGCGACCGTCCAGGGTCAGCAGGTTCTGATGCTGGAAGCTGGACTCGAACAGGGCCTGCAGCCGGCTTTCGCTGCGGTGCAGGGCAGAGGTGCGTTCGCTTACCTGCCGCTCCAGCGATTCGTTGCTGGCCTTCAGCAACGCCTGGGCGTGTTTGAGCTCGGTGATGTCGCGGGCCATGGCGTAGTAGCCCATGACCGACCCGTCGGCATCCAGCTCGGGAACGAAGTCGACCTGCGCGTGGCGCGGGGCGCCCGCGCGGCGGTGGGTGAGCGCCTCGAAGCTGACCTTCTGGCCGGTCAGTACCTTGTCGAAGTGTTCCTGCAGCAGCTGGAAGCCGTCGTCCCCGACCAGGTCGCGGGCATGCAGGCCGATCACGTCTTCCGGTGCCATGCCATGCCATTCGACGTAGGCCTGGTTGGCGAACCGGTAACGGTGCCCGCGGTCCAGGTACGCGATCAGGGCCGGCAGCGAATCGGTGATCAGGCGCAGGCGCTGGCTGCTTTCCTGCAGTTCGCTCTCCACCCGGCGCAGGCGGCGGCGCTCCTGGGCTTCCTTGATCGCGCGCAGCACGGCTTCGGGCAGTCGCTGCAGGCGCGACTTGACCACGTAATCGCGCGCGCCGCGCTTGAGCGCTTCCACCGCCAACTCTTCGGTCAAAGTGCCGGAGACGAAGATGAAAGGCACTTCAGGGGCCAGCTCGCCCGCCAGCACCAGGGCCAGGTCGCCACTGAAACCGGGCAGCACATGGTCGGCCAGGATCACGTCGAACTGCTGCGTCGCCAGT
>Ga0209676_1001817_pt1 | contig 17789 bp, 21 predicted proteins | sample AraplaCvi_mLB_r2_FD_184282 | JGI IMG/M metagenome (GOLD analysis project Ga0209676, IMG submission 184282) | Arabidopsis root microbial communities from North Carolina, USA - plate scrape MF_Cvi_mLB_r2 (SPAdes) (version 2) | ecosystem: Host-associated > Plants > Roots > Endosphere | place: USA...
ATGGCGCCGTGGTCAAGGCGAGCGCTGTTATGGGGAAGGGAGCGGCGAAGCTAGGGTTGCTCCATAGCGCGGAAGTTCGTGGCATTGTCATTGCGGCCGCCGCGTCAGTCTGTCCTGTGACACAGCTCACCAAGGCGGTAATCAGCCGCACTTATGGCGATCGCAACGTGGACGACTACGTGTCTGATGATTCTTTCTGGACGGACCACACCACAGGCGGCTCACTTCGTAAGATGAGCCGGGAGGTCGCCATGCTGTTGATAGCGGCAAGGAATGCCTGATGGCTGATTATGTTTCTGGCCTCACGGTGGGCGCGAAGATTGGCAATGGTCACTTTGGTGAGGTGTTCCACGGCTTGGACCCAGCGCATGGCAACGTTGCGGTAAAGATACTGAGTCGTGAGGCACATCACGACGATGCTCGATGGCAACTTTATAAGGGTGGGTCCCTGAACGAGGCCCAGCACCTCTCGAAAGCTACCCACCGCAACGTTGTGCAAGTCCACCACGTAGTCGAAGGGGACAACGGCGACAGCGTCGTGATCTGCATGGAGTATTGCGCTGGCGGTTCGCTTCAGAAGAAGTTTGAAACCGGCCCTATGACGCTCCGGACTGTGAAGAAGGCGGCGACCGACGTGCTACAGGGCCTCGGGGTGCTGCATTCACGGGGAATGCTTCATCGCGACATCAAGCCCGCTAACATCCTCCTCGACGGGCAGGGCGTAGCGAAGCTCGCTGACTTCGGCTTGGTTACCGACGACCTGCTGCTCGGCTACGGCTCTCAAGCGGGTTATTGCGACCACATCGCCTACGAGTGCTGGCACAACGAGCCGACTAGCGCCAAAAGCGATATATGGGCTCTCGGCATGACGCTCTTCCGGCTACTGCATGGCAAGGTCTGGTACGAAGAAGCGCCAAACCCGCAATCACTCATCGAACACGGCGGGTTCGTCGAGACCCTCAAATGGCTGCCACATATCCCCAAGCAGTGGCGAACGGTCATACGCAAGATGCTGCACGACAATCCGGCGAGCCGCTATCAGAATGCCAGCCAAGCCATGTCCGGCCTAGCCGCCCTTCCAATCGATCCGCAGTGGGCGGTTGAGGTCACGCCAGATATAATCAAGTGGCAGCGGGTTAAGGGTCAGCGGCGGATCACCGTCCATTGGGAACGCATATCGCCGAGAAAGCACCAATGGCGCGCGTGGAGCGATCCTATCGCGAACGGCCGCTCCATGTCGCTCGATGGTTCCGGCGGAGTAGTAGCGCAATCACAGGCAATTTCCGGATTGCGGGCCTTCTTCGACGCTTAGCTTGAACGCAGTCGCCTCGGAAGCAGGAAACCTCCCTTGAAGTCTGAAGGGCTGAGGCGTTTGATGCCTAGCGCTGTTGCCGCCGCTTCATGCCGCGACTTCGCGCACCGCTTGCAATAGGCAGCAGCAGCGTTGACGCCCGGAGCGGGGCGCCAATAGTTGCCGCAACAGCGACAAGTCGGAAGGCTTACGCCTAGATTAGGTGTCTTGCGCTTCATCGTCCCAACTCCCCTTACATAGTGGGGACAAGCTGTGAACAAACCGTGAATCATCTGCATCGATAAGTCAAGCTGCCTCAATTTAGGGGGAGGCGACGCCCTGTTTGACTGCGCCGTCACTGCGGCCCCGGCGCGGCGGCGGCGTCGCTCCTAAGATCATAGATCTCAAATTTGAATGCTCAGGCGTGATGATAGGCGTATAGCCTCTAATCACTTGCTTAGCGTCGCCTCCTCAACCTATTGTTGCCCCGCTTCCTGTGAAAGCCAGGAGGCGGGGCGTGGAAACCTCAAACGCTAAACTCGGTTGCCGAAATTCGGGGGCCGGGTGGCATGCGCGCATGTCCAGCCGGAAACGGTAAAGGCGCATGCGCCTGTTCTAGCGTTCAGGTTTCCAACATCCGGCTTCGGCCGTCGCCCCGAGTAGGACATAGGGGCGGCGCTGGAAGCCCAGCGTCGCCGTATGGAAGGGCGACGCATTGAAAAAGCAAATTTACGCATTGAGCTGGGGCCTTGTGGTGTTGGTGCCGTTGTTGGCCGGCTGTGGCAACGCAGGGGAATCACCGACTGCGGAAGAGAAGCTCAACGCGGCTAAGGCTGACGCGATGCTCCAGATGAATGACGAGCAACTGGGTGAATCCCCCGACGATCGACGCAAACGGCTGCAGGAGCAGGCTAAGGTTGATCCTGAGGGCGCAGATGCGGCCGCTATCGAGCAGATGTCGCAGAACGAAATTGTCGCGGCTGCCATAAATAGTGCGGGCTATTTGTGCGGACGCGTCACGGAAATGCATCCTAGCAACGGTGCAATTCTGGTGTTCTGCACGGAAAATAGAAATGGCACGGGTCGCGTAAAATATAAGGTCGACGCACAAGCGGGTACGGTAGAGCCAATTTAGGGGTCGACGCCGCTGTTAGCTCCCAATGTTGGTTCTTGCTGTCACGTGTCAGCCTTGGCTATCGCTTGCAGATGACCGAATATTCCCCGCCGCCTCCCGGATGGTACGCCAGATTGCAGGGCGAGGAGGCTGACCTTGAAGATTGGCGCTATTCCCTAAACGAACCTTTTGACCCGGTCGCATTCCAGCTGCCCAGCGGAGAGACCGTACTTCGTAGCTCCGAGTTCGATGACGCACAGACCGCCGCTGAAGTACGTGAGCGCGCCCTCATTTTGATCGGCCGCTTCAACGGTGCGATAAACTTGTGGAACGGTGCGCAGCCGGTCACGTTCGGCGGCGTGTATCAAATTGACGAGGCAGGTGGGCAGCACGCGACAGTCTTTATGGAAGCTTTGTCGATAAATTTGGGACGATTTAAGATGCGCGCGACGGTGACGCAGATAGGGGCGGACGGAGAGCCCATACCGCCTCCGCCGCCTATGCCGTCGAGGCCGCAAGTGTGGAACCGCATCGCGGTAACGAATGACAATGTGTCTGACCTTCTCGATCATGCCGGCCGAGCAGATAACTGGTATGACATCTACAAGACGCTCGAAATCGCGGACTTGTTGTTGGGGAAGAAGCGCAATCTCGAAAAGTTGTTCACTAAGGATGAGGCTGACCTCGATTTACTGCGCTCATCTGCCAATTTTTATCGTCATGCGCGCGCGCATCGACCGGACAACCTTCTATCGCTATCCGACGCCCGGCCGATGCTTTCCTACATTGTGAAGAAGGTTCTTGAGCACATCGCAGCGTGACCGGTAGATTCCACGATCATAGTAGCGTGGCGGGCCTTGCAGGGGTGGCACGGCGAGTGAACCACGGGTCGCTGGTCCGCTCGACAGTGAGCATTGTCGCTGGGTATTTCGCGACGAGCGCCATCGCTTCCTCCGCCGGGGCGCGAAGCCAAGTGTCGTGATCATCGGGCCGCAGGATAACGGGCATACGGTCGTGGATGTCCCATAGCTCCTCGGTCGCATCGACCATGACGCCCGTATAGCAGTCGCCCCATTCGTCGGTCGGGCGCCATAGGCCCGCCCACGCCGCGAGAGGCTGGTCGGCCACTCCGATCCATGTTCGCGTCATATTTCCCTTCTCGCCCTCCGCCTCGGCGAATGAGGTGAACGGGATGAGACACCGATGGGCCGGATTGGTGAACCAAGGGCGCCAGAAGGTCAGGAGCTTATCGTCGCGGGCGTTGTTGACCGGCTTCGGCTTGCTAGTCGGCTTCATGTGCTTGAGTCGGACGGGAAAGCCCCACGTCATCGCCTGAACAACGCGCTCGCCCGCTTCGCTGCGGACCACGAACCCTTGGCCACCGGGATAGACGTCGCCGGGGCTGGCGTTCGTCGCTGCTGGGCGGCGAGCTTTGAAATAGGATGCAACCTCATCGACCGTCGAGTTCAACGTCACCAAGTTGCACATAGGCGGCTCCCGGTCAGGCCGCGCCTAGCAGTTCGTCAAAGTTCTGCTGGATCGGCGGCGTGATCTTGAAGATACCTTTGGGGAACGGCTGGAGAATGTCCAGCGGTGGGCGGGTGCCCATAAGCCAGTCGAAAAGGTCGTCGGGCGGCACGACGCCGACATGGCGGTCCTTATGGGCCGCGAGGTCGTCATAAGCGGGGACCGTGAGGGCCGCGAAGCTGTCCGGCCAGTCCTTCCCGCCGGGGCGCCATGTCGCTGCGATGCACATGAATGGCTCCCCGATGAGGCTCGCGGAATAGACCGTGCGGCCGCGCTTCACCAATCCGAACTCGTTAGCGAGGACGAGGCAAGGCCGGTCAATGATCGCCGTCTCCGATTTCAGGAGCGGGATTTGGAAGATGTCAGGATCTCGCGACGGAAGCCCCCAATGGAGTTCCTTTTCGCGCTCCTGCTGCCCGTCCCAAATCATCACGCGATGTGTTTTGCCAATACCGATAAGGGCGTCGTCGTTCTCAATGTCCATCGGACTCTCCTATGCGCGGAAGCGGCTTAGAGCGCGCTTCCATTCCCGTTCGTCCGGCATAGGGAGCCGGATGTCATCGGGGCCGGGCTTGACCAAATCGAGCCGGATCGGGCGGACCCGCCGTCCTGTCCGCGCTTTGCACCGCGAACACCAAAACTTCTCCCGCGCCTTCCAGAGACTATCGTCCCACATCTTGCACTGGAAGCGCCACCAAATCCCGTAGGGGTCGAAGGTCGCGCTATGGCCGCAGGCGCACACCGGCTTGACCGCCTGATACCAAGCGGCGGCTTCAAAGAGGTGCGAAGCGCGGCGCTGTCCGTCTCTCGTCCAGCCGCCCACGTCACAGCGCCAGCCCCATCTGGTCCCCGCTGCGGTCCTCCGGGGCCGTACCATCCAGCTCCGCGAGAATGACGCGCGCCAGCTCGTGCGCCGCATCTTCCCGCAGGTGCGCCGCAGGCGCGGTGATGCCTAACCGTGCCCATCCGGGGGCGCCGAGGATCGCGAGGGCGACGTGGTTCTCTTCGTTCCGACTCATGAGACTATGAGAACATAAGAGGAACATATATGCAAGTCGGCCCGTGACGAATCGAAGGAGGACGGCATGGTGTACAGAAAGGGCGAGCGCCCGGTTGAGAAGGAAGTCAGGGCCTACACGCCGGAGCATCCGGTGGCCCGCTGGATCGCGGACGGGGATAGCTGGGTCATGGCTTGGGTCGGGCAGATGTGTACGCCGTGGGGCGTGGTTTCGAAAAAGACCGGAATCTCCATGGAGAGGATCGACGAGCTAGACGACGGCGAGGAGCCGACGGACGAGGAGGTCGAGAAGTTGGCGGCGCTGTGGTGGACGACACCGGCGGGGCTGCGAAAGTCTGTCGAGGATGCACGGCCCGCGATGGAAGCGCGACGGGCGAAGCTCACTGCCTTCGAAAATTTGGGAGAATAAATTCGAAAATTTTCTGCGGCGGTCACCGACGCCGAAGTTGACCCCCGGGGGAGGGGGTGGTCGTTGGGACCCCCTCATTCTAATCGCCGCCATCACTTGCAGATATCTTCCTTCGTGCCATCGAGAGGTACAGCGAAAAGAAGCCAATTGAGGGCAACATGCTGAAAGAAAAAGATTTTGATCTCCGGCCACCTCTACCGGCTATGGCACGGATGATCGCGTATCTCCGCGTCAGCACGGCTCGACAGGGACAGTCAGGATTGGGTCTTGAAGCGCAGCGAACGGCCGTCGCCGCTCACGCGGTCGCATCGGGACATTACATCGCGGCGGAATTTGTCGAAGTTGAAAGCGGGGGCAAAGCTGAGCGTCCACAATTGGCATTGGCGCTCGAGGCGTGCCGCTTGCATCGGGCCGTGCTGGTAATTGCGAAACTAGACCGACTTGCGCGCAATGTGGCATTCATCGCGAACTTGATGGATGGGGGTGTCGAGTTCGTGGCCTGCGACATGCCGCATGCAAATCGGCTTACTCTTCATATTATGGCAGCGATGGCCGAGTATGAGCGTCGGGTCATCAGTGAGCGTACCAGAGTAGCCTTGGCAGCGGCAAAAGCTCGCGGCGTGAAGTTGGGTAACCCCAACGGCGCAGCGCATCTCCATCACGGTTGCGGCAAGGCTGCTCAGGTGAGTGCAGCTTCGCGACGAGCCAAGGCCCAATCGCTAGCGACTTCGCTTGGCCCGATACTTGAAAGCCTTCGGTCGCAGGGCGTCGTCAGCATGTCCCAGACGGCGAATGAACTCAATCGGCGCGGCATACCAACGGCGGGCGGTGGGCAATGGCATCCAGCGCAAGTGCAACGCGTCCTCAGCCGTCTGAAATCTGCGGCGCTGTCATCGACTTCAGGAGAGTAACACGAACCCAACCCACCGATTGGGTTCGTGTTACGAAGCAGGCCGGAAACACAACATCGAAAAATTCGTAATTGTTGCTGTCTGAAGGTAAACGCGGCCCGCTCCACTAGTCGCGCATTTCTCTCTGCTACCCTGCAACCGATGGTCCGGCTCTCGAGGGCATCGACTTACAGCCAAAAACTCCTTCATTAAAATTGGGGGATAGCTCGGTTACACGGTAACAATGCTCAGTCTCCCGGTTCGCGCGGAATGCTGAGATTGGTCGCCAATTCAAATAGGCGGCGGGCATCCTCAAGCGGTGGAATGGGATATGCCTTGTGGGGAACGCTGATATGATCTCCAGGCTTCGGGCGCCGAGTTTTTGATCCAAAGCCATCCGGCATATACTTGGGCAAGTTGAGCGCCAGTTGCCTATCCGTCGCAATCAACCCGTTCCTTTCTGCAAAAATCCGAAAATCTTCGGCCAAGTCCCGAACCGGCACCATTACCGTTGCAGAATCGCTCCACAGATGGACGGGGGCATTTCCGGCCGCGTCGCCTGTGGTAATGTGAATGCCGTCGACCAAACGCTCATATAGGTACATCTGAACGGGGTCATTCGACAGGCTCAGTTGCTTTTGTCGTTGGAGCGCCAGCGTGTCAGGCATAGCTTCGGCGTTCCAACGGCTGACATCCCGGTTCAGCAATTCACCGAGCATTGCACCATAGCCACCACTCTCCATCTGCTGAACCATCTTGCCGAAATACCGGCGACGTTCGTCCGGGTTCGATTGGTGAGGATTGACGACGTCGAAGACGGCGTAACGTCGCTCTGACCCGTCAGCCCGTACGACATGCTCGTTGTTCGATGTAACGATCACCCGCAAATGGTTAGGTGCATCCCAGACACCGAAGAACTTTCCCTCAAGCCGGAGCGTGCTTCGAGTGAGGACGTCCTTGAGTACGCCATCGGCAGACCGACTGCTCGGTGCCACTGCCTCTTCCAGACCGAGCAACGATGTGGTTTCGAGCCTATCGTTGAACCTGCCAAGAACATCATCTAGACGAGACGTGACAAATGCGTGCTGCCCGAAAAGGTACCCGAAAAATTCGGTGACAATGCTCTTGCCGGACCCCTTCTTGCCCAGAAGGACGAGCGCGGTGCCGATCGGTCGATCCAAATGCTGCACTGCCCATGCCATCCAATCGAGCAAATAGGCGAAGCTGCCTTCATCGCCACCTGCGACGTGACGATATAAGTGATGTTTGAGGTGGGACCATCCCTCCGGATTGTTCGTCGGCTCGACAGCAAATCCGCGCCATAGGTTGAGGTAGCTGGGGCCAAGATTGCGGCCGGGGGAGAAGCTCACCCCATCGAATTCTTTCCGATAGACTGAACCGAACCACGCTGCGCCTTGCGAGAGTTTCCGATCCTTCTTCTTTCCATCGACCGACTCATCCTGCGGCACCGCAACTAGGTGAACGTGTCGATCGATGAAATCTCGCTTCGATAGGTAAGTTTGAGCATACCGCTCGAACCGCGGATCGAAGTGCTCCCACAGAACTGCTGTCTTTCCGCCTCGGACGACGACTGCGTGGTTCTCGTTCAATTCCTCAATTGCGGATAGCCAAATGGCGCTCACATCTAGCTCAACATTTCCCTTTTTCCGCCCATCGGCCTCTTCATTGCGGTCCTTTAGAGCCTTCGCGGCGAGACGAAAAAGCCATGAGAGAGGTTTGGCTTTGAAGTGCCTTTCTTCGGAAAAGCCTTGCCAAAGGTTGTTAGGCTCACCGACGCGGTACTTTTCCTCGCTACCCTTGGACCAGTTGTCGAATAGTTTGGCCCCTGCCCCTTCAAAAGCGTAGAATAAGCACCTCGCGACCTGTATCCACTGGTTCCGGCCCATGCTCGGATCGAGCAGTGATAGGGCCGTCTCGACATCCTCGATCTTGACCTTGCTGTAGCCCGGTTTGTGGCCGAGCAAGCGCGCGGCCGCCGCAGGGGGCGTGCCCTTACGCGAAAAATGAGCCACTTCGGCGGGAGCGATGTTACGTGCGCCAGCGAGCAGACCGCCAATGGTCTGCTCAGTTTCGTAGCCCGGCGGCACATCGTCGGCCAAGTCCCACTTTTCGCCGAGTTCCGGCGGTACATCCACGAAGTTTATCGAAGCAGCACCCGCCTCAAAGGCAAATGCAGCGAAATTCATCATCGCTCGTCGACCAGGCTCATCGTTGTCAGGCCACAACGTGATGCTTCGTCCAGCCAATACAATCATCTCGGTGCGATGAACGCTGCCCGCTCCCGACATCCAAGTCGTGACAACGTGATCGGGAAACAGCTTGGCAGCGGCATCGGCTGTTTTTTCACCTTCGACGACGAGAACGGGGGCATCGGGACGAGCCGCAAGTCGATCAAGGCCGTAGAGCGGGCGATGACCTTTGATTGCGCCGACTAGGTATTGGTCACCACCGCCGGCAGATTTGCCAGCATAGATGATGGGTTTTATCTCTTTCTGTTCGGACGAATGATCAAATCTCAGGACAGCTTGGATCGTCTCTCCCGTCTCGGCCTTGTACTCGTAAACCGTCGCTTTGAAGCCCCCAGCCAACAACCTTTGGATAGAATGGAATGCGCCGCCATCCGGGGCTTGGACAATGTTTCGGCCTGACATTCGAGGCGGAAACGGAACAATCCCCCCGTTTGCCATGGTATTCTGAGTTCGGCCCAGTTCGATACGCTCAGCGATCGTAGCCGTTGCTGCCGGTGTGGTGCTTTCAAGATTTTTGGACACAATAGTTCTCCGCTCCGCCAGCGTGTCGCCACGGGCGGTCAATAGTTGGGTGATGGGTCGTCTTGCGGGATTGTCGCGAAATGAAGTGCTTACGGACCAGTCGACGGGCGCTCAGCTAGCCAGTTTATAACGGCGCTGCGGCGCCAGCCGACGCGCCCCGGACCCAATCTTACGGGTCGCGGAAACCGCTCTTCGCGTATCATTCGATAAATCTGGCTGACGCTGTAAGACACAGCGGCTCGCACTTCGCCGACCTTTAAGATCGGGTCGATTTCGTCAGTTTTGTGAGTCACAGAATTTCTCCGTCGAGTTGATGACGGAGAACCAAATATGGGTTGGAACGGCTCGAAGCCAATCGTTTAGCGGCGCAAGTTCATGCCGCATTGATCAAAAACCCTCGCCGTGAATTTGCTCGCCAGTCCGAACCGAACCAGAGTTCAGCCTGTGCCGCCTGAACGTCCTACACGTCATATAAGATCATCTTATGGTTGACATATGAGGCCTTAAGAGTCATATCTGCCGTATAAGACGATTCGACCCATAGGAGCCGTAACAATGCCAGCGATTGAAATTTCTGATCCGACGAACAGCCGTCTTCAGGCTGTTGCCATTCCGTTGAGCGACACGCACGACAGCGTGATCGCGCGTCTGCTGGACCATTGGGAGAACACCAAACTAAATCTGCCCAAGCCGGTGCAACAGGGGGCGCCCATTGCGACGCTGGAAAACGGTATGATGCAATTCGACCCCGCGAATCCACCACCTTTGACGTTCACGACCTGCATACAGATTGTCATCGCGGGAGAGCAATTGTCCAAGGTGGATACATATTGGAACAACATGATGTACCAGATGATCCGCACGGTAAAAAAGCAGAAAGGGCTGGACACCCCGGCGATCTTCTCAATGCTCTCGATTGCAAACGCAGAGATCGGACAGAAGGAGGATAATGGTTACAAGTTCATGCCCGACATTGGATTGTCGGTACAGGGCCAAGATAGTAATGCTGCATTCCGGCAGGCGTACCAACTTGCTGTCCTTGCTGGCATCAAGTTCGCTGTCTTTTTCAACTGGCAGAACAACGGCAAAGCAGCCTATCCGAACCAGCGCGGCTATATGGAGCTTTGATCTTTCGCGCGGGCGCGTGACGTCGCTGAAGTGTCGCGTTCAGCCCTGTCGACCGCATCCCACGCACTAGACAAATCGGAGAGGCTAAAGCGTATTCCAGCATCGCTTAGCGCGTCCGCAACGAATTTCTCACACCGGCCTTTAAGTGTTTCGACGTCAGATTCCCGACGCACTGCGGCGACTTTTAATGATGACATTGTCCAAGAACGATTTTCGACCTCGACCCAGTATGCACGGCAACGGGTAACGGCGGCGCAGAGAACGGCGTTGCGAACAGGCCCTCTCGCAAGCCTTTCCTTGATCGGGAGATCCGCAAATTCTTGAAGTTTCGCGCCGATGCTTTCCCACAGGAAGGGAGGGCACGGAGCATTAGGATCGAGTATTTTTGATACATCGGAATCGGAGGCTGGCTCAAATTTACGGGGCTGTTCCCCCGATTGAACCCCATAAAATCCGGACTGCAGAATTTCCAATCCAGGGGGTAGGAAAAGCTGTTCCGGTTCTCCCGTATCGACGTCAAAGATAGAGTTCAAAAGAGAGGGGCTAAAGCGGACGACCTCTTGGAAATTGCAATATGCGCGGTGCAGCCGCTCTAGAGAAACGAGCATTGCATCCGCCTCCTGCCGCATCTCCTTTGCAAGCTTGAACCCCTCTCGCCGGCACTCTGCCATCTTGCTGGGTTCAATGTAGCGTTCTTCCTGATCGCGACAGGCTAAACCAAAAAGATGATCAATGAGCAGCTCCAGCTCAGCGCTTCTCGCCAACCCGTGACGATCGGCTAGTCGCGCCGCATCGTCGGCGAGGCTCGCTGACCCAATCTTCGGACTGCTTAAGAGCTGACGATGGCCAGCAACCTCTTCTCCCATTTTACCAATGCCTCCCGCTTTTCTTTTGCGTAATCGTGCCGGTTGTAGATGCGGTCGACTTTGCCATCCTCATGGTTCAGGACCTTTCGCGCGACCTCCCGCGGGATGCGCAGCTCCGCCAATTTGCTTCTAACGGTGCGGCGAATGTCATGGATTGTCCATCCGCCCGTCTCAGAAAGCCGGTCTATTTCGCGTTTGACCTTTGCAAAGTTGCTGCTGGCAGACGTGCCGCCCGTGGTCGTAAACACGAATGCGTCAGAACCGAATTTGGGAAGCGAAGCTAGGGTGGCTTGCCCCGTTGTTGAGATCGGCACAGCATGCGCGCGGTCCTTCTTCACCTTTTCCCGGGGTATTGTCCACGTTCGTCCACTTATCTCGCACCAGCGCATCGTCGCCACTTCGGTACGCCGCTGCCCCGTCAGCAGAAACATGCGATACATCTGTCCATAGGGGTTCGGAAGTTGAAACGAAGCGCGCCAAATCGCGGCTATTTCCGGGTTTGAAAGAACGCGGTCACGCTCGCGCGTTCGGGCGGGCGGTCTTATCCGTTCAAAAGGGTTTGCAGGCACCATGTCGCGATCAGCCGCCCAGTTGAACAGCATTTTGATGTATCGGAGAAGGTTCACGGCGGCTTGTGGTTTCCCATCTTCCATGGCGCGATCTATAACTGCCACCACGTCCGCCTTGCTGATCTGCTCGGCCCGCCTCGCATGAAGGTGGGCTAACCGTGACGGTTGCTTCGCAGACCCCAACAGCGCGGCCTGAATATTTTTCCATGATCGGGCATTTGGCTTCAAATGCCGCTCTACGTAGCTGTCGATCATTTGCCGAAGGGTTAGGCTCTCCCGGCGCGCGGTGGCCGAATGAAGATCAGCGCATTGATCCGCCTCGCGCATTTTCGCCAACGCAGCTTCTCGAGCGTCATGCAAGGCGAGCAACGGATACTTGCCTAAAGTAGTGCGTACCAGCTTGCCCCTTACCCGAACCATCACTGAGAAGGTTCGAGTGCCTTTGGAGGTCACACGCAAATGAAGCCCTGGACACAGTGCATCGACGAACTCAGCGCGTCCTTGCGACGGCGTTGTGTTGGGAGACTGAAGCCATCTATCAGTAAATCGGTGAATTGCCATTCGCGGCCCCCTCTTTCGGACGAGGGCAGCTCAATAGGGCGACTAAATCATTTCCTGCAACAGCGCATTTTCCACGGTATGCGTAGAAGCGAGCGCGGGTGATCCCGTATCGGAGAGCATGATTGGTAGAAAAAAAGTTTGTTTGGCAAGATTGCGTCAGAGCCTCGTATCCTAACGCCCGCCCCAGTCCTCGTCGTACCCCCGCCCTGGCCGCAACATCGCGTTTTTCACGGCGATAAGATTAATCACATCCAAGGCGGACGTGATTTGAACAATTAAGGGACGACAACACCCAGTCTTTGAGCGATAGCGTTCGTGACGTTGAGAGGGAAAATGGCAGTCATCCGCAGACCATCTCAGGTGACGAGCAGGGCGGCAGTGTTGGCCGCCATCAAGAAATGCGATGAGCTCGGACGCGAAGAGTTCCTGAGCCATTACGGCTATGGCGCCGCCCGTGGCTATTTCCTTCGCCACGAAGACAGAACATACGATTCTAAGGCAATAGTTGGCGTTGCCTTTGGATTTCAGCACAGCACAAAGCCGCTGCTCTCCGACGAGTTTTCTGGGGGTGCGCGGAGGGTTCAGCCGGTATTGGAGCGGCTTGGCTTCACTGTCATCACTACGGACACTACGGACACGGCGGACACGGCGGACACGGGGCCGCTATATCTTTCAGAGAATCTTGAACTCGGCGAAGTGTACACGCGCGAGCAGCTTCGCGAGATTTTTGCGATCACTGACGCGACGATAAACAATGGCGTTTTTCAACCGGCGAATAGCAAATCGATATGGCTCTTTGTAACTAAGGATAAATCGGCAGATCGGCCGCAGCTGCCTGACAATCTCGACGGTGACGTGTTGGAGTGGATGGGTCAACCTGCGGGGCTGACCGACAAGAAGCTCATTGGCCACATGGCCAACGGTGACGAGGTCTTGCTCTTCTATCGACAGAACCGACATCAGTTTGAGGGTGGCGGGTTCATTTATGAAGGCCCCTTTCTGTATCGGTCACACGAAGGGTCAAAGCCCAGTGCATTTTTGTTCGACCGCGACCTCTCTGCCGCCGCTCAAGCTAACACGAGAAGCGAACCATTCGATCCGGCGAACACCGCAGACGGCCGTGACACCATACTCGGCTATTTGCGAAGGCGCCTCGGTCAAGGAAAGTTCCGCCGTGATTTGTTGAAGGCATATGGCGGGTCGTGTTGCGTCACTGGCTGCAGCGTGCGGCCCCTGTTGGAGGCCGCTCACATTTACCCGTACCGGGGCAAACTGACGAACCATGTGACCAATGGGCTGTTGCTCAGGGCGGACATTCACACCCTATTCGACCTAGGGCTTATTGCGGTGCGCCCCGATGGAACGCTCGACGTCTGCAAGTCACTTTCAGGAACTGAATACGCTAAGCTGAAGAAGCTCTTTCCACCGTCAAAGGCCAGTGAGGCACCGAGTTCCAAGGCGCTTGAATGGCATCGCCTCCATATTGCAACGGCGGAGGTTCGCGATGCGACCCTAAAAACGCTGGAATGAAGTGCGTATATCCGCATGAGACGCCATCGCCGCCCCAATCTAGCGCGCTTGGGCCTGCGCTTCTTATTGTAGACCGGCGATACACACGAGCGGTATAGGATTTTGCAGCTGAAGCGCGCTAATGCATCATCCTTCGGAACAGAAAGATGCGCGAGATGAAGTCTGTAATCGTAACCAGCACTGCTGGTTTGTTTTTAGCGGCATGTTCTGGGGAAGCGGTATCTAATAGCGAATCCGCAACTACGCCGACGCAGCGTGAGGCCGCCCTGGAAGCTCGGGGGGAAGCTCCAGAAGACAAAGCGCTGAAGCAGGTTGCCGTCGCGGAGGCGCGCGCAAAGGAACGGCAAGATGCGTCGGCCAGCGCGGAGCGTATGGCATGGCTCGCCGGGAGGTGGACATCATCGTCCGATATGTCGGGCTGCGAGATTGGCATCATATATAGGCCAGACGGGACGTGGATGCTCCCGAACACGCATAGCGGAAGGTATGAGATTATTGACGGAAAGATCATTCACACACCGACAAATGTTGAAAGGCAACCGTGGATAGATGACGAGTTGCGCTCGGCGCTGAAACGGCCGCACACGCTGTACTTTGAGCGCATTGATGGCGAGACAATGCGGGCACGACTAGAAGGCAAGGGATGGCATACGTCCTACAAATGCCCCTAGCTCGCGACGTTCCTGCCCTACTCGCAACCCACTCCGTCTCCGTCGCGATCCAAGCGGCGCGCATACCCCGGATCGCCAGCGTAAACTGGCGCGGCTCCTGCGGCCCGCGCCTCGGAACAATTAGCGAATGCTCGGCCACCGTGGGCGCGGCTGGGTTCGTGAGACACGAGCGGCAAAGGCGCGCCCTCCGGCTCCGGCTCGGCTTCCACCGCAGGCGTGATGAGTTCAAAGCCTTCGGGAATGGCTTCGGCTGCCGGAGCCTCCGCCTCTCCTGCGGGCCACCTGCCCAGGACGAACGCAGCAATTGCGACGCCCACTAGCAGCCCTTGGCCATTCTCCCCCTTCGCCATGTTTAGACGCTGCCACGAAATGGTGAATAAGTCGATTCAGCCAAAAAATGGGTTGATCCACACGAAGTAGGCAACGTTCTCGAGCAGCCCCGCGATGCGCAAGAGCGCGACGGCGCCTAGCAGTTATTGTTCTTGCTGCTCGGTCAGTCGCGCCGAAGCCTAATCCAATACTTTTCCCACTGAGCCGCCTAGCGGTTCCGCACCATTTCGCATCGCAAGTATCGAGATTGCAAGGATTTGATTATAATCCGCGTTTCCCGGGCATCCCGGGGCCGATCTTTTTTTTGGGAGGAGTCGGAGTCGGTTTTGGTTCAGGGCGCGGACGAGGCTCAGGGCGTCTCGGACAATGGGCGCATTCCATTACATCTTTTGCCGCACCTATATCGATATCGGCGATCAGGCCCGGATCAGTGAGGGGCTTTCTCGTTACGCTCTCATACAGGAATGATTTGACAGAGTTGACAAAATCCACGCTGACCTCGATTCTCATCTTATCGTTATCGATGGTTCGATCTATCTCTTCCAGTGCACCTACGGATTCGAGCGCAGAAATCAATGATTTCATTGAGTTGAGAGATACTAATACGCTTTCAGTTCCTTTGTAGAGTCTGAGTTTTGTCATAAGATATCTCCCGCATACTATTTTGGCTAAGGGTCTCACATTCTATCAGCAAAATGCAACAGAATAACCGTGCAGGCGCCCTCCGCGCGTCGCGCACGGTCTCTTTGGCCGACGCTGGGAAAAATTCAGCTCCATCGACGCGGCGCAACTTCAACACGAAAAGCAGGGCCAAGAGGGGGGAACGCGCAACCCTCCCGCCCCGCGAGCAGGTTCTGGACACTGGAGGGGTGCCAGCGGACCCCTCGCCGCATCTGGGTAGGGCGTTGAATTCGTCGGCGATGGCAGGAGCGAGGTCTCCTCGCTCGACTTTATGTCCCCTGTCCCCGGGGTAACAGTTGGGGTAATCCACCGATTTAGCGACAGATGGCTTCAGTCACCAAACACGAGGCCACAGCACGGCCGCGCAGAGTTTGTCGATGCGCTGTGTCCAGGGCTTCATTTGCGCGTGACCCGCAGCCATAATCGTCGTCATTGCTTAGGGAACTGCAAGAGCCTCTATTTAAGGCTGTAGCACGGGCGAAGGCAGGCTGCTGTCCTATCAATAGAACCGTTCAGGACCGGATTTGGCTTGCCGCTACCACAAACCGCCGTATCTAGGGCGGGGGCAGGGGAATCAAGTAATGACGAACGAAGTCGAGGAGGCGAGTGCGAAGCTCGACCAACTGAACGAGGCCATAATTAATTCTATCGGTGATGATAGGCCGTTTAACTTAATGTGGGGCTGGAACTGCCCAGCCTTAAACCGACACGATCTTGCAGCATTCGTTTCGGATGCGGCAACCGCCGTACGTGCGCTCAATCCCAAGACTCTCTCAGACGTGACCCTCGACATGCTGCGAGAAGTACCTACTCGGGTGGAATATATTATAGCTAATACCATTCCTAACCTCCCCGGCGGAAACGCGGGTGTTTGTACGCAGGTCATAAAAGATTTCAGCGAGTGGGTGCGGGGGGCGCTCCCGCCTCCGCCTCCACCTGTTGCCTCTGTAGACTGGAAGTCGGTGGAGGCGGCCAGTTTACTCCCACCTGCGTTGCTCAGGAGGCTTCGGAGCATTGAGGCTTCGTTGGCGGCAATCGAACCCCGCAGTGCTTCCGTCAGTGACGATCTCAGGATGATTTCAGAAGCGAGGGCGGCGGCTGAAAGCCTCCCCACCGACTTGGCGTCTCTTGGTGAGATGCGCGCGGCGCTAGAGGCAACAAATTCTGCGACGACTGAGTCGGCCACTCAGATTGCGGCAAACCTTGCAGGCTCTTCCGATGCACTTGAGGCGATGACTGAGAAGAAGGGCGAAGCGGATAAGATTCTCGAAAATCTGGGCGCTGCGTACCGCGCTACAACGACTAAGGGGCTCGCCGCGTCTTTTAGTTTAAAGGCGAATATTTTGAACGGGACCGTCGTGGCGTGGGTCGTCGGCTTGATGATCGCACTACTGTTAGGCGCCAAGTCCGCCAACCTCCGGTTCATCGAAATGAGTAAACTCATTTTGGATTCGAACGTGCCCACGGAGCGTCTATGGATTCAGGCGCTTCTGACCCTCATCGGCATTGGCGCCCCAATATGGTTTGCGTGGATCGCGACGAAGCAGATTGGGCAGCGGTTCAAGATGGCCGAGGACTATGCATTCAAAGCCTCCGTGGCAAAGGCTTACGAGGGATATCGGTTGGAGGCTGTACGGGTTGATCCGGAACTGGAAAAGCGGCTCTTCGCCAGTGCGCTTGATCGACTTGAAGAGGCCCCACTGCGGCTTATTGATCGTGAAGAATATGGGAGCCCTCTTCACGAACTCTCTCGACACCCCGCGTTTCAGCGCGCCCTCGATCAGATGCCCGAACTGAAGGAAGCCGTAAAAAGGATACTGCCTAAGGCCGATCAAGTTGGACGGGATGCCGAAGGCGCGGTTAAGCAGGGGTGAAAAAGCACGGCATTTTGGGGAGTGCGCGTAAACTAACGAGGCGTCCTCAGAGCCGCGCAATGAGGTTCTGAACGCTAGAAGCATGCCATTGGCGTCACGCCGCGTCTGGATAGGGCGGGCGTTGAGTTCGGCGGCTATCGTCGTCTCCAGCGCTCGAAAGGAACCACACCCGCCCCCATTATATTCCGGGCAGACAAGCCGTTCTTCTTCCTTCTGCGCGACTTGCGGGCCGGGTTGATCCTATTCATGGGACGCTATGTGAAACCTCAAGCAGAGGTTGCGGCCGGCGACTAGGGGTTCACGCTTCTTTCGTCATCACAATATTGAGCATGGCGACTGGCCCCGACCCGTCTGCTTATAACGGCTTTTGGTGAGACCTTATCTCGATTGGAATTGCTAGTATTGGTCGATTCCGGTCATTCGATCCAGATCGGCACAAATGACAGCTAACGACCAATTGCGGACGTTCCAATTCCAAGCCACAGTCGTCTTATGAGCTTTTTGACATTTCGATACCGATATGACGGCACTCACACCC
>Ga0209676_1001818_pt1 | contig 17787 bp, 18 predicted proteins | sample AraplaCvi_mLB_r2_FD_184282 | JGI IMG/M metagenome (GOLD analysis project Ga0209676, IMG submission 184282) | Arabidopsis root microbial communities from North Carolina, USA - plate scrape MF_Cvi_mLB_r2 (SPAdes) (version 2) | ecosystem: Host-associated > Plants > Roots > Endosphere | place: USA...
ATCCCGATGCACTGAAAACGCGCTGGCCCACCTCGCGCGTGATCCTGCTCGACGAGAAGGGCAACGCGTACGCCGACGATGACGGCCGCCTGCTCGCACCCGACGGCCAGCAGATCAGCGAAGGCCCGGGTGGCGTGGGCGCCGCCGTTTTCCTTGGACTGGATCCGCAGGGCACCGCATGGTTCGCGCTGGAAGGCGCGCTGACTTCGTTCGACGCGCCGCGTCGCGTGGACCTGCGCAGCGCCGCCGCGTTGTGGCCTGCGTTCGATGCGAGCGTGTTCGCGCAGGCGCGCGCGCTGCAGCACTGGCGCAGCCGGCATCGCTACTGCGGCGTGTGCGGCGGTGAAGTCGCGCTTTCGCGCGCGGGCTGGCAGGGCAAGTGCATCAAGTGCGGCGCGGAACATTACCCGCGCACCGATCCGGCAGTAATCGTTTCGGTGACCGACGGTTCGCGCCTGCTGCTCGGCCGCCAGGCTGCGTGGCCGGCGCGGCGTTACTCGGTGCTCGCCGGGTTCGTCGAACCGGGCGAAACGCTGGAGCAGACCGTCGCGCGCGAAGTGCTGGAGGAAACCGGCGTTCGCGTGCGCCGTTGCCGCTATCTCGCCTCGCAGCCGTGGCCGTTCCCGGGTTCGCTGATGCTGGGCTTCCGCGCGGAAGCCGAACCGGATGTGCCGCAGGTCGGCGACGAACTGGAAGAAGCGCGCTGGTTCACCGCCGACGACGTGCGTCGCGCACGCCAGCGCGGCGAATGGGGCAGCACGCAGGACGACGGCGAAGGTCCGGTGCTGTCGCCGGGCATTTCGATCTCGCGATGGTTGATCGAGCAGTGGCTGGCGGAGCAGGACGGGGCGTAAACCTCCCCGTGTAGCCCGGGTAAGCGGAGCGCACCCGGGGCTGATCGCCCCGAAGAATGGCGCTTTAACCATGCGACGCGCTGCGGCGCGGTCATTGCGGCCACTACTGGACTGCATCGAGGCGCGGTGCGCTTTGCTTATCCGGGCCACAAGAGCGCGCACAGCGAGCGCAAGCCGGGTCGCCTTCGCCGCAATGGCGTGGCGCTAGAATCCCCCCAGCCCCTTCGCGAGCCGGAGCCCACCGCGCAATGTCCGCCACCCTGATCGCCGTTGTCGTCGCGTTGGTGCTCGGACACATGGCGCCGTCGTTCGCCGCGTCGGTCCGTCACTACGGCTGGTATCGCGACTGGCTGCGCTGGCTCGATTCGCGCTTTCCCGAAGGCAGTTTCTGGCGCGGCCGGTGGGGCATCGTGCTGGCGCTCGCGCCGATCTCGCTGCTGGTCACCCTGTTCCAGCTCGCGCTGCACGATTCCTTCTTCGGCCTGGCGAGCCTGATCTTCGGCGTCGCCGTATTGTTCTACGCATGGGGCCCGCGCGATCTCGACGTCGATGTCGACGCTGTCGCCAACGCATCCGATCCCGCCGCGCGACGCACCGCCGCCATGCGCCTGTGGCCCGAAGGCGGCATGCCAGCGGCACTGGATGGCGGCAGCCTGGTCGAAGCCGTTTTCCGCAATGCGCAGCACCGCTGGTTCGGCGTGCTGTTGTGGTTTCTGCTGCTCGGGCCGTGCGGCGCGCTGCTCTATCGCCTCACGGCGGTGTCGGCCGAAGGCGAGGCGTCCACCGCGTTGCCCAACGAAACCCGCGAAGGTGCGCGCTATCTGTTCGCGATCCTCGACTGGCCTGTCGCGCAGTTGATGACGCTTTCGCTCGCGCTGGTCGGCAATTTCGACACCGTACTCGGTGCATGGCGCGATGCCGGCGGTGCATCGTTCGAAGTGCGCCGCCCGTTCCTCGGCGCCGTCGCGCGCGCCAGCGTCAAGTGCGAGCTGGCCGATGAAGCCGCCGATTACGCCGATGTCGGCAGCGGCATGGAAGCCGGCGACGCCGGCCTCGTTCCGCCGCCGCTGGTGCCGGTGTTCACCGGCGAAGTCCCTGAACTGCGCGATGCCATGAGCCTGGTCTGGCGCAGCCTGCTGGTGTGGCTGGCGGTGCTGGCGTTGTTCGTGATCGCCGGCTGGGTGAGTTGACGCAGCCGCTTAGAAGAACGGCGCTTTGACGATGCAACGCGCTGCGGCGCGGTCATCGCTGTCACAACTGAATTGCAATGAGGCGCGGTGCGCTTCGCTTGCGCGGGCTACCAAAGCGGTGTACGTCGGGCCCGTCGACCTAAAAGAACGGCGCTTGACGATGCAACGCGCTGCGGCGCGGTCATCGTTGACTACAACTGAGTTGCAATGAGGCGCGGTGCGCTGCGCTTACCCGGGCTGCAAAGGCAAGGCGAATACCTCAGCCCGGCGCCATCCACGCGAACGCCGCGAACGGCAGATTCCGCAGCACGCCGAACGCGATCAACACCGCGATCCACACGCGCCCATCGTGCGCGTAACGATTCATCCATGCCGGCAGCAGTGGCTTCGCCAGCCACCATTGCATCAGCATCACCGCGAGCAGCGGCAGCGCGATCATCGCCAGCGGATTCATCGACCACGCACGCGCCACGTCGCCATGCACCAGCGCGTGCAGCATGCGCGTGAGCCCGCAGCCGGGGCAGTGCAATCCCGTGATGGCGTGAAACGCACAGGGCCACAGCGAATTCGCATCGAACACCCGCAACACCGCAACGCCGAGCGACGCGCACACCGCCGTGGCGCCCACCACGGCAGTGCGCATTTCCAAGCCAGGCGAAGGCGCGCGGGGAACGACGGCGTTCATTGCTGCACGCGCTGCACGTTTTCCAGTTCCTGCATCATCTGCTGGTAACGCGCCATGCCGCCTGCGCTGACGAACCAGATCGTCCAGCACAGGCCGAGGATCGTCAGGCCCGTCGTGATCCAGCACCACAACTTCGCGCGACGCGACGCGATCCACGCGCCGGCCTCATCGCCCATGCGCAACTTCGTGTTGACCTGTCCGGCGAACACGATCGCGATGACGCCCGGAATCGTGCCGATGATGCAGCAGAACAGCACCGAGGCGATGGTGACGAGGATCGCCCAGACCATGTAACTCGGAACATGCGTCGCCAGCGGCGACGGCGGCGGGGCGGGAGGCGGCACGTTCATGGCGATCCTTCGGGTGCGCCGCGACGCCGCGGCGACCCGATCCTAGGCGGCGCACCATGGTCCCGCCGTGATGGCTCAGGCCGCGTCGCCGCGCATCGCCCGCACCTTCGCCTCCAGCGTCTGCGCATCCACCGAGGCATCGACGATGGGCGCCTGCGCCATCACCTCCACCGGCGCGCGGAAACGGCGCGGCACGCGCATCTGTCCCAGCCGGGTGTCGCGGCGGCTCCACATGCTCGTCCACATGTTCCGCAGCGCCATCGGCACCACCGGCACGACCTGCCCGCGCGCTGCCGCGCGTTCCAGGATGTGCTCCACGCCCGACTTGAACGGCGCGATCTGGCCGTCCTTCGTCAACGCGCCTTCGGGGAAGATGCCGACCAGTTCGCCCTCGGCCAGCGCCGCGTCGATCTCGTCGAACGCCTTGCGCATCAGTTCCGGGTCTTCCTTCGCGCCGGCAATCGGAATGGCCTTGGCGGTGCGGAAGATCCAGCTCATCACCGGGATCTTGAAGATCTTGTAGTACATGACGAAGCGGATCGGCCGCGGCACGCTCGCCGACAGGATCAGCGCATCCATGTAGCTGACGTGGTTGCACACGATCAGCGCCGCACCTTCGTCCGGCACGTGCTGCTCGATGCCGTGCGGCCGCATGCGGTACAGCACGCGCACCAGCACCCAGCTCAGGAAGCGCATCATGAACTCGGGCACCAGCGTGAAAATGTAGATCGCCACGAACACGTTCGCGATCGCCAGCGCCAGGAACACCTGCGGAATCGTCCATCCGAAGAAGCGCTGCACCACGATGCCCAGCACCGCCGCCAGCACGATGAAGCCGGCGTTCTGGATGTTCATGCCGGCGATCACGCGCGAGATCTCGTTGCGCGGCGTGCGGCTCTGGATCAGCGCGAACAGCGGCACCGCGAAGAAACCCGCGAACAGGCCGATGCCCGTGAGGTCCATCGCGATGCGCCAGCTGCCCGGCTGCTGCAGGAACGCGCCGACGCTGAGCCCCGCGACGGTCGCCTCGCCGCTGCGTGCGAAGTACAGGTCGAGCATGAAGGCGCTCATGCCGAACGCGCCCATCGGCACCAGGCCGATTTCCACCGTGCGTGCCGACAGCTTCTCGCACAGCATCGATCCCACGCCCGTGCCGATGGAGAACAGCGCCAGCGCGAAGATGTAAAGCGTCTGACTGCCGCCCAGGTTCTCGACGGCATAGCTGGGCAGCTGCGAGGTCAGCACCGTGCCGATGAACCAGAACCACGAAATGCCCAGCACCGAATTGCGCACCGCCACCTGCCGCTTCGCCAGCTTGAGGACGGCGAGCGATTCGGGAATGGGATTCCAGTTGATCTTCAGGTCCGGCGCGCCGGCTTCCGCGCGCGGAATGAAGCGGCTGACGATATTGCCGCCCACCGCAAGCGCGATGATCGCCGTGGCCGCCACCACCGGCCCGTGCGTGCCGGCAAGCTCGAAGATCAGGCCGCCGAAGATCATGCCGATGAGGATCGACATCGACGTGCCCATCTCGACCAGCCCGTTGCCGCCGGTAAGTTCTTCCGGCTTCAGCACCGAGGGCAGGATCGAGTACTTCACCGGCCCGAACAGCGTGGACTGCACGCCCGTGCAGAACAGCGCGACGAGCAGCACGACCATGTTCTGCGTGACAAAGCCCACCGCCGCCAGCGACATGATCACGATTTCCATCGTGGTCGTGATGCGGATGAGCTTGGACTTCTCCAGCTTCTCGGCGATCTGCCCGGCCGTGGCGGAGAACAGGAAGTACGGCAGGATGAACAACGCCGGCGCGAGGTTCGTGTAGAGCGTGCGTTCCTGTTCGTTGACCCCGAGCCAGAACAGCAGCCCGATGATCGCCTGCCGGTACACGTTGTCGTTGAACGCCCCCAGGCACTGGGTCACGAAGAACGGCAGGAAGCGCCGCTGCCGCAGCAGGTCGAACTGACTGTGTGCCATGCACTCAACGTTGGGGCTGGAGGTTCGCGGGAGACTAGCAAATCCGGATTAAGACCCGCTGCCGTTGGTTAGCCCTTCTCCCACCTGCGAGCCCCCTCCCGTTGACGGGAGAGGGCGAGGTCGGGGCGGTGAGTCAGCCTGGACCCCTCCGTCATTCCGGTGAAGCTGGAGCCCGTCTTTGCCTTGAACGACGGCCCTACAGATCCTTCCGCACACCGCGCAGCGCATCGTCCAGCTGCTCCGCTATGCGAAGGAAGCAATCGGACAGCGCTTCGGTGGAGACGATCACTTCGTCCCGGTCGTCCTCGCTGCGCGGTTCGGCGAGGCGGCCCAGCAGGCGCAGCTCTTCGCGGGTGTGCTGGAGGGCGACGTACGTGTCGATCGAGAGGGCGTAGTAGGGCGTTTCCGGGTGTTCGGTCTTGCGGGTTCCGTTGCGCATCGTTGGGTTCCGGGCAGTCCAGGCCACTCGCGCTGCACGAGCGCAGCGCGAGGTTGTCGGGAGGTCCAAACGCCTTGATCAACGGCTGGGCGTATTTCCCTTGCGGGTGTTGTATTAGCCGCCCTCCCGACGCAGAACACTTGCGTCGGATGTGTCTCGCAATGAGACTCAAAAGAGCCACCGATGTTACGGGGTGGCTTCCGCTGACCAAGGAGGTTTGACACTCCGTGGAAGCAAGTTTCCCGATGCAAGTTCAGCGCATCAATGCGATTTCGTAAGAGAGTGTCGCGGGTGTGCTGGCGTCACGTCACAGTTCGAGTCTCCAGTTTTCCCCGATTGAGATGGCCGACTCCTGCGGCGCCGGGAACGTAACGGAGAGGAATTTCACACGCCCTCCACGCAAATCCGCCCATTTCACCCGCGAGCCAGCTTCGCGCTCGTAGGCTCGGAAGTACACCCGAAAGGAGGTCGCCATGACTGCGGAAACCAAGTCGCCGCTGGATCATGTCAACGACACGTTGCAGCAGCTCAAGGAAATGCGGCACTACGCCAAGGGCAACGTGGAACGGCTCACCGCGCAGTGGCTGCTGTTCGACGGTGAGCTGGCGAAGTTGAAGGAAGCCGGGAACATCGAGGATCTGATGACGCGGCAGGCCGAGTTCTACGATGCGCTGGAACGCGTCATCGCGGAGCTGGATGATGTCGTGGTGAAGCTGACGCCTGCGCCGGAGGAAGAGGGGTCGTAGCGTTGTTGAGGTGAAGCTCGCCGCGTTGCGACTTCGCTATCCCTCCGCAACCCTCCCCTGCAAGCAGGGGAGGGAGCAAGAGCGCTGGGTGAGGGTGTAGGAAGGAGTGCGAGATTACGCCGGCTCTTCCGCCCGCTCCCGCTCGATCGCACGCCAGCCGATGTCGTGGCGATGGAACTCGCCATGCCACGAGATGCCGGCCACGCCTTCGTAGGCCTTGTGCTGCGCATCGGCGACGGTGTCGCCCAGCGCGCACACGCACAGCACGCGACCGCCGGCGGTGACGACGTGTTCGCCTTCCAGCTTCGTGCCGGCATGGAAGACCTTCACCTCGTCCACTTCCGGTGCGTCCCAGCTGCCGATGACATCGCCCGCGCGCGGCGTGCCCGGATAACCTTCCGCCGCCATCACCACGCCCAGCGACGGGCGCGGATCCCATTGCGCGGTCACGGTGTTCAGGCGTTCGTCGATCGCCGCTTCCACCAGTTCCAGCAGGTCCGAGCGCAGGCGCAGCATCACCGGCTGCGTTTCCGGGTCGCCGAAACGCACGTTGTATTCGATGACCTTCGGCGCGCCGCTTTTGTCGATCATCAGGCCGGCATAGAGGAAGCCGGTGAACGGAATGCCGTCGGCCTGCATGCCGCGCACGGTAGGTTCGACGACTTCGCGCATGATGCGCGCGTGGATCTCCGGCGTTACGACAGGCGCAGGCGAATACGCACCCATGCCGCCGGTGTTCGGGCCAGTGTCGCGGTCGCCTACGCGCTTGTGGTCCTGGCTGGTCGCCATCGGCAACGCGTGCTTGCCGTCGACCATCGAGATGAAGCTGGCTTCCTCGCCGTCGAGGAATTCCTCGATCACCACGCGCGCGCCGGCTGCACCGAAGGCGTAGTCGGACAGCATGTCGGTAATCGCCGCTTCGGCTTCGGCCAGCGTCATCGCGACGATGACGCCCTTGCCGGCCGCCAGGCCATCGGCCTTGATGACGATGGGCGCGCCCTTCTCCTGCACGTATTCAAGCGCGGCGTCGGCTTCGGTGAACACCGCGTAGTGCGCGGTGGGAATCCCGTGGCGTGCGAGGAAGTTCTTCGCGTACGCCTTGCTGCCTTCCAGCTGCGCGGCGGCGGCGGTGGGGCCGAAGATGCGGTGCTTCTTCTCGCGGAAGCGGTCGACCACGCCGTTCACCAGCGGGCCTTCCGGGCCGACGACGGTGACGCTGACGCCTTCGCGCTCGACCAGCGCGAGCAGGCCGTCGATATCGGAAGCGGCCACGTCCACGTTGCGGCATTTGGCTTCGGTCGCGGTGCCGGCGTTGCCGGGGGCGACGAGGACTTCGCTCACGCGCCGCGATTGCGCCAGTTTCCAGGCCAGCGCGTGCTCGCGACCGCCGGATCCGATGACGAGGACTTTCATGCTTACTCCTGTCGCGCGACGTGGGATCGCGATTTTACGCAAGCCGCGAGGTTCATGGAGTCCAACGCGCCCGCGCGGGGCGATCGGCCGCGTTCATGCGCGGGGCGCCCAGGCAGGATCAGCGGGCGAGATCAGGTCGCGGAAAACGAGTGGTGGTAGCGAACGTCGCCCTTCGGGTCGGCATCGCCGAAGGCGAGCGACTGGAAATACTGCGGCGGGGCGTCGGCGTAGCGCAGCTCGCCGTCGTTGCGGAAGCCGAAGCGCTGGTAGTAGTCCGGTTCGCCCAGCACGACGCAGCCGGCGGCGCCCTGGTCGGCGATTTCGGCCAGTCCGGCGCGGATCAGCGCCGTGCCGACACCATGGCCCTGGTCGCGCGGTGCGACCGCGACCGGGCCCAGGCCGTACCAGGACTTCGCATCCTGGATGGCGACGGGCGAGAACACCGCCACCCCTGCAATGCGGCCGTCGATGTCGGCCACCAGGCACAGGCTGAGTGCGCCGTCATCGCGCAGGGCCTCGACGATGCGCTGCTCGACGCTGCCATTGCCGTCCGCGTCGGCGAAGGCTTCACCGAGGAGTGTGCGGATCGCGGGGTGATCGTCCTGGGTTTCGGTGCGGATCCACATAGAGCCTCCGGGCGTCTGGACGCAGTGTGGCGCGGGGGCGGTTACGACGGAGTCAGCGCGTGCCGTCAGCCCCGTGCGTCACGGGCCCGGGTCCCGGCTTTCGCCGGGATGACGGTGTATGGAGGCCTTCCCGAATCCCGGCCTCAATTACCGGCCTCAATGCCTGAAGTGGCGCACGCCCGTGAACACCATCGCCAAACCATGCTCATCGGCGGCGGCGATGACTTCGCTGTCGCGCATCGAGCCGCCCGGCTGGATGACGGCCTTGATGCCGGCTTCGGCCGCGGCATCGATGCCATCGCGGAACGGGAAGAACGCATCCGACGCCATCACCGAACCCGGCACGATCAGGCCCGCATCGGTCGCCTTGATGCCGGCGATGCGCGCCGAATACACGCGGCTCATCTGGCCGGCGCCCACGCCGATGGTGCGATGGTCCTTCGCATAGACGATCGCATTGGACTTCACGAACTTCGCCACGCGCCACGCGAACAGCAGGTCGTCCAGCTGTTCCTTGGTCGGGGCGATCTTCGTCACGACCTTCAGCTCATCGCGCGTGACTTCGCGGATGTCGGCCGTCTGCATCAGCAGGCCCGAGCCCACGCGCTTCACGTCGACGTTGTTGCGGCCTTCGCCATGCGGAATGCGCAGCACGCGCACGTTCGCCTTCTTGCGGGCGTAATCGAGCGCGCCTTCCTCGTAATCCGGCGCGATCAGCACCTCGACGAACTGGCGATCGAGGATGGCCTTCGCCGTCGCCGCATCCAGCTTCGTGTTGAACGCGAGGATGCCGCCGAACGCGGACGTCGGATCGGTCGCATACGCAAGTTCGTACGCATCGCCGCAGGCCACGCCCTCGGCCACGCCGCAGGGATTGGCGTGCTTCACGATCACGCATGCCGGACGCTCGAACTGGCGCACGCATTCCCATGCGGCGTCGGCGTCGGCGAGGTTGTTGTAGCTCAGTTCCTTGCCCTGCAGCTGCGTGAAGGTCGCCAGCGTGCCCGGCACCGGCCACAGGTCGCGGTAGAACGCGCCGGCCTGGTGCGGGTTTTCGCCGTAACGCAGGTCCATCACCTTCACGAAGCTGCCGTTGGCCTGCGCGGAGAACGCGGCGCGCGAGCCGTCCTCGACGTTGATCGACGACAGGTGGTCGCTGATGCGCGCGTCGTACTGCGCGACGCGGTTGAACGCGGCGACCGACAGCGCGAAACGCGTCCTGCCGGAAATCGCACCGTGGTTCGCGTTCAATTCGGCGACGAGCGCGTCGTATTGCGCCGGATCGGTCGCCACCGCCACGCGCGCGAAATTCTTCGCCGCCGAACGCAGCATCGCCGGGCCGCCGATGTCGATGTTCTCGATGATCTCTTCCAGCGTGCTGTCGGGATTGGCCGAGACTTTCTCGAACGGATACAGGTTCAGCACCAGCAGGTCGATCGCGCCGATGTTGTGTTGCGCCATCACCGCTTCGTCGATGCCGGCGCGGCCGAGCAGGCCGCCATGCACGATCGGATGCAGCGTCTTGACGCGACCGTCCATCATCTCGGGGAAGCCGGTGACATCGCTGACGTCCTTCACCGGCAGGCCGGCGTCGCGAATCGCCTTCGCGGTGCCGCCGGTGGACAGCAGTTCGACGTCGAGCGCATGCAGCGAGCGCGCCAGTTCGATCAGGCCGGTCTTGTCGGACACGGACAACAGGGCGCGGCGGACGGTGACCGGCGGGCCGGACAGGAGTTCGGAAGTCATGGGGGCGCGGGAGAGCGGCGGGGAGTCGGGAATTATACGCAGCGCCCCGAAAGCGCGTCGTTGGACGGGCTTTGCGCCGTGAAAGCGGTCATCCGCAGCGATGCGTCACACGCTTGCGGGCGCGTTGCGATGGTTTCGCTTCGCTCAACCCATCCAGCGGAGAACGGCGATCAATCCAGGCCGTATTCGCGCAGCTTCTTGCGCAGCGTGGCGCGATGGATGCCGAGCATCGACGCGGCGCGGCTCTGGTTGCCATCGCAGTGCTGCAGCACTTCCACGAACAGCGGGATCTCGAGTTCGCGCAGTGCGATCTCGTACAGGTTCTCGGTGCCGTGGCCGTCGAGATCGCCCAGGAAACGACGGATCGACGTTGCCACATGATCGCGCAGCGGAACGCGCGGCGTGGGACGTGCGATGTCGGTGCGATCAGTTGCGGCGTTCAAACGGAATCCCCGGTCAGCCGTCGATCCTGCCCGGTGCAGGGTCGGCGGGAGGGCGAGTCTAGCGTGCGCCTGTCGCAGGCGCCAATGATGCGCCGGCGTCAGCGGAAGTCGAAGGTGAACGCCACGATGCGCGGTGCCGGTTCGATGACCTGGAACGTCACATTCGCACTCTGACCGGGCAACAATCGGTCGTCGGGGCGATGCGCGGCGCGGTATTCAGATGGGGCGAACGCGCGAACGCCGACGGGTCGGCCATCGACGTCGGACAGGCTCAGCACCAGTGTCGGCCAGGGCTGCGGCCAACGCGCGTCGTTGCGGAAACTCGCCTCGACCGCGAGCACGCCCGCCGAGCCCGGTTGTGGGCGCACGGTGCGCTGGAGCATCGTGAATGCCGCCGGTTCGCGCCACGCCGGCACGTCGCAGCGCAACACGCCGCATGCGCCTTCGACGAACGGTCGCCAGCGCGGATCGGCGGCGAGTTCATGTCGCTGCGCCAACAGCAGCTGCAATGCGAACAGCAACGCGAGCGCGGCGATGCCGGCATACCAACCCCAATGCGTGCGCGTTTTCGCGTGCACCGCGGTGTGGCGCGCGAAGCTCGGCGCGCCCTTTCGACGCGGACGCGCCGCGCGCTTGGACGGACGCGCAGGCGTGGCGCCCACGGTGACGGCGGCGATGGCGTCTTCGTAACTCGGCGCGGATGAAGCCTCGACTGCGACGTCGTTCGACTGCGCGCTGTCGTCGTTGGTTGCGTGCGTAACCAACGGCGACGCATCGACGGATGCCGTCGCATCCGGGCGTTCGTCCGCGGCCGGTCCGGTGGGTGCGAATTCAATCGGTGCCGCTTCGATCGGCATCGTTTCGATCGGCGCAGGCACAAGCGGCGCTGGTTCGTCCGGGATCGCGGCGGCGCTGTCTTCGTTCGGCTCAACCGGTGGCGGTTCGTCCTGCACGAGCCCATCGCAACGCGGGCAACGCTGCGGCGCACCGTCCGGGCGGACGATGAGCGCGACCAGGAAACCGCAATGCGGGCAGGGAACGAACATGGCGGCTATTCAAACATGCCGCCGCGCGCCGATGTCATCGGCGGCGCACGCCTGTGACGCGCATCCAGTCTTCCTGCTGCTGCGCGCGAAGGTCGTCGAAATCGGCGCGGTAGCGCTCGATGACCTCGACTTCCTGCCCGGCGAGGATGCCCGACATCGCGATGCGGCCGCCCGGAGCGACGCGTGCGGCGAGCGTGTCGGCCAGCGTCACCAGTGCCGAGGCGAGGATGTTGGCGACCACCACCGGGTAGGTGTCGGCCGGTTCGTTCTCCGGCGAATACGCCACCAGCCGGTCGGCCACGCCGTTGCGCTGCGCGTTGTCGTCGGTGGCGGTGAGCGCCTGCGGGTCGTTGTCGACGCCGATCGCCTGCGCCGCGCCAAGCTTCAGCGCGGCCAGTGCGAGGATGCCCGAGCCGCAGCCGAAATCGAGCACGCGCTGGCCCTGCAGTGCGCCTTCGTCGGCCAGCTCGTCCAGCCATTGCAGGCACAGCGCCGTGGTCGGGTGCGTGCCCGAGCCGAACGCCAGGCCCGGGTCGAGGCGGACCACGGCCGCGTCCTTCGCGTCGGCGCCTTCGGGAAGGTCGTGGTTCCACGGCACGATCCAGGTGCGACGGCCGAAGCGCAGCGGTTCGTACTGGTCCATCCAGGCACGTTCCCAGTCCTGGTCCTCGACCTCGCGGAAGCTCGCACGCGACCAGTCCAGGCCTTCGTCGGCCGCGTCCAGTGCGTACAGCAGCAGCTCCGGCGAGGTGCCGCCTTCGAACAACGCGGTCAGCTGCATTTCGTTCCACAGCGGCTGCTCGCCGACGCCGGGCTCGAAGATGGCCTGCTCGTCGGGGGCGTCGGCATGCTGGTCCGCCAGGGTCACGGCCAACGCGCCGACATTCTCCAGCGCCCGCTCGTAGCGCGGCTGCTGGGCTTCGGTGCAGGGCAGGGTGAGTTCGAGGAACGGCATGGGCGCGGTGCGGGGAACGACGGGCGGCCATGGTGGGCCGTGGCGGGGGCGGCGTAAAGCGGGCGCCGGTCACGCCGCTACATTCGGAACCGCGCATTCAGGCGTTTCGACACCGGCACTTTGCCCGGCTTGGCCTAGAATGGCGCAACGCCGGCGCCAGCCGGTGATCCCCCACCAATGACCGATACCCTGCAAACCGGGATGAGCAGACGATCGCCTTCGTGGCCGGGCACGCGCACGCTCGCCTGGGCGACGCTGGTGCTGCTCGTCGTCGCGTCGGTGGCGGCCTGGGTGCAGGGCGGGGATCGCGGCGCCGTCGAACGCGTCGCCATAGCCACGGCGGTGGACGCGCGCCTCCCCGAAGGCAGGGTGGATCGCCAACCGATCGACCGTCCGCGCGCGAACGCGATCGGCACGAGCGGTACCGCGCACGCCTCCTCGATCCGCGAAGCGTTCGAAAGCTCCGCCGATCTGTTCGCCTACGCGCAATCGCTGGAACCGGCCGCGCGCGAGCGCGACGCCGACGCGATCTGGATGATCAGCCGCGTATACGAATACTGCTCCGGCTTCGCGATGGCACCGGCGGCATTCGATCGCGACACGCGGACGATCGGCGAGATGAACATGCGCGGCTCGGCGGCGATGGTCGCCGCGCGCGAACGCGTCAGCGACCGCTGCGCGCGCTTCGTCCCGCAGGACGACCTGTCGCCGCGCATGATCGTGCTCAAGCGCGTGGAAGCGGCCGAAGCGGGCAGCGTTGCCGCCGAAGCTTCGCTGATGGCCGCTGGCGAGCCGGTCAAGGACACGCCCGAATACAAGCGCGATCTGGTCGAGCGCGTGAAGAAGTCCGAAGACCCCGAAGCCTATTCCGCGCTGGCCCCTGCCATGGGCATCGCCGCCAGCGGCAAGACCGAATACACCGGTGCGGTCGCCGGTACGCAGTTCTCCGAATTGGCCTGGCAGCTCGCGGCTTGCCGCATGGGCATGGATTGCACGTCCGACAGCGCGCTCATGACGTCGTACTGCGCCAACGGCGGCATCTGTTCCAGCGTGCCAGGACAGGATTTCGAACGTTTCGTCTTCGACGCCGCCGTCCCCCGCCAGGGCGTGGACGTCATCAATGACATGGTCGACTCGCTCATGGGCGGGAAGAGGAACCTGAAATGAAAAGCCTACCGTTCACAAAGAGGCCGCTGGCCGGCAAGGTCCGCCGTTACTTCTGGGTGCTGCTGTTCGCCACCTATTCGGTGGGCGCGGCCGGCGTGATGATCGACGTGGTGGCCGACGAGTATCGCCACCTGTCCAACGTCGCGGTGACCACCGTGCGTTCGCCGGAAGAGATGCGGATGTCTGGCGCGGCGCAGGTCGCGGCGGTGTACCGCGCCAGCAGCGGCGCGCCGTTCTCGACGCTGCCGCCGGGCAGCACGTTCAAGGTGGTCTGGCCCGACGGCTCCAGCGAGTACGTGATGGTGGTCAGCCCGAACTCGAGCACCGGCGTGCATCCGCTGGCCGGTACGCAGACCGCGGCGAAGCCCATCGCCGAAGATGCCGCCGCCGACGCCTCATCGCAGGCGGCCGAACGTTGAACTGAGCAGGACCGTCAGCGGGCGCCCTCAGCGCGACGCCCGCTCAGCGCGCCCACCGGGCGCGGCTTCGAACTGCGGCGGGACGAAATCCACCGGCACCCGCACCACCGCTCCCGATTCCTGGCGCTCGGACTGGATGCGCCAACCCCAGGCGACATTGATCGCCGACTGGTCCAGCTGCGGATAGCCCGACGACTCGCTCAGGCGCACCGCACGCACTTCCCCGCACGGATTCACCAGCAGGCGCAGCTCGACGCGGCCGCCGTCGCCGTGGCGCGCGAGCGTGGCCGGATAGCGCGGCGCCGCCATGTCCTTCGGCGCGGGCGTGCAGGCCTCTTTCTCGATCAGCCGGCTCCAGGCCTGGTAGGACACCGAGTCCTCGCGGGTGGCGGGTTCCGGCGCCGGCATCGCGGCGGTGTCGGCGCGCAGCTTGCGGCACGACGCGGTGGATGGATCGCAATGCACGCGCGCGGCGATGCGGTAGGTCGTCGCGTCCGAGCGGTCGATAACCTGCACGGCCGCATCCGGCCAGCGGCCCTGTTCCGGCGGCGCGAATGTCCATTGCCCGGCGGAGTCGCCGCGGTCGATGGAGAAGCTGGTGAGGTCGGGACGGAAGGCGAAGTAGTCGGCGTCCGGCAAAGCGGTCAGTTCGCGCTCGTCCATCGCGCCGCTGGTGCGGTACCAGGCGAGCAGCTGTTCGCGATACAGCCGCGCGATCTCGTCGGCATCGCTGGCAACGGTTTCGAGCTGGAGCCAGTCGGTAGACACTTTCGCGCTGGCGTGCTGCTTGTCGGCGGCATGCTTGGCGGCCGGCTGCTTTCCCGCGGATTTGGGCGCGGCCGCGACCTGCAACGACGACAGGCCGATCATGAGCATGACGAGCAGACGCGGGGACATGCAGGCTCCGTGGCGGGAATGCGTACGACAGCGACGATACAAACAAAAACCGCGGCCTGGGCCGCGGTTTTCGATCACACGATGGAGAGCGCCTTTTCCTTCTGTTCCTTCAGGCGCTTTTCCAGGTAGTGGATGTTCATGCCGCCCTGCTGGAAACCGGCGTCGGACATGATCCGCTGCTGCAGCGGGATGTTGGTCTTGATGCCATCCACGACCATCTCGCTCAGCGCCACGCGCATGCGCGCGATGGCGGTTTCGCGATCGGGCCCGTGCACGATCAGCTTGCCGATCATCGAATCGTAGTTCGGCGGCACGCGGTAGCCTTCGTAGATGTGGCTGTCCACGCGCACGCCCGGGCCGCCCGGTGCGTGGAAATGCTGGATCAGGCCCGGGAAGGGCATGAACGTGTCCGGGTCCTCGGCGTTGATGCGGCACTCGATCGCGTGGCCTTCCAGCACGATGTCGCTCTGCTTGATCGACAGCTTGTGGCCGGCGGCGATCATCAGCTGCTCGCGCACCAGGTCGATGCCGGTGACCAGTTCGGTGACCGGATGTTCCACCTGGATGCGGGTGTTCATCTCGATGAAGTAGAAGCGGCCGTCCTCGTAGAGGAACTCGAACGTGCCGGCGCCGCGGTAGCCGATGCGAAGGCAGGCTTCGACGCAGACCTTGCCGATCTCCGCGCGCTGTTCCGGCGTGATGCCCGGCGCCGGCGCTTCCTCGACGACCTTCTGGTGGCGGCGCTGCATCGAGCAGTCGCGTTCGCCCAGGTGGATCGCGCTGCCCTGGCCGTCGGCGAGGACCTGGATCTCCACGTGGCGCGGGTTCTCCAGGAACTTCTCCATGTAGACCATGTCGTTGCCGAACGCGGCCTTGGCTTCGGTCTTGGTGGTCTGGATCGCCGCGGTCAGGTGCGCTTCGGTGTGCACCACGCGCATGCCGCGACCGCCACCGCCGCCCGCCGCCTTCACGATGACCGGATAGCCGATCTCGCGCGCGATCTTGACGTTGGTCGCCGCGTCGTCGCCGAGCGGGCCGCCGCTGCCGGGCACGCAGGGTACGCCGGCGGACTTCATCGCGCGGATGGCTTCGACCTTGTCGCCCATCAGGCGGATGGTGTCGGCCTTGGGTCCGATGAAGATGAAGCCGGACTGCTCCACGCGCTCGGCGAAGTCGGCGTTCTCCGACAGGAAGCCGTAGCCGGGATGGATCGCCTGCGCGTCGGTCACCTCGGCGGCGGCAATGATCGAGGCCATGTTGAGGTAACTGTCCGTCGACGGCGCCGGGCCGATGCAGACCGATTCGTCGGCCATCGCGACGTGCTTGAGGTTGCGGTCGACGGTGGAATGCACCGCGACCGTGCGGATGCCCAGCGCGTGGCACGCGCGCAGGATGCGCAGCGCGATTTCACCACGGTTGGCAATGACAACTTTGTCGAGCATGGGCTGTTCTCTGGAACGGGGACGGGGCAGGTCGCGGGCACGCGGCCGAAGCCGCGCCCTTCGCGCTTACCCGATGACGAACAGCGGCTGGTCGAACTCGATCGGCTGGCCGTTCTCGACCATCACCTTCAACACGGTGCCGGCGACGTCGGCCTCGATCGGGTTGAACATCTTCATCGCCTCGATAATGCCCAGCGTGTCACCGGCCTTGACCGCCTGGCCGACGGTGACGAACGCCGGCTTGTCGGGCGAGGGCGAGCCGTAGAAGGTGCCGACCATCGGCGCGCGGACGATGTGGCCCGGCGGCAGGTCCGCGGCGGGCTTGGGCGCGCCGCCGCTGGCCGCTTCGGTCGGGCCGTGCATCGGCATGACCGGCGCCGGTGCCGGAGCGGCCTGCATGATCGGTGCCGCGGCGACCTGGATGCCCTTGGGCGTGCGGGCCAGGCGGACCGACTCTTCGCCTTCCTTGATCTCGATCTCGGCGAGGTTGGATTCCTCGAGCAGGTCGATCAGCTTCTTGATTTTGCGCAGGTCCATGTTCGGGCCTCAGGTTGCAGGTGTCAGGGTGTCCCGGCGGGCGCGGCCATCCGGGCCAGCGCGGCGTCGAGTGCGTAGCGGTAGCTGTCCGCGCCGAAGCCGCATACCACGCCCACCGCCAGGTCGCTGAAGTAGCTGGTGTGGCGGAAGGGCTCGCGGCGGTGCGGGTTGGACAGGTGGACTTCGATGAAGGGCAGGGCGACCGCCGCCAGCGCATCGCGGATGGCGACGCTGGTGTGGGTGAAGGCCGCCGGGTTGATCAGGATGAAAGCGGTGCCGTCCAGGCGCGCGGCTTGGATGCGGTCGACCAGTTCGTGCTCGGCGTTGGACTGCAGGCTTTCGAACGAATGACCCGCCGCCTCCACGCGTTCGCGCAGCCCGGCGTCGATGTCGGAGAGCGTCGCGCGGCCGTACACCTCCGGCTCGCGGGTGCCGAGCAGGTTGAGGTTGGGGCCGTGCAGGAGCAGCAGCTTCGCCATCGGGGCCGGAAAACTCGCGTCGAACAGGGTCGAAGGCCGGCAGTGTGCGCCATGCCCGACAGGGTGTCCAGACGTTCGCCGCCGTATCGACGAAGTTCGCGGAATTTAATCAGGTGTTTGAGTGGTCGCTCTAATCCGCGACCCAGTTATCGATTTCGCCGTGCTGGAACGGCCCGATTTTCTGCCTGATGAGCCGCCCGTCGGCGGAAATCAGGACCGTATAGGGCAGAACGCCCTTGGGATTGCCCAGCTGCACGCCCGCGTCGCGCGGGCCGGCTTCGTCGAGCAGGATCGTGTAGCGCACCGGTACGCGCTTGAGGAAGGCCTGCACGGCCTCCGCGTCATCCAGCGCGATGCCGACCACTTGCGTGCCGTT
>Ga0209676_1001820_pt1 | contig 17744 bp, 15 predicted proteins | sample AraplaCvi_mLB_r2_FD_184282 | JGI IMG/M metagenome (GOLD analysis project Ga0209676, IMG submission 184282) | Arabidopsis root microbial communities from North Carolina, USA - plate scrape MF_Cvi_mLB_r2 (SPAdes) (version 2) | ecosystem: Host-associated > Plants > Roots > Endosphere | place: USA...
GGCGAACGGTTTAGTTGACGGGGTCAAGCCCCACGGGCAGTTACGTTCTACCCTGGCTACTGCTTATAATAAAACCATATAAAAAATGGTCAACCAGAAATATCTGGCTGACCTTATAATACGAACGCGGCAGTTTAGTTGAAGAATAATTTAAAGATTTCAGTGAAAAATACTCATTAATTTAATCTATATTAAAGGAGTATTCGATGAAAAAAATTCTGGTAATATTATCTTTTGTTTTTCTTAGTATCCATATTAATAACTATCAAGTAGTTGCGGAAAAACCCTCGAAAGAGGACTTATACAAAGATGCTTTGTTAACATTAATTTCAGGAAATCTTGATGCCCGAAATGAACAGCCTGATTATAAGCTTATTTATGATACTTTGATAACGATACTATTCCCCTTCATAGAGAAAGAAATTATTAATTATTATGGCTATCCCAAACAATATGAGGATGAAAAAATTCTGAGTATTACAAGAGAGCATGAGGGCAGTTTTGGTTTTAACGCAAAAGTCCAAGTCACAACATTTGAACATGCACATGACCCTCCTTATGGTAAGGAAACAATGACTTTTAATATAAGTCCATTTGGGGTCAAAACCATTAGCTTCCAACATGAGGGCGATAAATTAGAAAAGGATATAAATGAATTTTATAAAGCAACACTTTCAGATATAAAACAGTCATTTAATTTAAATTTAGGATCTTACTCTTCTTACACATACAACCAATTGCCATACCAAGCAGAAATAAATAATGAATTTAAATCTCTTTTTAATATTGCAGAAGAAATAGTAACCAACATATTGCTTCCTGAGAGAAAGATTCCCAACAAAAATGTTATTTACCCTGTAACCTTTATAAAAGGCAACACAGGCTATATGCTATTTAAAAAGTCTGATGGGACAAATGTAAATTATAAAGTACAAAAGAAAAATGGTAATTGGATAGTGACAGATAAAAATAGTAAACAAGGTAAGAAAATGGATTATATAATACCATGGTATGTATGGAAAAAATTAAGCCTACTGATTAATTCAGATCTTTACAACAAATGAATCAATCATTACAAAATACCGTCATTAATTCTTCAACTGGTAATTCATCAAAATAATAATGTTTACAAAAAATAATTGCTATGAATGGGAGAAGTCTCATGGAAAAAGTTTATTCATCAGAATGTATTCATAGCTAGCAATTGACTCTACATATTTTTTTAGTATTTACTCTAAATTTGATGGCTAACGGTACACCGAGTGCATGCAGACATAAACTTAACTCAACAGGCAAGAGACTACCTAAAGGTCCCACAGCAGAAGATTTTTTTCATTAAAATGATTATGGAACAACAACACTTGGAGATTTTTCGGAGTAACCACGGCTTTAAGGGGATGTTTCAAAGTGAAAATGAAACCCATTTCCTACAGTCATTTTTATGATATAAAATACATATCTCAAACAAAGTATAATTAAGATAAAAAGATGTCTGCTTATGGGGGAAGCAGACATCTTTTTATGAAGGATTTTTAATGTGCAATAAAATTATTGTCTAAATACCTGTTTTATATTTAGAAATATTTTTTTCTTTTTCAAAAATAGAAATATGCTGTTCATATTTTTGGGGATTAGATAACTTTTCAATCTGTTGAATCAACATATCTTTTAAATCTCCGGACTCTTTCATGTTTTCTTGAGTTTGTTTAATCTTCATAATAAGTACTCTTTGACCATTTGGTTTCACAATATATTTACGTATATAACCATTTTCATATCTGATTTCAAGTTTAGATTTGTTATTTTTTTCATCTTCGACTTTATGTAAATTTTCATTTCCAAATAAATCTAAGAGACACTCATTTTTTATATTTTTATTTACCTCTGTTTTCATAAAATTTAATGTATTACAGGTTTGAATTTTCATTCATAACTCTCCTTCATTTCAAAATTGCAAATTTGCGAGTAATATTCCAAGTAAACTAAATCTTCGCATACAATTAATAAAAGAAACTCGTTTTATTCCCAAAAAAAGTAACCTCACTATTCATTATGTTGCTATTAGACCAAAGCATCTCTATGATGTGCAACTTCATTAGAGTCTTTCTAGTTGAGTCGGAAAACTAAGCTAGGAGGGCTATGCCTTTTTTCTTTTTATGTTGCCAAAGATATTGGCTAAGATATCATATATTAAGTTAGCAATTGCAAAGGCGCATGTTAAATATATAAATGTCAGCATTTTACTATCCTCCTTCTATGCGTCCACATATGTAAAACCTGTTCAAATGGATCCATTTTTTTTAGTTGAAAAAGCTTACACATTTCAAACTATATACTTTCCTATGATTCAAAAATAAAAATAAGTAAATTTGCAAGTAATATCCCAAGTAAATTAAATCCTTGCAAATAAAGAAACTTGTTTTATTTCCAAAAAAGTAACTTCACTATTCATTATGTTGCTATTAGACCTAAGCATAGGAGGGCTATTTCTTTTTTCTTTTTATTTTTTCAAAGATATCAAATATAAAGTCAGTAATTACACTGGAAAATACTTCATATATAAACGTCAGGATTCTATTACCCTCCTTCTCTGCGTCCACATATGTAAATTCTGTTCAAATGGACCCCTCGCTTATATTATTTTAAGTAGAAAAAGCTCGCTACACTTTTCAAACTAAATACTTTCCTATGATTCCAAAATGAAAAAAGTGAATTTGCAAGTAATATCCCAAGTAAATTAAATCCTTGCATATAATCAATAAAAGAAACTCGTTTTATTTTCAAATATGTAACCGCACTATTCATTCAATATAATGTAAGTATATTGGAATTACCTTATAGTAAAATAATGGGCTCCTTAATAAAATCTTAAAAGTTGAATAAGAGGTTTTAAAGTCTGTATATGACTATTAAATAGGTAGGGGATCTTTGACAAAAACATAAGCAAGACCCAAAAGATCGACTATTTTTGTAAGAAACCTTATGGCTTTTTAAATTCATTTTGTGATAATGCATTCATTTACTATATTAGAATTTGTCCTTTCATTCTTTCCCTTATTTCTATTTTAGCCTTTCTATCCAAAACATCGTCCCATCTCCATCTATTATTTCAGCAGGTTCTCTCCCTTTAAGATGCCAAATAAACTAATCCCAATCATTGTATCAATGAAGGTAACACGTTTTGTTTTCATTGCGTTTTACCCCCTTAATTGGTTATCGTATACATAGTAGTTGGTAAAGCTTATCGTGAAATAATGTCTACTTTAAATTAATCTTAAAAGAGGTGGTAGTATGCAAGATGCGTCAATTTTAGTGTTAGAGGACGAACGTGCAATTGCGGAAATGATTGAAATTATATTAAGAAAAGAGGGGTTTTTAGACATCACACTTTGCTGTACTGTTCAAGAAACAAAAAAGAAAATTAAAGCAAAGGTTTTTGATTTTTATCTTTTAGATATTATGCTTCCTGATGGAAGTGGGCTGGATATGGCGAATATTATTCGTGAGCAAAGTGAAGCGCCTATATTCTTTTTAACTGCAAAAGGTAGTGATGCAGATAAGCTTCGCGGTTTTATGAACGGTGCAGACGATTATATTACGAAGCCATTTAATCCACTTGAGCTCGTTGCGAGGGTGAAGGTACAGCTTACAAGATATATGAAGAAAAAAAATGTGTCAAAAAGCCATTTATTCACATGTGGTGGGTTTACATTTGATATTGATGCAGCAGAGATAACTGTAGATGGAACAAAGGAAATTATTAGTGGGCGATTATTTCACTTACTGAAGTATTTATGTGAAAACGTAGGGCAAGTATTATCAAAAGAGCAAATTTATGAGCGTGTTTGGGGAGATTGTTTGTTTGATGATAATACAGTGATGGTACATATTCGAAAACTACGTGAGAAAATTGAAAAGAATCCAGGTAAACCAACTTACATTATAACTGTGAGGGGGATTGGTTATAAACTTGTTGGAGATGTTCCTTCATGAAGCCGGCTAGAAGATTAACACTCCGTTTTGTGTCTTATTTCAGCATTTTTTATTTACTAATCATTATAGGTTTTATTATTAGTTTTTTGCTTTTTTCGTTTTTTATCTATAAGAACTCCGGTGAAAATATTCATACAATGACTTACGATGAAATAAAAGATGAAATCATTGTAAAAAAAGGAGAATCCGTTGAAATTAGCGATGATTTAGTAAAGCGGGCTAAGGAGAATGCAGGGCAACTTTATTTGTTCAATCAATCGATGGATATTATTGATTACACAGGAGATACATGTGAACTATGTAGAATGTCAGATACCGAAATAATGGCTCTTCAAAGACCGGGAATGCATACGTGGGAGATTCCTAAATATTATTTGTTATTTCTCCCTATATCACCTGTTCAACCACTTTTTGAGGAATCACTACAAAATTGGAAGGCTACAGGGGAAATTTCAAACGTGGTACTCCAGCATTTACAAGACAATAAAGCATCTGTTGAAATCTATAATGAGCAATGGGAACGTGTAGAAGTCATTGGTGAGCGTTATAAAAAGCTGCATAAGCCTCAGTTGCTAGAAGAGAAATACGATATTTTTGAGCATAAAGAGTTTACAAAAAATGCTACATTGGAGGATGGCTCGACTCTAGTTGTACGGATGCCCAATCCATCATACAAGCCATTTGAAGAACCTTTAAATAAAGCGATGCTTTTATTTGTTTCCAGCTTCTTTGGTGAAAGTATTATAGTGTTAATAGGGGTATTCTTTTTATCAATTAGCATTTCTCGTCAATTTGTTCGTCCGCTTGTGTATATACTATCTCGAATAGAGCGACTTACAAAGTTTGATTACAGTGAAGTAAGAGATAAGAAGGTACATCACCGAAAGACAGGTAAATTAAAAAGGAAATTTAAGTTATTTAAGCCAGTTGATGAATCTCTCAACCACTTATCAGAACGTCTTGACTCTAATGAACGGCAAATTAAGTATGCAGAGCAATTACGTGAGGAATGGATAACAGGCTTATCACATGATTTAAAGACACCGTTAAGCTCTATTTTTGGTTATTCAACCATGCTTGCTTCTGAAGATTATGAGTGGACAAAGGAAGAAATGCGTGTCTTTGCAACTACAATGCAGGAGAAGGCGACCTACATGGATGCTCTTATACAAGATTTAACATATACGTACCAATTAAAAAATAAAGCGATCCAGCTTGAAAAAGTGTTATTACCACTCAACATATGGTTACCTCAATATGCAGATGAGCAGGTGTCTGTAAAGGTTTATGGGGATATCAAGCTCGAAGCAGACGAGCTTTTATTAAAACGCATTTTAGACAATTTAATCACAAATGCTAAAAAATATACTCCTGATGGTACAAAGGTAAACGTAGAAGCGCAAAATATAGGCAAGGAGATTATGCTAACCATTGCTGATAAAGGTCCTGGAATCCCTCAGGAGGAGCTTGATAACCTCTTTGAGCGATATTATCGAGGGACTAATACTACAGACGATACAAAGGGTACAGGTCTAGGGTTGGCTATTACTAAACAGTTAATTGATTTGCACGATGGATCCATTAGTGTCCAATCCGGAGCAGAAGGTACAGTTTTTGTGTTGAAATTTAAACATTAAAATATTGTGAATTTGGGCAGTACAAGTGGAGAATCATTCACTATGTACTGCTATTTTCTTGTGAAATGTCATTACTTATTTCAATTACACTCTTCACAACTTTGCCGCGTTGGCAAGGATATACTTAATTTTATTTTTTAGGCAAACTTTTAATTCTTTATATTCTGTGGGTAAACAATTTTTGATAAGTTAACTAGAGAATTGTAAGGACCAGGCTCAGCTTTGAACCTGGTCTTTGTTCTTTGAATATCTATCTTGATAATACTCTTGGCATTTTGAACAATAAGAAGGGCTTACTTTTTTGTGTGAGTAGAAACAGGGGAGTCCATTGTACTACCACATTGCATACATAAACCTTTTTTTGCGCTAGCCTTATAATCTTTTCTTTTGTGAATCACGCCATTTACATTGATTCAAGATATTTAGTAATGCTCTTTCATACGTGCCTCTTGAGATTTTGTTTTAAGCAGCAGTACTAACAATGGACTGATGCTAAGGATGAGAGCAACAATTGCCACTTTCATATCAACCCGGAATAAAAAGAGTGTGGTAAACAAGCTATTATAGAAATAGTGACAGAAAATCGCCGTTTTAAAGCCAAATTGTTTATAAATGAAATAGAAAAATGATCCAATAATCATAAATTCAATTATACGTAAATACCATGGGTATACGTCATAGCTTAAGTGTTGGATTCCCCAGAAAAATGATGTTAAAATCACTGAAGCAACGACAGAAAAGCGATCAAAAAATGGGATCATGTATCTGCGGAAAACAGCTTCCTCCCAAATGGCTGCGCTTAAACCAATAAAAAGGGGAACAATCGGAAGAATCCATGGGTTGACGTTAATCAAGAGATCGGAATTAAGCACTGGGGACTTCCATGCCCCAAAGATTCCAGCGACAAAAAGGAAGAGTTCCGTTAACGAAAAACCAATGATCATAAAAAGAAACCCTTGAAAAATGGAGTTTTTCCATTTAAGAATATTCGTATCCTTGCTTTCGGTAGGCTTCTTCCAACGAATTAACAAGGTTGCGAAGGTAAGGTAGGCCATTACTGCAGACCCAAGCACACCCAAACCAGTTATGGAACCTTCTCTTACACTAGCTAAGAAGAACGAGCTAAAACCAACCAGTGCTGACCATAAGAATGGCCAGAAAAAGGTCTCAATTTGCTTTTTTCTTAACCTTTTAATAAGCTGTACGGTAACAATAAGGAGAAGCACACCAAGAAGTAGAGCCGAGAAAGTTTCAGTAATCATTGCCCAGATGGATTCCTCTGTGAGTGGAAATGCATTGGCTTCCCCAAAATGCTGGAATTTAACAATTGTATCATTGATTGTATAAATTTCAATTACTTTGGTGATATCATTTAGGGATGTTGGAGCTGTAAAAACATACTTCTGATCCCAATCTTCGAAAATTTCATTATCTGAAACTTCCTTCGTTTGAGAAACATATTCCTCGCCAAAGTATGATTTTACGAAGTTATCTATCCCGTTTTGTCCACTGACAGGCATTTGGATTCCTGATGCCATTGTTAATTGTCCGGTAACTGGATTAATTTGATACACTTGCTTATCTGCATTAATTTCAATCGAATAAAGGGGCACCTCTTGTTGAAGTAAAGCTAATTGATCTTTATTAAACTGATTTTTTTCTACATAGCGGCCGATGCTATTATTCGCTTTCGCATCTATGGAAATGTCATCTTCAGGAGAGAAAGGTGGAAGCTTTAATTTTTCACTCTCAGTTCCGAGGTATTGATAAATATCTGTTTTTGTAAAATCAGTTAATGGATATTCGGTTTTAAATGAACCGAACAGAAGTAGTAGAATGTAAATTGCTAATGAAAGAGCTGTAATAATACTTAATTGCTTATTTCTTTTAAACATAAATCCTCCTAAATACTTTGTTTTTTTTTCAAGTCTAATTTCTATTTCGACCTCTATAATAATTTTTACAGAGAAAGATTATCTCCATATAAACAGTATCTTACTAGAACCTTAAATTTGGTCAGAAGCTAAGTCATATACCATCAGCAGTAATATCCTATCTACTTGTGTTTTTTTATTTTCTAAATTAGGGAATAACACTCAGGCCAGAATGCCTGAGTTTAATTTAAACCGTAGTAATGATGAAATCACATTTTATATTTTAAGTATTTAAAATTTTCTCAAAACTATAATATATGTGACGATATTACTATCCATATTTTGTTTAAATATCTTTAGCTAGTGTAGCTTTAAAATAAAGTTTGATCAAAAATACCACGAAAACCCAGATTTTACGATAAATAAAAAGAATCCATTTTGAAAAAAGATTGATAAAAATGGATTCTTACCCAGCAGATTTAAGTTTAGTTTTTATAAAAAAGCTTAATCACTTACGAAGTGCCTAAAGTTTATTTTCGATTTGGCTTATAAATGATATAGTGACTCCTATTACGTAACGTGAGGGTCAAGCATTTATCTTTTTTGAAGACGGTGCAACTTTTTTAAAGCATCACGACATTATTCAAAACATCACATCTTTTTTATAAAGTAAGGGTAAGCTTATTAAAAGCATAAAAATCCCTAGTGCTAAAAAATATAGTGGCATCGTAAGGACTGTTCCGTTATGGAAAACGCTCATACCATAGATTGTAGCGCTGACGAGTAAATAATAACCTAAGCTAAATATCGCACCCGCAGAACCAATGACGTCTTGAAAGTCAATGAGCGCTAAGCTTAAACAGTTTGGTAAAGCGGTACCTGTACCAAATAAAATAATGAACACACTAACAATCATGGTTGGCATTTGTAATGATCGGTAAAAAATGTACTGATGTAGCGAGCAATGTACCGATGAGCATAACGGCTGACACTTTGAGAAGGTTTTAATGACAGATGGAAGAGACTGTGAAGCTATCAATTGCTGGGCTCTCACATAATCTACGGACACCACTCACATCAATAGACGGCTATGTTCAACTTTTCACTTACTGCCAAAGATGAAGGCAGAAGGAAGCACTATCTAACTATTATCGAACAATCTGTTAAACGTCTGATTGAGATGACAGACCAGTTTTATGACTTGTACGTATTGAAACGAACCAAAAAGTAATAGAATTCTCTTCTATTTTGCTTTATAACCTAGTTGAAGAAATTTTCTTGTCTTACTATGAACAATTTGAGGAAAAGAGAATTGAAATCCGATTTCCCGAATATGAAAATAACAGACCAATTCTTGCTGATCGTTTAATGCTAATGCGCTTTATACAGAATAGAGTTAAAAATGTAATCCGTTATGCCAAAAGTCAAGCTGTTATAAGTTATGGGAATGAAGAAAACTATCTTGTTTTTAGCGTAAAAAATGACATCAAACCAGATAGTAAAGTTGTTGTAGAAAAAGTATTTATGCGTTTTCACACAGAATACACCAGTAGAACGAATACCGAATCAAGCGGCTTAGGACTTTATCTGACAAAAAAACTAGTCGAAAAAATGAATGGGAAAATAGATGCAGAGTTGGATGATAATTGGTTTATTCTTAAAATCCATCTCCCCATCAATAGAATTCCAACTTAAACATTAGAAGCTAATAAGAATGTTTCTGAAACAGAAAACGTAACAATTAGCAAAGAAAATATAAAAATAGTACAGTCGCTTTATAAGATTGTGAAAAAAAGTACTTAAGCTACCGAGTTGCTTTAGTTGAACAAGAATTAAACAACTTTAAAGAGCCTTACTACAATATGATTTGTAGCGAGGCTCTTATATTTTTAGATCAGAATTAAATAACTTTAAAATCACTTTACCCTGTGAAAGAAAAGTTATGAATATAGCATTTGTTTTATGTATTTAAAAAGATTCCTTTGTTGGCGTTCGGTACTCCAAAAGTGTGCATCAAAAGTATCTTTTTTATTGCAGAAGAGGGTTCTGGCAATCTTATACTTCGATAGAAAAAATCAATCGATTAATCAATAAAAAAGGGTATAAAAAACCTCAGTGTCATACTGGGGAGACGGTTTGTCAGGCAAAATATTATTATTTTTCTGGGTAATCTACATGTAATGGCGGTGGAACTAACCAACCTTTAGTTTTATTTACTAAGACGTAAAAGTTTAACTCCGAGTTGTGCTTTTGCTGTATGGAATTGACCATACATTAGTCCAATATCTTCTCTAATTGACATACCCATAACTTGGCTACATGTAACTAATCCAGCAGCAACGTCACCTGCTAGGGCAGCACTAATTTCAGGGTCATTAAATTTAGCACCTGGAGGGATGTCCTCGATTCTTGCAACTGGTCTTTCTGGTGGAGCTGGTGGTAAAGCAACACCGTTAGTTTTTAATACTTTTTCTAACTGTTTTCCTTCTTCCCTTAAAACGTCGATGATATCTTCGATAATTTTTCGTAGATCTTCATCACCTGAATGATTGTAAAAAGTTTGATAGCCAGCTATGAAACCATAATTCACAGTGAGATGAGTCCAGATACTAAACACTTCTCCATAATGTAATGGTTCGTCTTTAGGGTTTCCACTAAGTATTCCCATACTTGCACTTCCTCTCTTATTTGAATATTTTCAAACACAGATAGTATGGGTGAAAAAAGAAAATTAATTCGTTTTTTTAGAAATAAAAAAGGGTCACTTAGAGTGTGACCAACTATAAATCAATAAAAGATTTTATGTTTGAGATGAAAAAGAAGTCTTTGTAGATATTACATTTAAATGCAATAAATAATGAACTTACTAGTTGTCTATTGTAATTAGTTAATCATACATATAAATCTCTCATTAGAGATAGGTAACGGTCAGGGAACACTTGAAGACGTAGCATGTAGAAAAGTGTTAACAGAAATATTCTTGCATAATATAGGAGCATGTATGTAGAACGAGGAGGATGAATTTATGGTAATGCCATAATATAATCAGAGAATTTCTCCCCAACAAACAATGCAGATAGCCGTGCAAAGAGTACCAGGTCAAATCATACATTATGGTATGGATATGGAAAACGGTACTTTAGTATATGAAATATTTATTTTGACTTCTCAAAATAGGATATATTAAGTAGAAGTAAATGGGAAAACAGGGGTAATTAGTAAAATAGAAGAAGAAAATGATTTTAATTAACCTATATAAACAAATGACCAGGCGCTCATTGAAGGGTGAGTACCTGGACTTTTTATGCTTATTCTTTAATCGTCTCTTGAAATGTTTTTCTACCTGGGTTTATTTTGTTAACAGTTATATTTATTTTACTAATCGATTCTTTATTTAAAGGTACTTTTCCATCTTTCTCTAATCGCTTCCATGCTTTAACATTATCTCGATAAAGGTATTCGGATAACCGGTAAATATCAACGTCTAAATTCAGTCCTGCTTCATATGTTGTTTTTACTTCTTTTGTCAGTTGCTTAATGATTCCTTTTCTTACTTCATCTGATGTTACTCTACCTTTAAAGCCATTAATTGTAGCATCAACTTGGATAGCTATTTCAAATTGTACTTCATTACCTTTTACAATTGGTTTTAGATCAAGATCATGTTTTACTATATCTACTGTTAAATAATCCTCACTACCGTCTAATTTGAAGGTTAAATCCCCTCGGGTTGTCTTTTTTTGTATCCATTGAGTACCTCTTGCTTTATCACCTTTTATCATTCCTTTAAATCCATCTTTTGAAAGTATGCCAACACCCTGTAAGTGAGTTTCCTTTGAGGATTCATTTTCTGAATCTTTCCATTCCTTATTTATTGAAATTAGGGGTAATGGAACTTCATGACTTGGTTCATTTAAGCCGATAGTTAGATTCCTAAAAGTAACAGGTTCAATATATGCTTCCAATAACCCGGTTTTTAATGGACTAGTTAGTTTCGAATTAGCTAGTGATTTATCTAATATTGGTGATATTAAAAGAATCTCTTCTAGCGGTTCTTGTGTACAATGTATATACATTTGATATCTTGTTTCTCTAAAACGTAAAAAACTATCGATTACAGAAATAGCATGTTCACTTTTCATAGCTTCTTCTGTAAGAATTAGATAAGCCATATGTCCCCAAAATACTTCTTGATCAATGGATCTATATAATTTATAAATAGCTTCTTCCAAGTTCTTTCCTTTAGCACGTCCAATTTCTGACTTTGCTGCTTGCGTATTAATCGATTCAGATTTTGCAACATCGGCAAAATTAATTAATTGTAGAAAAACTTCATACTGATTATCTTTAAAATCTACACCGACTCCATGGACATAGTACATTCTCTGCGGTTCAGAGACATCCCAGCATCCAGAGAGTAACAATATTACAGTTAAACTTATGATTAAAATAAATTTTCTCTTCAATTTAATATCCCTGCTTTTTAGTATTTTAAAAGTTGATACTTATAGCATAGACAGAAATAGGGATGGTTATAAGGGGAAATTCTGAAAGTACTTAAAAAAACAGACAACCAATATTGAACTGCCCCGTAAAAGTTAGACATCAATCTAACTTTTACGGGGGTTTTTTTATGGCAAAAGTAAATGCTGAACAACGTATTAAAGCTGTCCAGCGATACTTAAATGGAGATGAATCTATGATTGAAATCGCAGAAGACATCGGAGTAACAGGTAGGGTTGTAAGTGAATGGGTTCGCCGTTATCAAAAAAATGGTGTAGAGACTTTCTTAAAGTCCTATACAAAATATTCAGCTGACTATAAAATGAATGTACTTAATTATATGAACGAGACAGGTACATCTTCGATTGACACAGCTGCACTATTTAATATTTCATCTCCTGGCATGATTCGGAGTTGGAAGATGAAGTTTGAAGTTGGTGGTTATGATGCCCTCGTTTCTAAGAAAAAGGGGCGTCCATCTATGAAAAAAGAAACAAAAAGAACAACGAAATCAACACCAGCTGAAGGATTTGTTGAGGCGTTAGAAGCACGAATTAAACAATTAGAAATGGAGAATGCGTACTTAAAAAAGTTGAATACTTTAGTTCAAATGCAAGAAAAATTACCAATCAAATCAAAGCGCAAGTAATTTATGAACTAAAGGAAATCTATGAAGTAGTGGAATTAATCAAAGTCGCTAATATTCCACGTAGTACGTATTATTACTGGGAAAAGCGTTTGAATCGTACTGATAAATACGCTGATGTTAAAATCGCAATTCAGTCCATTTATCATGAACATAAGGGACGTTATGGTTATCGTCGGATTACCAAGGAACTAAAAAAATACGGTATTCATCATGATCCTAAAACGATTAACCGTTTGATGAATGCCATTGGCATAAAATGTGAAGTCCGTATGAGGAAATACCGTTCGTATAAAGGAAAGGTCGGAAAAATTGCCCCAAACATATTACAACGCGATTTTACAGCGAAAAAAATGAACGAGAAATGGGTAACAGACGTGACAGAGTTCCATCTATTTGGTGAGAAACGTTATTTATCACCCGTCCTTGATTTATGTAATGGCGAGATCATTGCATACACAGTAATGAATCGTCCAGTTTATAAACTGGTTCATGATATGTTAGAACAAGCTTTGGAGCGCCTTCAATCAGGAGATCAAGTCGTTCTTCATTCGGACCAAGGTTGGCACTATCAAATGAAAAAGTATCAACGAACATTAAAACAACATGGGATTACGCAAAGTATGTCTCGTAAGGGCAATTGTTTAGACAACGCAGTCATCGAAAATTTCTTTGGCTTATTAAAATCTGAACTCCTGTATCTACAAGAATTTGAATCCATGGCACATTTTGAACAGGAACTCCAAGACTATATTCACTATTACAATCACAAACGAATGAAGGCAAAATTAAAAGACCTAAGCCCGGTGGAATACCGAACTCAGGTCTTAGAAGTCGCTTAACTAAATATGTCTAACTTTTTTGGATCAGATCAATATTAGTTATCTGTTTCCTCTTTAGTCTTTGATTGTATAGCTTTATTAAATGCTTCATCAAAAGCTTCTTTAATTTCCTCAATTGTATAGCCTGCATGAAGTAATTCGTTTGTTGTTTCTTCTAATCTGTTCATTTACATTTCCTCATCTTCTACTTCGTACTTCATGAACTTAAATTGTATAATATTTAAATTAAGATACACAATTAGTAATTGGTATTTAGGTTTTTATTATTTATTAAAATCTTATTAGAATTACACTATTAATAACTCTTTCAAGGTGAACTTATTATTTTTTAGCTCCTTCATCCTTTATGAAAACATTTATATTAAATTTCTGAATAGAATTGTCGGTGATGGAATTTAATTCATCTATAGTCCATGACTGGGACTTAAAACGATACGCCTTTTCTGAAAAATTGAAGATATCAGAGTTTATGTCCAACCCTTTATTAAATGTACTTTGAAACTGTGATAAAATAATATTTTTAATATCATTTTCAATTGTTTCTTTTTCAATATTTTTTGGATTTTCTCTGATCGAAGCTTTTATTTCTAAATTTATAATATATTTAGGAATTGCACTATCCACAATTTCTATATGATAATCTATTTTGTCAATAAACATAGAAACAGACGTATCCTTTATTGATAATTTCATTTTATTAAAATCCTTATTAAACCAATCTAGCCCTGATAGTTCTTCTTCGTTTATCCACCCATTTAAATTTTTATGTGAAAGAAAATAGGCACCACTTATTTTTAATATATTTTTAGATTTATTATCCTCCATCCAATAATCTTCACTAATTTTTATGGAAGGAACCATAATTGATCCAACTGGTTCATAATATCTTTTAATCATGTCTTGTACAGTACTGGTTGAGATGAATGAATTAAAGAATAATTGTTCATTTGGATCATAAGGAAATGTTAATATAGGTGGTTTATAAAAGAGACCATGTACATTCATTATCTCTTTAATATCATCTTCAAATCCATAAGCTAAAGTATTGTAACGTAGATAATAATCCCTACTAAAAAAATCAAAAAATTCATCCAAATGACCATCCAATATATTTTTGGAAATAAAGAAAGTTTGTATATGTCCATAATACAAAGGGTTAACAGAATTCTTTTCTATATCATCGATTGCTCCCTGAATTGTTTCACCTTCTCCATGACCAACAACAATTGGAGCAGGCTCAGATGCAATGCCAGGATCTGAGCCCGCAACGTTAGTAAATCCGAAAGCTTGAAAATATAAATGATACTCATCATTAGAATAATCTATACCAAGGGCGGTAATATAAACTTCACTTTGTATTTCCTTCGTACCTAAACAACCGACTAGAACAAATAATAAAGGAAAAATTAATGTTATTTTGAATGTGGAAGTATAGTAATGGGACATTTATAAACTCCCTTCTGCTAAAAAAGCAGTCAGTCTTTTATTTTGATTCTAAATGGCATTTTTAAAAAACCTTTAATAAGATTTGGTATATTAACTTTATATAATGCAGAAAGGTAAGGATGCCCGAAACTTTCTAATGAAGAGATATATGTTAAGAAAAACAAGACGCTTAAAACAAAGCCATACATCCCAAAAAAGGAGGCAATTATTAACGTAGCAACTCTTATTAAAAATACATTCCCTAGTATATTTTGATTAATTAATGTATAGCTGGATATAACTGTAAGTGCTCCAATTACTAACGTTGATGGCGATGTGAATCCTGCCCTTATGGCAGCATCACCAACTATTAAACCTCCTAAGACTGCAACGGTTTGACCTACAGCTTTAGGTAAACGTATTCCAGCTTCTCGAAAGAGGTCAAAAAAGATGAGCATTATAAGAATTTCGAACGAAGAAGAGACGGGCAGTCCAATTTTAGATGCAGATATCGATATTAATAAGGGAAATGGTAACTGGTTAAGTTGATGGACAGTTAATGCAATCCAAAAAGCAGGTAAAAATATACTTGTTAGTAAAGATGTAATCCTTAAAATGCGTGAAAAACCCACAAATAAAAAATTAGTTTGATCATCTTCTGCTGCTTTCAAAATAAGTAATAAATTTACTGGTCCAATTAAACAGCTTGGACTTCCATCTACCAATATGACAAAACGACCTTTATTGAGAGAATTTACTACAAAATCTGGTCTTCCTGAATAATCAAGGAGGGGAAAGAGGGTCAACTTATCATAAAGTAATTCTTCAATATGATAACTACTTGCAATATTATCTACTTTTATTTTATTTAGTTTGTTTTGTACATTTATCAAAGTGTTTTGATCAATATAGTTATCAATGTAGAGTAATATAACCTTTGTTTTACTCGCGTCTCCAATTGTGAAATTTTCACTTGATAAATTTTTACTCTTTAATCTCATTCTTATTAAAGAAAAATTTGTATCTATATTTTCAACAAACCCATCTCGTGGTCCTCTTAATGAAACTTCCATATTTGATTCTTCAATTGATCGTTCAGGTAGTTTAGCTAAATTGGTTGAATATAATTTTTTTGATTGAACATGATAAAAAAATAAAAATCCTGCGAAAATATTGCTATTTATTTCATCTGTTGAGTACTCTTTTATCTCTTTTACCTCTAAATAACGATTTATTATTTCTACATCATATAAATTTCCTTGTTCAGCCAGGAGTCTAATATTCGGTAATAAAGAATTAAAATAAAGAACACTATCAATTAAACTCTGGCAATATATAAAAATCACTTCGTGTTTTTCGTTATTAAAAATAAAGTATTTACTACTTATCGTTACATTTGATTGATGACTAAATTCTTTATAAAAATAATTCTTATTATATTCAGTCAAAGTTTTTAACTCCCTTTTGCTTTTTTTCTAATACATAGATACCAGTAATGAAAATGAATAAAAACACAAAAATAAAAAGAAGATAAAAGTTTTTTATAAATGATAAAAAATCAGAAACAGACCAAGGGATTAATAATCCTATTGTTAAACATAGATAGCAAATGAATAATATTAATTTTCGGTTTTTGAAAAAGGAAGAAACAAGATACATAAATAAACATATACGAATAAAAGCCATTGATAATATTTGGAGAACAGATAAAGAATCCATTCTTGTAAAGTACTTACCAAATGACAAAACCCTCCATTGTTCGTTTATAGGAAAAACCATTTTTTGTGTTACATAAATACCAAATTCTGAGATAGTAGTCACAATTGTAATAAAAACTAATACTACAAATAGTATAGAGAAAACGAATATTCCTTTACTGTTCATCCTCTCTTTTACATAACCATTTAAAATAATTAAAATAAATCCCACTTCTAGAATACCGATACATATGTATAATATTCCCCATAAAATGGACGGGGTATTACTTGTATTTACTGGTAATATTAGTTCGTATTCATTGTTCATTGAGTTCCCTAAATTGAGTAGTACAAACAAAAAAATGTATAGTGTACAAATAATCAATGATTGAATAGCTATGGTTTTGATACCTTTTAGAGAACAATAAAAGCATGTTAATATAAATAAAATAACTGTTATAAAATATGGGTAGTCAGAGTTAAAACTTTCATCGGCCCAAATAATTGTAAATTTGAGGGAGACGAAAGTTGATGAAATTAGATAAAATATACATAAAGTAATTATAAAAAAATAGAGTGGTCTATTAATTTGGACTGAACTTAATTCAAGGAATGGAATATGGTTTAATGAAGATGTAATTCTATAAATAAATAATGCAAAAAGAATTATTGGAATTAAACTTACCAAGGCGCTGATCCATGATTCACGTTCAACTACTGTGAAAATCGTGGGAATTAAAATAAAATGTGCTAAAAAACTAACGGATAAGAATAGCAAACAATATACATGTATTGGTTGTATAACTTTGTTCATTTTATCTTAAACCTCCTCCTAACAATACTCTCCATGTTTGTTGCCATCTAATCTGACCGGACATGTCTTAGTATTTATTATTATTGACTCAAATAAACTTCCTTATATCTCAAAATAAAATTTTCATTCTCTCCATAATAACTTCAGTAAGATTTAAAAGGAAAAGTCCATTTATTTACTGATTCTCTCGTGTAAACCAGGGTCAAACAGGTACAACATAAAAGAGTGATAGAGCGAAAAGACGACTATCTCCTATAGGAAATCCAACAGATCCCCCAGTTGTCCTGATCAACTGGGGGATCTGTTATCCAAC
>Ga0209676_1001822_pt1 | contig 17696 bp, 12 predicted proteins | sample AraplaCvi_mLB_r2_FD_184282 | JGI IMG/M metagenome (GOLD analysis project Ga0209676, IMG submission 184282) | Arabidopsis root microbial communities from North Carolina, USA - plate scrape MF_Cvi_mLB_r2 (SPAdes) (version 2) | ecosystem: Host-associated > Plants > Roots > Endosphere | place: USA...
CGCGGAAGACGACGCCGCCCAGGATGTTGCGGATGGTGCCGTTCGGCGACTTCCACATCTTCTTCAGGCCGAACTCCTTCACCCGGGCTTCGTCCGGAGTGATGGTGGCGCACTTCACGCCGACGCCGTGCTTCTGGATGGCGTGGGCCGCGTCGATCGTCACCTGGTCGTCGGTGGCGTCGCGGTGCTCCATGCCCAGGTCGTAGTAGTCCAGCTCGACGTCCAGGTAGGGGAAGACCAGCTTGTCCTTGATCCACTGCCAGATGATGCGGGTCATCTCGTCGCCGTCGATGTCCACGATGGGGTTGGCGACCTTGATCTTGGCCATGCGAGTGCTGCCTTTGCCTTGGGGAATATGAAGGGTTGGCGGGGGGTATAGCCCCCGCGCGCCGGGGCGAAAAGCCCGTCGCCGAACGGGGCGACTTATCGCCGTTCACCATGCCCCGAAAAAGCCGCCCACGGTCTAGCTGAACGGGGTCGGCGCGGGGGTCGTTGGCTTCGGGCTGAATGGTTTTCAACACTCGACGGGGCGCATGAACGATGACCTGGACCGGATCACCGAGCAATGGATTCTCACCTTCTGCGAAGCCCCCGTCATCGCCGATGCGGAACTGATGCGGCGCGTGCTCGCTGACTACGAAAGGGCGTTGAAGGACAGGCGAGATGGCGGACAAGCTCCACCCCGGAGACAAGGTCGAGTGGCGGCACAGCCAGGGCAAGAGCACCGGCAAGGTTGTGCGCAAGGTCACCAAGCCCACCCACATCAAGGACCACAAGGTGGCGGCCTCGCCCGACCATCCGGAGTATATCGTCGAGAGCAGCAAGACCGGCGCGCGGGCGGCGCATACGCCCTCCGGCCTGCGCAAGCTTTGATCTTCAGGGGAGACCGACCATGCGAGCGTTGATCGTCACGGCCCTGGCGGCCGTCAGCCTGACCGCCTGCGGACGGCAGGAGGCCGACAAGGCCGCCCCGCCCTCCACCCCGGCCGCGCCCGGAACGGCGGCTCCTGCCCCGGCGGCGGCGCCCGCTGTCCAGTCCGAGATGCGGGAATTCCGCGAATGGCGGGCCGCTTGCGACAACGGCAATGCCTGCGTCGCCTGGGGCGGGTCGGACAACGGCTGGATCCGCATCGCCATCGACGCGGGACCCGATGCCGTTCCGACCGTCTCGGCGGGCAGCTGGGCCTTCGGCGACGTGGACAAGGCGCCCGAGACCCTGAGGCTGAGGATCGACGGGCGGGACTACGCCGTGCGCGCCGGACCGCAGGACGCGGCCAATGCGGCGGCGGGCGCCCAGCGGGCGCGGACGATCATCAATGCCCTGCCCGCCTCGCGCGCGCTGGCGCTGGCGTCCGGCCAGCAGACGGCGGACCTGCCCGCCTCGGGCGCCTCGGCCGCCCTGCTGTGGATCGACGAGCGGCAGGGGCGGCTGGGCACGACCACCGCCCTGCTGCGGCGCGGAGACCGACCGGCCTCGACCGTTCCGGCCGCGCCAGTCCTGCCGCGCGCCACGCCCGCCCCGGCCGTCTCCCAGGCCGGGTTCGAGGGCGCCGCCAATCCGATGGAGGACGAGCCGAAGGCTCTGACGGTCCCGGCGGCCATCGAGGGGCTGAAGGAGGTGAAGGCCTGCCGGGCGGACAACAACGAGTATCTGAACAAGGCCGTGCTGGCGGCGCGGCTGGACGGCTCGACCGTGCTGTGGGGCATCCCCTGCGGCAGCGGCGCCTATAACGCCACCTACGTCCTGTACCTGGCGCGGCCCGACGGCACGGGCGTCCGCCCCGCCGCCCTGCCCGAGCGCACCCCGCGCACCGAGGGCGACATCGGCGGCGAGGGGCCGTGGCTGGTCAATCCGGTCTACAATCCCGCCCGCCAGACCCTGACCGTCTTCCCGCGCGGACGCGGCCTGGGCGACTGCGGGACCATCACCACCTGGACCTGGACCACCGGCGGCTTCGTCCTGTCGGAGGAACGGTCGATGGGCGATTGCTGGGGTATGAGCTCGGATGTCTGGCCGACCCTGTGGCGCACGCGGGGGTGAGCGACCCCGAAGTCCTGATCATCGGCGCCGGTCCGGCCGGGCTGACGGCGGCGACCTATCTGGCGCGGTTCCGGCGGCGGGTGCTGGTGGCCGACGGCGGGGCCCCGCGCGCCTGCTGGATCCCGCTCAGCCACAACATGCCGGGCTTTCCCCAGGGCATCACCGGCGACGCCATCCTGAAGCGGATGACCGAGCAGGCGGTGGAATACGGCGCGGTGGTCGAGGCCGGACGGGTCGAGGCGCTGAGCCGCGACGGCGACGGGTTCATCGCCCGGCTGAACGGACGTGATCTCAGGGTGAAGGCGGTGCTGCTGGCGACTGGGGTGGTGGATCACCATCCGGACCTGCCGGGCGTCGAGCGGGCCATCGAGCGGGCGCTGGTCCGCATCTGTCCGATCTGCGACGGCTATGAAGCCATCGACAAGGCCGTGGCGGTGATCGGGACCGACGACAAGGGCGCGCGCGAGGCGGCCTTCCTGCGCACCTATTCCGACCGGGTGGCGCTGATCCATGTGGGCGCGGCCGAGGACCTGACCTGCCGGGACCAGTTGGAGCGGCTGGGCATCGAACTGGTCTGCGCCCCCATCGACAATGTCCGGCTGGAGGGCGACCGGGTCACGGCCCTGAGCTGGGGCGGGACGTTCCGCAGCTTCGACCTGGTCTATTCCGCCCTGGGCACGTCGCCGAACGCGGACCTGGCCGAGGGGCTGGACGCGAGGGTGGGCGAGGACGGACGGCTGGTCACCGACGCGCATCAGCAGACCAGCGTGCCGGGCCTCTATGCCGCCGGGGACGTGGTGCGCGGGCTGAACCAGATCGCGGTGGCGACGGCGGAGGCCGCGGTGGCCGCCACCGACATCCACAACCGCCTGCGCGCGGCGGAAGGGATGGTCATCCCCACCTAGACTAAGCGCGCCTCCGCCCACTGGTCGACGACCCGCCCCAGCACGTCCAGCGGCATGGCGCCGCCGTCCAGCACCGCGGCGTGGAAGCCCTTGATGTCGAAGCGGTCGCCGGTCTTGGCCTTGGTGGCGGTGCGCAGGCGGTCGATCTCGGTGTGGCCGATCTTGTAGCCGCAGGCCTGGCCCGGCCAGACGCAGTAGCGTTCGATCTCGCTCTCGGCGGCGGCGGGCGCCAGGCCGACGGTGTCGATCATATAGGCGATGGCCCGCTCGCGGCTCCAGCCCAGGGCGTGGATGCCGGTGTCGATGACGATGCGGGCGGCGCGGTAGAGGAAGGACTGGTGGTAGCCCAGCTTCCCTTCCGGGAAGGCGTCGTACATGCCCAGTTCGTCGGCCAACTGTTCGGCGTACAGGCCCCAGCCCTCGCCATAGGCGTTGAAGCCCATCGACTTGTGCAGCATCGGGGTGTCGGTCGCCTCCAGCGCCAGCGCGCCCTGAAGGTGATGGCCCGGCAGGCTCTCGTGATAGGTCAGGGTCGGCAGGGCCCAGCGCGGCCAGATGTGGGTGTCGACCAGATTGATGTAGTAGGCGCCCGGCCGCGAGCCATCCAGCGACGGGCTCTGGGCATAGCCGCGCGGGGCGCCCAGCTGGATCGACACCGGCACGCGGCGGACCTCGACCCGGGCGCGCGGCAGGCGGGCGAACATCTGCGGCAGCTTGGCCTCGACGGCGGCGACCTGACGGTTGAGGTCGGCCAGCAGGGCGGCGCGGCCATCGTCCGTGTTCGGATAGAGGTACTGTGGGTCCTTGCCGAAGGCGGTCAGGCGCGCGCCCACCGAGCCGTCGGTATAGCCCCGCGCCCGCAGCAGCGGATCGGCCAGGGCCTCGATCTGGGCGACCTGATCCAGCCCCACCTGGTGCGCCTCGCGGGGCGAAAGGCCGGTCGAGGTCTGGAGGCGCAGGCAGAGGTCGTAATAGGCCTGCCCCGTCGGGCGGGCGCCGATGCCGGCGTCGTGCGAGGCGCGGGGACGCAGGCTGTCCATCTGGGCGATCTGGGCGTCCAGGGCGGCGGCGACCGGCCCGTCCACCAGGGCGGCGGCGCGGGGCCCCCAGTCGCCCGCGACGTTCGCCTCGGTGGTCTTGCGGACCAGCGACTGGACCAGGCCGGCGCTCTCGCCCGACTGGGCGCGCAGGGCGCGGAGCTGGACCAAGGCCTTTTCGATGACGAAGTCGGGCGGGATCAGGTCGTGCTCGGCGGCGTCCTTCGCCACCCGCGCGGTCTCGTGGTTCAGCCCTTCCGCGAAGCTGCTGAGCCGGGACAGATAGGCCTCGGCGTCGGCGGCGTTCGCGACCGTATGCTGGCTGTCGAGGAAGTCGGGCACGGCCTGATAGAGGCCCGTCAGCTGGCTGACGACGTAGGGACAGGGGTAGCCGTAGCTGTCCACGCCGCCGAACGGGAAGGCCGCGATCTCGCCCGCGCGATCCGCCATCCAGACCACGGTGTCGTAGTCGGAGCGGTCGCGGCCGCTGAGCGCCGAGGCGTCGACGGCGGCGAGGGCCGGACGGGCGGCGGCGATGGATTTGAAGGTGTTCAGGCGGTCGGCATAGGCCCGGCTGTCCAGCCGCGACTTCAGGTCCGCATGGACGCCGACATCCAGCCCCAGGCCGGTGGCGTTGATGGGCGAGGCCTGCAGCCCGGCCTCGAAAATCTGATCGTAGAGGGCGCGGGCCTGGGTGCGGGCCGGATTGTCCTGCGCCCGGACCACGGCGGGAAGCGCCAGGGCGGCGAGGCCGGCGGCGGTGGAGCCCAGCAGGTGACGACGACTGAGCATATGCCCCTCCCGAAAAGAGAGGCACCTTTGCTTGGGCGGGCGGCGCTGACAAGCGGCTGTCCGGGTCCGGAATTAAATCAGCCCGAACCCCGGGAGCAGGAGACTCCAGGGTTCGGGCCCCGGCCCCCCGAAAAGGGCCGACGGTCAACGCGGGGGAAGGGACATTCGCCTGCGGCGGACCGGATCGGGGAGAAAACTCAGCGTTGGGTCGCGACGGGCGAACCGGCCTGGGCGCGAAGGCGGCGGCGCGTACGGCTGCGGCGCCAATCCTCAAGAACCGAAGCCCACCCCCATGCGTGCTCCTTATGCGTGTGGCGCATCTCTTCCATAGCGGCCTCCTTGCTCGGTGTCTGTTCCAAGGCCGACATTGCGCTTGACAGGATCGGCGGACAAACCAGATTGGTCCGCCCCCACATAAGGTTCGCTTATGGCCGACCCGCTTTCCGGCATTCCCCTGGCCTCCATCCGCGTGTTCGAGGCCGCCGCGCGCCTGAAAAGCTTCACCCGCGCCGCCGAGGAGCTGGGCATGACCCAGGCCGCGGTCAGTTGGCAGATCAAGGCGCTGGAGGGCCGGCTGGGCCAGAGCCTGTTCCGCCGCCTGCCGCGCGAGGTGCAGCCGACCGAAGCCGGAGAGCGTCTGTCGCGCGCCGCCACGGAGGCCATGGCCCTGCTCCGCCGGGCGGTCAGCGACCTGACCGAGGCGGACGAGCACATCCTGTCGATCACCACCCTGGCGACGCTGGCGACCCAGTGGCTGGCGCCCCGGCTGGGGTCGTTCCAGCTGGCCAACCCGGGACTGGCGGTGCGGATGGACACCAACCCCGCCCTGCTGGACCTGGCGCGCGAGGGCTTCGACGTCGGCCTGCGCTCGGGTCACGGCGACTGGCCGGGGATGGAGAGCCAGCTGCTGATGCCCAGCGTCTTCACTCCGCTGTGCAGCCCCGCCCTGTGCGAGAAGCTGAAGCTGAAGAGCCCCTGCGACCTGCTGGACGCCCCCCGCATCGGGATGGAGAAGGAGTGGGCCGCCTGGTTCGCCGCCGTGGGGCTGGACGACGGTGTCCGCCCGGCGACCAAGCTGACAGCCGACTATCAGGTGCTGGAAGTCGCCGCCGCCCTGGGCGGACAGGGCGTGGCCTTGGCCTCGCCCATCCTGTTCGCGCGCGAGATCGAGCTGGGCCTGCTGGTGCGGCCGTTCGAGGAGATGGTCTCGTTCCACACCGGCTACTACCTGGTCTGGCCCGAGGGCCGGCGGCGCTCGCCCAAGATCAAGCGCTTCCGCGACTGGCTGATGGCCCAGGCCGACGCCGATCCGGCGGCGGTCGCTGCCCGCGTGGGGCACGAGGCGCGGACCCGGCGCAAGGACCCCGCTCCGCGCCGTTGAGGCCTCAGGCCCGGATCAGCCCTTCCAGCACCGCCAGCGGCACCGAGCCGTTGGCCAGCACCTCGTCGTGGAAGGCGCGCAGGTCGAAGCCGGGCTTGGCCGCCTCCTCCGCTCGCAGACGGGCGATGACGGTGTGGCCGATCTTGTAGGCGCAGGCCTGGCCCGGCATCGAGGCGTAGCGGTTGATCTCGCTGTTGGCCGCCCCGACCGGCTTGGCGCCCGAGGCGACCATGTAGTCGACCGCCTGTTCGCGGCTCCAGCCCTTGGCGTGCATGCCGGTGTCGACCACCAGCCGCACCGCGCGGAACAGATAGGACATCAGGAAGCCGACCCGGCCCAGCGGATCGCCCTCGTAGACGTGCAGGTCGTCGGCGGCGACCGCCTCGGCATACAGGGCCCAGCCCTCGTTGTAGGCCGAGAAGCCGTTGGCGCGGCGGTACTGGGGCAGGCCGGTGTTCTCGCGCTGCAGGGCGACCTGCAGGTGATGGCCCGGCGTGGCCTCGTGATAGGTCAGGGTCGGCAGGGAGAAGCGGGGCCAATTCTTCGCCTCGCGCAGGTTGATGTAGTAGGCACCCGGCCGCGAGCCATCCAGCGGCGGCCCCTGATAGTAGCCGCCCGGCGCGCCCGCCTCGATCGCCGGCGGCACGCGGCGCACCTCGACTCCGGCGGTCGGCAGGCGGCCGAAGACCTGGGGCAGCCGGGGCTGCAGCGCCTGCACCTGACGGTTCAGGTCGGCGATCAGCTGGGCCTTGGCCTCGTCGGTCTCGGCATAGAGCTGGGCCGGGTCCTTGTTCAGGGCGTCGATGCGCTGGCCGACGGTCCCCTGGGTCATGCCCTGCGTTTTCAGGATGGCGTCGATGCTCGCGCTGATCTCGGCCACCTGCTCCAGGCCGATGGCGTGGATCTGGTCGGCGGTCAGGGTCGTGGTGGTCCAGTGCTTCAGGGCGTGGGCATAGAAGGCCTCGCCGTCGGGCAGGCGGCGGGTGACCCCGGCGTCGTGGACCGCGCGCGGACGCAGGGTCTGGAAGGCTTCGATCTGGCGGGCCAGGGCGGGCTTGACCTCGGTCTCGACGATGCGGGCGGCCCGGTCGCCGTAGCCGGACAGGCCCAGGGCGGCGGCCTTGCGCTCCAGCGACTTGACCATGGCCATGTCGGCGGGGGTCTGGTGCGACAGGGCGGTCAGCTGGCCGGTGGTCAGGTCGATGATGAAGTCGGGCGGGATCACGCCCTTGCCCGCGTCGGCGTTGATGCGGGCGGTCTCGGCGTCCACGGCGGGGCCGAAGGCGGACAGACGGGCCAGGAAGGCGTCGGCGCCGTCGCGGTCCTCGACCCGGTGCTGGTTGTCCAGGAAGTCCGGCACGGTGAAGTAGGCGCCGGTCAGCTGGTTGACGACATAGGGCCCCATCCGTCCACCGCCGAGCGTGGAGCCGTAGTCGAAGCCCGCGCCGGTCGCCGCCGTCTCGAGGCGGAAGGCGGCGACGGCATGGTTGACCTTGCCCGCCGGGGACAGGTCGTCCGGACCGCCGAAGGCGCGGAAGACGCGATGCCGCTCGACCGCCTCGGCCCGCTCATCGCGCCAGGCCGATGCGCTGTAGTCGCTCAGCTTCGACGACAGCCCCGCCCGGGCACCCCGGTCGAGGCCGAGGTTGGTGGCGGTCTCGGGCGACTGGTCGACGTCCTGGTCGAACCAGGCCTGGAGCATCGCGTCCAGCTCGGCGTCGGCGTCCCGCGGCGCGGCGAAAGCGGTCCCGGAGGCGGCCAGACCGGCCCCCGCGGCCGCGGTCAGAAGCAGTCGTCGGCGGTCGATCATCTGGCCCCTCCCCGGGCGGTTGCGGCTTGAACTCAGGCCTTGCGGCTCTCGACCCAGTCGCCGACGACGCCCTTCAGCGCCTCCAGCGGCATGTCGCCCGAGGCCAGGGCGGTGTCGTGGAAGCCCTTGATGTCGAAGCGGTCGCCCAGCGCCGCCTGGGCTTCCGCGCGCAGGCGGACCCATTCGGTGTGGCCGATCTTGTAGCTGGAGGCCTGGCCCGGCCAGACGCAGTAGCGCTCGACCTCGGTGGTCACGCTGCTTTCCTGATCGCCCAGGGTGTCGACCATGTAGCGGATGGCCTGTTCACGGCTCCAGCGCTTGTGGTGCAGACCCGAGTCGACGACCAGACGGACGGCGCGGAACAGCAGCGACTGCAGGTAGCCGATCTGGCCCCACGGGTCGTTCGCATAGACGCCCATCTCGTCGGCCAGCTGTTCCGAATACAGGGCCCAGCCTTCCGAGAAGGCGGAGAAGCCCAGCACCTTGCGGATCATCGGAATGCCTTCGGCCTCGGTCTGCAGGGAGACCTGCAAATGGTGGCCCGGAATCGCCTCGTGATAGGTCAGGGTCGGCAGCGACCACTTGGGCCATTCGGCCGTGTCGCGCAGGTTGATGTAGTAGGCGCCGGGGCGCGAGCCGTCGATCGTCGGCCCCTGGTAGTAGCCGCCCGGCGCGCCGGCCTGGATGGCCTCGGGCACGGCGCGGATCTCGACCGTGGCCTTGGGCAGATGGCCGAAGAACTCGGGCAGCCGGGCCTGCATGGCGCGGACCTGGGCGTTCAGGCTGTCCAGCAGTTGCTGCTTGCCCTCGGGCGTGTTGGGCCAGACGAACTGCGGCTCCTTGCCCAGCTTGCCGATGCGCTCGCCGACGGTGCCTTCGGTGTGGCCGTTGGCCTTCAGGATGGCGTCGGCGCGGCGGCTGATGTCGGCCACCTGGGCCAGACCCAGCTCGTGGACCTCGTCGCCGGTCATGGTGGTGGTGGTGTAGTTGCGGATGCCCCAGGCGTAGTAGCCGTCGGCGTTCGGCAGGCGCCAGACGCCCGCGTCGTGCACCGCCGACGGCTGGGCCGCCTGGAAGACGGCGGCCTGACGGCGCAGGGCCGGATAAATCTTGTCGGTGACGGCGGCGGTGGCGCGCGGGCCCCAGTCGCCGGCCAGACCAGCCTCGCCCGCGCGGCGGGTCAGGGAGGTGACCAGACCGGACTCGGCCGGGGCGACCGCCAGCACGGCGTTCATCTGCACCAGGGTGCGCTCGATGATGAAGTCCGGCGGGACCGCGCCCTTGGCGAAGTCGGCCTGAACCAGCGCGGTCTCCTGATCCAGCAGGACGGCGAAGGCGTCGAGGCGGGACAGATAGGCCTCGGCGTCCTGCGTCGTGGCGATCACGTGCATGGTGTCGAGGAAGTCGGGGATCGACTGATAGGCGCCGGTCAGCTGGCTGACCCGATACGGATTGGGCTGGCCGTCATCGCCGAAGTCATAGGCGTCATAGCCGATGACCGCCGTGTCGATGGTGTAGAGGACGCTGTCCAGATTGACCCGGTCCATGCCGTGCAGGGCGTTGCGGTCGATGGCGTGCAGGTCGGTATAGGCGCGGCGGAAGCGGGCCTCGTCGGCGGCGATGTCCTGCGGCGAGGACATATCCAGCCGGGCCTTCATCCCGGCCCGCTCGCCGGTGTCGAGGCCCAGCCAGGCGGCCAGCATGGCGGAGTTGTCGAGCTCCTCGTTGAAGATGCGCTCCAGCAGGGCGTTCAGCTTGGCCGCCTCACCGGTGGCCTGAGCGCGGGCCAGAGCGCGGCCGGGACCGGTCAGGGCCGCCGCGGCGGCGGTGGCGACGAGGAAACTGCGGCGGTCCAGCATGGTCGGCTCCAGAAGGCGAAGGCGCCAATGGAGGGCGCCTTTACCGCTCTGGCAAGCTCCGCTCCGCCGACTTGACGCCGTCGCGGGATTACAGCGCTATCGCAACTTTAGCTGGGGACGATCATGAGGGCTTCGGACGGGCTGATTTCCGGATTGGTTTTCCTGTGGCTGGTCGGTCTGGCCGTGATCGTCGGCCCCGAGTTGCCGGACAGCATGACCGGCTCCAACGCCGCCGCTTGGGTGCAGGGCATCGGGTCGATCCTAGCCATCGTCTTCGCCGCATGCTTGCCGACGATCCAGCGGCGGCACGACGTGCGAAACCATCGGAGCGCCTGCGTCCACTATCTGATCGCCACCGCCGACAACCTTATCGCCATCGCCGACCTGCTTTCAGCTTGCAAGGACGCCAAGACGGCCTTGGCGACCCTCGCCGCCGGTCAGGAAAGCCTGCGACTGATTGAACAGGCCGGCGCCAAGTACGACATCAGCCGCTTGCCGGGTCAGACCGCGGTCGGCCAGTTCATGATGGGGTTGTTCGTGATCTCTCACGCCTGCGCCAGCGTGGCCGCGCCCGCCGCGGATGGGTCACCGTTGACGGCCGCCAGGACAGTGTCCGCGGCATTGCGGAAAGACGCGGCCGCCCTGCGCGAATGCGCATACGCCCTCGACCGGAGCCACGCCTAGATTTTGAACCGGCGAGGAAAGCCCGGCTTCGTCCCCATGATGCCGAGCGCGTTGCTTTCGATGGTTCGCAGACTGGTCACGATGTCTTCCAGCGCATTGACCAGCCGGTGATCCTCGAAGAACTCATCCGGCAGGGCGCTCAAGGCGATGACCGAGATGCCTTCGTCGGGCAGAGGCCCAGCGGTCGCTTCCACGCGCTTCACCATGTCGTCGAACTCTTCGGGTTTCGCGAGGATGATCCGGTTGGAGCCGTTCAGACAGTTCGGGATCAACGACCACACCGCGTCATGGAGATTGCCTCCGCCATCGGACTGTAGCGAGACCGTCTCGGCGATCCGGTCCACCACCAGGGTGTCAACCGCGAGCAGCAACCGGTCCTTGACCCCGTTCAACACCTCGAAGCGGGCGCGAATGGCGGAAGTGACCGGATGCACCAGTTCTCCGGCCAGCCGCGACGCGCTCAGCGACTCCAAGACGCGATAGGTCCAGCCGCCCCGCATCAGGGCGATGGCGCCGCCACGATCCTCGTCATCCAGCTGGCTGAGGAAATAGAGAATGTAGTCGGAAAAATAATAGTCCACGAAGATGGGGTGCTTGAATTCGCAGTACCCTTTCGACCAGACCATCAGCCCGATCGCGTCGATCAGCACCTTGAGGATGGCGCTGTCGGACGCCTCAATCTTCGCCGGGACACGACTGGTGTCGCTCAGAGCATTGGTCTGATCCCGCGCGTCGGCGATGAGGGCCTCGATATCGGTTTCCGAGAAGGAGGTGGTCGGGGCCGTCTTTATGGCCGCGCAAAGGAAACCCATGAAAGTCCGGTGGGAGACCGCGCTGAAGTTCGGGTATTTGAACCGCTCGAATTTGTCCTTCTTCAGAAGGTCGTGGCGCTGGGTCAGATGATCCAGGGCCATCTTCAGGAACTCCCCGAGATTGGAGTACGGGAGCGCGGCCTTCTCCGTGGCGTAGAGGATCTGGATGAACAGCGGGATCGAGAAGATGTTCGGCAGCGCCGGGTAGTAGGTGTCCGTGAATTTCTTGAGGAAATCCGCATCGTCGCCTGAAATGCGCGCCGCGATCTCCGCCGCCTTCTCGACCTCGAACGGCCGGAAGTGAAGCGTCTCGAAATTGCGTAGCAGCTCGGACTGCTCGAACCGGGTCGTGACGATCACCGGCGTCTTGTAGAGCGTCCCGACGAAGGAGCGTGAAATCTCCAACGCCACGTTGGAACGCAGGGTGCTGTCGGCGATCTCGTCCAGCCCGTCGAACATGAACACCAGCTGGTTGGCTCTGGCGAGATGGAACAGGGACTCCTCGCCGTTGAAGCCCTCGATCGCGGATTGCATCGTGTCGATGATCAGCTCCATCAGGGTCAACCGATCCCGATTGAGGCGCCGCAACTCGATGAAGACCGGGATGCGACCCGCCGTGCTGACGACATGGCACGCCCGTTTCAGGAAGACCGACTTGCCTTGGCCGGGGTGTCCACGAACCACAAACCGAGCGGCCCCCGTCAGCTTCTGCATCACGACTTCACCCGACCAGATGTGGGTCTGGTTTTTGCCGCTCGGCACGAACTTTTCTTCCAGGCCTCCATCGATGAGGTGGGCCTTCAGCTCCTCGCTGACGGTGTCGATCATCACCGAGAACGTGGGGGAGACATAGATCCTGTTAAGATGGTCGGGCTGCTCGCTCGCCACGGTCGGAAGGGCGTCGATCTCACGGAACAGCTGGTCCAGATAAGCCTTGATCGCGCTCTGATCGACGGAGCCGCGAGCTTCGTTGCTCTCGTGGCGTTGAAGGTCGCTCTCCAAGCTGGAGCCGACCACACGTCGCCAGTCGGTTCCGCCGGACCTGTCGAATTGAGTCACGCCAGCCTCGTTAACCACCTCTTCACAACCATTGGTATCCGAAGGGGAAAGGTCAAGCTTTTGGCGACACGGCATCGACCGGTCCCTGATGCCCCGTCAGGGTTGGGCGACCTCCTCTCCCAGCCAGGCGGTGCGGAAGGCCAGTTGCTGAGGCGTGGCGGTCCCGCCGGTGGTCTCGACGCGGACCAGTTCGACCGAGGGGTCGGCGGCCAGCGTGAGCTGGGCGGTGCGTTCGGCGCCGCGCTGGATGAAGGTGATCGCCACGGTGTCGCCGGGCTTCAGCGCCTTGAGGGCGTCGTCCCAGTTGGCTTGGCTGTCGATGACCGTGTCGCCCAGGCGGACGATCTCGTCTCCGCCGTCCAGCCCGGCGATGTAGAGCGGGGTATTGGGAACGGTCGCGCCGCCCAGGCGGACGGTGGTGTCCGCGACCTGAAGGCGGGCCGGACCGGCCCAGGCGCCGGTTGCGTTGCGGGGCTTCAGCACCACACCGGCCTGCGCCAGCAGGGGCGCCAGATCGGGCAGTTCGCTGCGCTGGATGCTGTTCGCGAAGAAGGCGTCGGCGAAGGCCTGATCGCCGGTGACGGCGGCGAGGCCGACGCGCAGGTCGTCGGGGGTGTAGGCCTTCTCGTTTACCCCGTGGTGGCGCCACATCCAACGCATGTAGTCGTCCAGGGTCACGCCCGTGAACCGCTGGCGCAGGGTCAGGTCCAGCGTCAGGGCCAGGGTCGCGCCGTAGGTGTAGTAGGACGTGAAGATGTTCGGATTGGTCGGGTCGATGGAGGTCGCCGCGTCCACGAACGGGGCGCGCAGGCTCATCTCCTGCGGCGAGCCGTAGGCGCGGGCCGAGGTGTTCATGATGACGTTCGCCTGACCGCCGATCTCGGCCAGGAAGCGGTCGACGTTCGACACGCCCGCGCGGCGGATGGCGAGCGGGCCGTAGTAGTTGGTGAAGCCCTCGGCGAACCACAGCGACGGGGTCGGGTTGGCGCGGGTGAAGTCGAACGGCTCCAGCTCACGGGGGCGGATGCGCTCGACGTTCCAGGAGTGGAAGAACTCGTGGCTGAGGGTGCCGATCTGGCCGTAGTCGGCGTCGGCCAGCGAGCGCGAGCCGCTGATGACGGTCGAGTTGCGGTGCTCCATGCCGTCGCCGCTGACCTGGGGCATGTAGTCGGCCAGGAAGGTGTAGGTCCCGAAGTCGTAGTCGGGAACGTCGCCGAAGATGGCGATGTGCTGGGCGACGACCCGGCGGGCGCGCTCGGCGAAGACGTCGGCCTGCTCGTCGGTGCCCGGGTCGTGCAGGACGATGCGGATGGTACGGGCGACGCCGCTGTCATCGACCGTCCACTCGCGCACCCTGTGGTCGCTGAGCTCCGTCGGACTGTCCATCAGGTACTGGAAGTTGGGGGCGGTGAAGACGGCCGGGTCGGCGGTGGGCGCCAGCTGGGTGGCGATCTTCCAGTCGGGGTTGGGCGAACGGAAACGCAGGGTGGCGGGACGGTCGTCGTACCCTTGGGCCCACATCAGGGTGGCGGGCATGTTCAGGTGGGCGTGGGCGGCGTCGATCTGGGCGTAGGTGCCGTCGGCGCGGTCGCCGAACAGGGTGTAGCTGACGCTGACCACCCCATCGTGGCCGGTCACGGTCCAGCCGTAGGGATCGGTCCGCTCGACCGTCAGCGGACGGCCCGCGCCGTCGACGGCGGTGACCGAATAGACGTTCTTGGCGAACTCGTGGATGGCGTAGCGGCCGGGCGAGGAGCGCGACATCTCGAACCGGACGGGGCCGCGGGCCAGGTCGCGGTAGGTGACGGTGATCCGGGCCTCGTGGTGGACCGCGTTCTCGAAGCTGAGGTCATACTCGACCGGCGACGCGGCGGTCTGGGCCAGGGCCGGGAGGGCGGTGAAGCCCATGGAGACGGCCGCAAGACCGGCGATGACAAGCTTCATACTCAGACCCCTCACAACGTCGGCGCGGACCGTGGCGCGGGGCGTCGTCCCTGACAAGTGAACGATATGTCAGCCTGCGTGGAGCTCCTGCTTCACCCGTTCGGCCAGGGTCTTAATGTCGAGGGGCTTGGGCAGGAAGGAGACGCCGACCTCGTCCTGAAGCAGGTCGGAGAAGTCGCTCTCGGCATAGCCGGAGATGAACATGACGGGCGCGTCGCCGAGGAAGGGCCGGGCCTTCTTCAGCAGGGACGGACCATCCAGGCCCGGCATAATGACGTCGGAGATCATCATGTCGATCTGGCCCGCGTGCTCCTCGGCCAGCTCCAGCGCCTGCTCGCCGTCCTCGGCCTCGATGACCTCATAGCCGCGTTGGCGCAGCAGGCGGGCGGCGATGCCGCGCACGGCGGCCTCGTCCTCGACGAACAGGATGCGGCCGGCGCCGGACAGGTCGCGCGGGGCCTTGGCGACCTTTTCGATCACCGGGGTCTCGGCCAGTTCGGCCTCGGCGGCCTCGGGCAGGAAGATGCGGAAGGCGGCGCCGGCGCCCTCGAGGTTGGCGACGTTGATGTGGCCGCCCGCCTGCTCGACGATGCCGTAGACGGTGGCCAGGCCCATGCCCGTGCCCTCGTTGACCGCCTTGGTGGTGAAGAAGGGCTCGAAGATCTTGTCGAGGATTTCCGGGGGCACGCCCGGGCCGGTGTCGGACACCTCGATCAGGGCTACGGCCTCGGTCTCGGCGCCGGTCCACCCCATGTGACGGGCTTCGTCGCGGCTGAGGCGGCGGGTCTTGATGGTGACCACGCCCGCGCCCGGCTCGACCACGCCGCGCATGGCGTCGCGGGCGTTGACGGCCAGGTTCATCACCGCGGTCTCAAGCTGGCTCTTGTCGGCCAGGACCACCGGCAGGTCGCGGCCGTAGTCGGTCTCCAGACGGACGTCCTCGCGCAGCAGCCGGCGCAGCAGGACCGCGAACTCGCCGACCAGCTCGCCCAGGTCCAGACGCTCGCGCCGGACCGTGGACTTGCGCGAGAAGGCCAGCAGCTTGCGCACCAGGTCGGCGGCGCGGATGGCGGTCTGGCGGATCTCGTTCAGCCCCTCATAGGAGGGGTCGCCGACCGGGTGGCGCTCCAGCAGGCCCGAGAGCTGCAGCTGGATGGCGGTCAGCAGGTTGTTGAAGTCGTGGGCCACGCCGCCGGCCAGCTGGCCCACGGCCTGCATCTTCTGGGCCTGCGAGAGCTGCAGCTCCATCGACTTCTGGGCCGAGACGTCGAACAGCCAGACGCGGCATTTGTCGTTCTCGGGCGCGACATAGAGGTGGAGCATCCGGTCCGGGTGGGCGCGGGCGACCAGCTCGATGGGGCCGGACGAACCGCCCGACAGCTTGGCCTTGGCCTCGATGACGCCGGACGGTTCGAACAGGTGGCCGAAGGCGGCGTCGCGGGCGGCGGCGGGACCGGTCAGCAGGGCGAGGGCGGCGTTGGCCTCCTCCACCTTGCCGGCGAACAGGTCGTCGGCCTGGAGCAGGGCCGAGCCGAAGGGCGCGCCGGCGGCCATGGCGCGGCCGCCCGGGCTGTTGGCGGCCTGGGCCGGGCGGTCCACGGCGGGGGCGGCGACGGGCAGGACGGCCTCGGGCGCGGCGCGGATGAGGAAGCGCCCCTCCCCCGCCTGACCGATCAGGACCTCCAGCTCGCGGTCGCCGATGGGGACGATGGCGCGGCCCTGTTCCCCGGCGCGGGCCTGGGCGAAAGCCATGTAGAGAGCCGACGCCGAGCGGGCGGGCGGCAGGGCGGCGGTGGCGCCCCCGGCCTCGGCCCAGGCGCCGTTGAAGGCCAGGACCTGGCCGGTGGACCAGACCAGGGCGGCGGGCTCGGCCATGGCGTCCAGCAGCTCGACGGTGGCGTCGCCGGTCGGCTTCCTGGCCTCCCCCCGCCCGAACATGAACAGGCCGATCAGCGACACGATCCCGACCGTGAAGATCAGGATCAGCCCCGGTGCGCTCATGGGATCGGCCCGGAAGGCGGGATAGGCCAGCGCGCCGACCGCGACCACGAACCCGAGCGCCATCACGATCAGCAGCGGATCGATGGAGCGGCGGTCAGCGGTCGTCGTCGTCATGCGTCTCGGCCCGAATCAGAACGGGTGGAATGCGGAATGATGGGCCGGATGCGCCTCACGCGCGAATCCGGGAACCGGGAGACGCCGGAGACGGTCGAAATACACCGTCTCACCCGTCTATGCCGTCTATGCCGTCTATGCCGTCTATCGGTGTCGATGGCGCCTCCCGGATGCAAGGGGAGACAGTCTGGCACGGCGGTACGTCAGGATTGGACGTATCGCGCCGGCGGGATAGGCTGACGCCATGACCGGAAAACGCCCGCCATGGATGTTCAGGGCCGTCGCGGGATCGCTGATCGGCCTCATCATCGCGGGGGCTTTTACGGTCGGGGTTCTCTGGCTCTATGACCATCTGGAGCCTGTCGCGCCCGGTTGGATGACCCGCTACGGCCTGCGGAGCATGTCGCTGCTCTCGCTCGCCGCTCTGTTCGGATGGATGGCGGGCCTGGGGGTGATCTTCGCGCTGGTCAGCATCGGCTTGGTCCGCGTTCTGCGGGTCCCTGTCGAAGCGATCGCGCCATTCACCGGCGCACCGGACTATCCCGAACACCTTCGGCCGCCTTCGCCGGAGGTCAGGACCCGCGCTGGACGGGAGGGGTTCGTGGACGCCCGGATCGCGCAGCGGGACCCGGAGAAGGCGAGACGGCCGGACTGAGCCTCACGGCGCCAAAGCAAAACGGCCGCCCCGCGTTCAACGGGACGGCCGTTCTGTCGGGCAATCGACCCTCACCCTTTCGCGCAAGGACGACGGCTTCGCCGCCGTGCGCTCAAGCCCTCTCCCATCGGGAGAGGGGAGCGGCTTACGCCGCCTTCAGCTGCTCGGCCTTGTCGGCGCGGGCGGCGTTGATACGGGCTTCGGCGATGGCGTCGGCGATCTCGTGGGTCGGACGGCCTTCCGAGGCCGAGCGCTCCAGGACCTCGTCCAGCGTCTCCATCAGGCGCGAGAGCTTGGTCTCGACCCAGGCGGCGTCATACGCGCCGCCGGTGTTGCGGGCGTTCAGCTCGGACGCGACGTTGATGATGCCGCCGCCGTTGACGACGTAGTCGGGGGCGTAGAGCACGCCGCGCTCGAACAGCTTCTGACCGATGTCCGCGGTGGCCAGCTGGTTGTTGGCGGCGCCGACCACGGCCTTGGCGGTGATGCGGTCCAGGGTCTGGGGGTTCAGCGTCGCGCCCAGGGCGCACGGGGCGTAGATGTCGGCCTTGACGTCATAGATGGCGTCCGGAGCGACGATCTCGGCGCCGGTGCGGGCGGCG
>Ga0209676_1001826_pt1 | contig 17683 bp, 18 predicted proteins | sample AraplaCvi_mLB_r2_FD_184282 | JGI IMG/M metagenome (GOLD analysis project Ga0209676, IMG submission 184282) | Arabidopsis root microbial communities from North Carolina, USA - plate scrape MF_Cvi_mLB_r2 (SPAdes) (version 2) | ecosystem: Host-associated > Plants > Roots > Endosphere | place: USA...
CTGTACTGACGGCGGGGAGAGAGAGTGGCTACGCCCCTGCCGGATAATGTTGCGCTGCGTCAAGTCGCGCCAGACTCACATCGCGTCCGAGCAACAGCAGCACGTCGAAAATTCCCGGGGAAACGGTCCGGCCGGTTAATGCAGCGCGTAGCGGCCCGGCCAATTTTCCGAGCCCCAGTCCGGCGGCTTCGGCTTCGGCGCGCACGGCGGCGTCCAGCTCTTCTGTCGTCCAGTCATTCAGCCCGCGAAGTCGCTCCGTCACGGCAGCGAGCAGGCCTTCGGGCGCGGCCTTTAGCACCTCGACAGCCTTTTCGTCCACCGGCAACGGATCGGCCTGGAACAGGAAAACGGCCCCGTCGGCGATTTCGTCGAGCGTCTTCGCGCGCGGCTTCAGCGATTCCATCGCGCGGACCAGCAGCTCGCGGTCGGCGCCGCCCGCCGCGCGGCCGACAAGCTTTTCGACGCGCGGGGCGACGAGGTCGGCAAGGCGGGCGTCGTCGGCTTCGCGCAGATAATGGCCGTTCAGATTCTCGAGCTTCTTGAAGTCGAAGCGCGAGGGCGAGCGGCCGACATGGTCGAGGTCGAACCATTCGGTCGCCTGTTCGCGGCTGATGATCTCGTCGTCGCCATGCCCCCAGCCGAGGCGGAGGAGATAATTGTTCACTGCCTCCGGCAGATACCCCATCTCGTCGCGATAGGCGTCGACCCCGAGCGCGCCGTGGCGCTTCGACAGCTTGGCGCCGTCGGCGCCGTGGATCAGCGGAACATGCGCATAGACGGGTTCGCGCCAGCCCATCGAACGGATCAGCGCGAGCTGGCGGAAGGCGTTGTTGAGATGGTCGTCGCCGCGGATGACATGGGTGACGCCCATGTCGTTGTCGTCGACGACAACGCTGAGCATATAGGTCGGCGTGCCGTCGCTGCGGAGCAGGACGAAATCGTCGAGTTCGGCGTTCTGGACGGTGACTTCGCCCTGCACCTTGTCGGCGATGGTCACCGCGCCTTCCTGCGGCGCGCGCAGCCGGAGAACGTGCGGAACGGAAGGGTCACCGTCGTCGCGGTCGCGCCACGGGCTGCGGACGCGGAAGGGAAGGCGCTTTTCCTGCGCCTCGGCGCGCATCGCGGCGAGCTCGTCCTGCGTCAGGTAGCAGCGATAGGCCTCGCCCTTCGCGAGCAGTTCGTGCGCGACCTCGGCATGCCGCGGCGCGCGCGAAAACTGATACACGGTCTCGCCGTCCCAATCGAGATCCAGCCACTGCATCCCGTCGAGAATCGCGTCGATCGCGGTGTCGGTCGATCGCGCGCGGTCGGTATCCTCGATCCGCAGCAGGAACTTGCCGCCGTGATGACGCGCGAACAGCCAGTTGAACAGCGCGGTACGCGCGCCGCCGATGTGCAGATAGCCGGTCGGGGAGGGGGCAAAGCGCGTCACGACGTCGGTGCCGGTCGCTTCGGGGGTTTCTGCGGTCATATCGGTCTGATTTTCGGTTGCCACCACGGCCTCTTTCACTCAATTTGCCGTCCCCGGAGAAAGCGGGCGGGACGGGGATCGGGGGAGCCCCTAGCATGGCGACAAGGCAGCTTCAAACGCCCATTGCCGCACGCTGCGCAATGTATTGGCGCGCGCTGGCGGACGGGGTCGAGGCGCGGCTGGAGGCCGAACGCGAGCGGATCGGGCTCTGGCTGCCCGTCGCGCTGGGCGCCGGCATTGCGCTCTGGTTCCTGTTGCCGGCAAAAGCGCACTGGATCGGGGTGCTGTTCCTCCTGGCGGCGGGCCTGCTCGCGGGGCTGTTGATCGGCTGGCAAAGCCGGTTCGGACGGGCGGTCGCGGTCGGGTGCGGTGTGATGGCGGCAGGGTTGCTGCTCATCTGGGCGCGCGCGCTATGGGTCGCTGCGCCGGTGCTTGCAGCGCCCGTCACGACGCAATTTTCAGCGCTGGTCGAGCGCGTCGAGCCGCTGCCGGCAAAGGGGCAGGTGCGGATATTGGCCCAGCCGCTACGCCGTGCCGACCTGCCGCCGCGAATCCGGCTGACCTTGCGAAGCGAACAGGCTGCGGACCTCGCCGACGGCGAAACGATCGGGGTGCGCGCGCGGCTGATGCCGCCCCCGACGGCGAGCCTGCCCGGCGGTTATGATTTCGCACAGCGCGCCTGGTTCGACCGCATCGGTGCGGTCGGAACGGTGCTGGGGGACATCGCGCGCGCGCCGGGGCGCGGCAGCGCATCGCCGCCGCTGCGCGCGCGGCTGAGCGCGCATATCCATAAGCAGGTCGACGGATCGGCAGGGGGCATTGCCGCCGCGCTGGTGACCGGCGATCGCGGCGCGATCGACGAGGCGGACGAGGAGGCGATGCGCCGCAGCGGGCTGGCGCATCTTCTGTCGATCAGCGGGCTGCACGTGACCGCGGTGGTCGGCTTTGCAATGTTGCTGACGCTGCGGCTGCTTGCGTTGAGCCCGCGGCTGGCGCTCGCCGGTTATGTGCTGCCGCTGGCGGCGGCGGCGGGTGCGCTTGCCGGTGGCGGTTACACGCTGCTCGCCGGTGCCGAGGTGCCGACGCTCCGCTCCTTCATCGCGGCGCTGCTCCTGCTGGTCGCGTTCCTGATGGGGCGCGAGGCGCTGACGCTGCGGCTCGTCGCGGCGGGGGCGCTGGTCGTCCTGGTCTGGCGCCCCGAATCGCTGGCCGGGCCGAGCTTCCAGCTGAGTTTCGCCGCGGTCACCGCGATCATCGCGCTCCACGAAAGCCGCCCGATGCGGGCTTTTCTCGCACGCCGCGAGGAAATGTGGCTCTTTCGGCTGGGGCGCGGCGTCGCGGGGCTGTTGATCACCGGGTTGGTCGTCGAGGTTGCGCTAGCGCCGATCGCGCTGTTCCATTTCCACAAGGCGGGGCTTTATGGCGCGCTCGCCAATGTGGTCGCGATCCCGCTGACCACCTTTGTCATCATGCCCGCCGAGGCGCTTGCGCTGGCGTTCGACAGCGTCGGGCTCGGCGCGCCCTTCTGGTGGGTCGCCGATCATGCGCTGCGCGCGCTGATCACGCTCGCTCATATGGTCGCCGATGCGCCCGGCGCGGTCGCGATGCTGCCGACTTTTCCGCGTTGGGGTTTCGCACTCGCGGTTGCGGGCGGGCTCTGGATGCTGCTGTGGCGGACACGCTGGCGCCGGGCGGGGGCGGCGGCGCTGCTGATCGGCATGATGGCGCTGTTTGCCCAGCCGCGCCCCGATATGCTGATTACCGGCGACGGGAAGCATATCGCGGTTGCGGTGCCCAGCGGCAGTTACGCGCTGCTCCGCGACCGCGCGGGCGACTATATTCGCGATACAATGGCCGAGGCGGCGGGTGTCGATACGCCGCTCGGCACGCTCGCCGATCTCGATCATGTCGAATGCAATCGCGATTTCTGCCGATGGAGTCAGGGGCAGGGCGCTGCGCGCCGGATCATTCTAGCGTCGCGTGGACGCGACCGGATCGAGGGTACGGAGATGGCGGCCGCCTGTGCGGCCGCCGATGTCGTGATCAGCGATCGATGGCTGCCGCACGAATGCGTGGGGCGCTGGATGACGATCGATCGCGACAGTCTCGTCGAAACCGGCGGGCTGGCGCTATATCTTGGCGACACGCCCGAAGCGGTCGCTGCGCAGAAGGCCGGCGACGAACATCCGTGGCGTTTGCCGCAGCAGCTCAGTGGTAACGACGAAGCAGGCCCGACAGGCGCCCCTGCACGATAACGCGTTCGGCGGGATAACGCTGCGGCTCATAGGCGCTGTTCGCGGGGTCGAGACGGATCATCTGGCCTTCGCGGCGGAAATATTTGAGCGTTGCGTCCTGCCCGTCGACGAGCGCGACGACGATATCGCCCTCACGCGCGGTGCTCGCCTTCTGGATCAGAGCATAATCGCCGTCGAAAATGCCCGCCTCGACCATCGAGTCGCCCGATACCTCGAGCGCATAATGCTCGCCCGAGCCGAGCAGCGCGGCGGGAACGGCGAGATTGTTATGATCCTCGAACGCCTCGATCGGGACGCCCGCCGCGATCTTGCCGTGCAGCGGGATTTCGATGACGTCGTTCGCGGCGACGGGCTTGAGTTCCGGGGCAGGCTTGCGGAGCGGGACGATATTGTCGCGATCATTGCGCACGACCGGCTTCGCCGCTTCGGGCACCCTGAGAACCTCAAGCGCGCGCGCACGGTTGGGCAAGCGGCGGAGAAAACCCCTTTCTTCCAAGGCGCTTATCAGCCGATGTATGCCCGATTTCGATTTGAGTCCGAGCGCCTCCTTCATCTCCTCGAACGACGGCGAAATGCCGCTCGCGTCGAGGCGTTCCTGAATGAAGTGGAGCAGTTCATGCTGCTTCGCGGTCAACATCGGTTGTTCTCCATGATGCCAATTCCGGACATAGGGAGAACGATAGTGGAACAAAGCGGAACTTGTCAAGCGATGAGAAGATAATCCGCCAGGTCGCCTGCATCGCGCGGCGGCGCGCCGATCTCGCGGATCAGCAGCGCGTTCGCCGAGGCGAGGGGGAGGGTGCGGCCGCTTTCCTGCCCGATCATCGGTATCAGGCGGCCTTGTTCGAGTCGCGCGCGGAGATAGTCGCGGCGTGCGCCGCCTCCGGCAAGCGGCGCGGCCAGCGGGGCCCGATGGACAGGGGGCAGGGGCTCTCTCGCGCGAGCCAGATGACGGACGAGCGGTAGCAGGAACAGCGTCGCAGTGACGAACGCGGACGAGGGATTCCCAGGAAGGCCGAGCAGGATTGCGTCGTCGAGCGTTCCGGCGATCAGCGGCTTGCCCGGGCGCATCGCGATTTTCCAGAAATCGAGGCGTCCGCCGGCGTCGTCCAGCGCACCGCGGACGTGATCGTGATCGCCGACCGACGCACCGCCGACGGTGACGATGACGTCGTGACGTCGCGCCAGTTCCTTGAGAATTCGGGCAAGAGTCGCCCGATCGTCGGGGACATGGTGCGACAGCACGGGGCCATCGACCTCGCCGGCAAGCATTGCCGCAAGCATCGCGCCGTTGCTGTCGGGAATCTGGCCGGGGGCGAGCGGGCGTCCGGGCTGGACGAGTTCGTCGCCGGTAGTGAGGATAGCCACACGCGGGCGGCGGCCAACGGCGAGCTGGCCGATGCCGCTCATTGCGGCGGCGGCAATCGCGCCCGGAGTGAGGCGCGTGCCTGCCGCGAGAAGGCAATCGCCGGCGGCAAAATCGGCGGCGCGTGCGCGAATATGACGTGCGCGCGTGCCGGGACCATCGCCGGTGAGCGTCAGCGCATCGCCATTGCGCGCGACATCCTCCTGAACGATGACGGTATCGGCGCCTTCCGGAAGCATCGCGCCGGTGAAGATACGCATCGCCTCCCCCGGCCCGAGCGGGCGGTCGGGCGCCGCGCCGGCTGCGATTTCTCCGGCGATGGCCCAAGGGCCGGGCAGATCGTCGAAGCGGATTGCATAGCCGTCCATTGCCGATAGCGGCGCCGCAGGCTGGTCGCGCAGCGCGATGACATCGTCCGAAAGGTGGCGGCCAAACGATTCGGAAAAGGCGACATTTTCGCTGCCGAGCGGTTGGCGCAGCGCGAGCAGTCGCCCCTGCGCCTCCTCGACGGGAAGCAGACCGCTCATTCGGCGCGCCAGTCGCCCGAACGGCCGCCGCTCTTTTCGAGCAGGCGGATGTCGCCGAGGATCATCGTGCGGTCGAGCGCCTTTGCCATGTCGTAGAGCGTCAGCAGCGCGACCGAGGCGGCAGTGAGCGCCTCCATCTCGACCCCGGTCTGCCCCGTCGTCTGCGCGACAGCTTTGACGGCGATGCCATTGTCTTCCCATGTGAAATCGACGCCGACCCGGGTCAGGGCGAGCGGATGACAGAGCGGGATGAGGTCGGCGGTGCGCTTCGCGGCCATGATGCCGGCGATCCGCGCGGTCGAGAGGACGTCGCCCTTCGGTGCGTTGCCGCTGCGGATCGCTTCGAGCGCGCCGGACGACATGATGATGCGCCCGCCCGCGACCGCGCGGCGCTGCGACGCCGGCTTGGCGCCGACATCGACCATATGTGCGGCGCCGGTTTCGTCGAGGTGAGTCGGTCTGGATGTCATGCGGGAAACGAAGCAATGCCGCAGACGAAAGGCAAGAGGGATGGCGGGGTTCGAGCGGATGCGGATGTTTCTTTCATCGTCATCCCGGACCTGATCCGGGATCCATAACCGCACCATCGTCGTGGATCCCGGATCAGGTCCGGGATGACGAAGTGGGTGGGAAACGGTCGCTTCCCACCCCAAAGCTGCCTTTCTTCAGACGAGCCCCGCCATCCGCATCCGTGCTTTCATTGCCTCGACGAACAGCCGTACGGCGGGCAGGCGCGCGCGCGCCGGCTCGAACAGCAGGTGCACCGGCAGCGTCGGCGGCTGTTCGTCGGTCAGCAACGAAATCAGCCGCCCCGCATCGACCGCCTCGGCGAGCTGGTAGGAGAGAAGGTTCGCGATCCCCAGCCCCGCCTCGGCCGCCGCAAGCACCCCGTCGACCGTGTTGACGACAAGGCGCGGCGGCGCGGTCAGCCGCCACCGACCGCTCGCGAACTGCCACTCGTTCATCCAGCGCGGCCCCATCGTGCCGATCAGGTCGTGACCCGCGAGGTCGGCGACCGCCGCCGGTGCCCCGCGCCGTGCCACATAGGCGGGACTTGCGACGAGCATCTGGCGTACCCGGCCGACGCGCACCGCCTTCAGCCCCGAATCGGCGAGCGGTCCGATACGCACCGCGACGTCGATCCCTTCCTCGACGATACGCACATTGCGGTCGATCAGCATCATCCGGGCCGAAAGCTCGCGATGCTCCGCCATCAGCGCGCCGACCACCGGCAGCACATGGAGCCGCCCGAACATCACCGGTGCGGTCAGATGCAACTGCCCGCGCGGCTCGACCTCGGCGCCGCGAATCTCGCGCTCGGCGCCGGCAAGATCGGCGAGGATACGCCGGGCCTGTTCGAGGAACACCGTGCCCGCATCGGTCAGCGCGACCGCGCGGGTCGAGCGGTGGAAGAGGCTCGTCCCGAGCCGCGCCTCGAGCGCCGCGATCCCGCGCGTCACCGCGGGCGGCGAGCTGCCGAGCTTGCGCGCCGCCGCGGCAAAACCACCCTCGCTCGCGACGGCGACGAACATTTCGAGCGTGAGCAACCGATCCATTATTATTCCACATTCCGGAATTAACTTGTGCAATTATCCCGAATTATCATCAACAGCGCAATGACCTAGATCGGCATCGCGAACGGAGGCCAGCTCTTCCTCCCGGTTTCCGTTTGCCTCCCTTCGTGAAAGGCAGGGCGATGGCGCAGAATTACCGGCATATATTGTTCGACGATGCGGTCAGGGCCGAGCAGGAGCGCCACGGCTCGCGCGCCTCCTATGCCAGGATGGATGTCGGCGCCGACGGCACGCCCGACACGCTGACCGCCCGCGAAATCGCCTTCATCGAGGAGCGCGACAGCTTCTACATGGCGAGCGTCAACGTCGAAGGCTGGCCCTATATGCAGCATCGGGGCGGTCCCGCGGGCTTCCTTCGCCATATCGCCGGCAATCGCGTCGGTTTCGCCGACTATCGCGGCAACAGGCAATATATCAGCGCCGCCAATCTCAAGGGCAACGACCGGGTCTCGCTCTTCCTGATGGACTATCCGAACCGCGAGCGGCTGAAGCTCGTCGGCCACGCCCACAGCGTCGAACTTGCCGACGATCCCGCAGCGATCACCGCGCTGATGCCCGAGGGGTATCGCGCGACGCCCGAGCGCGCCTTCTTCATCGATGTGATCGGCTGGGAGTGGAATTGCTCGCAGCATATCACCCCGCGCTTCACCGAGGCTGAAATTTCCGCCGCGGTCCGCCCGATGGCGGCCGAGATCAACCAGCTGCGCGCCGAAATCGTCGCGCTGCGCGCAGAGAAGGAAGAGAAATGACCGGATCATTGACCGAGGGTGCCCACCATATCGGCCTCGCCGTTCGCGACGTTGCCGAGGCGCGCGATTTCTTCGTCGAGGCGCTGGGCTTCGCCGTCGCCGCCGAGCGCCCGGACTATCCCGCGATCTTCGTCTCCGACGGCACGACCCTGCTCACGCTGTGGCAGGTCGCCGATCCCGCGAGCGCGACGCCCTTCGATCGCCGCGCCAATATCGGCCTCCACCATCTCGCGCTCCGCGTCGCCGACTTGAGTGCGCTGCGCGCTGTCTTTACGCGCGTGCAAGGGCATCCGGGCGCAGTGATCGAATTCGACCCCGAGCCGATCCGCGAGGGCGCGACGACGCATCATTTCATCTGCGCGATGCCCGGTGGTATCCGGATCGAATTCGCGACCCCCTTTGCCTGAGGAGAAGCCCGTGCCTTACGTCAACATCCGCATCACCCGCGAGGGCGCAACCCCCGCGCAAAAGGCCGAACTGATCGCGGGCGTTACCGACCTGCTCCGGCGCGTGCTCGACAAGAACCCGGCGACCACCGTCGTCAATATCGACGAGGTCGATTTCGAGAATTGGGGGATCGGCGGGCTGCCAGTTCTCGACTATCGCGCCGCGCAGACATCGAAGGAGCAAAAGCCATGACCGCGAACAACGCCGCCCCCGCCTTCGCCTCGATCATGTTTCTGACGGGGGTCGGAATCCCGATCCTCGCAGCCCTGAACGGCGGGCTCGGCGCGCGGCTCGGCAGCCCGATGGCGGCGTCGATGATCCTCTTTGGCCTTGCCTTTCTGATCGCGACGACCGGCGCCCTGCTGACCGGATCGGTCGGCCAGATGCGGTTCACGCCGGACATTCCTGCCCATTTCTATTTCGGCGGTCTGTTCGTCGCCTTCTACGTCATCGCGGTGACCTTCATCGCGCCCAAATTCGGCGTCGGCAACGCGATCTTCTTCGTGCTCGTCGGTCAGCTGATCAGCGCTGCGACGATCGACCATTTCGGCCTGTTCGGGGCGCTGCGCTCGGCGATCGACATCAAACGCATCGCCGGCATTGCCCTGATGATCGCGGGCGTCTGGCTCGCGCGCCGCACGGGCTGAAGCCGGTTTCGACCGGAAGCTGCCCCAAATCGGTCGCTAGCCCTCCAGCAGCGCCTTTGTTGCTGCCGTGACGTCATCCTGCCGCATCAGGCTTTCGCCGACGAGGAAGGCTCTGACGCCGCTTTTCGCCAGTCTTTCGCAGTCGTCATGGTTCGCGATGCCGCTTTCGCCGACGAGCAGGGTGCCCGGCGGAACCAGCCTGGCGAGGCGTTCGGTGACCGCGAGATCGGTTTCGAAGGTGCGAAGGTCGCGGTTGTTGACGCCGATGAGGCGGGACTGGAGGCGGGTCAGAGCGCGGTCCAGTTCAGCTTCGTCATGGACCTCGACAAGCACGTCCATGCCGCGTTCGAAGGCCGCGGCCTCGATCTCGCGCATCGCGCCGTCGTTGAGTGCGGCGACGATGATCAGGATCGCATCGGCGCCGATCGCCCGCGCCTCGGCGACCTGCCAAGGGTCGATCATGAAATCCTTGCGGAGCGCGGGAAGGGGGCAGGCCGCGCGCGCAGCGACGAGATAGTCCTCATGCCCCTGAAAATATGGCGCGTCGGTCAGGACCGACAGGCAGGCGGCTCCGCCCGCAGCGTAGGCGCGGGCGTGGTTGGCCGGGTCGAAATCTGGCCTTATCAATCCTTTGGACGGTGAAGCCTTCTTGATTTCGGCGATCAGGCCGAAGCCGCCGGCGTCGATCCTTGCCTGCAGGGCCGCGGCGAAACCACGTACCGGGCCGGCGTCGGTCGCGTCGAGATCGGACTGCGAGCGGACGGCACGGCGTGCGGCGACTTCCTGAGCCTTGGTAGCAAGAATTTGCGTGAGCTTGTTCATTTATAGGCGATCCAGCAATTGAGCAGCGCGTTGGCGAGGCCCTTGTCGATTGCCTCGGCGGCTTCCTCGACACCCTCGGCAAGCGTATTGGCGACGCCGGCGACGACGAGCGCTTCGGCGGCATTATAAAGCACGGCGTCGCGGTAGGCGCCGGGCTCGCCTTCGAGCAGGCGGCGCAGCGCCTTTGCGTTATACCCGGCATCGCCGCCGCGGATTTCGGCGAGCGAGCGCGTCGGCAGGCCGGCGTCGGCGGCAGTGCTGCGCTGCATCCGCACCCCTTCGGACGTTACCACGGCAACCTCGTTGCCGCCCGCGAGCGAAAGTTCGTCGAGGCCCTCGTCGCCCGAAATGACGCGCGAATGGTCGGTGCCGAGCCGGTGCAGCGCCTCGGCATAGACGGGGACATAGGCGGGGCGCGCGATGCCGACGAGTTGGCGCGTGACGCGTGCCGGATTGGCGAGCGGGCCCATCAGGTTGAAGATCGTCCGGCGGCCGATCGCCTTGCGGATCGGCATGATGCGCTTCATCGCCGGGTGGCGCGTGCCGGCAAAGAGAAAGCAGATGCCGAGATCGGCGAGCTGTTTCTCGGCCATGCGGTCGGCGCGATCCATGTCGAGACCGAGCGCTTCCAAAGTGTCGGCTGCGCCGGATTTTGAAGAAGCGGCCCGATTTCCGTGCTTTGCGACCGGAACCTCGCACGCGGCGACGACGATCGACACCGCGGTCGAGACATTGAGCGTATGATGGCCGTCGCCACCGGTGCCGCAGACGTCGATCGCGCCCGCGGGCGCATCGATCGGGATCAGCCGGTCGCGCATCGCCTGTGCCGCGGCGGCGATCTCGACCATCGTCTCGCCGCGGTCGGAGAGCGCGATCAGGAATTCGGTGACCTGTTCGTCGCTCGCGCCGCCGTCGAGCATCGTCGCGAAGGCGTCGGCCGCCTCGTCGTGACCCAGAAGTTCCGAAGGGTCGGGGAACGGGCCGAAGCGGCTCATGCCGCCTTGCGCTCGCCGATCGGCAGCCCCGCGATTGTCAGGAAATTGGCAAGCATCGCATGGCCGTGCTCGGTCGCGATGCTTTCGGGGTGGAACTGGACGCCGTGGATCGGCAGTTCGACGTGGCGGAAACCCATCACCGCGCCGTCGTCGCTCGTCGCGTTGATCACGAGGGTAGCGGGAATGTCGACGACCTCGAGGCTGTGATAGCGCGTCGCCTGAAAAGGCGAGGGCAGGCCGGCGTAGAGCCCGCTGTTGTCGTGGCAGACGGGCGACGTCTTGCCATGCATCAGATGACCGCGCTGGACGGTGCCGCCGAAATGCTGGCCGATCGCCTGATGGCCGAGACACACGCCGAGCAGCGGACGGCGCGCATCGGCGCAGGCGGCGACAAGATCGAGGCTGATGCCCGCCTCGTTCGGGGTACAGGGGCCCGGCGAGATCAGGATCGCGTCGGCGCCGGTCGCGAGCGCGTCGGCGGCCGTCAGCGCATCGTTGCGTTCGACGCGCACCTCGACCCCCAGCTCGATCAGATAGTGAACGAGGTTGAAAGTGAAGCTGTCATAATTGTCGATGACGAGGATCATGGAGGGCGCACTAACGGTTTTGCGGGGGCGGGGGAAGGGATAGAAGCTTTCTTGCCGTCAAACCCAACTTCATGGTGGAGGGCTTATTCGGCCATCAGCTTTGCAAGGTCGGCCTTCCAGAATTTCGCCCAGGTGTGCGTGCCGTGGCCTTTCGTTTCGGGGCTGGCGGGGATCAGTATGAAGCGTGCGCGCGGCATGCGTTTCGCGCCGTCCTGCGGGTAGCTGTAGCCGGGCGGGTTGATGAAATCGTCGGCCGAATTGATCCAGAGCACGGGCACGGCGATTCGCTCGAGATTCGGCCATGGATTGTAATTGCGAGATGAATCAAGCTGATAGATCGTGTCATTCGCATCGTTGCGACCAAAGGCGCGCGCGAACGCCTCGTCCTTGTATTTTTCGGCCGCGATGCGCGTCGGATATTGCGCCTGCAGCGCATAGGGGTTCGCGCCCGCGATCAGCGTCAGCGATGCGGCGGTTCGCAGGCCCGACAGCGGCGGATCGGTATAATTGCCGTCCTTCCACAGCGGATCCGCCTTGATCGCGTCGATCGAGAGCGTGCGCCACATTCGGTTCTCGCCCGCGATCTCGACCGGCTGGCAGGCGAAGGGCGCGAGCCTTTCGGCAAAGCCCGGATGCGTCTCGCCCCACACGAAGGCATGCATGCAGCCCATCGAGGTACCGAGGATGAGCTTGAGTCTTTTCACGCCCAGCTTCTCGGTGAGCAGCCGGTACTGCGCCTCGACCATGTCGTTATAGTCGTAGCGCGGAAACTTCATGCGCAGCCCGTCGCTGGGCTTCGACGAGCCGCCATGGCCGATATTGTCGGGAAGGATGATATAGTATCGGGCCATATCGAGCGGCTGGCCGGGACCGAACAACTCGTCGGCGAACTGCGGCTGGAAGAATTGCTTTCCGGTGCCGCCGGTGCCGTGGAGGATCATCACGGCGTTGGTGACGTCACCCTTGGCGTCACGTTGCGGCTTGCCAAGCGTCGTGTAATGCAACCTGATTTCCGGCAGCGTTTCGCCGGTTTCGAAGGTGAAGCTCTTGAGGATGGCGTCACCCTCGACAGAGCTTTGGAGCTGCGCTTGAGCGGGCGTGGCGCCAGCGAGCAAAAGGGCGAATGGAGCGAGAAATTTGCGCATGGTGGGACGCTAGCGTGGCACCCCGCAAGGTCAAGCCAAGCTATTGCCCATACCCGGGCGTTCCCGCAAGTCGCACGGCCTCGCGCGCAGCGGCGAAGAGCGCCCCGGCCTTGGCCTCGCATTCACGCTGTTCGTAGGCGGGGTCGCTGTCGGCAACGATTCCGGCGCCCGCCTGGACGTGCATCTCGCCATCCTTGACGATCGCGGTGCGCAGCACGATGCAGCTGTCCATATTGCCGTCGGGCGCGAAATAGCCGACGCCGCCGGCATAGGGTCCGCGCGCATCGGCTTCGAGCTCGGCGATGATCTGGCAGGCGCGGACCTTCGGCGCGCCGCTGACCGTGCCCGCGGGGAAACCCGCGAAGAGCGCATCAATCGCGTCCTTGTCGGGCGCGATGCGGCCGATGACGTTCGACACGATGTGCATGACGTGGCTGTAATATTCGACCGTGTAGCTGTCGGTCACGGTCACAGACCCGCCGACGGCGGCGCGACCGACGTCGTTGCGGCCGAGGTCGAGCAGCATCAGATGCTCGGCGCGTTCCTTGGGATCGGCGAGCAGGCTGTCGCGATTCTCGACATCCTCGGCGCTCGTGCGGCCGCGCGGGCGGGTGCCGGCGATCGGACGGATCGTGATCTCGCCGTCGCGGACCCGGACGAGGATTTCGGGCGACGAGCCGATCAGCGCGAAGCCGGGCAGGTCGAGGAAATAGAGGAAAGGCGAAGGATTCACGCGGCGCAGTGCGCGATAGAGATCGAAGGGCGGCAGGTCGAACGGAGTCGAGAAACGCTGCGACAGAACCACCTGGAAGATGTCGCCAGCGGCGATATAGTCTTTCGCCGTCCTGACCATTTCGGCGAAATGCGCGGGCGCCGTTGCGGGGTTCGCCGCGATCGCTTCGGGCAACACTCCGGTCGTGGCACGGTCGTTGTGCGCGCTGACGCTTGAAAGGCGCGCTGCGACGGTTTCCAGCCGCTCCTGCGCCGCGTCGATCATCCGGTCGATCGCGCCACCTGGATCGGGCCAGATCGGCGCGATCAGGAAAAGTTCGTCGGCGAGCCGGTCGAAGACGAGGATCACCGTCGGGCGCACAAAGATCATGTCGGGCAGGCCGAGCCCCGAGCCCGGCGCGCGCGGGATGCGTTCGACGAGGCCGATCGTTTCATAGGCGAAGAAGCCGACCAGCGTCGCGAGCGCCTTGGGCAGCCCTTCGGGCACGTCGAAACGGCATTCGGCGACGAGATCGCGCAGCGCCTGCAATGCGGGGGTAGCGAGGGGCTGGAAGGCCTCACGGTCGCGACGCCAGTCGCGGTTGATGCGCGCGGCGTCGCCCGTGACCTCGAACATCAGGTCGGGATCGAGGCCGAGCAGGCTGTAGCGCCCGCGCGTCTCGCCGCTTTCGACCGATTCGAGCACCCAGTCGCCGCGCCCCGGCTCGATGAGCTTGAGCGCTGCCGACACGGGGGTTTCGATATCGGCGATCAGCCGCTGCCAGACGACTGCGCCGCGGCCCTGCGCCAGCGCTTCGAGCGCGGCGGCCCTGCCTTCGAGACTCACCCTTATTCGGCGACCGGCGTGTTGCCGGTCAGTTCGGCGCGCAGCTGGTCGACGAGCTTCTTGTTGATCGTCACCCCGGCGCGGCGCTTGGCTTCTGCTGCGAGCTGCTCGATCAGCTCGTTGCCGAAGGCTGGGGCGAGCGGCTGGGCGATCGCGGCGACGCGCTGCGGCTCGATCGCTTTCGGATCGGGGCGCTGCACGTCGTTCAGGGCGATCACCATCCAGCCGCGATTGCCCGGGATCTCGAGCGTCTTGACGCTGCCTTTCGCCATCGAGAAGAGCAGGGCAAGATCGGGCGACACGGGCTTGCCGCCCGCCCCGAGTTCGGCGCGGCGGCCGCCGATCGTCTGGACATTGCCGATGTTGGGGCCGGCGGCAGCGACGGCTTCATTAAGGCTCTTGCCGCTCTCGACGGCTTTCACGATCGCGCGCGCCTTGTTACGAGCGACCTTCTGCCCCTCGGCAAAGCGCCATTCGCCGAGCAGTTCGGTGCGGATCTGCGCGAAGGGCGGCGGTGCGGCGGCAACGATCGACTTGACCGCATAAATGGCGAATTTCTCGTTCTCGACGAGCGTCGCGATATGGCCCTCTCCCTCACCGGCAGCCTGGAAGGCCTGCGCGACGAGCGGCGCGAGTTCGGGCGCCGGAACGAAGGCGGGCTGGGCGGGCGAGCGGCCGCTCGGAAGGATTGCCGGCGTCTCGAGAAGCTGGAGCTTGCGGTCGGCGGCGACCTCCTCGACCGAGGCGCCGCCGTTCACCGCGTCCTGGATCGCGTTGTAGTAATCGACGATCGCTTCGTTCGCCTTGTTCTTGGCAAGTTCGGTGCGGATCTCGGCGCTCGCATCGGCAAGGCTGCGCGCCGGCTTGGCCGTCACGTCATCGACGCGCGCGACGGACCAGCCGAGGCCGGTCTGTACCGGGCCGATAACGTCGCCGCGCTTTGCCGCAAAGGCGGTCTTCGCGGCCGCGGCGCTGCTCGTCGCGGCATAGGCCGACTGGGTCAGGTCGCCCGTGGTCGACGCCGACAGACCGGCGGCCTGCGCCGCGGCGGCAAGCGAGGTACCTCCGCGGACCTTTGCGGCGAGCGCATTGGCCGCGGCCTGATCGGGAACGATCACCTGCGAGAAACGGCGCGTCTCGCTCGCGGCGAACTGCGCAGCATTGTCCTTGTAGACCTTGGCGATTTCGGCGTCGGTGACCGCGGGAACCGAGACCGCGCTGCGATCGAAAAGCGCGTACTGGATGACGCGGCGTTCGGGCACGGTGAAGCGTGCCTTGTTCTGCGAGAGAAAGGTCTGCAGCGCGGCGTCGCCGGGATCGGCGGCGGGCGCGAAGGGGCTGGCGGGGATGAAGGTCGCCTGTCCGCGGCGCTGTTCCATCAGCAGCGCGGCATAGGGCTGCGCCATGCCCAGCGCGATCCGGGGCATCGACGCGATCGGCGCGGCGAGCTGTTCGATGAGGAGCTGCTGGCGCAGGTCGCGGCGGAGCTGCGTTTCGGTCAGGCCATTCTGGCGCAGGAAATTCTCGAAGACCTTCTGGTCGAACTTGCCCGACACGCCGGCGAAGGCGGGCAGATCGGCGATGCGGCCGTCGATCAGTCGCTTGCTGACGCCGAAACCCATATCGGTCGCGAGCTGGTCGAAGGCGATCCCTTCGACGAGCTGGTCGAGCACCGAGTCGAGTCCGCCCGATTCGACGAACGCCGGCATCGTAAGGCCCGGCTGCTGCTGGCGCGCCTGGTTATAGGCCTGACGAACACGCTCGCGCAGCTCGCCCACGCCGATCTGTTCGTTGCCGACCTTGGCGACATTGGCGTCGCCGAGCCCGCCGAAGCTCGAATTGCCGGTGACGTCGCCGAGCGCGAAGGCAAGGCCGACGAGCACGACGAAGGCGAGGGCGAGGAACTTGCCGATCGTCGAGGAAAACATGGCGCGGATGGCGGTAATCATGAAGCGGACATTCTTTCGGGCAGGGCGCATCAAGCGCTGTTGCGCGCTGCTTTAGAGGCGCGATGGCACGGCATCAAGGCGGGAAAGGGGCTTTTCGCGCTGCGCGAGGCGGCTTGCCTAGTCACACCGGCCGCCGCTAGGGGCTGACGATGTCCAGAGTAGCGGGAGAGGCGGTAACATGACGCGGCGCAAATATGTGGTCGGCAACTGGAAGATGAACGGATTGTCGGACGCCATCGGCGAAGCGCAGGCGATCTTTGCCGCAGCCGGGGAGTATCCGGCGGTCGATGTCGCAATATGTCCGCCGTTCACGCTGATCGGCGCGATGGTTGCCGCGGCTGCGGGCCGGGCCATCGGCGGGCAGGATTGCCACAGCGCGGCGTCGGGCGCCTTCACCGGATCGGTTGCGGCACCCATGCTTGCCGATATCGGCGCAAGCCTCGTGATCGTCGGCCACAGCGAGCGGCGCGAGGGTTTCGGCGAAAGCGATGCCGATGTGCGCGCCAAGGCCGAAGCCGGGCTGGCCGCCGGCCTGTCGGTGATCCTGTGCGTCGGCGAACCGCGCGACGTGCGCGAATCGGGCGATGCGATCGATTATGTGCTCGCGCAAATCGCGGGCTCGGTGCCCGACGATTTCGATCGGCAGCGGCTCGCCATCGCCTATGAGCCGATCTGGGCGATCGGAACGGGGCTTGTCCCGACCGTCGCCGATGTCGCGGCGATGCATGGCGCGATCCGTGGCGCGCTGACGGCGCGTTTCGGCAGCGCGGCGGACGATATGCGCATCCTTTATGGCGGATCGGTCAACGGCGACAACGCGGCCGAACTGCTCGGAGCCGGCGATGTCGACGGTGCGCTCGTCGGCGGGGCGAGCCTGACCGCCGCGAAGTTCGTGCCGATCATCGCAGCCGGCGCTGCGCTTGGCTGATCCTATGGGTTGAAGCGAAGCCGCTTCGTCTCTATGTGCGCCGCGGGCGCGGTCCGTTTGAGGTCGCGCAAGTTCGGGAAAATATGATGTCCAGCCTCTTCACCTTCATACTCGTCCTGCAGGCGCTCGTCGCTGCGGCGATGATCGGCGTCATTCTGATGCAGAAGTCGGAAGGTGGCGGCCTGGGTGTCGGCGGCAGCCCTGCGGGCCTGCTGTCGGCGCGCGGTGCGGCGGATTTCATGACCCGGGCGACGACGATCCTTGCGACCGCCTTTGTCGCGCTGTCGATCGTGCTCGCGGCGATGGCTTCGGTCGGTCGCAGCGGTTCGACGATCGACACGTCGCTGTCGAAGACGGCGCAGACCAGCGGTGCGGCTCCGGCCTCATCGCTGACCGGCCCGGCACAGCCGGCGCAAAGCGCGCCCGCCGGTGCGGCGCCCGCTCCCGCAAGCGACGATCCGCTGGCGGCAGCCGCCGCTGCGGCGGCAAGCCAGGAAGCCGCTCCGGCTCCCGCACAGGCGCCCCCCGCCAAGAAATAACGGCGGCTCCGGCCTCCACCTTCAGCCCGCCCGGCGGAAAATATTTCCGCCGGATGCGATTCGACGGCTTGCGCCGTCCCCCTCCCGTTGAGTAAGTCTTTCCTCCCATGGCGCGGTTCATTTT
>Ga0209676_1001827_pt1 | contig 17645 bp, 17 predicted proteins | sample AraplaCvi_mLB_r2_FD_184282 | JGI IMG/M metagenome (GOLD analysis project Ga0209676, IMG submission 184282) | Arabidopsis root microbial communities from North Carolina, USA - plate scrape MF_Cvi_mLB_r2 (SPAdes) (version 2) | ecosystem: Host-associated > Plants > Roots > Endosphere | place: USA...
TTCGACCTGACCATGGCCAACCGCGTACCCGACCTGCTCGACGAGGGCTATGACGTGTCCATCGTGCTGGCCACCGAACTGCCCGACTCGGGGTTTGTGTCGCAGCGCCTGGGCATCACCTACAGCATCGTCTGCGCCTCGCCCGCCTACATCGCCCGCCACGGCGTGGCACACAAGCCTGCCGACCTGCTCAAGCACGCCTGCCTGCGCATGGTCAGCCCGGTGATCCCGTTGGAGAAATGGCTGTTCGACGGGCCGGAAGGCCAGGAAATGGTCAACATCACCAGCTCGCCGTTCATGGTCAACACTGCCGATGCCATGAAGACCGCGATCCGCAGCGGCATGGGTGTGGGCGTGCTGCCAATCTATTCGGCCATCGACGGCCTGCGCGATGGCAGCCTGGTGCGGGTACTGCCCGAGTACCGGCTGCAGGAACTGAACCTGTACGCCATCTACCCGTCGCGGCAGTACCTGGATGCCAAGATCAAGACCTGGGTCGAGTACCTGCGCAACTCGCTGCCGGAGATTCTGGCAGCCCACGAGGCGGACCTGAAAACCCACCAGGTGATGATCGCCAACTAAAAAGCTGCTGCACTGCGGGGGCGGACAATGGTAGGTTGCTAACCAATGTCAGGCCATTCGCGGGCACGCCCGCTCCCACAGGTAATGCACAGGCCTTCAATCTGTGCGGTACCTGTGGGAGCGGGCGTGCCCGCGAAGAAGCCCCCACCGTCCCACGCCTTGCAGAGAAGTTGCCCGATGAAAAAGACCGTCCTGGCCTTCAGCCGTATCACCCCGGCCATGGCCGAGCGCCTGCAGCAAGACTTCAACGTGATCGTGCCGAACCCCAAGCTCGGCGACATCAATGCCCAGTTCAACGAAGCACTGCCCGAAGCCCATGGCCTGATCGGCGTTGGCCGCAAGCTCGGCCGGGCGCAGCTTGAAGGCGCGGCCAGGCTGGAGGTGGTGTCCAGCGTGTCGGTCGGCTACGACAACTACGACCTGGACTACTTCAACGAACGCGGCATCGCCCTGACCAACACCCCCGACGTACTGACCGAAAGCACCGCCGACCTGGGCTTTTCGCTGATCATGGGTTGCGCCCGCCGCACCGCCGAGCTGGATGCCTGGACCAAGGCCGGCAACTGGCAGGCCACCGTGGGCCCGGCCCATTTCGGCAGCGATGTGCATGGCAAGACCCTGGGCATCGTGGGCATGGGCAACATCGGTGCCGCCATCGCCCGTCGCGGCCGGTTCGGTTTCAACATGCAGGTGATCTATTCCGGCAACAGCCGCAAGGCCGCGCTGGAGCAAGAGCTGGGGGCGCAGTTCCGCAGCCTGGAGCAACTGCTGGCTGAGGCCGATTTCGTCTGCATCGTGGTGCCGTTGTCCGATGCCACCCGCAAGCTGATCGGTGCGCGCGAGTTGCAACTGATGAAGCCGAGCGCGTTTCTGATCAACATCGCCCGCGGGCCGGTGGTGGACGAGGCTGCTCTGATCGAAGCACTGCAGAACGGCACCCTTCGCGGTGCGGGCCTGGATGTGTACGAGAAAGAACCGCTGAGCGATTCGCCGCTGTTCAAGCTGCCCAATGCGCTGACCTTGCCACACGTTGGCTCGGCCACTGCCGAAACCCGCGAGGCCATGGCCAACCGGGCGATTGACAACCTGCGGGCAGCGCTGCTGGGTGAGCGACCGCGGGACCTGGTGAATCCGCAGGTGTGGAAGGGCTGATAGCCCGCTGCTGCCTGCCCTGGCCCTTTCGCGGGCTCGCCCGCTCCCACAAGTACTGCACAGGCCTTAGGGCAGTGGTGTACCTGTGGGAGCGGGCGAGCCCGCGAAAGGGCCGGCACAGGCAACCCATCACCTATTTGGCCACCACAACACCTTCAGCCAACTTGACTCTGGGCTTGCGAAACACCAGCACATTCCCTGCCATCACCGCCACCAGCCCCGACAAGGCCGGTGCCGTCCACTGATACCCCTCGGCCACCGCCGACACATTCAGCGCCACCAACGGGAACAGCACCGTGCAGTACGCTGCCCGCTCCGGCCCCATGCGCCCGACCAGGGTCAGGTAGGCGGTAAACGCGATCACCGAGCCCGGCACCACCAGGTAGAGCAACGAGCCGATATACCGCACGTTCCATTCCATGCTGAACGGCACGCCGCTGACCACGCAGAACACCGCCAGCATCACTGCCCCGTACACCATGCCCCAGGCATTGGTGGTCATGGGCCTGAGCCCGGCCTTCTGCTGCATGCTCGACAGCATGTTGCCGGCCGAGAAGCACAGCGTGCCGAGCAGGGCCAGGCCGAGGCCGTACAGGGTTTCGCGGGTGGCAGCGTGGTGGGACAGCTCCGGCCAGAACAGCAGGCCCAGGCCAAGTAACCCCAAGGCGCCGCCGCCGAGCACATTGCTGGCGATCTTCTGGCCGAAGAAGATCCGCGCGTTGAGCGCGTTCCACAGGGTGGCGGTGGAGAACACCACGGCGATCAGGCCGCTGGCGATCCACTGGCTGGCGCTGAGGAAACAGATGAAGTTGACGCAGAACAGGCACAGGCCCTGGGCCAGGCAGATCTGGTGGCCACGCCGGTTCATCGGCTGCAGGCGGCGGGTAAGCAGCAGGAAGGCGAACAGGATCAGGCCGGCCAGGGCAAAGCGGTAGACGATCGAGACCGGAATGGCGACCACGCCCAGCTGGAGTTTCAGGGCGATCCAGGTGGTGCCCCAGATCAGGACGGTTAGCAGGTAGAGCGACAGGTTCATCGGTGGGGCTCCTCAGGCGATCGACCATACATCCCGGGGCCGCTGTGCGGCCCATCGCCGGCAAGCCAGCTCCCACAAGTACAGCGCCAAGCTCAAGGCTGGCGCCGTCCCTGTGGGAGCTGGCTTGCCTGCGATCGAGGGCGCAGCCCTCGCCAATGCCACCAGTGTTGGCCCTGCCCAACGCTCCCCGCTTGCACAAACTTGCGCATTTGTCCCGCAGGTAGCTGTAAGCCATCCCTGAGCGCAGTAGGATGGCTGGCAAGAGGAACCGCCCATGACCCCACTCACCCAGCTGCACGTGTTCAACGCCATGCACGCCTCGCCCCACGCCCGGCTGGAGCTGAGCGCGCACCTGGGCGACGGGCTGGCAGCGGCGTTGTGGAGCAACCGCGACGACGCCCGCGACTACCAGGCACCGAGCCATCACACGCTGTCGTGCTACATCGCCGACGGCACCGGCACCTTCCGCCGCCAGCGCCCAGGCGACAAAGGGGCCCCCGACAAGCTGTGCGTGATGCCGGCCGGGCACGAGTCCAACTGGGTGGTCAACGGCGCGATCCGCCTGGCACACCTGTATGTCAGCGAGGCGCAATTCGCCCTGGGCTGCGTGCGCCTGCTCGACCGTGAACCGCGTGAGCTGCAACTGCAGGAAGCGACCTTTCTTGATGACCCGCAACAGGCCACGCGCTTTCGCCAACTGATAACCCTGGACTGGGACGAACCTGGCGAACGCCTGCTGGCCAGCAGCCTTGCGCACGAGATCGTCGACCATGCGCTGCTCAGCCAGGTCGGGCTGCGCCAGGGCCTGCGCCTGAAAGGCGGGCTGGCACCGAGCCTGCGTCGGCAACTGGTCGACTACATCGAAGCGCACCTCGACCAGCCCATCACCCTGGGTGAACTGGCCTTGCGCTGCAACCTGTCCGAATACCACTTTGCGCGCATGTTCCGCGCCAGTTTCGGGCTGCCACCGCACCAGTACCTGCTGGCCCGGCGGCTGCACCGGGCTTGCCAGCTGTTGCGGCTGGGGGTGATGCCGTTGGGGGAGATTGCCCTGTTGTGCGGGTTTGCCAGCGCCAGCCATTTCAGTAACCGGTTCCGGCAGGCGGTCGGTGCTACACCTGGCGAGTACCGTCTGGCCTTCAATTCGTGAAATTGGGGCCGCCTTGCGGCCCTTCGCGGGCATGCCCGCTCCCACAGTGACCGCGCGCTGCCGATACCTGTGCAAAGCAGCCCCAGATGCCTAGAACTCGAAGGTACTGGACAAGCTCACCTGCCGCGCATCGCCAATGGCCACGAAGTACTGGTTCACCGCCGAGCTGTAGTAAACCTTGTCGAACAGGTTCTTCACGTTCAGTTGCAACAGCACCTTGTGCTCGTCGAGCCGGGTCTCGTAGCTGGCGAAGGCATCGGCCACGGTATAGGACGGCAGGTCGAAGGTGTTGGTCGGGTTACCCGCCCGCTCGCCCACGTACCGCGCCCCTGCGCCGATGCGCAGGCGATCGCCGCCGAACAGGCTGCCATAGTCATAAACCGCCGACAGCGAACCACTGTGCCGGGCCACGTTCTGCAGGCGGTTGCCCTTGAGGTCCGGGTCCTTGGTCACTTGCGCATCGGTGAAGGCGTAGCTGCCGATCAGGCTCCAGCGCTCACTCAGCTGGCCGGTCAGGTCCAGCTCTATGCCCCGTGAACGCACCGCGCCGGCGTTGCGGTAGATGATTGTGCCGGGTTGGCTGTCACCATCGGCCACCAGCACGTTGCGCTTGTCGATGTCGAACAGTGCCAGGGTACCGGTCAACGCGCCGGGCATGTCGAGCTTGGCGCCCAGCTCCCACGACTTGCCTTCCTCCGGGGCAAAGCTGGCGTCGAGGGTCTGGGTAAGGCCGCCGCCAATGCTCAAGGGTGCAATCGTCGAGTTGGGCTTGAACGATTCGCTGTAGCTGGCATAGAGCGACAGCTGCTCGTCGACCTTGTAGACCACACCGGCATGCGGCACCCAGCTCTGGCCGCGGGTGTCGGTGTTGACCAGGAACGGCCGGCCGCGCCCGGCCAGCTGGTCGTATTGCTGGAAGCGTGCGCCAGCCACCAGGATCCAGTGTTCGTCCAGGTGCAGGGCATCCTGGAAGAACAGCGAATCAGTGCGCAGCTTGTCGGTCTGGTCGCTCTCTTTGGCACCGACTTGGGTGCCCTCCACTTCCTGGCCGTAGACCGGGCTCACATAGCTGAAAGTGGATCGGGCCGTCTGCCGGATAAGGTCGCCGCGAAAGATCTTGCGGTCCTCATGATCGACACCGAACAGCAGGTCGTTCTGCATCCCGGCCAGTTGCACATTACCGGCCAGGCTCAGGGTGGCAAACTGGTCACGGCTCATGGCGTTGTGGGTGCCGTCGATACTGCGCGACAGCGTGCCGCTTTTTTCATTCACGCCAGTCACCCGCACCTGGCTGGCATCATAGGTTTCGCGGTTGAAGCTGTAGCCGAAGTGCAGCTTCCATTCATCGGCCAGCTGGTGGTCGACCTCCAGACGGTACAGGTCGGAACGCCCTTCCATGTCGTTGAACGGCTCGTCCAGGCGCCGCGTGGCCGGGATGTCCAGCGGGTGGCCGTTGTTGTCGAACGCCGTGCCACGGTCGAAGGGGTAGAGAAATTCGCGGTGCTCGTAGGCCAGGACCACCTGGGTGTCTTCGCCCAGCCAGGCCAGCGACGGCGCCACCAGCGATTCGCGGTGCACGCCGAAGTTGCGCCAGTAGTCCTCATCTTCGTGGTCGATGATCAGGCGATAGGCGAAGTTGCTGTCGCCCAGCGCGCCGGTGCTGTCGAGCCCGCCGCCGCTGCCGTTCTTGCCGCTGCCGTAGGTGGACCCGCGCACGGTCAGGGCGTTGTACTGCGCCAGTTGCGGGCGCTTGCTGACCACGTTGATCACCCCGCCCGGGTCCTGGATGCCGTACAGCAGCGAGGCCGGGCCCTTGAGCACTTCGACCCGCTCGGTGCTGGCGTTGAGGTTACGGCCCTGCACGACGGGCATGCCATCGCGCATGATCGAGCCGTCGCGGTTGTCGCCGAAGCCGCGCTTCATCACCGTGTCGGAGGTGCCGCCGAAGTTGTTGCCCTGGGTGATGCCGCTGACGTTGGCCAGGGCGTCGTCGAGGTTGCGCGGGGCCTGGTCACGGATGACCTGGGCCGGTACCACGTTGATTGCCTGGGGGATGTCCTGGCTCGGGCCCTGCCCGCGCATGATCGAGGCGGTAGCCGGGGGCTGGTAGCTGTAGTCGTCCAGTTGCGAGGTCACGGTGGTGGCCTGCAGGTTGAGGGCGCCGGAGGTGTCCACCGCTTCGAGGGTGAAAGTGCGTGCATCGACGCGGCGCCAGGCCAGCCCGGTCGTGCCCAGCAGCTGTTGCAGGGCCTGCTCGGCGCTGTACCTGCCGTTCAGCGCCGGCGCCGGCACGCCGGGCAGTTCCAGGGTGTAGACCACGCTCTGGCCGGTGGTGCGGCTGAAGGCGCTGAGTGCCTGGGCCAGGGGTTGCGCCGGCTGGGCGAAGGCGTACGCCTGCTGTTGCTCGGCGGCACAGGCCAGGGGGGCGACAGCGAGTGCCGGGAGCGCGGAAAGGCCTAGCCAGAGGGGGACGCAACGCGGGGTGAACTTCATGGACGCTGACCTGTGAGAGGGATATGACTGCGAATGAATCGCACTTCCACTCATTACACGGATGCCACGTCCTGTTACCTCACCCGCTATCTGAAAAATTTTTGCCTGTGCCGGCCTCTTCGCGGGCACGCCCGCTCCCACAGGGACTGCACAAGTTTCGAATCCGGTGCAGTACCTGTGGGAGCGGGCAAGCCCGCGAAGAGGCCCGCACAGGCTACTACCGGATGACAGTCAACCGCCCCAGCACGGTCTGCCGCGAAAAGCCCATTACCTTGCCCAGCGAATCCAGCGCCAGCAACGGCTCGGCCACGGGGAAACTGCCACTGACCTTGCGCTGCCCCAGTTCGCCATCGAGCAACAGGATGCGCCCCGGGTAATAGCGCCCCAGGTCCTCGACCACCTGGGCCAGCGGCACCTGGTAGTAATTCAGCCAGCCCTGGCGCCAGGCCAGACGGTTGTCGCTGTCCACCGACCGAGTGTCACCGACCTGGCCTGCGGCGTATGCCACCTGCTGATTGGCCGTCAGTTCACGCGCCAAGGCGCCCTGTGACGGGCGCACCGCCACCCGCCCGCTGCGCACCGTGACCTCGGCGCCCTCGCCCCGCTCGCGCACCTCGAACTGGGTACCGAGCACCCGCACCTCGCCACCACCTGCTTCGACCAGGAACGGCTCGCCGGTATGCGTGACCTGGAAGAACGCCGCGCCATGCAACAACCGCACGCGGCGCTCACCCTGCACAAAATCGACAGCAATCGCGCTTCCCGCATCCAGCGTCACCTGCGACTGGTCGGCCAAGGTCACCTGGCGAACTTGATCGGCACTGCTGTAGTCGGCCTGCAGGCCCTGCAGCCACAGGCCCGGGTGCCAACCACCGGCAACGCCCACGGCCATTACCAGGCACGCAGCCACCGCCAACGCGGCGACCCGTTGTCGCCAGGGGCGTCCGGCTGGCGGCCTGGCCATCGCATCCAGGTAACGTTGCAGGTTTGCCTGTTCTTCAGCGGCCAGGCGCGCCGCCGGGGCAGCACTGTTCTGCCACAGCGCCTGGGCCTGGGCGTAGGCCTCCCGGTGGCCAGGGTCGGCCAGCAGCCAGCGCTTGAACGCCGCTCCCTCAGCCTGCGCGGGTTGCTCGTTGATCCGGCTGAGCCATTGCAACGCGGCCCGGGACTGCGCCTCGGTGATCGGCGGTAAACGGCTCATCGACGGGCGCTCCCTGGCCGGCGTGGGGTGGACGCGGGCTCGGCAACACTCGCCTTGCACGCTTCGAGGGCGCGCATCATATGCTTTTCCACAGCGCTCTGGGACAGTTGCATGGCCTTGGCGATCTCGCCGTACTTGCAACCGTGGATACGGTTGAGCAGGAAGATCTGCCGGGTGCGTTCAGGCAAGGCGCGCAAGGCAGCTTCGATGCGCTGCAAGTCGTGGTCGACCTCCACGGCCTGCTCCGGCGCCTGGGCCATGGCCGCGTCATCCAGCGGCAGCACTGCTTCGGCCGCCCGTTCGCGGCTGCCTTCGCTGCGCAAGTGGTCGATGGCCAGGTTGCCGGCGCAACGCAGCAGGTAAGTGTCCAGCGCCTCGACCTTGACCTCGGGCCGACGCCAGAAGCGCAGGAACAGCTCCTGGACCAGGTCCGATGCCGTGGCCCGGCAGCCGACCCGGCGGTTCACCAGCGCCTCCATGCGAGCCCGCTGGGCCTGGAACACCTGGACGAAGCGCGCACGCCCGCCGCCGCTTTCGGCATCCGCCTCGATCATGTCGCCCGGCTCGCTCACCGGTTCACCCGGCCAACACGGCCAGTAACGGCCCCAGCACCACGCTGGCGGCGGCCAGGCCCAGCAACAGGCGGGACTGGTAGGGCAGGCCGAATACCCACAGGGTCACCCCGGCCATCAGCACGGCGGTCCACTCCACCAGGCCATGGGCCCAGCCACGCAACTGCACACTGAACACCAGCGACAGCACCAGCAGCAGCCAGCCGGCGCTGCGCAACAGGCGCAACTGCGCAGGGCGCGGCTTGCGCCCGAGCAGGTCGACGAAGTGTTTTTCCATGGCCAGGCACAGGGCGACGAAGCCGGCGTAAGCGATCAGTGCATTACCCAGCATCAGCTCGCCCCCGCCGTTTCAGTGCTTGGCTTCTTTGCTGCACGAGAGGCGCGCCTGGCCATTGGCTTTGGGCTGCGCAACATCTTGCCGGCCAGCCAGGCCAGGAACAGGCCAGTGCCCAGCGCGGTCAGGTCGAAGCCGGCCATGGCCCAGTCACCCGCCTGCAGCGAATGGTTCAGGCCCTGGCCGGTGGTCAGGCCGTTGAGCAGCGGCAGCAAGGCAAAGGCCAGCGCGCCCAGTGCCAGTTGCTCGCCCCAGGCCCGGCGCCCGCTGCGCAGCACGGCATGCACCAGCGACAGGCCCCAGGCGATGAAGAAAGCATTGACCTCCCAGTCTGCCCGGCCTTCGACGCCCACGGGGATCAGGCGGTTGGCCCAGAAGAAGCCCGCCACGGCCAGCAGCAGGCCGCTCATGCTGGCGATATTGAGCACTTCGACCAGGCGCAGTTCGCCCGGCAGGCGTTCGCTCCCGGCATGCTTGAGCTGGCGTTTGCCCAGCCACATCACCAGCCCGGTGCCGATCACCGCGGTACCGGCCAAGCCAAAGAAGAAGTACAGCCAGCGCAGCCAAGGCCCGGCGAAGTTGCCCATGTGCAGGCCGGCAAAGCTGAAGGCGGTCATCATGACACCGCTTTCCGGCTTGCCCTGGCTCAGCAGCGCACCGCTGGCACCATCGAAGGTCCAGTTAGCGCTGCGCCGATAGGCCACATGGTCGGCCGCGGACTGGGTGAAGGTGACGCGGGCATTGCTGTCGCCGGCATTTTCCACCTGGATACGGCCGATACGCGCGCCCGGTTGCAGGCCCTGCACCTTGGCGTACAGGCTCGGCAACGGTACCAGCGGCGCGGCCACATGGGCCGCCTTGGGCGCATCGTTACGGCCGAACAGGTCGTTGAAGTACTTGCCGGTGTCATTGCCGTAGCTGGCCATGATGCCCGCCGGCATCACCATGTACATGAACAGCACCAGGCTGCTGTAGCTGATCATCAGGTGGAACGGCAGCACCAGCACGCCAATGGCGTTGTGCCCGTCCAGCCAGGAGCGCTGGCCCTTGCCGGGGCGGAAGGTGAAGAACTCCTTGAAGAACTTCTTGTGGGTGATGATGCCGGTGACCAGGCCCAGCAGCATGATGAAGGCACAGAACGTCGACAGCCAGCGGCCGAAGGGGTGAGGCATCTGCAGCTGGAAGTGGAAGCGGTAGAAGAACTCGCCACCGCGACTGTCGCGTGCCTCCACCGGCTGGCCGGTCCGGGTATCGAGGGTTTTGCTGGCGAAGCCGCGCGGCCCGCCATCGGGGTCGCGATAGCCCACGCTCAAGGCGGCCTCGCGTGCATTGGGCATGCGGATCAGCCAGGTGCCCGAGTGCCCGGCGTTGTCCTGCAGGTAACGCTGAGCCACCTCCAGGCTATGGGCCGGGTCCAGCGCATGGCGGCGCACTTCTGGCTGCGACCAGTGAGTGATTTCTTCCTTGAAATACGACAGCGTGCCGGTGAGGAAGATGGCGAACAACAGCCAGCCGAAGATCAGGCCGGTCCAGGTGTGCAGCCAGGCCATGGCCTGGCGGAAGCCTTCTTTCATGGGGTTTTCATCCAGTAGGCCAACCCGCTGATCAGCCCCAGCAGCACGCTTGGCGCCAGCACGCCCAGCCAGGCGCGCAAAGCGCTGCGGCAGGCGAAGCACCAGATGAACGCCAGCAAGTAGACGACGAATGACAGCAGCAGGCCGGTGAGCGTGGCATCGACCCGTGGCAGTGGCGCTACCAGGGCAATGCAGATGCTGGCCATGGACGCCAGCAGGTAGCCGCCCAGCAGCGCGGCCAGGCTGCGTGAAGTCACGGCCAGGCGGTAGCTGAGCGAGGGACCGGCGGTTTTGCGCGTCATGGCGAAGGTCCGGGCGTTTTCGGGCCTGCAATAATAATGATTTCAATTCTCATAAGCAAAGACTGAGCGATGTGCCGCCTGTCACCCAGAATGCAACAAGAAATTTATTTTCAAAAAGGGCTTGAATTCGTTTCGCCGTTGCCTGACCTTAGAGTCAAGAGACGCAGAAATACCAAGGGTCTCAAAGGCCTAGGCGCGTCTCCATGCGAGCAAGCTGAATAAGGATTGAATCATGCAAATCCAGGTCAACAGCAGCAACCATTTCGAAGGCAATGCCCGGCTCGACCAGTGGGTCCGCAGCACACTGCAGAACTCGCTGGAACGTTACGAAGACGACCTCACCCGTATCGAGGTTCACCTGCGCGACGAGAACGGCGCCAAGCCCGGACCGCATGACAAACGCTGCCAGATGGAGGCTCGCCCCAAAGGCCACCAACCGATTTCCGTGACCCACACCGCCACTTCGCTGGACCAGGCGGTCGATGGTGCCGCCACCAAGCTCAACCATGCGCTGGAACACTTCTACGGCAAGCTGCGCAGCAAGCGCGGCGCCCTGGAACTGAGTGACCCGGACGCCTGATAGGCAATGCAAAACGCCCGGCCTGATGCCGGGCGTTTTCGTTTGTATCGATCGATGGCGCTGAACCAACAGATAACTTCCCCGGTCAACTTCTGCAATCATTCACCGCAGAAGCATGACCATGAACAACCCATTCGAACGAATCAGTGCTGCATTCGCCCCCGAATACCGGGTCAACCTGAGCATTGCGAACCTCGACGGCAGCATCATGCTGACCCTTTCCGACGACGCTGGCGTGGTCGCCAAGCGCCTCATCACCCAGGCCCAGCGCAATGACCCGGTGCGCCTGCAGCGAGTGATCGACAGCATCCGCCTGGGCCTGGCCATCGAACACAGCCAGAACCCCCTGCAGGTGCTGGCCGCGCTGACCCGTGACGCCCGCCACGAGCTGCGTCATTTCATCGCCAACTGAGGGTTACTTGCCCTCCTCCACTTCCTTGCCGCTGGCATCCAGCGCCTTGGTCGAGGGGTAGCGATACGAGGCGTAGCGCACCACCAGGATTGCGAACGCCAGCAACAGGATGCCACCGCACACGTACAACAGCCCCGCGTCTGGCGCCTTGTGGTGCGAGACATCGCCGATCAGCAGGCGGGTCAGCGCGGTGATGGCCACGTACAGCAGGAAGCGGATCGGCATGTGGTTGGTCTTGAAGTAGATGCCGACCATCGCCCCCAGCTCCAGGTAGATGAACAGCAGCAGGATGTCATCGACACTGACCCCGCCCTTGCCGAGCATGTCCATGAACGTCACCACCGCCGCATAGGCGGTGATCGCACCGATGCCGAACAGTGCCAGGTAGTGGAATGCCTCGACGCACAGGTTGCCCAGCGAGTCGGCCGAGCCGTGCAGGCCCTTGCGCAGCTTTTCTGCCCATTTGATGTTCACGATGTTCCATTCCCCGATACGTCTTGAAGGATGATGCGTCACCGGTGTGACGCTTGTGCCATGCAGTTAAAGGGCCAGGCCCTTGCCTTGGAAGGCGACCGATTGCCGCAAGGCACCTTGAGGCCTGCTGGAAGCGTCAAGGGTTTTGCTTGAGTCGGCACTGGTTCAGGTGCAGATGCCCGCTGAGCCTCGGACTTTGCACTGAGGTTTGAGTGTTGCGTTGTCTGGGCTGGCCTCTTCGCGGGCAAGCCCGCGAAAGGGCCGGCGCGATGGCCAAGGCGCTGATGGATGATGCTGAGTTGGGCATGAAGCAGTAAGCCCTCTGCATCACGCTACAATTTCTGCTTGCGAACCAATCAACATTGCCATTACTGTATATAGATACAGTACAAACCCAACAAAAGGCACAGAGGTGATGAATGGCCGTCGAAGTGGTGTACCGCAGCAGCCGCGACCCGGAGCGCTTGTTCATGGATAAGGCCGAAGCAGACCGTCACGACAAGATGCTCGAACTGGCCGAGCGTCTGGCCGAAGTACTGCACAAGGCAGTGCCCTCGCTGAGCGAAAAACAGGTCGAGGAAGCCGGTATCTACATGGCCAAAAACCGCGATGTATTCGCCCGGGCGTTCAAGAGCCAGCCGGATGCGTTGGCCGAGTTGCTCGAGGGTGGCGCTGCCGAGTGATATCGGCGGCGACTGCTTCGCGGGCTCGCCCGCTCCCACAAGGCCACCGCTGGTCTCGAATTCCGAGTTGTACCTGTGGGAGCGGGCTTGCCCGCGAAGAGGCCAGCAAAGCCAGTATCAACCCTCAGCCATAGAGCAACCGCTCCGCCAACATCTGCGCCACCCGCGCCGGCGAGCGCTTCTCTGCCTGCGCATGGCCAAACACTTCGGTCAGCCGTGAAGGTATCCGCGCCAGGTGCGCAGTGATGGTACCCAGGTCTTCGCCACGATGCGTAAGTGCCACGTAGATCAACCCACCGGCATTGATCACGTAATCGGGCGCATACAGTATCCCGCGCGACTCCAGCTGGTCAGCTACCTGCAAGGTGGTCAGCTGGTTGTTGGCCGACCCCGCCACTGCCGCGCAACGCAGCTGCATCACGCTCTGCCCGTTCAACACCGGCCCCACGCCGCAAGGGGCAAAGATATCGCAAGGCGTGCTGATCAAGGCATCGTTGGTTACCGGATGGGCATTGAACTGCTCCACCGCCAGCCGCACCCGCCCAGGGTCAAGATCGCTCACCAGCAGGTCCGCCCCCGCCGCATGCAGTTGCTCTGCCAGCGCATAACCGACATTGCCCAGCCCTTGCACCGCCACCCTCAGCCCTTGCAGGTCATCACTGCCAAGGCGGAACGAAGTGGTCGCACGAATGCCGGCAAAAACCCCCATCGCCGCATGCGGTGAGGGGTCACCCGAGGCTGTGGTGCTGGTCACATGCGGTGTGCTCTGGGCAATGCAGTCCATGTCCAGGGTGGAAGTGCCGCTGTCCACGGCGATGATGAAACGCCCTTGCAAGGTGTCGATGAAGCGGCCAAAGGCCTCGAACAGCGCGGCGCGGTTTTCCACATGCGGGTTGCGCATGATCACCGCCTTGCCGCCCCCCAGTGGCAGGCCGGCCAGCGCCGCCTTGTAGCTCATGCCCTGGGCCAGGCGAATGGCGTCGGTCATGGCGCTTTCATCATCGGCATAAGGGAGATAGCGGCAACCGCCCATGGCCGGGCCCAACTGCTCACTGTGGATCGCCACCACAGCCTTCAACCCGGTGGGCGGGTCGGTGAACAAGTGCAGCGACTGGGTACGGGTGCTTTGCATCAGCGCGAACATCGACGGGCTCCCCTGAGAGGTGCTCCTTCCAGTATAGGCACGGCCCTTGGGCTGGCGCCGCCGCCGGACCACTGGACGAAACCACGTGCCACGGCTAATACTCAAGCGTGTGTGGAGAAGCCCATGAAGCCACGTCAAGCCTGCCTGGCCTGCCTGGAACGCGAGCCCGTCGCCCTGCTGGAAGCCGCATTGTGGATTGCCGCCGAGCACGACCGCAGCGTCGAGCCCGCGGCCAGCCTTGCCATGCTGCAGGCGCTACAGCGCGAGATCAGCGCCAACCTGCCGATGCTGCCGCTGTGCGAACTGGCCCAGCCACTGCTGCGCCAACTCAATGCCATGGGCTTCCAGCAGGATGAATACCACCCGCTGCGCCCGCATGCCGCGATGATGGACAAGGTACTGCAACGCCGCCGAGGGCAACCGCTGGCCCTGGCCATCCTCGCCCTGGAGCTGGCCCGGCGCCTGTCCATACCCCTTGAAGGCGTAGGCTTCCCTGGCCATTTCCTGCTGCGCGTACCAGGTGCCGATCACCTGCTTGACCCCTGTGGGGGCCGGCGCCTGTACCCCAACGATTGCCGGGAACTGCTGGCGCGCCAGTTCGGCCCGCAGCTGGCGCTGACTGGCGAGCACATGCGCAGCGTCAGCCCGCAACAGATGCTGCAACGCCTGTCACGCAACCTGCGCCAGTTGCACATCAGCAACGACAACCACCTTGCGGCGCTGATCGATGCCGAACGGGTCATGCAACTGGGGCCGGTACAGGCCAGCGACTACGTGACCCGCGCCTCGCTCTACCAGCACCTGGATTGCCCACAGGCCGAGCGCTTCGACCTGGAGCATGCGTTACTGCTGACGGAAGACCCGGTCCAGCGCCTGAAACTGTCCGAACGTATCGGCAAGCTTCCGGCGGCGAACCGTTCCATTCACTGAGCCGGGCTGTCCGGCTGCTGCGCCGGGTGGGCCTGGGCGAACGCCGGGTGCCCCGCCGCCAGGGCAGCAACCCGCAGGATGCGCGGGAAACTGTCGAGGTCGATGTTGAAGCGTTCGGCCGCGTACAACTGCGGGATCAGGTAGACATCCGCCAGGCCCGGCTCATCACCGAAGCAGAAGCCGTGGTCACCAATCAGTTGCTCCACTGCCGCCAGCCCCTGGCTGATCCAGTGGCCGATCCACTGGTTGACCTGGCTCTCGTCCTGGCCGGCCTGACGCAGCCGGTTGAGCACGCTGACGTTGTGCAATGGGTGGATGTCGCAGCCGATGATCGCCGCCACGCCCCGCACCTTGGCGCGCGCCTCGGCCGTGACAGGCAGCAGCGCGGGCTGTGGATAAACCTCTTCCAGGTACTCGATGATCGCCGGCGACTGCACCAGCAGCTCACCGCCGTCAGTGCGCAAGGCCGGCACGCGGCCCTGCGGGTTGACGGCGACATAGCCTGCACCACGCTGCTCACCCTGCAGCAGGTTGACCGGCAGGGACTGGTAGGCCAGCCCCTTCAGTGCCAGGGCAATGCGCACCCGGTAGGACGAGGTGGAACGGTAATAGGTGTACAGCTCCATGCCCGTGCCTCCTCAGTTGGCCGGGATGACCGTGCCACGGCATTCGCCGAAGCCGATGCTGGCCACGCCATCACGCGCGCAACGGGCACGCAGGATGATCTCGTCGCCGTCTTCGAGGAACTTGCGCACCTCGCCGCTGGCCAGTTCCACCGGGTGCTTGCCACCTTCGGTGATCTCCAGCAGGCTGCCGTACGAACCTGGCGCGGCGCCCGACAGCGTGCCCGAACCGAACAGGTCGCCCGGTTGCAGCTGGCAGCCGTTGACGCTGTGGTGCGCGACCAGTTGTGCCACGGTCCAGTACATGCTGCGGGTGTTGCTCAGGGTCAGGCGCTGCGGGGCAAGGCCTTGCTCGCGCATGCGCTCGGTCAGCAGCAGTACCTCGAGCTCGATATCGAATGCACCGGTGGCCTGGTCGCGCTTGTCCAGCAGGTACGACAATGGCTGCGGGTCGCCTTCCGGGCGCGCCGGCTGGGCGCAGCGGAACGGCTCCAGCGCTTCGGCGGTGACCACCCAGGGCGAGACGGTGGTGATGAAACTCTTGGACAGGAACGGGCCCAGCGGCTGGTATTCCCAGGCCTGGATATCACGCGCCGACCAGTCGTTGAGCAGGCACAGGCCGGCCACGTGCTCGGCGGCATCGCCTACCGGGATCGCCTGGCCCATGTCATTGCCCTGGCCGATCCAGATACCCAGTTCCAGTTCGTAGTCCAGGCGCGCGCAAGGGCCGAAGCTTGGCTCGGTGTGGCCGGCCGGCAGGGTCTGGCCCTTGGGCCGGCGCACATCGGTACCGGACGGGCGGATGGTCGAGGCACGGCCGTGATAACCGATCGGCACGTACTTGTAGTTGGGCAGCAGCGGGTTGTCGGGGCGGAACAGCTTGCCCACGTTCCTGGCGTGCTCGATACCCACGTAGAAGTCGGTGTAGTCACCGATCTGCGCCGGTACATGCAGCTGGCAAGCGCTGGCTGGATACAGTGCGGCCTGCAGCGCCGCCTGGTGTTCGCTGTGCTCGCCCAGCAGCACCAGCAGGCGCTCGCGCAGGGCCACGCGGGCACCGCGGCCGAGGGCGAAGAAGGCGTTCAGCGCCCCGCCACGGGTGGCCTCGACGGCCGCCTTGGCGGCACCGTCGAACAGGCCGGCGGCCAACACCGCCTCCAGGTCAAGGATCGCGTCGCCGATGGCCACGCCACAGCGCCTGGCTTCACCCGGCCGGCTGAAAATGCCCAACGGCAGGTTCTGCAGCGGGAAGTCGCTGTGCCCGTTGGCGTGCTCGACCCAGCTACGGGCAATGGCGGTCTGGTTCATGGGTTATCTCCGGTTCGGGTTGAAGGTGCTCGGCAAGGTGGCCCAGCAACTATCGTAGTCGGCCTGCAACTGCGGGCATTCAAGGGCTTGCAGGCTCGGGCGCAGCACTTGGCTGGTCTCGAACATGAAGGCCATGGTGTTGTCGATCTTGTGCGGTGCCAGGTCGGCAGCAATAGCCTTTTCGCAGGTTTCAGCGTCGGGGCCATGGGCACTCATCACGCCGTGCAGCGAGGCACCGCCCGGCACGAAGCCCTCGGCCTTGGCGTCGTAGGCACCGTTGATCAGGCCCATGAATTCGTTCATCAGGTTGCGGTGGAACCAGGGTGGACGGAAGGTGTTCTCGGCCACCATCCAGCGTGGCGGGAAGATCACGAAGTCCATGTTGGCCAGGCCATGCACGCTGGTCGGCGAAGTCAGTACAGTGAAGATCGACGGGTCCGGGTGATCGAAGCTGACCGTGCCGATGGTGTTGAAGCGGCGCAGGTCGTACTTGTACGGCACGTTGCTGCCGTGCCAGGCGACCACGTCCAGTGGCGAGTGCTGCAGTTCGCAGGCCCAGTGTTCGCCAAGAAACTTCTGCACCAGTTGCACCGGGCCCTCGGCCTCTTCGTAGCGCGCCACCGGGGTAAGGAAGTCACGCGGGTTGGCCAGGCCATTGCTGCCGATCGGGCCCAGGTCCGGGATGCGCAGCGGCGCGCCGTGGTTTTCGGCGATGTAGCCGCGGGCCTGGCTGTCCAGCAGTTCGACACGGAACTTCATGCCACGCGGGATCACCGCAATTTCCAGCGGCTCGACGTCCATCACCCCCAACTCGGTGGCGATGCGCAGGCGCCCCTGTTCCGGCACCAGCAGCAGTTCACCGTCGGCATTGAAGAACACCCGTTCCATGGAACGGTTGGCGCGGTAGATGTAGATGCTCACGCCGGCCGGCTTTTCTGCAGCGGCGTTGGCCACCATGGGCAGCCAGCCTTCGATGAAGTCGGTGGGCTCGGCGGGGATCGGCTGGGGGTTCCAGCGCAGGCGGTTGGGGGTGATGGCCCCCAGCGGGCCGGTCAGCGGCTGGCGCGCCAGGCGCTCGAAACGCGAGTGCAAGGC
>Ga0209676_1001830_pt1 | contig 17599 bp, 13 predicted proteins | sample AraplaCvi_mLB_r2_FD_184282 | JGI IMG/M metagenome (GOLD analysis project Ga0209676, IMG submission 184282) | Arabidopsis root microbial communities from North Carolina, USA - plate scrape MF_Cvi_mLB_r2 (SPAdes) (version 2) | ecosystem: Host-associated > Plants > Roots > Endosphere | place: USA...
ATCAAACCCTAAGTCCAAACCCTGCCACACAATCCAAAACACCCTGACGCGGGGTGGAGCAGCCCGGTAGCTCGTCAGGCTCATAACCTGAAGGTCACAGGTTCAAATCCTGTCCCCGCACCCAAGGTCCTAGATTTCGACACCCCGTCCGATTGCGGTCGGGGCTTTTCTATATCCGCGCGTGCAATTTAGAGTGGCATTTGCGCAACGCTCGCCGCCCGAAGCGCGAATTTTTCTGCCCTTGGCCGCGTTCCAGCCGACTTTCTCCGTTCAAAGCCCATAGCGCATGGCGCGGTTTTGCGTCATGACTTCCGTTGGAAGGACGCGGGCCGACTATCAGCCCGTCGATGAAGGTGTTTGAGGATAATATGGCGAACGGTGTCGTTAAGTGGTTCAACCCGGCCAAGGGCTTCGGTTTCATTCAGCCCGAGGACGGCGGCCAGGACGTGTTCGTCCACATCGCCGCGGTTGAACGGTCGGGCCTGGCGGGCCTGAACGAAGGTGATCAGGTCAACTACGAGCTGGAAGAAGATCGCCGCTCGGGCAAGACTTCGGCTGGCAATCTGCGCGTGACGGGCCAAGGCGCCGTTCCGGCGGGTGGTGGCGGCGCTCGCGGCCCGCGTCCCCCGCGCAGCTTCGACGGTCCGCGCGGCGGCGGTGGCGGCGGCTTCTCGGCCGGCACCGGCGAAAGCGGCACCGGCGTCGTGAAGTGGTTCAACACCACGAAGGGCTTCGGCTTCATCCAGCCGGACAACGGCGGCGGCGATATCTTCGTGCACATTTCGGCCGTTGAACGCGCCGGTCTGCGCGGCCTGAACGAAGGCCAGCAAGTCGGCTACGAACTGGAACAGGACCGCCGCTCGGGCAAGACCTCGGCCGGCAACCTGCGCATCCTCTAAGGACGCGTCCTGGAGAAGGGCCGCCCGGACGGTCGGCCCTTTTCACGAGACTTTCGGGAGGCCCCGCCGACGCTGACGCGTCGGACGGGGCCTTTCGGCATTCCGGGGCAGCGCAGGCGGCGCGCCCACGGGCTCTGTCCAGCGGTCTTTCCGCCGCGCCATGCATGGAAGAAAGCCCTCGCCGACCACTCGGCGGGGGTTTTGTATTTCGAACGTAAAGCTGGCCACCTCGGTGTCGTTTCCAGGAGGGTGATCAGACGCTGCCAGGGTGTGACGCCTTTGATGCCGCTGTGAGGGCGGGAGAGGTTGTAGCGGTCGGTCCGGGGGCGATAGCCTTGGCCCGGTTCTGCGAGCAGGCGTAACGGGGGCCATAGGCCGACTCGCGCAGGGATTCTGGATGAAGCGCTCGGCCTTGCCGTTGGTTGGGGGCGGTAGGCCCAGGTGCTCACGTGCTTGGCGCCGGCGGTGGGGAGCGCCTCGGCGAAGAGCTTGGAGCGGGTAGGCCGACCCGTTGTCGGTCATCACCCGCTGGGCGGTGACGCGGGCCTTCGATGTTGAACTTGCCCAGCTTCCTGATGTCCAGGTGGATCACCTCGCGGGGCGCGGCGCACTCGTGGCGGATGATCGGGACCTTCGGATCCAGCGCCGACAACCTGCCCAGGCCCAGGCGGCGCAGGATCAAACCCGCCGGCGAGCGGGCCATTCTCAAGGCCTGACGATGGCGGGTCCCGTCATCCGCTGGCGCCGAGAAGCGTCTCGATCTGGTCGATCACCTCGGCCGGCCGTCCGGCGCGATATCCCGAAGGCTTCGGCCGCCTTGGCCAGCGGCCGGTCGCCTTGCTCGATACGCTCGGTCATCAGGGCTGGGCCCACAGATGTCTGCCGCGCCTCGTGCCGTTCATCCGGGGCCTCCGGCGGCAGGTTCTGGGGCTTCGCAACCCCAGCCTCACAGCACCGCCCCGGGTGAACAACTTCGTAGCGTCGACATCTAGGCGTCCAGCCGGGCCCGCTCCGAGGCGGCCTGGTTCACCGCCAGGGCCGTCAGGTTGACGATGCCGCGCGCCGTGACGCTGGGCACCAGCACGTGCAGCGGCTTGGCCATGCCCAGCAGGATCGGGCCGACCAGCAGGCTCTCGGTGGCGGCGCTGAGCAGGGTCAGGCCGATATTGGCCGCGTCCAGGGTCGGCATGACCAGGAGGTTGGCCGAGCCCTTCAGCGGGCTGTCGGCCACCAGGCGGTCGCGCAGATGCTGGCTGAGGGCGGCGTCGGCGTGCATCTCGCCGTCGACCTCGAGATCGGGCGCCTGCTCGCGGATCAGGCCCAGGGCCTCGCGCATCTTGCGGGCGGTCGGCGAGTTGCTGGCCCCGAACGAGGAGTGCGAGAGCAGGGCGGCCTTGGGCGTCAGGCCGAAGCGGCGCACGGCCTCGGCGGCCAGCTGGGTGCATTCGGCGATCTGCTCGGCCGTCGGGTCGACATTGACGTGGGTGTCGCAGAAGAACAGCGTGCCGTTGTCCAGGATCAGCGACGACATGGCGTAGACGCGACTGACGTTCTCTCGCTTGGGGATGATCGGCAGGGCGTAGGTCATGTGCTGCCACCAGTCGCCGCTGCCGCCGACCAGGGCGGCCTCGACATAGCCGGACGACAGCAGCATCGAGGCGGCCACGGTGCGACGGCCCTGAACGCGGCGCTCGGCGGCGATCGGCGGCACGCCGCGCCGGCCGACCAGGCGCTGGTAGTCGGCGACCAGCGGGGCGAACAGGTCCTTGTCGGCGTACGGGTCGACGATCTCGACCGCGCCGCCGATATCGAGGCGCAGGCCCAGCTCTTCGATCTTGGCGGTGATGACGTCGCGACGGCCGACCAGAACCGGCCTTGCCAGGCCCTCGTCGACCACGGTCTGGACGGCGCGCAGCACGCGCTCGTCCTCGGCCTCGGCGTAGGCGACCTTGACCGGCGCCTTGCGGGCTCGCTCGAAGACCGGCCGCATCAGCTGGCCCGAGCGATAGACGAACAGTTCCAGCTCCTGACGATAGGCGTCGAAGTCCTCGATCGGGCGCGTGGCCACGCCGCTGTCCATGGCCGCCTTGGCCACGGCCGGGGCGATCTGCAGGATCAGGCGCGGATCGAAGGGCTTGGGAATGATGTACTGCGGACCGAACACCGGCGCGACGCCGCCGTAGGCCGAGGCGACGACCTCGGAGGCCTCGGCGCGGGCCAGCTCGGCGATGGCCTCGACGGCCGCGACCTTCATGGCCTCGTTGATCTCGGACGCGCCGACGTCCAGCGCGCCGCGGAAGATGAACGGGAAGCAGAGGACGTTGTTGACCTGGTTGGCGTAGTCGCTGCGGCCGGTGGCCATGATGGCGTCGGGACGCGCGGCGTAGACCAGTTCGGGCAGGATCTCCGGATCCGGATTGGCCATGGCCAGGATCAGCGGCTTCTCGGCCAAGAGCGGCAGCCACTCCGGCTTGAAGACGCGCGGGGCCGATAGGCCCAGGAAGATGTCGGCGCCGGGCAGCACTTCGGGCAGGGTGCGGGCGTCGGTGTGGCGGGCGTAGCGGGCCATGTTGTCGGGCATGTCCGGCTCGCGGCCGGCGTGCACCACGCCCTTGATGTCGGTCAGGGTGACGTTCTCGACCGGCAGCCCCATCGAGACCAGGAGGTCGACGCAGGCCAGGGCGGCCGCGCCGGCGCCCGAGGTGACCAGCTTGACGTCCTTCAGAGCCTTGCCCTGGACGAGCAGGGCGTTGCGGACCGCCGCGGCGCAGACGATGGCGGTGCCGTGCTGATCGTCGTGGAAGACCGGGATGTTCATCCGCTCGCGCAGCTTGCGCTCGATGACGAAGCACTCGGGGGCCTTGATGTCTTCCAGATTGACGCCGCCGAAGGTCGGCTCCAGCGCCGCGACCACCTCGATGAAGCGGTCGGGGTCCTTGGCGTCGACCTCGATGTCGAAGACGTCGATGCCGGCGAACTTCTTGAAGAGGACGGCCTTGCCTTCCATCACCGGCTTGGAGGCCAGCGGACCGATGTCGCCCAGGCCCAGAACTGCGGTGCCGTTCGAGATCACGGCCACCAGGTTGCCGCGCGCGGTGTAGTCGCGGGCCAGGTCGGGGTTCTCGGCGATGGCCACGCAGGGGGCGGCGACACCGGGGGAGTAGGCCAGGGCGAGGTCGCGCTGGGTCGCCATCCGCTTGGTGGCCTCGATCGCCAGTTTCCCGGGCCGCGGCAGCCGGTGGTAGTCCAGGGCGGCTTTGCGGAAATCCTCGTCCATCGATCGTTCCTCTGGCGGCCTGCGCGGCGCATTCTGCTGCTTCGTCTGAGCGCGAAGCGTCAGCAGCCTTGCTAACGGGGTTGGCCCGGCAATTCCAACCCCTTACCCACCGTCAGGGTCATTTTTCCTGGTACCGGTACCAAGTCTCTACGCATGCGATGTGGCGCGAATGGCGGATTCCGGCTCTGACAAGTAATAAATCTATTATATAATGTCTGTGCTTCGGGCGCCTTACGCCCCCTTGTTTAGCGCTCCTCCTTCCGGCGCGACCCGTATGGGGCAAGGCGCTGGACAAAGGCGCCCGGAGCGACCGAGCATCGACTCGGAACAGCGATCCGAGGGCTGAGCATGAGCGGACTGACGACACACATCCTCGACCAGGCGGCCGGCAAGCCGGCGGCCGGCGTCGTGGTGCGAGTGTCGCGACGCGAGGGCTCGGACCTCTTGCCGGTGGCGGAATTCCGCACGGACGTCGACGGCCGTGCGCGGCTCGTCGCCGGCGAGGACCTCCAGGTCGGCGGTTACCGCCTGGAGTTCGCGATCGGCGAGCATTTCAAGGGCTCGCCCCAGGTCACCGATCCGCCCTTCCTGGACGTCGTGGTCATCGATTTCGCCGTCTCGAACGTCGAGCAGCACTGGCACGTGCCGCTGCTGGTCTCGCCGTACGGCTATTCCACCTACCGGGGCAGCTGATGGGCGAGACGATCCGCTTCCTGCTGGATGGCCAGGTGCAGGAGGTCAACGGGGCCAACCCGACGACGACCCTGCTGGAGCACCTGCGCGGCCCGATGCGGCGCACCGGGACCAAGGAGGGCTGCGCCGAGGGCGACTGCGGCTCTTGCACGGTGCTGGTCGGCGAGGCGGACGGTGACGGTGTCGCCTGGCGGGCGGTGAACAGCTGCATCCAGTTTCTGCCGATGCTGCACGGGAAGGCGCTGCTGACGGTCGAGAGCCTGGGCAAAGGCGGGGCGCTGCATCCCGTGCAGCAGGCCATGGTCGAGAAGCACGGCTCGCAGTGTGGCTTCTGCACGCCGGGCATCGTCATGTCGCTGTACGGTCGCGCGATCGCGGCCAAGGGCGCGGCCGCGCCGGTCGGCGAGGTGCTCGCCGGCAACCTGTGCCGCTGCACCGGCTATGGTCCGATCATCGAGGTCGCCAAGGGCGTCGAGGCCGAGGCCGCGCCGGCGGTCGACCTGTCAGCGGTGCGCGACGAGACCATGCTGAGCCTCAGCTTCGAGGACGAGATCCACGGCGTGACCCGGACATGGCTGGCGCCGCGCACCGCGGACGAACTGGCGGCGGCCTACCTGGCGCATCCGGACGCGACGATCGTGGCGGGCGCGACCGATGTCGGCCTGTGGGTCACCAAGCAGCGACGACCGCTGCCGACCCTGATCAGCGTGTCCGAGGTCGCCGAGCTGAAGGCGTTGGACGAGACCGCCGAGGCCTTACGGATCGGCGCGGGCGTCCGCTATGTCGATGCGATCGAGGCGGTGGCGAAGCTCTATCCGGACCTGGGCGCGATGATGCGGCGGCTGGGGTCCACCCAGGTGCGCAACAGCGGCACGATCGGCGGCAACATCGCCAACGGCTCGCCGATCGGCGACATGCCGCCGGCTCTGATCGCGGCGGGCGCGCGGCTCGTGCTGCGTCGGGGCGACGCGCGCCGCGAGATGGCGCTGGAAGCGTTCTTCCTCGATTACGGCAAGCAGGACCGCCGGCCCGGCGAGTTCGTCGAGGCGGTGATCGTTCCGAAGCTCGACGCGGGTCGGATCTTCAAGGTCTTCAAGCTGTCCAAGCGCTTTGACCAGGACATCTCGGCAGTGTGCGGGGCCTTCTCGCTGGCGGTGGATGCGGGAACCGTCACCGACGCCCGTATCGCGTTCGGCGGCATGGCCGGCACGCCCAAGCGCGCTGCGGCTTGCGAGGCGGCGCTGATCGGCCAGCCGTGGACTGACGCGACGATCGAGGCGGCGATGGCGGCGCTGGATGCCGACTACGCGCCGATGAGCGACATGCGCGCCTCGGCGGCCTACCGGTCGCTGGCGGCGAGGAATATGCTGCGCAAGGTGTTCCTGGAGAGCCTGGAGCCCGATGCGGAAACCCGCGTGATGCCGGAGAGCGCTCATGGCTGACTCCGCCGCGACCGCGCCTGTTCAGAGCGCGTCCTTCCAGGGCGTGGCCGCGCCGCTGCCGCATGACAGCGCCGCCCGGCACGTGGCGGGCTCGGCGGTCTATATCGACGACATGCCCGAACCGGCCGGCCTCCTGCATGTGGCCTTCGGCATGAGCACCAAGGCGCATGCGAAGATCGTCAGCCTGGACCTGTCGGCCGTCCGCGCCGCGCCGGGCGTCGTGCTGGTGCTGTCGGCCGAGGACATCCCCGGCGAGAATGACGTCAGCCCGGTGATCCATGACGACCGCTTGTTCGCCGCCAGTGAAACTTCTGGGGGGGAGGTCTATTGCGTCGGCCAGAGCCTGTTCGCCGTGGCCGCGACCTCGATCGCCGCCGCCCGCGCCGCCGCGACCAAGGCCGTGATCGAGTACGAGGACCTGCCGGCCGCCATTGACATCGCCGCCGCGCGCGCGATGGACCTGAAGATCGAGGCCAGCCAGCGCATGGCGCGCGGCGACGCCCAGGCCGCTCTGGCCGCGTCTCCCCGTCGTGCGCAGGGCAAGTTCGTGATCGGCGGCCAGGACCATTTCTACCTCGAAGGCCAGATCGCCCTGGCCACGCCGCGTGAGGATGGCGACGTCCACGTGTGGTCCTCGACCCAGCACCCCACCGAGGTGCAGCACCTGATCGCCCGCGTTCTGGGCAAGCCCGATCACAGCGTCACCGTCGAGGTGCGCCGAATGGGCGGGGGCTTCGGCGGCAAGGAGACGCAAGCCTCGCTGTTCGCCGCCGCCGCCGCCCTGGTGGCCGTGAAGACCGGCCGCCCGGCCAAGGCGCGTCCGGATCGCGACGAGGACATGGTCATGACCGGCAAGCGGCATGACTTCGAGGCGGCCTACGATGTCGGCTTCGATGATGACGGCCGACTGACGGGCCTGTCGCTGGAGCTGGCCTCGCGCTGCGGGGCGACGACCGACCTGTCGATGGCCATCAACGACCGGGCGATGTTCCACGCCGACAACGCCTACTTCCTGCCCGCGATCGAGATCGTCTCGCACCGCTTCAAGACCCATACGGTCTCGAACACCGCCTTCCGGGGCTTTGGCGGACCGCAGGGCATGATCGCCATCGAGCGCGTCCTGGACGCCGTGGCCGCCGCCACGGGCCTCGACCCGCTGGAGGTGCGCCGCCGCAACCTCTATGGCGGCGAGGGCCGCAACCTGACGCCCTACGGCCAGGTGGTGGAAGACAATGTCGCGCCGCAGCTGATCGACGAGCTGGCCGCCTCGTGCGCCTACGATGTCCGCCGGCGCGAGATCGAGGCCTTCAACGCCAGGAGCCCGGTGCTGAAGAAGGGCATCGCCCTGACGCCGGTGAAGTTCGGCATCTCGTTCACGACGACCTTCCTGAACCAGGCCGGGGCCCTGATCCACCTCTATGCCGACGGCTCGATCATGCTGAACCACGGCGGGACCGAGATGGGGCAGGGGCTGAACGTCAAGATCGCCCAGATCGTCGCCAACGCCTTCCAGGTCGAGATCGGGCGCGTGAAGATCACCTCGACCGTCACCGACAAGGTGCCCAACACCTCGGCCACCGCCGCCTCGTCGGGTGCGGACCTGAACGGCATGGCGGCCCTGAACGCGGCCGAGACCATCAAGGGCCGGCTGGTGGAGTTCGCCGCCAGGGAGTGGGGCGTCGAGGCCAACGAGATCGCCTTCACCCCGGCCGGCGTCCGCGTCGGGGCCGAGACCTTCGAGTTCGGCTGGTTCATCCGCCAGGCCTATCTGGCGCGGATCTCGTTGTCCTCGACCGGCTACTACGCCACGCCCAAGATCCACTACGATCGCGCCACGCATACTGGCCGGCCGTTCTACTACTTCGCCTATGGCGCGGCCTGCAGCGAGGTGCTGATCGACACCCTGACCGGCGAGATGAAGGTCACCCGCGCCGACATCCTGCACGACGTCGGCAAGTCGCTGAATCCGGCCATCGACCTGGGCCAGATCGAGGGCGGCTTCGTCCAGGGCATGGGCTGGCTGACGACCGAGGAGCTGGTCTACGACGCCCAAGGCCGCCTGCGGACCCACGCCCCCTCGACCTACAAGATCCCGACCTGCGGCGACCGTCCCGCGCACCTGGACGTGCGCCTGTGGAAGGCCGGTCGCAATGTCGAGGCCACGGTCCATCGCTCCAAGGCGGTCGGCGAGCCGCCGCTGATGCTGGCGATCTCGGTGCACTCGGCGATCAACCACGCGGTGTCCAGCGTCGGCGGCTACACGGTCTTTCCCCAGCTGGACGCGCCGGCGACGCCGGAGGCGATCCTGATGGCGTGCGAGGATGTGCGGGCGAGGACGCGCGATGCGTAATTGGGCCCGCGCCGCCCTGGCTCGCCTGGACGCCCACGACGAGGCGGCCCTCGTCACCGTGCTGGCGACCGAGGGCTCGGCCCCGCGCGAGGCCGGGACCAAGATGGTCGTCTGGCGCGAGGGCCAGTCGGGCACCATCGGCGGCGGCAATCTGGAATACCGCGTGGCCGACCAGGCCCGGCGGATGCTGGACGGCGGCCAGGCCCATTTCGCGATCCAGGACTATCCGCTGGGGCCGCTGCTGGCCCAATGCTGCGGCGGCCGCGTGCGGCTGTTCCTGGAACGCCTGAACGACAACAGCCGCGACTGGCTGACGGAAGCCGCCAAGCGCATGGACGCGGCCCAGCCGTTCGAGGTCCGCACCCGCTTCGAGCCGGGCCTGCTGACCAAGTCGATCGCGCCGGTTCTGGCAACCGACGCTGAGAGACCGGCCGTCGTGTTCGGCGACGCTCCGGCGACCGCGCGGGGCGCGCGGCCCGAGCTGGGCGACGTCATGGTCGAGCGCGCCGACGCGCCGCGTCCGCCGTTCCTGCTGTTCGGGGCCGGCCATGTCGGCCAGGCGATCGCGAAAGCCTTCGAGCCGCTGCCGTTCCGCCTTCACTGGTACGACAGCCGCCCCGAGACGGCCGACCTCCCCGGCATCACCGTGCTGCCCCCCGCCGAGCTGGCCGCCAAGGCCATGGGCGCCAGCCCCGACGCCTACGGTCTGGTGCTGACCCACGACCACGCCCTGGACTACGCCTTGGTCTCGGCGGGGTTGGCTGGCGGCGGTTTCCGCTACCTCGGAGTCATCGGCTCGAAGACCAAGCGCGCGCGCTTCATGAGCCGGTTACGCGACGATGGTTTCTCTGAAGCCGTGCTGACCCGTCTGGCCTGTCCCATCGGCTTGCCGCTGCTGAAGAGCAAGGCGCCGGAGGTGATTGCGGTCTCGGTGGCGGCCGACCTCCTGATGCGCCAGGAAGCGGCGCGGATCCGTAACGACGAGAGCGCCGGTGCAAGCTTATAGGGCGTCGATCCTCCACCTCCTGGATGATCCGACGAAAAACGCGGAAGGCGCCGTCGCCTTCCACAAGGACGGCTTGCTGCTGGTCGAGGACGGCTGTGTGGTCGGCTGCGGCGAGTATGAGCAGCTGTCGCCGTGGCTGGGCGAGGGCGAGGTGCACGACCTGACCGGGCGCCTGATCACGCCGGGCTTCGTCGACACCCACATCCACTTCCCGCAGGTCGACGTCATAGCCGCTCATGGCAAGCAGCTGCTGGACTGGCTGGAGCAGCATACCTTCCCGGCCGAGGCGGCCTTCGCCGATCCCAAGCACGCGGCCGATGCGGCGGCGTTCTTCCTGGACGAGCTGCTGCGCAACGGCACGACCACGGCCCTGGTGTTCGGCTCGGTGCACAAGGTCTCGGTCGACGCCCTGTTCGCCGAGGCCTATCAGCGCAACATGCGACTGATCGCCGGCAAGTCGCTGATGGACCGCAACGCGCCCGAGGGTCTGACCGACACCGTCGAGAGCAGCCGCGCGGACATGGAAGCCCTGATCGCCGAGTGGCACGGCAAGGGACGCCTCGGCTACGCCGTCACGCCGCGCTTCGCGATCAGCTGCAGCGACGCCCAGCTGAAGATGGCCGGCGACCTGCTGGCCCAGCATCCCGACGTCTGGATGCAGACGCATCTGTCGGAGAACGTCCACGAGATCAAGGAGACCGCGCGTCTCTTCCCCAAGGCCAAGGACTATCTGGACGTCTATGACCGCTTTGGCCTGCTGCGCGAGCGCTCGGTCTTCGCCCACTGCGTCCACTTGAAGGGCGAGGCCTTCCAGCGCCTGGCGGCCAAGGGCGGGGCGGTGGCCTTCTGCCCGACCTCGAACCTGTTCCTGGGCTCGGGCCTGTTCCCGCTGGAGGAGGCCTGCTCGCACGGGGTGAAGATCGGCATAGGCACCGACGTCGGGGCCGGCACGACCTTCTCGATCCTTCACACCCTGGGCGAGGCCTACAAGGTGGGCCAACTGCGCGGCGACGCGCTGGATCCGTTCCATGCCCTGTACCTGGCCACCCTGGGCGGGGCGCGAGCGCTGGACCTGGACGACAAGATCGGCAACCTGGCGCCGGGCAAGGAAGCCGACTTCGTGGTGCTGGACCTGGCCGCGACGCCGCTGATCCAGCGGCGAATGGCCAGTGCGAAGACGCTTGAGGACAAACTCTTCGCGCTGACGGTTCTGGCCGACGACCGGGTGGTGGACCGGACGTACCTGGCGGGCGTGGAGCGGTATAGGCGTTAGCCGTGCGCCGCCTTCATCGTCTCCGCATACAGCTTCAACAGCCGCTCCCCGTCCACGGCCACGGTCGCCGCCTGGATCGGCTGGTCATCCCAGGCCGACGGCCCGAACAGCTCGCCCTCGGGGCTCTGGCAGGTCTGGCCTAGGGTGATGCCCTCTGTCACCACCCGCACCGCGCCACGGCGCACCTTGAACAGGCTCGGGTCGATGACGAAGGCCACCGCCGCGGCGTCGTGGACGCAGCAGCCGACGATGCCGTCGCGACCGCCGTAGAAGGCCGCGTAGGGCTTGGAGATCGCGTTCAGGAACACGCCGGCGTCGCTGCCGCCGGCCGCCAGGGCTTCCATGTACTCGGGCGACATCACGACCTGGGTCGTCACGTCCAGGCTGACGGCGGTCAGGTTCCACGGCGCGGTGAAGACCTGATCGGCGGCCTCCGGATCGTTCCAGATATTGGCCTCGGCCACCGGGGTGACATTGCCCGGCTTGCCGGCCACGCCGAACGCGCCGCCCATGATGACCACCGACTTCAGCAGGGTGGCGACCTCGGGATCGGCCTTCAGCGCCAGGGCCAGGTTGGTCAGCGGGCCGACGGCGCAGAGGACCACCTCACCGGGATACTGGCGGGCCAGGTCGATGATCGCCTGGTGGGCCGGCTTGGCTTCCGGCTGGGTGGGGACTAGGCCGGCCAGTTCGACGTCGCCCAGGCCGTTCTCGCCGTGCACGAAGGTCGGCGAGGGGTTGCGCGGGCGGGTCAGCGGCTTGTCGGTCCCCTTGTAGACCGGCGCCTTCAGGCCAAAGCGGTCCTTCAGATACAGCGCGTTGCGCGTCGTGGTCTCGATGTCGGAATTGCCGAAGATGGTCGTCACCGCGATCAGGTCGAGGGCGGGGCTCGCCTCGATGAACAGCAGGGCCATCGCGTCGTCGATGCCGGGATCGGTGTCGAAGATGATCTTGGTCGGGGTCGTCATTTGCAGGCTCTAGCGCTTTTCTTGTTCTGGAGCGAGGCGCTGATCGGCCCCGCCCTGCATCAGGGACACGTGGGCCGAGGCGACCTTCCAGCCGTCGACGGTGCGGATCCAGGTCTGGCTCTGGCGGCCGATCTTGCCGGTGTCGTCGCGGCGGAACGCGACATTGGCCACCGCGAAGTCCGAGCCGAAGGTGGTGATCTCGGTCCGCAGCCGGGTGCGCGGCGGCGAACCGCCGGCCCGGCCGACCCGGAAGGCGGCGATTTCGGTAAAGCCCCACAGGTTCTCGGCCACGCCCAGCCGCACCGTGTGCGGCGAGTTCCAGAACGCGCCGTCCAGGGCCTCCACGTCGTTGCCCATCAGCGCGGCTTCGTACGCATCGACGGCGTCGGTGACTTCGGACAGGACCGAGGGATCGTTGATGATCATAGGGCGCCTTTCGGGGCGTGGGCGGCCAGGACGCCCTCGCGTTGCAGCCGCAGGGCCGCGGCGAAGGCCAGGTCCTCGCGCCAGGGCGGGGCGATGATCTGCACGCCGATCGGCAGCTGGCCAGGGCGGTTCACCGGTGCGGCCACGACGGGCAGGCCGATATAGCTGATCGGCTGGGTGAAGGCGCCCAGGTTCTTGCGCACCGAGACGGGCGCGCCGTCCATCTCCATGGTCGCCTGGCCGATCGGCGGAGCGGGACAGACCGACGACGGGGCCAGCAGCACGTCGTAGCGCTGGAAGGCCTCGCGGACCTCGTCGCGGAAGACGGTGCGGAAGCGCTGGGCGGCCTCGTGCACGCCCTTCGGCAGCAGGGCGCCGGCCAGCAGGCGGTCGCGGACGGCCGGGTCATAGTCCATGGCCCGCCTGGCCAGGTCGTCGTGATGCAGCTCCCCGCCCTCGAAGGCGGTCAGGCAGAAGGCGGCGGCGCGGGCGGCCTGGGCGCTGGGCAGCTCGACGAGGTCGGCGGCTTTCAACGCTCCGGCGACGCGGCCCAGGGCCTCCAGCACTTCAGGGAAGGCGCCTTGCTGGAACCAGCCACGCAGCACGCCGACGCGCAGCGGTTGCTCGGCCAGGCTGTCCAGGCGTTCGAATAGCGGCTCGGCCTCGCGCACGCAGATCGCGTCGCCCTCGGGATCAGGGCCCTGCATCACGTCATAGGCCAGGGCCAAGTCCTCGGCCGACCGCGCGAACGGGCCGACGTGGTCCAGGCTTTCGACGAACGGGAAGACCCCCTGGCGCGACAGACGGCCATAGGTGGGCTTCAGGCCCCAGACGCCGCACAGGCTGGCCGGGATACGGATCGAGCCGTTGGTGTCCGAGCCCAGGGTCAGGGGGACGAGGCCCGCCGCCACGGCCGCCGCGGAACCACCCGACGAGCCGCCGGCGATCCGCGTCAGGTCGTGCGGATTGTGGACCGGGCCGTCGTGGGCGTTCTCCGTGACGAAGCCATAGGCGAACTCGTCCATGTTCAGCGCGCCGACCAGGACGCCGCCAGCGGCGGCGAGGCGGTTGACCAAGGTGGCGTCCCGGGCAGGCGCGGCGGCGTCGCGGCGGATCTTCGAGCCGGCCAGGGTGGGCCGTCCCTCGATGTCGAACAGGTTCTTAACCGCGAACGGCACGCCGGCCAGCGGACCCACGGGACGGCCGGCCGCCAGGTCGGCGTCGATCGCGTCGGCGGCGGCCAGGGCGCGGTTGCCGGTGACGGAGGTGAAGGCGTTGATGTCGCCGTCCAGGCGGGCGATGCGCGACAGCGCAGCCTCGGTCACGGCCCGCGCGGTGACACGGCCAGCGCGAATCTCGCCGGCGATCTCGACGATGCTGCTGAAGCTCACGGCTGGAACGTCTCGGGCGCCTCGCCGGCGGCTTCGCCCAGCGCGGCGACGAACAGGGCGGTTTGGCTCTTCAGCAGGGCGACGTTGTCGATGACGCCGGACAGGGCAGGTGTGGGCAGTTCCAGCCCTCGGTCAGCAGCCCGCGCCGGCGTCCAAGCGGCCAACTCGAAGTCGTCGAGGGCGAGGAAGGCTGCGGTGTCCGCGTCGAGCGCCATGCGGCCAGGCTCCATAAGTAAGAAAAAACTTCATACACCCGGGTTCGCCGAATGCGCCAGTCCCGCTCTGCTCGCAAAGGGAGAAGCGCCCAAGGCCGCGTCACTCACGGCGCCGATCGCCTGCCCACGAGGCAGTCCCGAACGATCCTGCGCTCCGACGCGCGGCGGTTCTTGGGCGGGAGGCCGGAACAGCGCGAGATGCTCAGGTAAGGAAAGGCTTACTTGATGACGCATCACCGACTGGTCTCCAGCCCCGACACCGTCCGCTTCGGCATGTTCGACGCGGCTTTCGATCCCGTGCTGACGGTGAGCCCGGGCGACAGCGTCACCTTCGAATGCGTCTCGGGCGGCGTCGAGGTGATGCCGCCGCCGGGCTCGCCCTACGTCATTCCGACCGCGCTGCAAGCGATCCACGACAGCAACCCGGCCCGTATCGGTCCCCACATTCTGACAGGACCTGTCGCCATCGCCGGCGCCGAGCCGGGCGACATGCTGGAGGTGCGGATCGAGGCGGTCGAGCCGAACAACGACTGGGGCTACTGCGCCGTCCGTCCGCTGGCCGGCACGATCCCCGAGGACTTCCCCGACCGCTATGTCAGCCACATCGCCGTCGACCGCGCGGCCAGGACCTGCAAGCCGGCGTGGGGACCCGAGCTGCCGCTGGCCCCGTTCTTCGGCACCATGGGCGTGGCGCCCCCCGCCAGGTACGGCAGACTCTCCAGCCGCGAACCGCGCGAGCACGGCGGCAACATGGACAACAAGGAACTGGTCGCCGGCTCGACCCTGTTCCTGCCGGTCTGGGTTCCGGGCGCGAACTTCTCGGTCGGCGACGGTCATGGCCGGCAGGGCGACGGCGAGGTCTGCGTCAACGCGCTGGAGATGGGGCTAACGGGAACCTTCACCTTCGTGCTGCACAAGTCCGCTGGCTTCGTCTGGCCCCGCGCCGAGACCCCGACCCACTACGTCCTGATGGGCTTCCACGAGGATCTGGACCTGGCGATGAAACAGGCCCTGCGCCAGACGATCGACTTCATCACCGCGCGGTCCGGCCTGACCCGCGTCCAGGCCTATCAATTCTGCTCCCTGGCCGTGGACTTCCGCGTCACCCAGACGGTCAACGGCGAGAAGGGCGTCCACGCCCTGCTGAAGAAGGGCCTGTTGTTCTGACCCGTGATTAACTCAAGGTTGCCTTTCATGATTATCGTCTAATGCGCGAAAAATTCACTTGAGAGCAATCTAGGATTGATCGCCAATGACCTCGCCCCGATCCGGGGGCTTGGAGGTCCACGCATGTATCTGACGGGAACCGAAGGCGACGACATCCTGATCGGCACGGCCGATGACGACACTCTCGAGGGGCTGGGCGGCAACGACGACCTGCAAGGCGGCGACGGCGACGACCTGCTGATCGGCGGGCCGGGCAATGACAAGCTGAACGGCGGCGCGGGCAATGACACGGTCAGCTATGCCGATGCGACCTCGGTGCCGGCGATGAGCTTCCTGATGATCCATCTGGGCGGGTCGGCCTGGGAGCTCGGGCCCACCCCCAGTCCGTGGTCGGACACCCTGGTCTCGATCGAGAACGCCATCGGCTCGGCGGGCGTGGACTGGATGGTCGGCACGAGCGGCGACAACAAGCTCTATGGCGGCGCGGGCGACGACAAGATCGAGGGCAAGGGCGGCGCCGACGTGCTGGACGGCGGCGGCGGCGGCGACTCGCTGAGCACCGACAGCTACTTCGACCCGACCCAGGCGGGCTCACTGATGATCGGCGGGGATGGCGACGACAGCCTCGTCAGCGGCAACTCCAACGACACCATGATGGGCGGGGCCGGGAACGACAGCTTCAGTGTCATGAACTTCGCCACCACCCGCGTCGTCGACGGCGGAGCGGGTGCGGATACGCTGACCTTCTCCGACAACATCTTCACCAGCTTCTCCGGCGGCGTCGTCGTCGACCTGAACAAATCGGGCAGCCAGACGGTCGCTTCCGGCGTGGCGATGACCATCACCGGCGTCGAGAACCTGACCGGTTCGAGCGCCGGCGACATCCTGATCGGCGACGCTGGCGCCAATGGGCTGAACGGCGGCAATGGCGACGACCTGCTGATGGGCGGGGCGGGCAATGACAAGCTGGACGGCGGCGCGGGCAGCGACACGGTCAGCTATGCGGATGTGGCGGGCGCCGGCATGCTGCTGATCAATCTCAGCGCTCAGAGCGTCACCATCATGGGGCCGGCCGGCTTCGAGAATGATGTGCTGGTCTCGATCGAGAACGCGATCGGCTCCTCCGGGGAGGACTGGCTGATCGGATCCAGCGGCGACAACCACCTGATCGGCGGGGCCGGCAACGACAATATCGACGGCAAGGGCGGCAGCGACATCCTGGAGGGTGGGGACGGCAACGACCTGATCGCGACCACCGGGATCTTCGGGGCCGCCGCGCCCGGGTCCCAGCTGATCGGGGGGGACGGCAACGACGCGATCCAGAGCGGCAACTCGAACGACACCCTGCTGGGCGGCGCGGGCGACGACGCCCTGTCGGTCGGCAACTACGCCACGACCCGCATCGTCGACGGCGGCGATGGGACCGACCTGCTGGCCTTCTCGTCCGGCTTCACGTCCGGCGTGACCGTCGACCTGGGCCAGACGACCCAGGCCATCGCGCCGGGCGTCGTCATCACCCTGACCCATGTCGAGAACGTCAACGGCACCGAAGCGGGCGATACCCTGATCGGCGACGCCGGGGCCAACCTCATGTACGGCTGGGGCGGCGACGACTGGCTGTACGGCGGCGGCGGCAACGACGCGCTCAACGGCGTCGAGGGCGCGGACCACATCGTGGGCGGCGCGGGCCAGGATCAGCTGCGGGGCGGGGACGGCGCCGACATCTTCGTGTTCGCGCCCGGCGACAGCGACTACAGCGCGCCGGACACGATCCACGACTTCACGGCCGAGGACCGCCTGCTGTTCACGGATGGTCCCGCCGGCGACGCGGGCAACTACGCCGAGTTGGAGACGACGGACTTCCTCGCCGTCGACGCCCTGTTCGCGGCCGACGGCGTCCGGTATGTGGCGATGACGGTCGGGTCCGACCTCTACGTCTTTGCCGACACGGGTGAGGAGGGGACCACCTATGACAGCTTCGTCGTCCTGACCGGCGCCAACCTGTCGTCGATCGACGCCGGTTCGTTCCTGGCGGCCTAGATCTACCGGAGCGCGTGGCGTTTTTGGCATTCCGCAGGTTGCGGATTGTTGCGCCACGCGTTTCCCGAATTGCGCCGCTTCCACCTCGAAGCCCTTACATGGAAAGGTTTTGGTGTGCCGAAGCGACACGGTTCCCGCTACACGTGAGCCGATTTAGCGTTAATTTTCCCGGAGAGGCTGAATAGGTTTCGGCCCCGCTCTTGCACTCGCTAGGTCACGCTTCGGTTGTGTGATGGTCTGGGGAGCTCGAGGGATGGAACTGCAGGGTACGCAAGGCGTCGATACGCTGACGGGCGGCGCGGACAACGACACGATCTACGGCTATGGCGGCAACGACACCCTGAAGGGCGGGGCGGGCGACGATGTGCTGGCCGGCAACGACGGCAATGACATCCTGCAGGGCGGCGACGGCGACGACTACATCCTGGGCGGCGCCGGCAACGACACCATCG
>Ga0209676_1001833_pt1 | contig 17581 bp, 17 predicted proteins | sample AraplaCvi_mLB_r2_FD_184282 | JGI IMG/M metagenome (GOLD analysis project Ga0209676, IMG submission 184282) | Arabidopsis root microbial communities from North Carolina, USA - plate scrape MF_Cvi_mLB_r2 (SPAdes) (version 2) | ecosystem: Host-associated > Plants > Roots > Endosphere | place: USA...
CCACCGCCTTCTTGGCCAGCAGGCCGGCGGCCAGCAGCACGCTGGGGTTGGAGGTGTTGGTGCAGCTGGTGATGGCGGCGATCAGCACGTCGCCGTTGCCCACCGTGATGCCGGGTGCGGAATGCACGACCTCGGTCTGCGCGGTGGCGGGTGCATCGGTGGTGTTGCTGGCGCGTGCGTGCGCCAGCGTCGGGCGGTTGCCTTCCATTTCCATGACGGGGCGCGCGGCGCCCGCCGGGGTGGGCGGCGCGGAGGGCAGCGTATCCTGCCGGCCCTCGTCGGTGCGGCGCACCAGGTGGCGGGTGTTGAGCATGCCGGCGGGCTGGTTAAAACCGTTCTCGGCAATCGGCTTGCTGAACAGCGACTTGAACTGGCCGGCGACGTTGCCGAGCTCGATGCGGTCTTGCGGGCGCTTGGGACCGGCCAGGCTGGGCGTGACGTCGCCCAGGTCCAGTTTCACCACATGCGAATAGTCGATTTCGCCGGCTTTCGCCACGCCGAACAGGCCCTGGGCCTTGAAGTAGGCTTCGAAGGCTTCGATCTCGTCCTTGGTGCGGCCCGTGCCCTTGAAGTAGTCAATGGTTTTTTCATCGACCGGAAAGAAACCCATGGTGGCGCCGTACTCGGGCGCCATGTTGCCTATGGTGGCGCGGTCGGGCAAGGCCAGCGTGCGCGTGCCTTCACCGAAGAATTCAACGAACTTGCCGACGACCTTTTCCTTGCGCAGCTGCTCTGTCACGCGCAGCACCAGGTCGGTGGCGGTGACGCCTTCGCGCAGGCGGCCGGTCAGCTCAAAGCCGACCACGTCGGGCGTGAGGAAGTAGACCGGCTGGCCCAGCATGGCGGCCTCGGCCTCGATGCCGCCCACGCCCCAGGCGACCACACCTATGCCGTTGATCATGGTGGTGTGGCTGTCGGTGCCCACCAGCGAGTCGGGGTAATAAACGCCGCCCGCCGTCTTATGCACGCCGCGCGCCAGGTATTCGAGGTTGACCTGGTGCACGATGCCAAAACCCGGCGGCACGACGCCGAAGGTGTCGAAAGCCTGCATGCCCCACTTCATGAATTCGTAGCGCTCGCGGTTGCGCTGGAACTCGAGCTTCATGTTGAGGTCCAGCGAATTTTTCTTGCCGTAGAAGTCGACCATGATGGAGTGGTCCACCACCAGGTCCACCGGCACGAGCGGCTCTATGGACTTGGGGTTCTTGCCCAGCTTGAGCGCCACGCTGCGCATGGCGGCCAGGTCGGCCAGCAGCGGCACGCCGGTGAAGTCCTGCAGCACCACGCGCGAGACCACAAAGGGGATTTCCTCGCTGCGCTCGGCCTGGGGCAGCCAGTTGGCGAGCTGACCCACGTGCTCCGCCGTGACTTTTTTGCCGTCGCAGTTGCGCAGCACCGATTCGAGCACGATGCGCATGGACACCGGCAGGCGCGCGACTTTGGGGAATTGTTTGGCCAGTTCCGGCAGGGAGTAGAACTTGCCGGTTTTGCCGGAGGCGGTCTTGAAGCTTTTGAGCGTAGAGGGAAAAGCGTGGGGAGGCGGTTTGGCCATTGCGGACTCCTTTTTTATTGACGGCAGCCCCCATTCTGGCAGGCCCCAGGGCCCCGTGGGAGCCTGGGCCCGCATACCCTGCCCGCCTACCGAGTCTTGGGCCTTGTCACCAGGCCGGCTGCGGTGCCGCGCGGCGCAGGCCGAAGTACTGCAGTTCGGCCAGCACCGCGACCGTCAGCGCCTGCACCACCACATAGGCCACGCCCAGCACGGAAGGCGACACGCTAGCGCTGACCAGCAACAGTACGCAAGCCAGCGCCCAGCCGATATTGCCCGCCACCAAGGCCCACACCACAGATCGCGGCAAAGGATTACGCGTTGAAACAAACCCAACGACTGCCGCATAGACCAGCAGGAACTCGCCCGTGTAGGCAACCAGCCCCTCAGGCAGGTTCAAGAAGCGGGCCATTGCGGCCGGGAAAGCCACTTGCAATACCCCGCAGGCAATGCAGGACAGCGCATCTACGCGCAGCACGTTGCGCAGGAAGTTGGGGGAGGACAGGATGGAACTCGAAGACATGGCAAAACTCCTGAAAGTGCGGTCGGCCGGTGATGCGGATCAGCGCGCCGGGCCGCCGGGTCGGCGCGCATGGAAGCCATCATTCCCGGGCTCCGGCCGACCGTCGATAACCTGGCAGGTAATGGAAACCTGTTCACATGGCTTTACGATGGCGCCATGACCGCCAGCACCCATCACCCCAGCCGCCCGGCGCCGCGCAGCGCGCCCCAACCCTTTGGCGACCACCTGCGCCACTGGCGCCAGCACCGGCGCCTGAGCCAGCTGGACCTGGCCCATGAAGCCGACATCTCGACGCGCCACCTGAGTTTTGTGGAAACCGGCCGCTCGGTGCCCAGCCGCGAAATGGTGCTGCGGCTGTCGGAGAGGCTGGACATTCCGCTGCGCGAGCGCAATGCGCTGCTGGTGGCTGCCGGTTACGCGCCCATGTACCGCGAACGCCCGCTGGACGACCCTGCCCTGGCCTCAGCCCGGCAGGCCGTGGAGCTGCTGCTCAAAAGCCATGAGCCCTACCCGGCCCTGGCGGTGGACAGGCACTGGAACCTGGTGGCCGCCAACCGCATGGTGCCGCACCTGATGGAGGGCGCCGATGCTTCGCTGCTGCAAGGGCCGGTGAATGTGTTGCGCCTGAGCCTGCACCCTTTGGGCCTGGCGCCGCGCATCGCCAACCTGCCACAGTGGCGCACGCATATCTTTGAGCGCCTGCGCCAGCAGATTGCGGCGACGGCAGACCCGCTGCTGGCGGCCTTGCTGGAAGACCTCAAGGCCTATCCCGTGCCTGAGGAAGCGATGGAGCATCTCGAAGGCGAGCACCCGGGTGTGGTCATGCCCTTTTTGTTCAAGACCCCCGCCGGTATGCTGAGCTTTATCAGCACCACCACCATCTTCGGCACACCGGTGGACGTGACCTTGCAGGAACTCGCCATGGAAACGTTTTTCCCGGCCGATGATTTCACGCGCCAGGCGTTGCTGGCACTAGCGGCGCAGGCTTAGACGTCAGCAGCCTTCACAACTCGACGATTGTCTTGAAGCCACCAAAGATCATCCGCTTCCCGTCGAAGGGAAGATTCTTTGGGTCCATCATGGCTTCAAGGCGAGGGTCGGACATAACCTTTTTGTTGACGCTGTCGCGCTGCTTGCGCGACTTGTAGGTGATCCATGAGAACACCACCACTTCATCCTTCTTGAGCTTGACGCTTTGCGGAAAGGACGTGACCTTGCCCGGTTTCACATCGTCGGCAATGCACTCGGTGTACTCGAGCGCGCCGTACTCCTTCCAGATCTTGCCCGCCTTTCGGGACAGCTTGCGGTAGTCCTCCACCTTCTTGGCGGGGACGGCGACGATGAATCCATCTACATAGCGGGCCATAGGGAAATCTCCTTGCTTGGGGTTTATGGATGAGTGCAAACGAGCAAGAACGGAGGAGAATGCTCATTTGTGTACGCCGTACACAATATACCCAAAAAACCGAGAGTCCTCTCTGGAAAAAGTAACAAAGCTTGCGGCCAACCCCAGTGCCACCGAGGCGGGGCCAAGCTGCAGCGAACGCCGCTTCAGCCGCTGAAAACGTGGGCCTGTCCCGCCACCGTGATGCGCACCATGGCGCCCAGCGCCGGCGCATGGATTCCCGCGCTGTGCACCAGCAGCGGCTCATCCCATCCGGCCGAGGGAGCGGTAGCGGCAGTCGCGCCAGTGCCGCGCAGCAGTCGGACCGACAGCACACAGACCGAACCGCCGAAATCGGTGTCGGTGACTGCGCCGTAACAGGCACCGTCCTGCGCGCTGTGCGCCGCCGCTTCGGCGGGCACTTCGGCCACCTGCAGCTGCTCGGGCCGCAGCATGATCTGCGCCGCGCCCCGGCGCCCGCTGTCGTTGACGGCAACACGCCCCAGCGCGCAGTCGGCCCAGCCGCCGGCCAGTTGCGCGGGCAGCACAATGCTGTCGCCCAGGAAGCCGGCCACGGCCGCATCGCGCGGCCGCAAATACAGATCGAGTGGACGGCCGGCCTGCACCAACAGCCCCCCGCGCATCACGGCCACCTGGTCAGCAAACGAAAGCGCCTCGGCCTGGTCGTGCGTGACGAGGATGGTGGTGATGCCCGCCGCACCCAGCAGTTGCGCCACCGCCTTGCGGGTGCTGGCGCGCAGGCCGGTGTCGAGCGCCGAGAAAGGCTCGTCAAGCAGCATCAGCCGCGGCCGCTGCGCCAGCGCGCGCGCCAGCGCCACACGCTGCTGCTGCCCACCCGAGAGTTCGTGCGGACGGCGCGCCAGCATGGCGGCGTCCAGCGCGACCATGTCCATCAGTTCGGCGATGCGTTCGGTGCGTTGGGCTTTTGGCATGCTGCGCGGCAAGCCGAAGCCGACGTTGCCTTCAATCGTGAGGTGCGGGAACAGCGCGCCGTCCTGCGGCACATAGCCGATGCCGCGCTCGTGCGCGGGCACGGCCTCAGGTCCGTCGGCCAACTGCCGGCCGCCCAGGGTGACGCGGCCCGCGTCGGGTGCTTCAAAGCCGGCGATGATGCGCAACAGCGTGGTCTTGCCCGAGCCCGAGGGGCCGACGATGGCGGTGCGGCTGCCGGGCGCGACGCTCAGGTCCACGCCACCCAGCGCCTGCACGGCGCCGTAGTGTTTGCGTATGGCTTGCAATTCAAGGGAAGTCGTCATCGCGTCATCGTCCCGCCGTGCGTTTGGATTGGTGGTAAAGCAGCCAGGTCATGGGCAAGGAGAGCAGCACCATGATGAGCGCATAGGGCGCGGCGGCGGCGTAGTCGATCTCGCTGCTGTAGGCCCAGAAGGAGGTCGCCAGCGTGCGCGTGCCGTTGGGCGCGAGCATCAGCGTGGCGGTGAGTTCATTGGTGATGCCCAGGCCCACCAGTGCCGCGCCGGCCGCAGCACTCGGCGCGGCCAGCCGCATCGTGACAGCCCACAGCGCCTGCGCGGGCGTGCGGCCCAGGCTGCGCGCGGCCTGCTCCAGCTCCACCGGCGCCTGTGCGATGCCGGCACGCAGGCTGATCAGGGCGCGCGGCAAGAACATCAGCAGGTAAGCCAGCAGCACCGTGAGCGCCGTCTGGTAGATCGGCAGGCGCACAGTCACTGTAACGAGCGCCAGCGCCACCACCACGCCGGGCAGCGAGCCGACCATGTAGTTGCAGGCCTCGAGCACGCGCTGCAGCCGGCCGGGCGAGCGAATAGACAGCCAGGCCATGGGCACGGCGGCCAGGGTAGTCAGCAGCGCGCCCGCCACCGCGAGGCCCAGGGTTTGAAGAATGGCCGGTCCAATTTCATCGAAGCGCCACACGGCCCCAGCGCCGGCCAGCAGCCATCGCGCCAGCGTGTACAGCGGCACGCCCAGCGCCAGCACGCTGAGCAGCGCGGGCAACAGCAGGCCCGGCGCAGCCAAGCGGCCCAACCTGCGCTTCAACGGCATGCGCGCCGCGCCCGTGCCCACACGCGCATAGCGCTCCTTGCCGCGCGCTGCCGCTTCCAGCCCCAGCAGCGCAAAACAGCAGACCACCAGCACGCCCGAGAGCATATTGGCGGCGGGCCCGTTGTAGGTGGACTGGAACTGGTCGACGATGGCGGTGGTAAAGGTGTCGAAGCGGATCATCACGTAAAGGCCGTACTCGGCCAGCAGGTGAAGGCCTACCAGCAACGAACCACCGCACACCGCGAGCCGCAGCTGCGGCAGCACCACGCGAAAGAACACGGCCCAAGGGCCCAGGCCCAGCGAGGCGGCGCTGTCTTCCATGCCCGGGTCCAGCCGCCGCAGGGCCGCGGCCACCGGCAAATACAGAAACGGGAAATAGGCGATCAAGGAAACCATCACACCGGCCGCGAGGCCGTGCAAACCGGGCGCCACCGTCATCCAGGCGTAGCTGTGCACAAAGGCCGGCACCGCCAGCGGCGCTACCAACAACCAGGCCCAGGTGCGCGCGCCAGGCAGGTCGCTGCGCTCGGTGAGCCAGGCCAGCGCCACCGCCAGCACCGCGCACAGCGGCACGGTGAGCGCCACCAGCAACGCGGTATTGACCAGCAACTCGCCGACACGGGGCCGGAAAATCAAAGCCGAGGCGGTATCCCAGCCGGTCTGTATGCCGACCCAGAGCACGAAGCCCAGCGGCAGCAAGGCCAGCAGCGACACCACCAGGGCCGCGCCGCCCACCCAGGACAGGCGCCAGCCGCCGCGGCCGGCCGCCGGCGCGGGCAGCAGCACCGCAACCGCCGGCTTCAGGGCGGCATCGGCGCCGGCATCAAGGGGCAAGGCACTCAAGGGAAGCGTCCGATCCGCGGACTTAAAAACGGTTTACAGCAGGCCGGCCTGGGTCATCAGGTCGGTGACTTTTTTGCTGTTGAGCTTGGAGGGCTCAACCTTGGGCGCCTGCAGTTCGGCCAGCGGTACCAGCTTGGGGTTGGACTGCGCACCCGTGCCGACGGCGTACTCATAGGCATCGCCGGTCTTCAAAATTTCCTGGCCGCCTTTTCCGGCGATCCACTTCACAAACGCCTGGGCTTCAGGCTGGTGCTTGCTCGAAGCCAGCACGCCGCCGCCGGAAATGCTCACGAATGCACCTGGATCCTGGTTGCGGAAGTAATGCAGCTGGGTGTTGTTGCTGTTCTCGCCGGTCTTGGCCTGGTCGCCGTAGTAGTAATAGTGGTAAATCACGCCGCCTTCGATCTGGCCCGCGTTGACGGCCTTGAGCACGGTGCCGTTGCCTTTGTAGGGCGTGGCGTTTTCCTTCATGGCCTTGAGCCAGGCGGCGGTGGCGGCCTCGCCTTTGAGTTCGAGCAGCGCGCTCACGATGGCCTGGAAGTCGGCGCCCGAAGGCGACGCGGCCCAGCGGCCTTTCCAGGCGGGCGTGGCCAGGTCCAGCATGGACTTGGGCAACTGGGCCGGCGTGAGCTTGGCCTTGTTGTAGACGAATACTGTGCTGCGCGCCGCGATGCCTATCCAGCGGCCATGCACCGGGCGGAAGTTGGCGGGTACCTCAGACAGGGTGGCCGCATCCAGCGGGGCAAACAGGCCGGCCGTGTCGACCAGCGCCATGGCGGGCGAGTTTTCGGTCAGGAACACGTCGGCGGGCGATGCGGCGCCCTCTTGCACGATCTGGTTGCCCAGCTCGGTGTCACTGCCGTTGCGCAGCGTGACCTTGATGCCGGTTTCCTTGCTGAAGGCATCGGCCCAGGCCTTGGTGAGGCTGGCGTGCTGCGCGTTGTAGACCACGATGCCTTCGGCCGTGGGCTTGACACCCTGGGCGGTGGCGGCCAGGGGCGCGGCCAGCAGGCCGGCGGCCAGTGTGGCGGCGGCAAAGGATGGAAGGGACAGTTTCATGAAACACCTTTGGGACGGAAAACAGCGGATGCATGCGGGCGAACCGGCGCCACGCCTGTAAGCGAGACGTAATACAAATGCGAATTACTTGCATCCATATGGTAACCGTTTCGACCGCAGTTGAGGTGTCTCCGAGGTAAACGCAGGTTTGCGACAAGGCTGTGGGTGCCTGCTGACAGGCGGCCGCGACGCAGGCTGATGCGCCGGGCCCAGGTGCACTCCTAGCATGGGCAGAACACACAACCATTTAGGGAAACTCCATGAGCGCACCGAAATCCGACTACGACACCCTGTGGGAGCTGATCAAGGACATCCGCTTCGGCATGCTGACGCACCGCCACGCCAACGGCATGCTGCATGCCCACCCGCTGACCACGCAGAACAAGTCGCTGGACGAAGGCACGCAGCTGTACTTCTTCATCTCGCGCAAAAGCGAGCTGGCCCAGCGGCTTCAGCAGGACGGCAACGTCAACGTGTCGTATGCGGACCCGGGCGACGACAGCTACGTGTCGCTCTCGGGCCAGGCGGTGATCGCCGAGGACCAGGCCAAAAAAGAAGAGCTCTGGTCGCAGGTGGCACGGGCCTGGTTTCCGGCCGGAGTGAACGACCCCGACCTCGCCTTGCTGGAAGTGCGCATTCACCACGCCGAGTACTGGGACGTCAAGGAAAGCAAGATGGTGCAGCTGGCCAAGATGGCGAAGGCCGCATTAACGGGCGAAACACCTCCGCGCCTGGGCGAACACAAAGAGCTGCATCTGTCCTGAACCCATACAGGCCCAACACACCACATTCCATCATGGCATTCATCTCGTTCAACAAGTCGACTGAACCGGCCGCGCCCGACGACCTGCGCATCAACACCGCCGGGGTGCTGTATGTGGAAGCCTCGCCGCCCGACCTCGTCGGCCGCACCTTGATCCACATGCTGGGCCAAGGCAGCACCGTCAATGCCGTCACCGAATCCATAGGCACGGTGGTTTCCACCATAGGCGGGCTGGTAGGCATGAAGCGCCACTACCTGGCGCCGCCGCCCGACGAGGGCGTGGCAACGGTCTATGTGCAGCCGGCCAACATCAGCTATATACGCCCCAACCTGCCGCTGGCGCCGGAATTCTGGTACCTGAAACTTGTCGACGGGTCGGAGCTGCGGGTCGCGGACCCGCTGCCTGCGGGCCTTTGATCGCGCAACCGAAAAAAACCCCGCCGGAAACAGCGGAGCTTTTATCGTTTCTGCGTTTGATGGCGAGCTTTATTTCGAAGCCGCTTGTGCGGGCACGTAACGCACAGGCTCATCACCAACACGCAAGTAGTTCACCACGCCCATCACGTCGTCGACCAGCCACACGGCTTTTTCAAGCGCTTCGGATTGCTCGCGCGTCTTGACGCATCCTTTCAGGAAAACGAGCCGCCTCTCGCCCTGTATCCAGACACTGGTGTCGTCAAAACGGCCGTCCAGCTTGATGTATTGCGAAACGCGCGGAATGATTTCAGCGTCATACCAATAGGAATTGGCAAGCCGGCAGCGGCCCACGCGAAAGCAGCTGCCGCCGTGCTGCGCCCGCACGTGGGCCACGTCGCGCACTTCCTGCTCGGTGTAAAGCGGCCCTTCGGGAACCGGGCACTGGGCGATGGCCGAGGTGACCTGCACAAAGGGATCATTGAAGGCGTTGGTGCGCGCTTGCTGGGTCTGCTGGGCACCCGCACCCGTTACCGAAAAAAGGGCAAAAAAAAGGAAGGAAAGAAGCGATGGTTTCATCATCGCTTCATCCTTCCATTTCAGCTTGCCGGTGTCAAGCCACCGGCAGGGTGTCCACTTAGGCGGCCACGCCGTCCTTCACGGTATCGGCCATGTCGGTGTAGTCCTTGACCTGGTCGAAGTTGAGGTACTGGTAGATCTTGTCGCTGGCAGCCGTCAGCACGCCCATGTCGGCCATGTACTCGGCCTTGGTGGGGATGCGGCCCAGCTTGGAGCAGATCGCGGCCAGCTCGGCGGAGCCGAGGTAGACGTTGGAGTTCTTGCCCAGGCGGTTCGGGAAGTTGCGGGTGGAGGTGGAGAACACCGTGGCGCCCTCCTTCACCTGCGCCTGGTTGCCCATGCACAGGCTGCAGCCCGGCATTTCCATGCGGGCGCCGGCCGAGCCGAGCACGCCGTAGTGGCCTTCTTCCGTGAGCTGCTTGGCGTCCATCTTGGTGGGCGGCGCCATCCACAGCTTGACCGGGATGTCGCGCTTGTTTTCCAGCAGCTTGGAAGCCGCGCGGAAGTGGCCGATGTTGGTCATGCAGCTGCCGATGAAGACTTCATCGATCTTGCTGCCGGCCACTTCTGCCAGGGTCTTCACGTCGTCGGGGTCATTCGGGCAGGCCACGATGGGTTCGTGGATGTCGGCCAGGTCGATCTCGATGACGGCGGCGTATTCGGCATCGGCGTCGGCCTTGAGCAGTTTCGGATCGGCCAGCCAGGCTTCCATGGCGGCGATGCGGCGCTTGATGGTGCGGGCGTCCGAGTAACCCGTAGCAATCATCCACTTCAGCATCGTGATGTTGCTGTTGATGTACTCGATGATGGGTTCCTTGTTCAGGTGCACCGTGCAGCCGCCGGCGGAGCGCTCGGCCGAGGCGTCGCTGAGCTCGAAGGCTTGCTCGACCTTGAGGTCGGGCAGGCCTTCGATCTCCAGGATGCGGCCCGAGAAGATGTTCTTCTTGCCCTGCTTGGCGACCGTCAGCAGGCCGGCCTTGATGGCGTAGAGCGGGATCGCATTGACCAGGTCGCGCAGCGTGATGCCGGGCTGCATCTTGCCCTTGAAGCGCACCAGCACGGATTCAGGCATGTCCAGCGGCATGACGCCGGTGGCGGCGCCGAAAGCCACCAGGCCGGAGCCCGCGGGGAAGCTGATGCCGATGGGAAAGCGGGTGTGGCTGTCGCCGCCGGTGCCCACAGTGTCGGGCAGCAGCATGCGGTTGAGCCAGCTGTGGATGATGCCGTCACCCGGGCGCAGCGAAATGCCGCCGCGCGTGCTGATGAACTCGGGCAGCTCGTGATGCATCTTCACGTCGACGGGCTTGGGATAAGCGGCCGTGTGGCAGAAGGACTGCATGACCAGGTCGGAGCTGAAGCCCAGGCAGGCCAGGTCTTTCAGTTCGTCGCGCGTCATCGGGCCGGTGGTGTCCTGCGAGCCGACCGAGGTCATCTTGGGTTCGCAGTAGGTACCGGGGCGCACGCCCTGGCCTTCCGGCAGGCCGACCGCGCGGCCGACCATTTTTTGCGCCAGCGTGAAACCACGGCCGTTGTCTTCCGGGCTGACCGGCAGGCGGAACTGGGTGGACACGGGCAGGCCCAGCGCGAAGCGCGCCTTGGCCGTGAGGCCGCGGCCGACGATCAGCGGAATGCGGCCGCCGGCGCGCACTTCGTCGAACAGCACGTCGCTCTTGAGCTTGAACTCGGCGATCACCTTGCCGTCTTTCAGCGCCTTGCCTTCGTAGGGGCGCAGCTCGATCACGTCGCCCATGTTCATCTGGCTCACGTCGAGCTCAATCGGCAGCGCGCCGGAGTCTTCCATGGTGTTGTAGAAAATCGGGGCGATCTTGCTGCCCAGGCAGACGCCGCCGAAGCGCTTGTTGGGCACGTAGGGAATGTCTTCGCCGGTCCACCACAGCACGGAGTTGGTCGCCGACTTGCGCGAGGAACCGGTGCCGACCACGTCGCCGACATAGGCCACGAGGTTGCCTTTGGACTTGAGGTCTTCAATGAACTTGACGGGGCCGCGCTTGCCGTCTTCCTCAGGCGTGACGCCGGGCCGCGCGTTCTTGTGCATCGCCAGCGCATGCAGCGGAATGTCGGGACGGCTCCAGGCGTCGGGCGCCGGCGAGAGGTCGTCGGTGTTGATTTCGCCGGCCACCTTGAAGACGGTCAGCTTGATGGACTGGGGCACTTCGGGGCGGCTTGTGAACCATTCAGCATCGGCCCAGCTTTGCAGCACGGCCTTGGCGTATTTGTTGCCCTTCTCGGCCTTTTCCTGCACGTCGTGGAACTGGTCGAACATCAGCAGGGTGTTTTTCAGGCCGCTGGCGGCTTGCGTGGCGACGCTGTCCTCGGCATCGTCGAGCAGCTCGACCATGGGACTGATGTTGTAGCCGCCCAGCATGGTGCCCAGCAATTGTGTGGCTTTTTCACGCGAGATCAGCGCGCATTTTTCCGTGCCGTGGGCCACGGCCGCCAGGTAGCTGGCCTTGACCTTGGCGGCGTCGTCAACACCGGCGGGAACGCGGTGGGTGATGAGTTCGACCAGGAAAGCTTCCTCGCCTTTGGGCGGGTTCTTCAGCAGCTCGATGACGTCACCGGTCTGCTTGGCGGACAGCGGCAACGGCGGGATGCCAGTGGCCGCGCGCTCTGCGACGTGGTTGCGGTAGGTTTGCAAAAACTCGGGTGACATGCTGATTACTCCTCTGATCGAAATCGTGGTGCGGGTATGTGAAAGAAAGCGGGCTTTTGTTTATGTTTGTTTACTTGGCGGCCGGAGCCGCCTGGCCAGTGGCGCTCAACGCATCCGAATTGACCGGTGCGGCAACGGCGGGCTTGGGAGCATCCAGCACGCTGGCGGGTGGGTTGAGCTTGATGGCTTCGGCGACCGCCATTTGCGCGGGGCTCATACATTCGTCAGCCAGGCGCACGCCCAGCTTCTGGTTCATCAGCATGGATTTATTCGCCAGTTGCAGCCAGACGGCACCGGCCTTCTGGTCTTCCAGGCGGATCGCGCCGGTGGTAGTGGCCACGGGGAACATGCGGTACTTGAAGTTCTTGCCGCTGACGTTGAAATAGCCGGGGGCCTTGGGGTCGGCCGTGAGGTCGACCGCCGCACCCAGTTCGCAGGGCAGCTTGCCCACGTGCACACGCTCGGCGATGGCCAGCTCGGCCGGCGTCAGCGCGGCTTCGGCGGCTTCAATGCCGGCGGCCACGTTCTTGGCGGCGCTCTTGAGGTTGGTGCGGCTGGACGGGTTGACGACGGGCTGCTTTTTGGCGGCGGGTTTTGTGGCAGGTTTTGCAGCGGGTTTGGCGGCCGCGTCGGTCTGGGCCATGGAAAAACCGGAAGCGGCCAGCAAAACAGCGGCGGCCAGTGCGTGGGCAACAGAGGGAGTGTGGAGTTTTTGCATGGGGCTTTCGTACAGTGATGAGGTGGTGAACGTTCAGTGAAACGCGGTCTTGAAATAAGCTTGCGCCTCGGGGGGAAGCGCCCGGCCGGTCTGGTGCGCGCGCTCCAGGACCTGCCAGAAGTAGCGGTAACTTGCGCGGTCGTGCAGCTTGCCTTCAAAGCTGATGGGGGCCCAGTCTGCGCCGGCTGCGGCGGTGATGATTTTGGCGGCGTCCTCAATCTCGCCTTCGCCGGGCGCGAAGGCCTCCAGGATGGGGCGGATCTGGTTCGGGTGGATGCTCCACATCCGGGTATAGCCCAGCTCCTGGGCGGCATGGCGTGCGGCAGCGGTCATTGCGTCAGTGTCATTGAATTCCGTGACAACACAATGCGAGGGCACTTTGCCGTGGGCATGGCAGGCGGACGCGATTTCGAGCTTGGCGCGCAGCACCAGCGGGTGCGTGAACTGGCCGCGGCTGCTCATGCCCGCGGCAGGAATCGCGCCCCCATGCGCGGACACAAAATCCATCAGGCCGAAGCTCAGCGACTGCACGCGTGGATGCGACGCGATGTCGAAGGCGTTGCGCACCGCGAGCGGCGACTCGACCAGCACATGCAAGGGCAAATCGCCGGCGCCGGCCGCCAGCAGCGCCTGTTCGGCGCGCAGCACGTCGGCCAGCGATTCGACCTTGGGAACCATGATGTGGGAAAGATGGCGCGCCAGTTTGCCGGCAATCACCGCCATGTCGGCGTCGAAGGCCGGGTGGCCCACCGCGTGCACGCGCACGGCGACGCGGGCCTTGTTGCCGGCCAAAGCCGCCAGCGCCACTACCATGGCCGCGTGCTCGGCTTCGCCGCCCACGGGTGCGCCGTCTTCGCAGTCCAGCGTCACATCGAACACGCAGGTGCCGAACTCCTCGATCATCTCGGCCTGCAGCTGCAGGCTTTTGCGCATGCGCGCTTCCACGCCGCTGTAGTGGTCGCAGACGGGCAGCACCATGGCGCCGGCCTGGGCGCCCAGCAGTACCTGCGCGGGGTGAGCAGCCACTGCGTTCATGGCTTGCGCTGGGCGACGATGAACATGCGGGGAAATGCGAGCAGCCGTTTTCCGTCGCTGCGCGGCGGGTAGGCTTTGTCGACGCGCCGCTCGTATTCGGCCAGGTAGCTGGCCTGAAGATCAGGCGAAAGGCGGTCCACGAAAGGCTTGAGGCCCGTGGCGCGCACCCATTCGACAATCGCCGCAGCCGAATCCATCGGGTGCTGGTAAGCCGTGCGCCAGACATCGACATGCGCGGCCTCAGCGGCCAGAAGGTCGTAGTAGCGGTCTATGGAAAAGAGGTCGGTGCGCAGCTTCGAATAATCGCCTATGGCCTCGGTCCACGGCGCCTCGACGGCGAGTTCACGCATCAGGCGATGCGTGGGCTCGTCGCGGTTGTCCGGCATCTGGATGGCCAGCACCCCGCCGGGGGCGAGCGCCGCGAACAGCCGCGGAATCAGCCTGGCGTGATCCGGCACCCATTGCAGGGCCGCATTTGCGTAAACCAGCTGGGGCGCGGCATCGCCGGAGGCGGGGTGCCAGTTGGCGATGTCGCTGAACTCGAAGCGCGCCGCCGGCAAACGCTTGCGCGCGCTGGCCAGCATGGCTTCGGAGTTGTCGGTGCCCGTAACCGTGGCGCCCGGAAAGCGGCGGACCAGCAACTCGGTGGAGTTGCCCGGCCCGCAGCCCAGGTCGAACACTGTGGCCGCCTGTGCCAGCGGAACCCGCGCCAGCAGCTCCTGGGCCGGGCGCGTGCGCTCGTCCTCATAGCGGCTGTAGAGTGCGGGGTTCCAGTCGCTCATGAGGGGCGGCGGTGGTGTGCGGGCAAGGTGCTGGGCGGCCTCTGGTACTGCAAGCTGGACTACAGGAGGTGCTTGACGCCGTCCTGCTCGCCTTTGAGCTCGTCCAGGGTCTTGGTGATGCGTTCCCGGCTGAAGGCATCGATTTCCAGGCCTTCGACGATTTTGTACTCGCCGTTTTCGCAGGTCACGGGGAAGCCGAACATGATGTCCTTGGGAATGCCGTACTGGCCGTCCGACGGGATGCCCATGGTGACCCACTTGCCATTCGTGCCCAGCGCCCAGTCGCGCATGTGGTCGATGGCGGCGTTGGCGGCGGAGGCTGCCGAGGACAGGCCGCGCGCTTCAATGATGGCGGCGCCGCGCTTGCCGACGGTAGGCAGGAACACATTGGCGTTCCATTCCTGGTCGTTGATCATCTTGGCGACGCTTTCACCCTTGATGGTGGCAAAACGGTAGTCGGCGTACATCGTGGGCGAGTGGTTGCCCCAGACGGTGAGTTTTTCGATGTCGGCCACGGCCTTGCCGGTCTTGGCGGCGATCTGGCTGGCGGCACGGTTGTGGTCCAGGCGCAGCATGGCGGTGAAATTCTTGCGCGGCAGGTCGGGCGCGCTCTTCATGGCGATGTAGGCGTTGGTGTTGGCGGGGTTGCCGACCACCAGGACCTTGACGTTGCGGCTGGCGACAGCGTTGAGGGCCTTGCCTTGCGCCGTGAAGATGGCGCCGTTGACGGCCAGCAGTTCGGCGCGTTCCATGCCGGGGCCGCGTGGGCGCGAACCGACCAGCAGCGCGTAGTCGGCATCCTTGAAGGCCTTCATCGGATCGTCATACGCTTCCATGCCGACCAGCAGCGGGAAAGCGCAGTCGTCGAGTTCCATCATCACGCCCTTGAGCGCTTTTTGCGGGCCTTCAACAGGCACTTCGAGCAGTTGCAGAATGACGGGCTGGTCCTTGCCGAGCATTTCGCCGGAGGCAATGCGAAACAGCAGTGCGTAACCGATTTGGCCAGCTGCACCGGTGACTGCAACACGGACGGGTTTTTTGCTCATGATCGAGGACTCCAGGAAGTTAAAAATCGGTTTGAATGAGAGGTGCGAGGTGAGATGTCTGGCGCGAGCCTGGAATATTCGGGAGGTTTGGCGGGGGTTTTGCCCCTCAACATCACCGCAAAACGGCAGGCCATGCACTGGCTCAGCCCAAGATTTTACGCTTGAAAAGTAACGAGCGTCAATTTGTCTTATGTCTTATATAAGATATGATTCGGGCTTAATTCGGAGTTTATTTCCCGGGATGCCGCGCGCCCGCCGCGGTGTCGCTTCAGCCCGCTGTTTTGCTGTTTGTTAACCGCCGCCAACCTGCTGCCATGGCCATCAACACGTCCTCATTGACCGATCCCGCCGCCCTCGCCGGCGATGCGGGCGCGGCGACTGGTGTGGCGCCGGCCTTCAGCCCGCTGTACCAGCAGATCAAGGTACTGATCCTGCAAAGCCTGCAAGCCGGCGAATGGAAACCCGGCGAAGCCATTCCCAGCGAGATGGACCTGGCCGCCCGCTTTCGCGTAAGCCAGGGAACGGTGCGCAAGGCCATCGACGAGTTGGCCGCCGAAAACCTGGTGGTGCGCCGCCAGGGCAAGGGCACCTTCGTGGCCACTCATGCCGAGCAGCACGTGCAGTACCGCTTCCTGCGCCTCATGCCCGACAGCGGCGACGCCAGCAGCGAAGGCCCCGCCGAGCGGCAGATCATCGATTGCAAGCGCCTGCGCGCGCCCGCCGACATTGCGCGCCCGCTCTCGCTGCGCACCGGCGACGCCGTGCTGCAGTTGCGCCGCGTGCTGGCCTTCCAGGGCACACCCACCATTCTTGAAGACGTCTGGTTGCCGGGCGGCCCCTTCAAGGGCCTGACAGCCGAACGGCTGGCCACCCACCGCGGCCCGATGTACGCATTGTTTGAAACCGAGTTCGGCGTACGCATGGTGCGCGCCGAGGAAAAAATCCGCGCCATAGCCGCCGATGAAGCCTCCGCAACGCTGCTTGGCGTGCCGGCGGGCGCGCCGCTGCTCAGCGTGGAGCGCACCGCCTTTACCTATAACGATCTGCCCATGGAATTGCGCCGGGGCTTGTACCGCACCGACACCCATCACTACAAAAACGACCTTAGTTGACGGGATTCATCAAGAAGCTGCAATCGTTTGTAAGCTTATTGTTGCGTTGCAATAGAATTCGGCTGTTTAGCTGTAATTGCGATTGCGTCATCGGTTACCCATCAGTTACACCCCCACGAAAGCCTAAAAAATGACAGAGCTGGCCTCCAAACAGCGTCCCAAGCGGCCCGAGTTCCGCAACATCAACGCACTCTCCGACCTCCCCACCTATCGTTTGCCACCTGCCGGCTGGGTTTCCATCCTCCATCGCATCAGCGGCTTCATCATGTTTTTGCTGATGCCCTTCATCATCTGGATGTTCGACACCTCGATCTCTTCCGAGATCTCCTTCGAAAAATTCAAGGCCGCCTTCAATATCGGCATGCTGGGCCTGCCCGGATTCATCTGGAAGCTGGCGGCGCTGGCCCTGATCTGGGCTTACCTGCATCACTTCATGGCCGGCCTGCGCCACTTGTGGATGGACGTGAGCCATGCCGCCGTGAGCAAGGAGTTCGGCAAGTCATCCGCCATCTTCGTGCTGGCCATTAGCGTGGGCCTCACGCTCGTCCTCGGCGCCAAGCTGTTTGGCCTCTACTAATTACAAGGAGCACAAAAATGGCAGTTAACTACGGCTCCAAGCGCATCGTTGTCGGTGCCCACTACGGCTTGCGCGACTGGCTCGCGCAGCGTGTCACGGCCGCATTGATGGCCCTCTTCACCGTGCTGGTGCTGGCGCAGGTCATCCTCAGCAAAGGCCCGATCGGCTACGACAAATGGGCCGGCATTTTCTCGGCGCAATGGATGAAAGTGCTGACCTTCACGGTCATCATAGCCCTGCTCTACCACGTGTGGGTCGGCATGCGCGACATCTGGATGGACTACATCAAGCCGGCATCCATCAAACTCGTTTTGAATGTTTTCACCATCGTCTGGCTGGTAGGCTGCGCCGGCTGGGGCATCCAGGTCCTGTGGCGCCTCTGAGCCGCCGCCCCGCAGATTCCACAAGAAGACCGACACCCCCACAAAAATCATGACCGCAACTTCCCAACTCCCCAAGCGCAAATTTGACGTCGTCATCGTC
>Ga0209676_1001834_pt1 | contig 17579 bp, 25 predicted proteins | sample AraplaCvi_mLB_r2_FD_184282 | JGI IMG/M metagenome (GOLD analysis project Ga0209676, IMG submission 184282) | Arabidopsis root microbial communities from North Carolina, USA - plate scrape MF_Cvi_mLB_r2 (SPAdes) (version 2) | ecosystem: Host-associated > Plants > Roots > Endosphere | place: USA...
CCTTTTACCCTCCTTGTATTTTTTCTTTTTTGACAGGGGGCTTATATTTCATTTCTTTGATATATTTGCATTTCCTATATTTTTCATATTTCCGTATCTTTTGGTTTATACTATATATATACATTTCTCAAGCTATTATAAAATGAAAAAAACCACCATTTTTGGTAGTTTTCTATAGTATTTATCACTATTTTTAATAGTTTTTATTACTTTTTTAATCAAAAACAAAACAAAAACAAACGATGCTCTGAGGCACGCCAGTGCTGAAGATAGGATAGCGTAAGCTATCCAACACTGTAGCTACTATAACTATACTGTAGTGTACTGTACTATCACTGTAGTGTAGTGGTATAGTGTGCAGCTGTACTGTAGCTTACTATAGTAATATATAGTGTGTATATACTTACTATATCTATAGTGTATATAAGCTATGATATAGCTATGGTGTAGTATATAAATAGTATATATATGTTATATATAATAGGTAGCTATAGTGATAGCCTCCTGGCAGGTAGGTGTACTGGCGTACCCCTTATCCTTCGTACTGGCGTACTCAGGAGCACGGTGTTTTTTGTATAATTAACTATTGCCCAATTACTATATTGTCTTATAAAGGAATCGAAAAAAAACCTTGTAGTACCAACGTTTCTACGAGGACCATTGCCCAATTTCTTTCCAATGGTAAAAATCAAACCAAGTTTTCGGAATATTCGGAGAATTTAGAAGAAATAAAAAAAATACGCTTAGTATGGCCTAAGCGTACATCTTACGTTGAGATTCACGAGCTTCTCGTAATTTTCGTAATCTATGTCTTTCATCTTCACGTCTATTGATTTCTAACATGTCCTGAATCATTTCTGGAGTTTCTACCATAACGTAGATTTGATATTTTTGATTTGAGCGGTTTCTCATCGTGTGGTGTAAATCGTGCCCACGTTTGATAAGCTCCATAGCTAAAGTTTTCTTATATAGGTTTTTAAGTTTTGGTTTCGTCATTTTGTATTACCCTCTTTCTTGAAATTGTGTTGTTTTGTTGTTGAATTAAATATAACATGGTTGTTTTAAAATGTCAAACGTTCTCTTGAGACATTTTTTGACAAAATTCATCATCTGCAGGTTAACCGAGCTTTCTAATTTATCTGAAGATTCATAATTGTCAGATAACTTGAAGATTCGGAATATTTTGAATTGTTTGAATATTGTATACAAATAAAAAACAGGTCATTGACCTGCTTCGATTACATTATATTTGTTATTCTGCCCCATCTTGCAGATACGAATATACGTTTGCCCTTGACTTCCCACATAGATTGTGTGTTGTTACCGTTGTAGAATGTCACATCTGCAGTATCGAAGCGTGCTTGTAGTTCCTTGCGTATTTTCATTAACATTGTCATTGTAATGACCTCCAATTAGTTTGTATTTGTTATTACCTTACTTAACTATTATAAGATGGTATGGGAACATCTGCAAGACAATATTACAATTATTTATCAAATATGTCAGATATTCATCTCTTGACATTTAATTAAATATCATATCCCAAGTATATCTTATTATCTGCAGATTAAGGCAGTGAAATTGCCCGAAGATTCATAATATTGCGAAATCTTGACAAATAAAAAAACGGAGCAACTGCTCCGCTGTCAAGCTTTATTTATTAATTCTTTCAGTGAATATTTCGATTGCCGTTTTAATATCATTCACATATTGTCCATTGTAGAAACCGTCAAATTCGGCATTGTATAGCCAAACAACATATTCATCGCCTCTCTTGACAATTGCTTGAAACATCATATTTGATTCTTTTTCATTACATATTGCGAGTAATTCGCCACCTTTTTCAATAGCTAACTTTTGTACTTTGTCAATCGTTTTCATTATAATTCCTCCATTTGTTTTGTAATTTGTAGTTCTTATCTACTTATTAATAATAACATTTTTTAATGGTTATTGCAAGCTTTCCTTACGATTTATTTTTTGTCAATACAATAATCATGAGGTGTTTAATATGAAAGATATAATGATTATCGACGGAAAAGAAATACAATATTTCCCAAATGAGGATATTTTCAATGATACATATTTATACGGTTATGTGTATGTAACAACGGACTTGACAAATGGCAATTTATATGTAGGTCAAGCACAATTTATTGTTGACGAGGACGAACGTTATCAAAAGCGTGATGATGAACATGTGTATACACATCAACGCTGGCGTCACTATTACGGTTCAGGGCGTGTTATACGTGAACGCATTAAGAAGTACGGCAAGGACAAATTTCACCGTGTTATAATCGACGTGGCGGATTCAGCTGAAGAATTGCGAAAACTCGAGCAAAAGTATATTCGTTTATTCAAAGCTAACGAAAAAGACAATTGGTACAATATGAAAATGGGTCCGAAAGTCAAGACAAATTTTTCAAAATTGATGTCAATTCGATGGGATGAAAACAAACCTGAAGATGTCGAATTTGTCAAGAGATTTAATGAACATTGTGCAGATTCGGAAATGTCAAAAAATTCAATCATGCAAATTGCATTGAAACAATATCTTGACAATATAGAAAAACCGTGATTTCGTATCACGGTTTGTTTTTTATTATTTTTGTTTTTTTATGTTTGTTTTCATTGTACGTAAGCTTAATTCAAGGTTAAGTAGCTCTCTAAACATGATATTTTCGTGATGCAATTTTGTTGTTTCATCATCGGATTGAAATGATAATGACATTGAACGTTTTAATGCATTTAAATGATTAAACGTTTTTTCAATCATGATTTCATTATCGTTGTAATTGCCGATGATGTTGCGTTGTTGTCCGTTGTTGTATTCGATACGTTCAACGTTTTTCACATTTTCATCGTTTTTGTGATAATACAATTCATTATGTTGTTTTGAATAATCCGTACCGTTTTCATAATCGAACATACGTTTGTACGTTAAATATGTAACCGTTGATAAATCCGTGTTTGAAATTGTTGTAATTGTTGACATTTAAAATCAATCCGTTTCGTTTGTAATTTCGAATATGTGTTATTCGATACATTAAATATAACATGAATATCCGCATAGCACAACGGTTTTTTGATATGTTCACAAATTTGTAACATTATGTTCGGTGTTTGTTCGCATGTTGAACCATGCACATCGCCACGTATTTGTCAACACCGTTTTTGACGTCGCTGCTTCGTCGCTACGGGATTTTAAACGTTTCATGTGTATTTGTATTCAAAACGAATTTAAACGCAAATCATACATTGAATTGAATGTCAACTATTGATTTTTATATTTTTATATGATTCATAAAAAATCACAACAATTGTATTTTGTCAAATAATTAATTGTTCGGGCAATTCGAATGTTTTGAATTGTTTGAATCTTTAGACGATTTAATGATGTGTACATTCAAATAAATAAATATATACCTGCCTCGATATTCAAATAAATGAATACACAAATCTTCAGACAATTCATACAATTCACAATATTGCGACGATTCAAATTATCAGACAATTTCGAATATTCAAAAGAAACAATCATTTGACAAAATAAAAAAACGGTGAATTACTTCACCGTTCCATTTTTGTAAATTTTTACCGGTCTATTAATGTATCCGTTTTTTTGAATTGATGTTGAATCCGATTCATGAATGAAATATGTTTTATTTGTTTTGATTGATTCACATAAATATGATTTTGTCAAATCGTCATTATACATTGTTTGTTTTATTCGGCATCGGTCAATTGTGTTTTTAATGTCGTTCAATTTTCGTTGTTCGGCATTTTGTTGCATCATTATTATGAACATACCGTACAACGGTAAAATCATAATTGCAATGCAAATCAATAATTCGTGATTTGTCAACGTTATTTCGTTGCGTATCACATGTTTTCGTAAAAATTTAATCATTCGTGTATCACATCATTTCGTGTAATTTCGGTACGTCGTACCGTTAATAATATAATAACATTAATCATGGCATAACACAATACATTTTTGAATATTAATATTCAATTTATTTTTCATATTTTGTTGAAATCCGTGGCGAAATGTGATACATTATATGTACGGATATGATACATATTCGAATACATACGGACGGTGATATATATGAATAATGTGAAACAAACGGTACACAATCAAATTGAAAACGCATGTGAATTGTTACGTGTCGAACGTGATAAAATACACGGTGAATTGATTCACCGTTATTGTGACGACGACAACGGCAACATGATACATTGTTATTCCCGTGCAATTGAAATCGCACGACAACACGGTGAAAACATATTGTGTGACATACACGACGATTATCAACGTCAAATTGATTTAATCGACGAATTGACATCAAAATTGTAACACATAACGGACGGTAAAACGTCCGTTTTTATTTTATACAAATGTGTTGACATTCGATAGCATATGTATTATAATTTAATTACGGTAATAAAACATTACCGAAATACACGAAACGAGGATGATACAAAATGAATGAAAAACAAATCGAATTATTGCACAAATTGGCTGATGTGTTTGATGAAATTGCGGAACAATGCGATGATGAAACATTTCACGAAATTATGATTGACAACAACGATTTGATACCGATGTCAATTGATGAATTGGCTGCGGAATATCGTGCAATTGCAAACGGTGAAAAACGCACACGAATTGACGGTAAATAAAACGGAGGGGAACAAATGTTCCCCTTGACAATTTCATAATTATGGGGGTTATACATATGAAAAAACATTATGTTGACACAACGTTAGGTTTTGTGTATCGAATTGAAGATGGTCATTTAAATGACGACATTCACGAAATATCAGAACCTTTAGCAAATGTCAAGCAGGAATTTATTGAAAAACAATTGTATCCAATCACGGAGCAATCGTATAAAATAATTGTTGACAATTCCAAACTTTTGAATTCTGGAGGGACACAAACGGAAATGGACCATTGGAGCGGAATTGTGCTGCATGAATTGTCGAAATATGGGGTGTAACACACCCTTTGTTTCTTGTCAAGCTTATCTAAAGTGCCTAATATAATAATAAAACGATATACTCGGACAATAAAACGGAACTTTCGTTCCGTTATTTTTATTCATCGAACATTGATATATTACGTTGCATGTTTGCATAATTTTCAATGATGTCAATTTGTATGCGGAAATGTTCCGCAACGGTGTTAAATTCATCACCGTCATATTTCATGTACAATTCATAAATTTCATCGAACGTTTGTTGTAATTCATCGTTTGTCATTTTGTGTAAATTTAAAATAAAATCATTTAACATTATCATCATTCCGTTTCATTTGTAATTCGGTAAATGATTACCGTACATTTATAATAACATACGGTAATCAATTAATCAAGCTTAAATTGTGTATGGCAAACAATTGCCCGCAAATTCATGCAATGCTTGTATATCGTTTTGTGCATACAATATATCGTAATATTCTAATACATTACCTTCAAGGTCGAATGTTGATTGATGATTCACCATGTAATAAATCACATCTCGTGGGCCCCCAACACGGTATAAATAGATATATGAATCTGAAGGAACTTGACATTGTGCCATTTGTGTGATTTCGAATGGTCCTTCCTCGTGTCGAATTGTCAAGTCTGTTAGGAATTCACTTTCCGTTAGGGCGTGTTGATGGAACGTATCGCCAATATGTGCGTCGATAAAATCCGTTCCTCGGATATTCAATTTTAAAATGTGTTTAATTGTCATTTGCAATTCTCCTTTGATTTGTATTTACTTTATTATTATACCAAACCTACAAGCATATGTCAATGGTTTAATAAATACACAGAATCTTCAGACAATTTTGAATAAAAAAAGAAGTGGGAATAATCCCACTCTTTCTTATAATTTCACTTCAGAAATATCTTGAGCTGTCAATTGTTTTGTTTCTGCTTTTTTAGCAGCTGCTTCCGCCTTTTTTGCTTCAGCTTTTGCTTTTTTGTCCGCTTCTTTTTTCGCTTTTGCTTCACGTTGAGCAGCAAGAATTTCTTCAACGGAACGTTTAGGCTCGTCCTTTTTCGGTTCTGCTTTCGTTTTAGGCGGAGCAGGTTTATCCGCTTGAGGTTTGTCCGTTGTTTTCGGTTTCTCGGCAGCTTTCGGTGTTTCCTGCGGTTTAGCAGGAGTTGCTGATTTTTCGGGTTTGTCAACCTTTTTTTCTTCAGGTTTTACAAATTTTCCCTCCCAACCTTGAAGGAATTTTTCGTATGTTTTTTTCATTAATGCAGGCGTTAAATGTCCGTATACGTACAATTCACCATCAATGTGAATGTTTTTCTTTTTGCTACCGTTTTTTGCAACAAAAATTGCTTCGTTCGAAATACGAATACCTACTAATTCAATTGTTTCAACCGTTTTCTTTAAATCCTCATTTTTGAAATAATCCCAGAAGTTACGGAAGATTTGTGCATGTGATTTCTCGTGCCAATTTTCAACCGTTTCACCGTTAATTTCTAAAGCGTATTTGTGTTTTAATGTCATTTTGTATTTCCCCTTTTCGATTGTTTTGTATTTTGCGGTTTGTCTATCAACCACATATATAATATAACATGTACCGCCAAAAAGGACAAGGGTTTTTTTAAATGTTTTTGAATATTAATATTCAAAATAAAAACCCGAACAATTGTTCGGGAATTCATTTAATATGACAACGGTTCACAATATTCAGCAAATTCGATAAATGCCGTTTTAACGTCCGTTGCATTCAATTTGTTTTCATACATGATTGATTGATGATAACCGTTTTTGTCGTACAAACAAACGTCACCAGCGGTGTAAAAATGCAATTCACAATCATTGTGATTGTATATTTGATACAAATAAATGTAATCATCACCGCAACACGGATATTGTGCCAATCGTTTGATTGTGTGATTGTCGGTTTCAATGTACGATTTCATGTTGTCAATGTCCGAATTGATAACATTCGGATTCAATGACGTATTACCGATGTCAAATAATCGTCCGTTGTGATTCAAATAATATTTAATTTTCATTGTGCAATTTCCTCGATTCGTTTTGTATTTCGGATTTGTTATCCGTGTAATTAATATATCATGTAATGGCATAATTTGCAACAATTATTTTAAATGGGATATTCTTTTGGCCTATTATAATGAAGAAACACGTCCAAAATGAAAAATTTACATCACCAACAAAATAATTGAAAAAACCTCTATACAAAAGATATCACCCATGATATATTGAGTATGTGGAAAGAGAAACACACCCCACAAACAAATAAATTACACGAAAGAGGTTATGTAAAATGAATTTATTAACAAAAGCGGCTTTAGGAGTAACATTAGCAGGAGGTCTTACTTTAGGTGCATTGGTAACGTTCGACGGAACGGACACATTGAAAAGTGCTGAAAGCAAAATCGCTCAACAATCAAACAATTTAAATATTTTCGCTGACCGTGAAGCACAAATGGCAGGAAAAATCAACGGTATCAAAGGTCAAGTTACAGGATTAAAAGCTGAAGTTGCACAATTGAAAAAGGACCTTGAAACAGCGAAAGCACAAACTGTGGCAGATGCTGCTACAATTCAAAAATTAAATGATGAAATCTATCAAAAGAATTTGACAATTTCAGATTATGAAAATCAAATTGCTGATTTGACATCACAATTAAATAATGCGGGTGGCAACAACGAGGAGTTGACAAAACGAATTGCTGACCTTGAAGGTGAAGTGAAAAAAGCTAACACAGCTGCAGCTGATTTACAAAAAGCTCTTGACAATTCATCAAACAAAGCTCCTATGTCACAGGAAGAATTTGACAAATTAATGAACGGTGAATCAAACGGTGGTGGCACAACAACACCGCCAACATCGGAAATCCCTGAAGGATTTACACAAATTGAAATGATTTCACAAACGCCACGAATTGTTGAAAACAATTTAACTCTTGACAAAAACACAGATGCAGACTTCGTTGTTAAAAATTCTGGTTCACCAGGATGGGATTGGACGGTTGTTGTTGACAATGGCGCACCACAAACGTTAAAAGCTGGCGCTATGATTAAATTAGGCAAGGCAGCTGACCTAAATAAAAAGACCTTGACATTAACAAAAGGTGCGAAAGTCTACAAATATTACTTGATTAACAAGTAAAAGTGTGAGCGGGTAACACCGCTCCATCTTTTCAAAAAAGATTTGCAAAGGGTCTTGTATTATCTATTAACAAATGTTATTATATATTTGTAGGTGATAAACACTTACAAAATACAAAACAACGGAGGTCATATAAAATGACGAATTTCAAAAAGATTGCAATCGGTTTAGGAGCTACAGCGGTGTTAACAACAGGTTTAGCATGGGGTGTGTCAAACGGAAGTTTACCAACGCATGTAGCAACGGGTAAAATGGTACAACCAGCGGACGAGGGTTGGGTTTTAGGAACATATAATGAAGCAGAAATGATGAGCGACAATGTTTCAGTATCTGAAAACTTCGTTTTACCATCGGGCAATTACAACGTGGGCGACGAGGTTGTAATGTTTGAAAACCGATTCAACGAACCTGTAGCAACGTTCAAATCAAATGAAAAGGGCGTTGAAGCTGCCGAAGTCCAATTGATTCACGAATATCATTACATCACGGAAGTAGCTGGTGGTCGTGTCAAGGGGGAAAACATTTACTTCGGTGGCGAGGGTATCAATTATCCGAAGGAATTATTTAAATCGTTCGGTCTTGACAATGTGAAAGTAGGAGACCGTGTTGACATTGCGTGGGCAATTTCCGATTACGAAGACGAGAATTGGGACAACGTTGCGTATTTAAAATTCATGACGAAATAATTGAATATTAATATTCAAAAAGGGCTTGTTATTTCCCTGCATGTATGATAATATAGTATATGTAGGGAGAGCAACAACCCTAACAATTACACGAAAAGAGGTCATGAAAATGACGAAAAAAACGAATGCAGAAAAAGTTGAATATGTGGCATGTGTACACGAGGAAATGCGTGATTATTACCACCCATTCAATACGCAAAAAGAAGCAGATGATATGGTGAAAGTCAAGCGTAAAGCTGGCAAACCTGCATATAGCTTCAAACGCAAGAAATAATTTTCACCGTCCTGGGCATGACGGAATAAACTGCCACAATTACAAAATTCTGGGGGAAACAACAAATGACATTCAAAATCAATGTAAAAAGAATCGCACTAGCGGGAGCACTTGCAATTGGCGGTGTAACTTTAGCAGGGACATTAAACACAACACCTGTCGCAGCAGCTACGGCAAGCGACCCATTTAATGACGAGTGGGGAATTACGAATACACGTACTTTAATGTATATCGACAAGATGAATACATACAATCAGAATATGATAAAGTATGGATACCACACTGGCGACGTATTTAAAATGACGGACGAAGGAACAGAACATCGCAATGGTACGATGGAGGATATTGTTAAAATCTTCCGTATCGACAACGAGACTGGCAACCTAATCCGCTTAAAAACGATTATGCCAAACATTAAATATGCTCCGTCAGGTCAAACGTTCTCAACGTGGGAAACAACAATCACCGATGTGTACCCAGGAGCAGAATACATTGCAATTCAAAAAATTAACGGGCATTTCTTCTATAGCCATAATTTCAATATTAATCAATAATCATATGTCAAGAGGGAACTCTCGTTCCCTTTTGAATATTAATATTCAAAAACTCTTGCACTGACACCAAAACCATGTTATTATAGTTAAGTAAACAAATTACAAAACTCAGGAGGAATTACAAATGAAAAACATTATCTCAAGCATTAAACCAGTAATTTTAGTTGGAGCAGCGGTTATCACAATGGGGTGTGCTGGTTACACAGCATATACTGCTCACGAAGTCAAGGAACAACAAGTGAAAATCGCTGAAGTGCAACGTCAACAAGAAGCAGCTGCAATGGCACAACAGGGTGTTTCTGCTGTCAAGCTTCAAAAGGAAATGATTTATCAAATGAAGGAGTTCCAAAAGCAATTAATGCTTAACGAGCAGCGCATGGACGCTGTAAAGGAATCCTACTATAAAAAGCTTGACAAGGGGGCAGAATAATGCCTACCAGACCTTGTCCCAATTGTAGAAAAAAGATGTCATATAATTACAGCTATCATTGTTACGAATGTACAACCTGTAAGAAAACTTACAATGCAGCTCTGCAGGAATTACGACCAATCAATGATTGGCGAGACGAATATGACAATGAAGATTATTGAATATTAATATTCAAAAATAATAGCGCCAGGGCCTTGTGCTTTGGTGTTATTTGTCTTATAATAAATAAGTAGATAAGAAACACTACACAAATTACACGAAATGGGGAAATTACAAATGGAAGATTATTTAGAAAAGAAATACGAAAAGAAAATGAAAAAGGAATCAAGCAAATTTGCCTTGACAAAATGGATATTCGGTATGTTCAAGGTCATCACGATTGTTGCTAAAATGTTTAAATAATCTCTTCACAAATGTTATCAACCATGTTATAATAATAATGTGGTTGATAATCACAACAAATTACAAAACGAAATGGAGATTTGCACAATGAAAACAAAATACGTTGAAATTCACATGAATGAATTTAATCACGCATACACATGCGGTTGCGGTAACACCGCAACGGATTACGGATTTTATCCGTGTAATGCATACGGTGAATACATGGAACCATTGTTACATGTATGGAAACATCATTACAAATGTGATAAATGCGATACGATATACAAGGTCTTGACAAAATAACAAAATGGGGGTTTATCCCCCATTTACAATAAATTACATAAAAGGGTTGGTGGATTGGGATGGCAGCAGAAGTTAAGAATTACATGAAAGAAATGTGGGATATGTTTTGCAATTGGAAAACGGTTATGTTAATATGGGGATTGGTATTGGTGTTCGGTTTACGTTACATTTCATTATATCACATTGATTATTCAATCATGGAAGGTAAACCGTGGTATTACATACAATTCAAAGATATTCCTGAATGGTTGACAATTTCATTAGAATATGTTAGAAACGTTTACATGGAAGCAGCACGTTACGTTAAAGGAGCAGTATTGACAGCTTGGGAATTTGTTAAGACGTTAGTTCTGTGGTTGACATATACTGTAAATAATATGCTAAAATGGTAATTTTACCAAAAAAAAAGAAGGAGACTCTCGAATGAGAATCTCCTTTTTATTATGCTTTTTGAACCGCAGTGTACCACGCATCGACCTTTGTAGGTTCTGCAACGCCTGAATCAACCATATAGAAAACTTCTCCCGCAGGTAACTCACGCACTGTGAACTTAAGCTCAACCGTTTCCTCTTCAATTCCGCCTTCCATTGTCTTTGCAGAAATGGTTGGTGGTGCAAACTTACAAGCATATAAAGCGTAAAGCACACGGTCTTGAGTACCAAGTTTTTTACGTTCGAATAACAAAGCAAGTTCTGGAGCAATGTCAGTTGATTTAACTAACACGCCACCTTTTTCTACAGTTGAACCAAACAATGTGTTATACTCTGTCATTGTCAAGCCAGAAACTGTAAGTGTTCCTTCTCCACCGTTAAAGACGAAATCAGAATAATCCATAGCATTGTCAGCATAAAACTGCACTTGCTCGTATGATAATTCAGCTTCTACTTCTTTAGCGCCAGTTACAGGAATTGGTGTTTCAAATGTATTATCAGCTTTTAATTTAGCAACGTGAATCTTTGAGAATCCACCTAAACGTTTTTTAGTAGCCATAGTTATTTCCTCCGTAGTATAAAAAAATAAGGGAGCAGCCTAAGCTGCTCAGTATTAAGCCTGTTTAAGGAACTTAATAGCATCCTCATTTAAGATTTTTCCGTCAGCGTAAATGTCAAGCATTAACATATGAGAACCACGTAAAGCTTGTTTCGTGTCATCTGAAATACGTTTCATTTGAGCGCCTTTTTTAATCATTGTAGCATAAGCTTCAGCGAAGTTTACGAATACAACAGTGATAGCACCAGCAGCTGCAGCAGGCATTTTATCTTGAATTAAGATTTCATGTCCGAAGATTTTGTAAACTGGTTTGCCATTTACAACATCTTTAACTACATGGTAGTTTCCTTGAGCATCTTTAAGCTTAGCAACTTGGTTGAAAGCAGGACGACCCATGATGAACACTGAACCAGCTAAGTGGTCTGGATGAACAGCAAGTGTCATATCTAAAAGATTGTCAAGAGAGATTTTGTCAGCAGCATGAGTACCAACAGTTTCAACTAGAGCTGAAGTTAAGATACCTTCGAACTGTTTCTTAGTTGGGTCACCGTTAAGAACTGTTTCATCAAGCTTACGAGATAAGCGACGAGTCATTACATTAACAGCATAGTTAACAACGTCAATTCCTGAATCGTTTACTAATTGTTGAGAAAGTTCGATAGCTGTAGCAGCACGACGTTGCTCAAGAGTTACTTTATCAAAGCTGAAATCTGAGAATCCAGCGTCTTCCATTTCACCAACGAAAGTAGCGTCTCCGATAGATTTCTCACGTAATACTTCTAAAGTACCAGATACTGGTGTGAATGATTTAGCACGACCAAATAGAGCTGCTTCTTCAACAAGCTTTTCTACGATAACGTTTGATAAAGATGTTGGAACTGTGATTGCGCCAGTACCAGTTGTCATTGTACGAACTTCAGCACCGTGAATATCGCCTTTTAAGAACTGTTCTACTCCACGTAGTTCAGCTTCTGTTGGGTCAACTTCTACGTCACGAACTTCTACTTCTGTAGCAGCTTCTTGTTCTGCACGAGCTTCTGCTTCTAATTTTTCCATTTTAGCACGTAATTCTTTTAATTCTTTTTCTTTAGACATAATAGGTTCCTCCGTAAGGTTAATAGTTGGCTCGTCAATGATATCTATAGAACGAGCTTGGATACTTGATTGTACATAAGCAGGATTACGAACTACAGAAACTTCAGCAAGTGTCAAGTCTGAAATTGTGCGCTTGTAGGTTCCGTCATCTCGTTTGTCCCACTGTTGTTCATTAACTTGCATACCAAAGCTCATGTTTGTAAGCAAGCCGTCTTGAATTAATTGGTGGTAATCTTTACCCCAAGATGTAGGGGAAATACGAGCTTCCATGTAAAGACCTTTATCGTCTTCACGTAGTTGCAAGCTACCATTTTTAGTTGAAGCCAATAGTTTGGCGTTATCATGCTCAGCTAAGAAATGAACATCATTTCCTTTCTGTAAAGCACGTGTGAAAGTACCAGGGGAGATACGCTCAATAAAACGATTCTCTCGACCAAGTGGTTGAGACCACTGGTCTGTCTGGTTAACGTAACCAGACACCAGCAAATCACCAGATTCTTCTTTCACGCCAGACAGTTCAACATCAATCTGTCTTAGTTCCAGTTTTGTCATCTGGTTGGTCCTCCTGTTTCTCCTGCTCAACTGCAGGGTCTTGACTCTCGTCTTTATTTGTGTCTTCTTGACTTTCGTCTCCAGCTTGTGTAGCACCAGGAGTTAGTAATACGTCGTCTCCATTTTCGATAGCTGGTAAGTCAAACTTAGCTCGTCCTTCGTTGATTGTGAATAATCCGCCTTGAACAGCAGAAACCACAGTGTCAACTCTTTCTTTTTCAGTTGAACGAACAAGCTCTGAAGTATCAAATCTGAAGAAATAACCTGAATCCTTTTCAGATTCAAGCAGTAACGCTCTATCCATCGAGCTTTCCATAGCAACGATGATTGGAGCAAGGGTATGTTTAAGGAAATGTAACTGGTTCTGTTCTAATGAACCGTACTTATTAGCAGCAATACTAATCATAGATTCAGGAACATTAAACAGTTTACAGATTTCAGAATTTGTAGCTTTGCGAGTTTCAGACATCTGAATCTCAGAAGGATTCATTGATAAAGCTTGATATTCCATTCCTTCTTGTAATACTACAGTTTTAGCAGCGTTCTTAACTCCACCGTAAAGTTTCTGCCAAGCAGCACGTAAAGCACCAACTTGTTTTTCGTTAAGACGAGCATTAGTTTTTAGTAAGCCAAGTGGTAAAGCTCCATTTTCATACAAGTTCTGAGTGTATTCTGATTCAGAAAGTGCTTGTCTGAAGATATCTTGACCATGCTTAATAACACCATGACCTGTTAGACCATCGTGTGTGTCTTGTAGTGTAATCATAAGCTCATGTGGTTTGAACTTAGTTTGATAGCGATTTCCTTCACTTAAAGCAGAAGTTTCGCTGTTAGATAAGAAAATATCGGCTCCTACAGTTCTGTAACCATTCTTGACACGCTTGTTTACTACAACAGCTTTAGACATTAATGGATGAAGCTCTAGAACTGTGTTACCTGCCTCAATGATTGACACATAAGAAGAACCGTGAAGCAAATAATCCTTGGCAATGTGTTTCTTCAGGGCATAACCATTTAGGAAATCATTGGCTTCATGATTTAACAGGTGAATACGATTATCTTCTACCTTTTCAATCTTGCCATCTTTAGATTCCTTATATAAATATACAGGCATCTGTGCAATTGAGCTAGTAATTAAATCAACGCAAGAACGAGCAGTAGGAATCTTCAGGATTTTCTCTTCAGTAACAGCATCTGTAATTAGTAAGCTGTCAAGAGAAAATGCTCCGTCAACTTCCATCGTGTTGTACGTTGAACGCTCTTCTAACACAGGCTCCTTAGAGAAGATATTGCTAAATAATCCCATGCAGTTTCGTCCTTTCTTTTGAATATTAATATTCAATTTTGTGTTATCAACATTAGGAGGGATACGATAGAATCATATCCCATGAACATTGACAAGACCTCGCTATAACCGAAAAGAGCAGAGTAACAGAAATGGAAGGTTTAAGTTACTTATAATTAATATATACGCCAAACTAGCTCGACGAAATAGCAACTATAAGAAAAACTCAAATTTATCTGGTATTTCCCAAGAAAAATCAAGAACATTCGTATTTCCTAGGTCTAAGTTACAATGTCTACATACAGTAATCAGGTTTAGCTCATCGTAAGCTAGGCCTGGGAAGTCACGCCAGGATTTGATGTGGTGAGCTTGCAAATCATCGAAATTCATGAGCCCAAACTTAATCCTACATCTTTGGCAGTGTCCTGAGTCCCTGTCAATGACACGTTTCCGTAGTTTTTGAAAGCGATAAGTAGCAGATGGATGGTCCTTCTGAGCTGATGTCTTGACTTTCCTGCAAGAGCATGCTTCTCCTGCTTTGACCAACTTATCGCAATTATTACAGATTTTGTTATAACTCAAAGAATAACTCCCTTTCTGTCTCGTACAGATGATTCTGTTCGAAGAACATAGATACTTTGATGGCATTGAAGCTAGAAAACAGATTGTCAATCTTATTTCGTTGCTTGTCGCCTTTAGCAATGTATGGTTTACCCTGTCTGAACTCAATTAGACCATTGACAAAAGCAGATTCCATCAGTGGGTTAGGAGCATAGTTGAAAGACCCTTCATAAATGATACGCTGAAGAGTTGAAATGGCATTTCCTAAGTGTCGAGAATCCTGTTCTACAACCATAGGGTCTACTTCCATAGGTAAATCATCAGTTAACCGTCTAATCAACGTGTAACTGTATTTAGTATCGAAAGCCAATGATGCTATGCCGATTTCATACTCTTGACAAATATCAAGGATTATGTCAGCCATCTGGTCGTAATCTACCACGTCTTCTCCGATAGCTTGACAGTAGCCAGCTCTAGCCCATTTATCATAAGGAATACGTTCACGCTTCATTTTGTCAAGTTCTTTGTTCTTTGGATAGAATACTAAGTTTTTAGCATAATATTGGTGTTTAGCAGCATCATACCATAAGAATGTGGCAGCTGTATTATCTGTAGATAACGATAAATCGAGCCCAATGATAACTTGACGCTTTCCTCTCCACCATTCCCAATCAGCTGCAGGTTCAAATTTAGATTTCTTCAGAGTATTCATATCCACAAAGAAGTTACCATCGCCTTCGTTGGCTCCCATCCACATGTTCAAGTTCTTAACTTTGAACAGGAAGAAATCCTTAGGAATATCCTTCTTAGTTTTGTAATCCTCAATCAATTTGTCTGCAAGGTCCTGTACTTCGGCAACCAGCGGGTTAGCTTCAGGCCAAACTGCTGAGTCTTCCCATCTTTCCTTGCCGTTTACTACTTCTTTTGGGTTGTCAATAGTGAAAATTAGACCGAACTGTCGTGGGTTTGGCTCGTCAGCAAACGTGTTTTTACGCAAAGATTCAACAGTATCTTGCCAGTAGTTGAACCCATTTTCAACAGGATAAGACGTAGAAATCTTGACAATTAACGGATTTCGAGGACCAAACTGACCTGTTTCCAATGAAGAAACCATCTTAAAGATTTCATTACTAGCTCCTAGCTCATCGACACTGGCAATATAAACCATGGTACCATCGGCTTTAGAAGCATCTCCTGACAGAGCCACAATCTTACAATTCTTTGGTGTGAACTCTACGTAGGTCTTCTTAATATTGAAGAATGGAAGCAGGTTCGGTGAAGCTTTAATAATAGAAACTAGCTCATCGAAGATGATTGTTGCCTGTTGCTTAGTATTTGAACCAATGTAGTGAGTCTGGTTAGCTTCATCTAAGAAGAATCCAATAATATGAATGATACAGCTTAGTACAGATTTAGCATTCTTACGTGCTACAGTGAAAATTAGCTCACGGACTTTCCTTTTAGTTGGGAATTCTTTATAAACCCAGCAGAAAGTATTCTGAATCAAGAACCACTGGAACAGTGCTAAGTTAGGAAACATAGGCTGAGCTGATTTAGCTCCACGAGCAAAGTTTAGATTCTTAATGATTTTGTCAATCTTCTTTTCAATCTTGTCATTCCATCTATATATGTAATCATCTTGGTATTGTAGGACGTAGTATTCATGGAGGAAGTTGACACAGCTCTGTCTAACTTGAGATGGTGCAACAATATCACCGAAAACAACAGCTTTTGCATAAGCCACAGATTTATTCATAATCATCATCCTCCAGAATTGCCAACAGTGGGTTGACAGTATTTGTATTTTGTGCTTCTAGATTAGCAAGCTTCTTCTCTTCAATCATTACTTTAGCCATATCATTAGCCATTCTTAATCGTTGAGTTAAAGAAATTGACAGTGCAGCCATATGTTGCTGAACAGCTTTGTCATAAGCTAAAGCTCGACGTTCTAAGCTTCCTCTAGCATCATCGAAGATGTCTAACTCTCTAGCAGCTAATGTTAATTCTTCATAACTGTATAAGCTGACAGTAAGCAGCGTAAGAGCAGATGAATCCGCTTCAGTGAAGTTATCGTTAAGCTTGACAAATTTATTAAATAGTTTCTTTTCTGCTTTATTTAAGACCATTACTGGTTTGGGTTTTGTTCTTGACATTGCAGCTACTTTAGCTTCTGCTTCTTGTCGAGCTAATCTAGCATCTTTAGACATTTTCATGCTCATTTGGTCGACAGATTTTGTAGGTCTAGCCATAGTATTCTGCTCCTTTCTGGAATTTTCTAGTTTTAGGGCTGGTTTTTTTAGTTTTGGACCA
>Ga0209676_1001835_pt1 | contig 17577 bp, 15 predicted proteins | sample AraplaCvi_mLB_r2_FD_184282 | JGI IMG/M metagenome (GOLD analysis project Ga0209676, IMG submission 184282) | Arabidopsis root microbial communities from North Carolina, USA - plate scrape MF_Cvi_mLB_r2 (SPAdes) (version 2) | ecosystem: Host-associated > Plants > Roots > Endosphere | place: USA...
GGGCGCGCTGCTGGCGGCCGGCGCCGAGATCTATGAGTTCCAGCCCAGCATGTACCACTGCAAGGTCATGATCGTCGACGGCCTCATGGTGTCGGTGGGCTCCACCAATTTCGACAACCGCTCCTTCCGACTCAACGACGAGGCCAACCTCAATATCTACGACGCCGGCTTCGCCGCGCGGCAGACCGAGGTGTTTGAGCAGGACATCCGCAAGTCCCGCCGCGTGACGCTGGAAGAGTGGGCCCACAGGCCGCTCAGCGAGAAATTCAACGAAACGCTGGCGTCGTTGCTGAACTCGCAGTTGTGAAGGCGTGCCAGGCGCATGTCATCAAGGTCTTATCTGTGTAAATCTGCGTAATCTGCGGATAAAAATTATTCTGCGGTTTTTTGCACCGCATGATTGCCGGATTGCAATCCTTCTTACCTCATTCGCAGTTGAGTCCTAGTGCTACAAGCCCAGGGCCGGCGCCCACGGCCCACCCCGTCACCGTCCTACACCACCGCCTATCGCATATACCGATGCTCGGGCTTTGCCTTGCTGGTTTAATCACAAAGGTGAGTTCCCATGAACAGCCACAATCCCCTCACCGTCTCCCGGCGAGGCATCCTGATCGCGGGAGCCGCCACCGCGGCTGCCACTTCACTTGCGAAAGACGCGATGGCCGCGAATGAATCCCCTCCCGCCAACGCCGGCGCCGTGCCCACGGCCAGCGTCACTCTTGAAGTGAACGGCAAGCCGCACACGCTGAACCTCGACACACGCACCACGCTGCTCGACACCCTGCGCGAGCACCTGCACCTGACCGGCACCAAAAAAGGCTGTGACCACGGCCAGTGCGGCGCCTGCACCGTGCTGGTCGATGGCGTGCGCATCAACGCCTGCCTCACGCTGGCCGTGATGCACCCGGGCGCCAAGGTCACCACCATCGAAGGCCTGGGCACGCCGCGCAGCCTGCACCCCCTGCAGGCCGCCTTCGTCAAGCATGACGGCTACCAGTGCGGCTATTGCACGCCGGGGCAGATCTGCTCGGCCGTCGGCATGCTTGACGAATTGCGCCGCGGCATCCCCAGCCATGTGAGCGCCGACCTCAACACGCGCCCCTTGCTCTCGCCCGACGAACTGCGCGAACGCATGAGCGGCAACCTCTGCCGCTGCGGCGCCTATTCCAACATCGTCGAGGCCATCACCGAAGTCGCCGGGGTGAAAACATGAAACCCTTCACCTATGAACGCGCCCGCACCCCGGCCGAGGCCGCGGCGGCTGTTGCGCGCCACCCCGGCGCCAAATTCATCGCCGGCGGCACCAACCTGCTGGACCTGATGAAGCTGCAGATCGAGGCGCCCGCCCACCTGGTCGATGTGAACGCCCTGGCGCTCGACAAGATAGAAGCCACCCAAGAAGGCGGGCTGCGCATAGGCGCGCTGGTGCGCAACACCGCGCTGGCCGCCGACGAGCGCGTGCGGCGCGACTACGGCGTGCTTGCCCGCGCGCTGCTGGCCGGGGCTTCGGCCCAGCTGCGCAACAAGGCCACTACCGCCGGCAACCTGCTGCAGCGCACGCGCTGCCCCTACTTCTACGACACGAACCAGCCCTGCAACAAGCGCCAGCCCGGCAGCGGCTGCAGCGCCATCGGCGGCTACACGCGCCAGCATGCAGTGCTGGGCGCCAGCCAGGCCTGCATCGCGACCCACCCCAGCGACATGGCCGTGGCCATGCGCGCGCTCGACGCCGCCGTGGAAACCGTCAAGCCCGACGGGCAGCGTCGCGTCATCCCGATTGCCGACTTCCACCGCCTGCCCGGCGACACGCCGCACATCGAAACCGCGCTGGAGCCCGGCGAGCTCATCACCTCGGTCAGCCTGCCCAAGCCGCTGGGCGGCACGCACATTTACCGCAAGGTGCGCGACCGCGCGTCCTACGCGTTCGCCCTGGTTTCGGTCGCCGCCGTCGTGCAGCGCGACGGCTCGGGCCGCGTGGCCCTGGGCGGCGTGGCGCCCAAGCCCTGGCGCGACGCGGGTGCCGATGCCACCTTGCCGCAGGGGGCCAAGGCCGCGGCGGCGCGCCTGCTGGCCGGCGCCCGCACGACCGAAGACAACGCCTTCAAACTGCCGCTGGTGGAGCGCACCCTCGCCGCCGTGCTTGGCCAGGCCAGGAGCGCCGCATGAAGTTCGACATCCCCGCCACCACCAACCCGATTGACCAGCTCAAGGTCATCGGCAAGCCCATGGACCGCATCGACGGCCCGCTCAAGACCAGCGGCGCCGCGCCCTATGCCTATGAGCGCCATGACGTTGCACCCAACCCGGCCTACGGCTACATCGTTGGCGCCGGCATCGGCAAGGGCCGCATCGCCGCCATGGACGTGGACGCCGCGCGCGCCTCGCCCGGTGTGCTGGCCGTCATCACCGCGCGCAATGCCGGCAAGCTCGGCAAGGGCAAGTTCAACACCGCCAAGCTGCTGGGCGGCCCCGAGATAGACCACTACCACCAGGCGCTCGCGCTGGTGGTGGCCAACACTTTTGAGCAGGCACGCGCCGCCGCGCAGCTGGTGCGCATTGAGTACGAACGCACACCCGGCAGGTTCGACCTTGCCGCCGCAAAAAGCTCGGCCCCACTCGCCAAGCCCTCAGACTTCGGCGGCACGCCCGAATCCAGGATCGGCGACTTCGAGGGCGCCTTCGCCGCCGCGCCCGTGCAGATCGACGCGACCTACACCACGCCCGACCAGTCCCACGCCATGATGGAGCCGCACGCCTCCATCGCCGCCTGGCAGGGCGACAAGCTCACCGTGTGGACGGCCAACCAGATGATCGACTGGAGCGTGGGCGATATGGCCAAAACGCTCGGCATCCCCAAGGAGAATGTGCGCCTGGTCTCGCCCTTTATCGGCGGCGGCTTCGGCGGCAAGCTCTGGGTGCGGGCCGATGCGCTGCTGGCCGCACTCGGCGCGCGCGCAGTGCAGCGGCCCGTCAAAGTCGCGCTGCAGCGCCCGCTCATGATCAACAACACCACGCACCGGCCCGCCACCATCCAGCGCATACGCCTGGCCGCCGGCCGCGACGGCAAGCTCATCGCCACGGGCCATGAGAGCTGGTCTGGCGACCTGCCCGAAGGCCAGCCCGAAACCGCGGCGAACCAGACACGATTGCTCTACGCCAGCCCCAACCGCTTCACCGCCACGCGCCTGGCCGTGCTCGACCTGCCCGAAGGCAACGCCATGCGCGCGCCCGGCGAAGCGCCCGGCATGATGGCCCTCGAAATCGCCATGGACGAAATGGCCGAAAAACTCGGCATGGACCCGATCGAGTTCCGCGCGCGCAACGACACCCAGGTCGATCCCGAGCAGGCCGGCCGCCCCTTCTCGCAGCGCCGGCTCATTGAATGCATGCGCCTGGGCGCCGAGAAATTCGGCTGGGGCCGGCGCAAGGCCCAGCCCGCGCAGCTGCGCGACGGCCGTTGGCTGGTCGGCATGGGCGTGGCCGCGGCCTTTCGCAACAACCTGCTCATGAAGTCCGCCGCGCGCGTGCGGCTGGGCAAAGACGGCGTGCTCACCGTCGAAACCGACATGACCGACATCGGCACCGGCAGCTACACCATCATCGCCCAGACCGCCGCCGAAACCATGGGCCTGCCGCTCGAGAAAGTGCTGGTGCGCCTGGGCGATTCGGCCTTCCCCGTCTCCTGCGGCTCAGGTGGGCAGTGGGGCGGCAACAGCTCCAGCTCCGGCGTGTATGCCGCCTGCATGAAGCTGCGCGAAGTGATCGCCCAGGCCGCCGGTGTCACCGCGCTGGATGCGGTCTTCGAAGGCGGCATGCTGCACGCGGGCAGCCGCACCGTGCCCTTGGCGCAGCTTGCCGCTGATAAAGACCTGGTGGCCGAAGACTTCATGGAATACGGCGACCTCGACAAAAAATTCCAGCAGTCCACCTTCGGCGCGCATTTCGTCGAAGTGGGCGTCGACGCCGCCACCGGCGAGATCCGCGTGCGCCGCATGCTCGCCGTCTGCGCGGCTGGCCGCATCCTCAACCCCAAGGCCGCCCGCAGCCAGGTCATAGGCGCCATGACCATGGGCGTGGGGGCCGCACTGATGGAAGAACTCGCCGTCGACAAACGCCACGGCTTCTTCGTCAACCACGACCTCGCCGGCTACGAGGTGCCGGTGCATGCCGACATCCCGCACCAGGATGTGATCTTTCTCGACGAGACCGATCCCATCTCATCGCCCCTCAAAGCCAAAGGAGTCGGCGAACTCGGCATCTGTGGCATCGCCGCCGCGGTGGCGAATGCGGTCTACAACGCGACCGGGGTTCGGGTGAGGGAGTATCCGGTTACTTTGGACAAGTTGCTGGAGCGGTTGCCTGCTGTGGTTTGACGCCGGGAATCATCGTTCGGGCTGAGGTATCGAAGCCTCTTCCTGACCGTTCGGGCTGAGCCTGTCGAAGCCTTTGCTTGTTTCAAGGGCTGAGGTGTTATGAGTTCCGAGGCGGGGCTGTCCGGCCCCGGAACCTAAAACCTCCCAGCGCCAAGACACCAAAGAGGCTTCGACAGGCTCAGCCCGACCGGTAGAGGCAGGGCTTCGATACCTCAGCCTGAACGGCGAGGCGAAACCACCTTCAATAAAACCGCCGCGCAAGCATTGTCACGAGCTCCGATAAACACCCAAATATGGATGCATAAATCGACTAATCGACCAAATATGGCGGGTTAATGCGGTTCGTGAGTCTCACTGCATATCGAAAACGAATGAAGCAAAAAGTGCTTCAAATGTTCTCTTTTTTGCTTCAATGCCAGTGCCTCACTGCAAGCGCGCCACATACCCCACCTGCACAGGTGGCCCCGGCGGCCCGAACGGGCCATACGGGCTGGGCGTGATGCGCTGGACAATCTGGCCGTTCGCGAACACGTCGTAGGAGCCGCGGCCCGGAATGAAATAAATCCAGGCCGGCCCCGCGATATCGGGCGGCGCGGCCCAGCCAATGTGCAGCCAGCGGCCCGCGGCCCGGTCCACCACGATGATCCGGCCCTGCTGGGTTCCGTAGTATTCGAGCGCGTCGTTCGGGAAGAAGCAGCGAATGATGGGCGGGTCCGCCAGGGCCGCGGCGGCGGCCTGGTCGTCCTGCGCTTTGACATACGCGGGCGGCAGCAGCGGCTCCGCCTGCACACCGGCCATGGAATGCGCGCTGGCCATTACCAGCGGCACCACCGAGCCATCCGCCCCGCGGAAGTTTTGCTGTGCCCAGGCCAGCACCTCGTCGCCGCGCGCATAAGCCGGGCCCTCCACCTCATTGCCCAGGCTCTTCACATAACGGAAGGCGAACTCCTCCACGCCCCAGTCCATGTACTGCCTGACGTGCGTCACCTCATGGCCCCACCACTGCGGATCGTTGCGGAAAGTGCCCGGGTCTTTGGAGAAAACAATCACGTCGTCGACCACCACGCCGATGTCATTCCCGAAAAACTTCTGCACCTTGCCGATGCCGTTGGGCAAAGTGATCTCCACCGTGCCAACCGCATACCTGGCACGGTCCAGCACCTCCTTGGGGAAGAAGTTGAAGAGCGCCTTCTTCACATCGTCCGGCAGCGGCTTCGCATTGGCAATGTGCCGCGCCCGCGCCTCACGTATCGCCGCGGCCAGCGGCATGGCCAGGAACTCCAGCGGGTTCTTGCCCACCAGCGCGTTGGCCGCCGCGGCGCCGGAGGACTTGACGACCTGGTCGTGAAAGCGCTGCTGGAAGGTCGCCACATCAAACACAAACTCACCGGGCTTGCCGGTTTTGGCGGCCAGCGCCTGCGCTTCCTTGTACAGCTGCTCATTCGGCCAGGTCGCCACATTTGCCGCCAGGGTGGGCAGCGGCGCGACCGACTTGGCCGCATCCTTGGCCGGGTCAAGAATGGTTTTGGCGCTGTCGCCGTTCACCACCACCTTCACGGCGTTGATGACCGTGTTGGTGGGGGCGGTCACGATCTTGGTGACCGCCTTGACCGGGTCGAAGCCGCCGATGGAGATGGCGTGTACAGCCGTGGTGCCCATGACGGCAAAGGCCGTTGCGGCCGTGAACAGGGTTTTACCGTAGCTTCTCATCGCTGCCTCCCCCGGTTGTAGGTATCTGGTGCCCTGTGGTGGCCCGGTGCCTGTGCGGCTGCCTTGCCCAGGGTTTGGCAAGGTGGGGTCAGTCTATGCCTGGGGTGGGGGTTTGGGTATCCTGCAATTGGGGGAGGAGGGGAAAGAACGAGAGTTTGGATAAGCCCCGGCTTTAATGCGCAGCTGTAGAGCGGGATATCCCCCTTGCGTTATCTGTCCTGCTGCATTTGAAATAACCGCAAAGCGCTACGACAGGATCTCATAATCCTTCGGTCGAGTGGGCAGGCCTCTTTGTTTGAGGGAGTTGCACAGCAGGTGCTGGTTTCAGTGGATGACTAGAGCCATAAAGTGGGGGGCGGGTACATGTCTCGAAATGACGCAGGGTCCTTTAGCGGCGGAACAGCCGAGGAAACGAGTATTTGGAAAATTGCCGTCGGCGTCGCCTTGGGTACGCTGATTGCCGGCTTCGTGGCATATGAGGTTCGTATGTACTATGCGCGCCAGGCAATCACGCACATTCAGCAGAGCGTTCAACAGAGCATTCAGCAGATAAACGCTCAGTCACAGCGGGCCAAGCAGGACTTGCAGCAACGTGAGTTGCTGCATCAACAGCAGGCGCAAGAGCTTGCGGATCGGCAGAAGAGGGAGAAAGCGCTGCAGCAAAAGCTGGCGGAAGATCAGAGGCGCGAACAAGTGGAAGAATTAGCCCGCAGGACCGCTGCCTGGGAAAAGTTCTACAAGAAGCCGGCGCATTGCGACAAAGCTGAAGGTCAGGCCTTTGTGGAATGTGCTAACGGCTACATCCGGGCAAAGAGTGACTTTGAAAAGCAGTACGCAGCCGGCAAGCTCTAAATGCGCAGAGTTTTAACTCGAGGAAGCCCGCTTGCCACCTGATTTTCTACCCATTTCACGTGCGAAATATCTCACCGATATTCCTGCTTCCTTGATGCCAATCATTTTTTGGTGGCTTTATCTTTAGAACTAACCGGTGATTGCGTGCTTTGACTGTTGAGTTCGAGCTTTAAAAGCCTGTCCGAACTTAACTTGAGTTCGGTGTTTATTTCGCGGATTCCCGTTTCGACGTGTTCCAGTCGCGTATCAATCTTGGTAGATTTTTCTGCCACTAGCCAGACGAATCCAATTGCCGGACCAAGGACAACGAACGTTCCGACGATTACTTTGAAAAAATGTTTTCCGAGCCAACCGTGCAGTTCTTGGGTAAAGCGATCAATATTTGGACTTGATGAAGAGCCGGCCGATCCCGACTGTCGCGTTGATTGATCCGAAATTTCCGCACTCTGCGGCTGAGTTTCCGCTGCTTTTACATCATTCAGACTTGGCGTAGCCTTTCCGAAACCTTGAGTGCTTTCTGATAAGCGAGCATCTGACGATGCGTCGTATCGCTCAGTAATTTTTGTGGTGCGATAAGTAATTGCCATTTCAAAAACCCATCTTGTCGAGCACCGATTCGATATTTGCCCAGCTGGTTTCGCTGGCTGTTTTCGTGAACTCTTCGATCAGCTTGGGCATGTTTTTTGGGTTGGTTGTGGACGAGTCAAGATCAATAAATACCCCGGGGCTACTAAAGTGATCGGAGCCAAAAGTGAATAGGGCCGACGCTTCATCTTTGCGGAGTGGGCCAAAGGTGGCTTTTAGCTTGCCAAGCTTGGTTTCCATGTCGACGACATATTGCATGTCTAGACGCTTACCGCCCAATACTGAAATGATGTCCGGTTTGCATAGATAGTCGAACATTGCCTCTTGAATTTCTTCGAAGCTCTTTTCGAGCTTAATGAAACACCTATGGCGAACACCGATTCTTTGAACCGTCGGAATCGTGAAGTACTTGTTTGCTTCTATCGCCTTCCAATACTGAATGGCTTTTTCACGGAAGAAATTCTTGGTCGGTGCATCGATGACGACAATGCCCGCATTCCTGAATGACATGAATGCGCTCAGGTTTTTGGGGTTGGGGTCGCTATCCCGAAAGCTAATGCTGTTTGTGCCGATCTCCCAGTGCTTGAACAGCCCCTGATCGCTCATGTAATCGGCGATCTCCCCGATGTGGTTTAAAAATGTACCTCTTGGGGTGTATCGGATTTCAAGCACTTCCTCTGCGACGTATATCCTGACCGGAGCTTTGCTTGCCATGTAGATCCTGATTTGTTGGATGGGCCCGCTGTTGTGTTAGCCCAATTGGCTATAAGTCAGATCGTAACGACAGGGATGCAGATCGTCATCCTCCATTTGCGCTTGAAAACAAGGCTGGCAGGGGCCAATTGGATGGAAGACGGCGCGGCTGCTACTGGGGTCGGGTGAGCTGAACCACCCCGTTGCAAACGAAATTCGCTATGAAATACATAGCTTTACTGTATGAGAATACAGGTTACAACGTATTTTTCGTGAAAAAGGTACGAAATAAGCACAGTAGGTATAAACCTACCCTGATTAGAGGATGTTTTCGTTGCGGTAACGATTTATCCTCTGTAAACTTTAAGAGCCCAGTCTTATATAAGACTAGTAACCACCGGAGCTACAAATGACATTCGCTAAAACCTCTATCTGCGTGAACTATAAGTTCGCGGAGGAATGGCACGTCTTTTCTTCTGAAGATTTGCCAGGCTTGTACGTGGCAAGCAAACATGCCGAGGTCGCATTTAAGGACGTTGGTAATGCGATTGAAAAATTGGTTTTCTTGGACGAAGGCATCCAGTGCAAGGCCATTCCAGAACTGACTTTCAAAGAGTTCATCGAGCAAACTCAAGGGTCCGCTGAAGATGAAATCATTGTTCTGTCCGACAAGCGCTTTAGTCTATTTCGTGAAGTGGCCATTGCGTGAATCCCCATCGCGTACCAACTCAACAAGAGTTTGAGGCGCAATTAGAGGCAAAGGGATTTCGCAAAACGGACGTGAGAACAGGGACTGGATGCTTCTGGCAGTCGACAGCGAGTAAGAAGCACATACTTGTTCCGGATCCATACGAAGGTATGTATCCGAAGTTCATCTTGAAGGACTTTGAAGAACAGATGAGCAAAGTCGAGTCGTTCAAACCCCATTAAACCCGCAGTAGCGGGTTTTTTTGTTGCTGTAGGTTCTGTCTTATCCCGCATGCATCATGCGTATGCACCTCAGCGCTCAAGTCCAACAAGGTCAGCATGAGGCTCGAACTTCCGAGGATATGACTCCGGTGATCAAGGTGTTCACGCCGCCAAGCTAATTTGAGAGCTGAGCAGTTCCACCGAATGGAGATCAATCGTCGATTAGGTGGCCAAGGTTCCATCCACAAACGGCACCACCCTCCACCGTCTCCCAAATAAGCCGCCCCGAGGGACGGTTCTGCTCCTCCACAATGTGCGCCACCAGCCCGGCCGCGCGTGAGATCACCGCAAAGCCACGCATCACGGCCGTCGGCACCCTACTCTCCCCCAGCAGCGCCGCGACGGCCCCGGTCGTATTGATCATGATGGGCCGGCCCGCCACGGCATCAACAGCGGCTGAGAGCCGGGCGTTTTCAACTCCTTACAAGCTGGAAGGTGCGGGTCGCTTGACCTTCCTATGGTGGCAAGGTCCATAGTGGTGGATGCCGCGGAAGCGCCAAGGGAAAACGATCAAGGTGATCTTCCAGGCCTCATCACCAAAGGGAGATGCCCATGATTGCCCAGCCCATTGATTACTTCCTGATCGTCTGGTTTGCCCTGGCCTTGGGCTCGACCGCCTACGTCGCCTGGGACCAGTTGCGCAACAACCCCGAACCGGTGGTGATGAAGTGGGGCTTCATTTTGGTCACGCTGTACATGGGGCCTATCGGCTTGCTGCTGTATGTGATGGCGGACAAGGAGCCGCATCCCGGCGGGCATGAGGAGTTCATCAAGCCCTTGTGGAAGCAGGGCGTGGGCTCCACCATCCACTGTGTCGCGGGCGATGCGACGGGCATCATCCTGGCGGCGGTGATCACGGCCACGCTGGGCCTGCCGATGTGGCTGGACCTGATTGTCGAATACCTCGCGGGTTTCGCCTTCGGCCTGTTTATCTTCCAGTCGCTGTTCATGAAGAACATGATGGGCGGCACCTACCTGGAGAACGTGAAGAAGTCCTTCATGCCCGAGTTCATCAGCATGAACGCCATGATGGCCGGCATGGCGCCTGTCATGTCGCTGCTGATGATGGGACGGGACATGCGGGCGATGGACCCGACCGAGCTGATTTTCTGGGGCGTGATGTCGCTGGGCGTGATCGCCGGTTTTGCGATTGCCTATCCGGTCAATGTGTGGATGGTGTCCCGGAAGATGAAGCACGGGCTGATGACCCAGCGCGATGCGGGGAAAGAGAAAGAACCCTCAGCCCCCGCCGAAGCGGGGATGGACCACGGCCACAGCCGCAGCCATAGCAAGGGGCACGAGCAAATCCGCGGCCATAGTCATGGAGACACTCACGGCGGCACGCACGACCACGCGCATGGCCACGCCATGCGGCCCGACGTCACCCGACCCCAGCTGGCGGCGGTCTGCATGAGCACTTTGCTGATGCTGCTGGGCGGGCTGACCGTGCCCGCGCTGTTTGTGAACATGAACCTGTCCGCGCGCGATGTGGGCGGCGCCATCATGCCGCCGGGGATGATCATGGGCTGGGATACGCCGGGTGAAGCGATGCGGGACATGGCTGCCGTCCACCCGCGCCTGGTAAACCGCAAGGCGGAACCACAGGCGCGCGGCGACATTCCTCTTGAGCCCAAGCTGGAAGGGGGCGTGAAAGTCTTTGAGCTGGAGACTGGCGTGGTGCGCTGGAACATCCTGCCCGACGTGAAGGTGGAGGGCTACGCCTTCAACGGCCAGGTGCCGGGGCCCCGCCTGCGCGTCACGGAAGGTGACAGGGTTCGCATCAAGGTGAGCAACCGGCTTCCCGAATCCACCACCGTGCATTGGCACGGGCTGATCCTGCCGAACGAGATGGATGGGCCCGCCAAGATCACCCAGCCGCCCATACCCCCGGGCGGCAGCTATACCTATGAGTTCACGACCGAACAGGCGGGCACGTTTTTCTACCACACCCATGACCATGCGGACCGCCAGCAGGCCCTGGGTTTGTACGGCGCGCTCATCATCGATCCCAAGGACGCTTCCCGGGAGCTCAAGGCCGACAAGGAGTACGTCATCCAGTTGCAGGAGTGGCTCAAGCGCGAAGGGCTGACCTACCCGGCGATGCTGATGGAGGGCGCGCTGCCCAACTACTTCACCATCAACGGCAAGGCCTACCCCGAGACCGAAACCATCCGCATGCGCGTGGGTGAAACCATCAAGCTGCGCTTCATAGGCACGAACAATAACTTTGTGCATCCCATGCATGTGCACGGCGGGCCGTTCACCGTCGTGGCCCGCGACGGCTATGTGCTGGCCGAAGCGGCGCGCTTCGAGGCCGATACCGTCAACGTGGGCCCGGGGCAGCGCTACGACGTGATCTGGAAAGCCCGCAAACCCGGCAAGTGGCTGGTGCATTGCCACATCCCGCACCACACCACCAACAACAACGTCGAGCACCAGGGCGGCGGTGGGTTGACCATGATCCTGGAGGTGAGCTGAGCCGAAACGGGCGCCCGGCCTCACAGGCCAAGGGTTTTGTGTGCCAATGTATCGGCGGCCGCCGCGGATACAGCCGCATGCCATAAAGCGGCCCGGGCGACACAGCGGGGATACGCGGCGGCGATTCAATCACGGAGGTGCCCACTCCTGAACCCGCCAGACCATGACCCTCCTCATCCTTGCCTTTGCCGCCGGCGTGCTGACCATCGTCAGTCCCTGCATTCTTCCGGTGTTGCCCTTTGTGCTGGCGCGTGCCGACCGGCCTTTCCTCAAAAACGGCCTGCCCATGCTGCTGGGCATGGCCCTGGCCTTCACCGCGGTGGCCAGCCTGGCCGCCGTGGGCGGCGGCTGGGCGGTGCAGGCCAATGAATACGGCCGGTTCGCGGCGCTGGGGCTGCTGGCCGCGTTTGCGCTGGCGCTGATGTTTCCGCAAGTGGCCGACCACCTGGCCCAGCCCCTGGTGGCGCTGGGCGCGCGCATCGTTGAATCAAGTGACGGCGCTGGGCGCAAGGACAGCTCCTTTGTTTCATCGCTGGTGCTGGGTTTGGCCACGGGCCTGCTGTGGGCGCCGTGCGCGGGGCCGGTGCTGGGCCTGATCCTCACGGGCGCGGCCATCCAGGGCGCGAACGCGGGCACCTCCCTGTTGCTGCTGGCCTATGCGGGCGGCGCGGCCACTTCGCTGGCGCTGTCGCTGCTGGTGGGCGGGCGGGTGTATGCGCTGCTGCGGCGCTCGCTGGGTGTGAGCCAGTGGGCGCGTCGCGGTATGGGGGCGGCGGTGCTGGCCGGTGTGGCGTTGATCGCCACGGGGCTGGACACCGGCTTGCTGGGCCGGCTTTCGCTGGGCAGCACGTCGCGGATTGAGCAGGCGCTGATCGATGCCTTTCATCCACAGGCGCAAGGGGCGCCGCAGGGGCCGCGGGATTCGTCAATGCGTGTGAGCAATGCCATCCCGCTTGCCGCCGCGAAAGCCGAGACCGCGCCCATACCCATGGCCTGGAACGACAGCACCTTCGCACCGCTGGCCGGCGCGACTGGCTGGGTCAACACCCCGCCGCTGGCGAGTGCCGACCTGCGGGGCAAGGTGGTGCTGGTCGACTTCTGGACTTATTCATGCATCAACTGCCTGCGCACGCTGCCCTACATCCGTGCCTGGGCCGACAAGTACCGCGAGGCCGGCCTGGTCGTGCTGGGCGTGCATTCGCCGGAGTTCGCGTTCGAGAGGAATGAGGACCATGTGCGCAGGGCCGTCAGGGAGCTGGGCATCCGCTATCCCGTCGCCATCGACAGCCGGCATGCGATCTGGCGCGGCTTTGAGAACCAGGCCTGGCCGGCGCTGTATTTTGTCGATGCCCAGGGCCGGGTGCGGCAGCAGGTGTTTGGCGAAGGGCAGTATGAAGCCTCGGAACGCCTGATCCAGAAGCTGCTGGCCGAGAAAAACGGCACGGGCGCGAGTGACACCGGCCTGGTCGCCGTAAAAGGTGAGGGCGTGCAGGCCGCGCCCGGTGGCAGGGTGCTCTCCGGCGAAACCTATGTGGGCCATGAGCGCGCCGTCCATTTTGTGCCGGCCGGTGGCCTGCGCGCGGACCGCACGCAGCATTACGAGGCGGCCGCGAGCCTGGCACTCAATCAATGGACGCTGGGCGGGCAGTGGACGGTGGAGGCCGAACGCGCCGTCGCGGCGCAAGCCGGCGCGCGCCTGGCCTACCGCTTTCGCGCGCGCGACCTGCACTTGGTGCTGGGCCGTGCAGCCGGCTCGGCGCCCGTGCGCTTTCGCGTACTGGTTGACGGCCGGCCGCCGGCCAACAGCCACGGCACCGACATCGCGGCGGACGGCAGCGGCGTGATTGATGCGCACCGGCTGTACCAACTGGTCAGGTTCCCGGCATCCGCGGGCGACCACCTGTTCGAGATCGAGTTTTTGGATTCCGGCGCGCAGGTGTATGCCTTCACGTTTGGGTGAGCCGGTTCAACACATTCAAATATTTTCAGGAACAACACGCCATGAAGAAGATCTGGTTTGCCTTGACGTTTTTTGTGGGCGGTTTTGCGCATGAGCTGCGCAACCCGCTGGTTTGCCAGTGCATCGGTTCCCGCCCGGCAGTCGTTTGGCGCCGGGGCCGCGAGCAAAGCTGAGCGCGGGCGAAGGGATTTGTACCGCAGTGTGTCTGGCCGCCCGACGCGTACAGAACATTGCATTGCCGAGATATCGCCGACATGCCGGGCCCCTGTAATTGATCCCGTGCTCGCGAATGCAGCGCATCGTTCTTCAACCCTTGAATGCTTCAAAAGGAAAAACACCATGACCACCATCAACCTCCTCGACAAAGTCCTCTACACCGGCAAGACCCACACCACCGGCGGGCGCAACGGCGAAGCCCGCAGCGCTGACGGCCGGCTGGACATCAAGCTTTCGCCACCTGGCAGCGCGGGCCTGGGCACCAACCCCGAGCAGCTGTTCGCCGCCGGCTGGTCGGCCTGCTTTATAGGCGCCATGGGCCGCGCCGCCGCTGCGCAAAAGGTCACCCTGCCGGCCGGTGTGGCCGTCGATGCCGAGGTGGACCTGGGCACGGCCGGTGAGGCTTTCTTTTTGCAGGCACGCCTGAACGTGAGCCTGCCGGGCCTGGACAGCGCGGCGGCGCGCGGCATCGTGGATGCCGCCCACCAGCTGTGCCCTTATTCCAAGGCCACGCGCGGCAACATCGATGTGGAGATCAACCTGGTCTAAAGCCGACAAAGGGCCGACAAGGCAAAGCCGGCCTGCCCGATCGCCCGGGCAGGCCGGTTTTTTTACGTCACTGCGATGTCACTGCTCTGCGAGCGAAGAAGCCGGCATCACCAGCCGCGCCGCCAGTCCGCCGCCGGGCCGGTTCGCCAGGCTCAGCTGCGCACCCAGGGCGGCGGCCAGCTGCTGGGCGATGGCCAGGCCCAGGCCGGTGCCGCCGGTGTCGCGGTTGCGCGAACCCTCCACCCGGTAAAAAGGCTGCAGCACGGCCTCGAGTTCGGCGTCGGGAATGCCGGGCCCGCGGTCCAGCACGGAAATCTCGATGGCCCGGTCCGGTTTGAGCTGCACAGCCAGTTCAACCTCTTTGCCGAATTTGAGCGCGTTGTCGCAGAGGTTGGCCAGGATGCGGCGCAGCGCCAGCGGCCGGTTCATCACGGGGTGGCCGACGCGCCCACTCACGCTGACCGTTTTGCCGGCATCCTCGTAGTCGCAGCGCAGGGTGTCCAGCAGGGCATCAAGGTCCACCTTGCGCGGCGCTTCGTCGGCGCCGTGCAGGCTGCGCGCATAGGCCAGCGCCTCGCGCACCAGGGCCACCATTTCATCGAGGTCGTGCTGCAGCTTGCCGCGCTGCGCCTCGTCGTCCATCAGGTCGGTGCGCAGGCGCATGCGCGTGATGGGCGTCTGCAGATCGTGCGAGATGGCGGCGAGGATCTGCGTGCGCTCGGCCAGGTAGCCGGCGATGCGCCGCTGCATCGCGTTGAAAGCGCTGGAGGCGCGCGCCACCTCGGTCGGGCCGCCTTCGGGAAGGGCGGTGCCTTTGAGGTCGGGGCCCAGCGCGTCGGCCGCATGGGCCAGCCGCCGCAGCGGTTGCGTGGCGATGCGCACCGCGAAGAAGGCGCAGACGGCCAGCAGCGAAAGCTGCAGCAGCAGCAGCGCCGGCAGCCAGGGCGAGATCGGCGTGGCCGCGGCCCAGAGGTTGATGGTGACCGGCGCGCCGTCGCTCAGCCGCAGGTGGATGTGCACGCGCTTGGCGTCGCCGGGGATGGCATTGACGGTGACCTGGTAGCGCTTGTCCACCGCGTTGGCAATCGATGCGCTCACGCGCGCGGCGATCTCGTTGTCGCCGCCTTGTTCGGTGATGCCGCCGTCCAGCTGGTAGCGGTAGTTCTTGCGGTCTATCAGCGGCAGCCAGTTGGCGCGCTCGGCGGCAGGCACGCGGTCCAGGATGGCGATGGAGCTGGTGATGTCTTTTTCCAGGTTGTCCAGCATCAGGTCGCGGCCCACCAGGCCGCGTTCATACATCACCAGCAGGTAGGACATGGCCTGTGCCGCCAGGATGCCCAGCAGCAGAATCAGCATGAGCCGCGCGAACAGGCTGTGCGGCCAGCGCGGCCGGGCCGCCGCCATGCTCATGCGGCCTCCGGCCGGCCCTGCACCGAGGCGCTGAACACATAGCCTTCGCTGCGCACCGTCTTGATGTAGCGCGGCTCGCGCGCCTCGTCGCCCAGGCGCTGGCGCAGCCGGCTCACCAGCAGGTCGATGGAGCGTTCGAACAGTTCGGCATCGCGCCCCTGCGTCAGGTTCAGCAGCTGGTCGCGGTTGAGCACGCGCTGCGGGTGGTCCAGGAAGACGCGCAGCAAACGGTATTCGGCGCCGCTGAGCGGCACCAGCGTACCGGCCGCGTCCAGCAGGTGGCGGCCCGTGGTGTCGAGCTGCCAGTCGCCAAAGCTCAGCAGGTGGGAGCTTTCCTCCGCCTGCAGATTCGGCGGCAGCATGCGCGTGCGGCGCAGCACCGAGCGTATGCGCGCCAGCAGCTCGCGCGCCGCGAAAGGCTTGGCCAGGTAGTCGTCCGCGCCCATCTCCAGGCCCAGGATGCGGTCGGCTTCCTCGTTGCGCGCGGTCAGCATCAGGATGGGAATCGCCTTGAATTTGCCGGCGCGCAGGTCGCGGCACAGCGTGAGGCCGTCCTCGCCGGGCAGCATGAGGTCCAGCACGATCAGGTCCACGGCCGTGTTCTCCAGCGCGGCTCGCATGTGCCGGCCCGATTCCGCCTTGGTGACGCGCAGGCCATTCTTCTCCAGGTAGCTGCCCAGCAGCTCCCGGATCTCGCGGTCGTCGTCAACGATGAGGATGTGGTCTGGCTGCTGCTGCATGGCTGTCCCGGAAAAATTCGCAACCCCCGCATTGTGCCCCGGGGCCTGACGGGGATGGCTTTATTGGGCCAGCAATGCCTGTATGGTCTTCTCGGTCTCGGCGTAGCGCCCTTCGCCGAAGTGGCTGTAGACGATCATTCCTTTTTTGTCGACCAGATAAATCGCGGGCCAGTAGTTGTTGCTGAAGGCGCGCCAGGTGGCATAGCGGTTGTCCTGCGCCACTGCATGCTGTATGCCCAGGCGCTCCATCGCGGCCTTGACGTTCTGCGTCGATTTTTCGTAGGCGAACTCCGGCGTATGCACGCCCACCGTCACCAGGCCCTGGTCCTTGTACTTCTGATGCCAGGACTTCACGGCCGGCAGGTGGTTCAGGCAGTTGATGCAGGTGTAGGTCCAGAAGTCGACGAGCACCACCTTGCCTTGCAGGTCGGCCATGCGCAGTGGCGCCGAGTTCAGCCAGGTATCAATGCCCGTGAACTCAGGCGCCACGGCTGGCGCGTTGCCCAGCGAAAAGAAAGCCGAGGCATAGGGCGTGGCGCAGGCGGCGGCTGTTGCGGCGGCAGCAGTGGCCAGAAATTGGCGGCGAGCGGTCATGTGGGATCCTTGGTGAAGTGGAGATAAGCAGGGCGACAGAAGAAATCCGCCGCCGCTACAAGGATTGGAAAGGCCCGAGGTATCGCCGGTGTGTCCTGCCTGGGCCTGGCGCGTAAGGCTGGGTATCAAGGTCGTGCCTCGATACAGTGGAATACAAAAAATGCGGGCTCCCAACCGGCGGGGGTGTCCTCGCCCGCGTATGGCCCGTGTTTTTTTATCAGGCCGCTGGCAAGCCGAGCATCAGGTTGAGGTTCTGCACCGCCGCGCCCGCGGCGCCTTTGCCCAGGTTGTCAAACACCGCCGCCAGCAGCACCTGGCCCGCGCGCTCCTGCCCAAACACCGCGAGCCGCAAGCGGTTGGTGCCGTTGAGTGCCCGGGGGTCGAGCCGCTGCGCGTCGGCGTCCTCCGCGAGCGCCTGCAGCTCGATGAAAGCCTGCCCCGCGTAGCG